>Ga0318546_10000555_pt1 | contig 14323 bp, 17 predicted proteins | sample GRESIP169b2f19_FD_203514 | JGI IMG/M metagenome (GOLD analysis project Ga0318546, IMG submission 203514) | Tropical soil microbial communities from Luquillo Experimental Forest, Puerto Rico - GRE.SIPMG.169b2f19 | ecosystem: Environmental > Terrestrial > Soil > Tropical forest > Bulk soil...
CTAAAGTTGGAGTGATACCTCCCCAATAAACTTGGAACTCAGCGCGCCGATTGACGCACCAACCCGTCGAAACAAACGCACCGAGATGACAGTTGTTCGGACGGAACTCAATTACCGTTGAGTGTCGCCCCTTTTTGAGCGCACTATCGCAACCGCCGCCAGCGTGACTTTCACAGAACAACTGGTCAACTACGGTTTACAAATATGGTTAACGAGCACACGGCCTTTAAGCCCGCCCCGCCACAGAGAAGCCCGCCGTGTGCTGCGATCTGCGCGTTAATGAGGTCCATACTGCGGGCTGAAGAACCGGCACGTCACCAAACCAGGGTCCCGAATTATTATGCCCCCGCCCAGCCGATTTCCCCCTTGTGACTGCGACCGCCTGCCACAGGAGTAAGGACCGCCCAAGAAACGAAGGTGCTTGAAACTGAGGGCCATCTTTATGCGCATCTAAATATAGGGTGCGCTTTAGATCATGTGACGACCCTGATCATCTCGATCACCATCATCTTGTAGCCCGTCAAAAGGGCGATATTATCAAGCGCACAATCCGCACACGTCGTTTGCGGCAGCCAGCGATTGCCGAACAATCGCGATTTATGAGTACACGGCATCTAGGCTAGTTCCCGAGCACAACGGGATCACCCGTGCGAGCGGCGAGAGGTCGCGGGTTATCCCAGAAGGGCCCATTCGGCAGTAGGAGTTGATCGGTGCGAGTGCATTCTCCAACATCGCGTAGTAGTAGCAAAATCTACCTATCGATTTGGGACTTATTCTGGGCCTTAGTGTCTCCAATCTTGGCTTTGCTTTTGCGTGATGTTGACGTCGCCGCCGACTGGAGTGTGATTGCCAATTATTGGGTGCTTTCTGCGGGATTTGCCATCCTAGCATTCTTCGCCTTTAGGCTCCAAGACGGGATGACGCGTTATTTCTCGGTGCACGAGGCATTGGATATCGCGGAGGCAGTGCTTTTTGCCGAACTCATGACTTTCGCCGTGCTGTTCACGCTTACGCGTCTCGATGGCATCCCACGCTCAATGCCGCTCATTCATGGATTGCTGCTCGCGGGTGGGCTCCTCGCGGCCAGAGTCTTCGTGCGCATCGTGGCCAGCGAAGACAATGATCCGCCTGAGCATCAGTATCGTCGGGAGCGCATCATCTTAATCGGAGCAAATCGTTTCGCCTCGTCTTTCATACAATTGCTTAACGCCCACGCTCCCCAGCAACAGCGCGTCATTGCCGTGCTGGATGAGGACGCAGCGATGATCGGCCGAGCCATTTCAGCGGTGCAGGTACTTGGAGCGCCTCACGAACTCGAAGCGATTGTGAGCGAGTTTGCGATTCACGGTATCGGAACGGACCGGATCGTGATCGCAGGTGAAGCAGACTTTTTGAGCGCGCCAGTGCTGCATGAGGTCGAGCGCATCTGCAAAAAGCGTCAAATTGAACTAACTTTCTTGCCCCGCATGATTGGTTTAAGCGAGCGGAAACCAACGACCGCACCAGCTGTCATCCCCAAGCCGGTCGAGAGTGGCCCGACGTTCGCATTGCCGCCATTCTTCCGGCTGAAACGCTGGATCGACATTGTCGGTTCGCTTGCACTCATCGTGCTTTTCTTCCCGCTTCTAGTGCTCGCGGGCGTGCTAGTTCTGTTAGACATAGGACCACCAATTTTTTTCTGGCAGGAACGGCTTGGCCGGAAGGGTCGGCCTTTTCTGATCTATAAATTTCGAACATTAAAAGCGCCGTTTGATTCGACTGGGCACCCGACGACGGGCAGCAGACGACCTTCCGCAGTTGGCCGATTCCTGCGGGCGACGCGTCTCGATGAATTGCCGCAACTGTTGAATGTGCTGTTTGGCGAGATGTCCTTGATCGGGCCTCGACCCCTGCTCCCGGAGGATCAGCCCACGAACACGTCGATAAGACTTTCGGTTCGCCCGGGTATCAGCGGATGGGCCCAAGTCAATGGCGCCAAGCTCGTAACCAAAGAGGAAAAAGAAAAGTTGGACGAGTGGTATGTCCGCAATGCATCGCTGTGGCTTGATTTGCGGATCGCCATGATGACCATCAAACTACTGCTGCGAGGCCGTGTATCCTCTCAGGAAATTTTGGCTGATACAGAACAAGTGCAAAGCAAGAATAACGGCTTAGGCGTAGCTTCGGGCGAGGAGTGGTTTGCGCGAACACGTGTGAACGCGCAATGACGTGGAGATGACGGCGCGATTTTGGTGGGCTCCATCTCCCGTTAGTTAGAGGAGAGGGCAGGGGTGAGGGGCTTCGAAGACTATTGAGACGTTAAGCCTTTGCCTCTCCAGCTCGCCCCAGTTAATCAGCTCGCCCTAGTTATGGAAAGGTTCAGAGATTGGATATTGGGGGCGATCCGATGACGAAGACGCAGGCCGAGATAGTGACTTCGGTTCGGCAGCGCCGGAGATGGTCGAGAGCCGAGAAGGAGCGCATCGTTGCAGCGGCGATGGAGCCTGGTGCAGTTGCGTCGGCAGTCGCTCGCGAGGCTGGAATACACGCGAGCCAGCTGTTTCGCTGGCGCCGGCAATTGCATGGGGCTGCGCGGTTTGCATCGTTAACGTTAGAGGTCCCAACAGATGCTGCGACGAGAACCAAGTTGCCGCTATCGCCGGGAGTGATCGAAGTGGAGTTTAAGACTGGAGCGCGGTTGCGGATTCGCGGTCCTGTCGATGCCCCGATTGTGGCGGCGGTCGTGCAGGCTCTGACCGATTGTGGGAAACGGTGACGATCTTCAGGGGGCTTTAAGCATAAACCGCTACCGACCGTGTCAATTTGCCACCGCAAAAAGACAATGGGGATGACCGATGTTGCCTGCCTTACCGCGGAAACAGCGCTACTGACGGTGACAATTACCTCGACTGCACGAACTCGGCCGTAATTTCGGCATAACGCTCGGTGCGGCCCCGACCAACGATACTCGATCGCGACGTTACGATTCTCGATCCAGCCCGTTCGCGTAGGTGTGCGACGAAAGCAGCCGTCCATGGATTGAAGGCCGAAGCATCCGCGCGCCCAGAAATCCAATGGTCGGTAGCTTTCCCGCCTGTTGCACGCGCGCCACCAGCGGCCACGTCGCCGCACCGCCGAGCAGCGTTATGAAATCGCGGCGCCCGATCATTCGATCACCTCATTGGCCTGCGCGAGCAGTCTCGGAGGGACGGTGATCCCGACCGCGGCGTAGTCAGTGGCAGTCGCGACGCAGAACAAAATTACGCGATCGTGTGCGCTGTTTGTCAGTTTTTCCATTGGCCTACCCCGACGCATCAGATCACAAGGGTATTCACCTCGCAGCGCATAGGCACTCCGTGAACGGCCGCTGAGCAGGGCAGTGTTCAGCCTTCGCTCATGTAGGCGGGTTTGCCGCCCACCAGGAAGTACTCACGCGGCGGTGCGAAGAAATCGATCACCTCGGTGTCTTCGCGAAACCATGCCTCGTGCTCCGCGCCTCCCGGAATGACCACGACGTCGCCGGGACGGCAAACTCGTTGTTCGCTGCCGAGGCGAAATCCGAAATCATGCCGGTGTAATCGGAGATATTAATCAAATATTCAAGTTAGCGTGACTGTTTGAATCTGGTTCGGGTGCGGGGGGCAAAAAATCGAACACCTGCTTTGCATTCGATCCCCGCAGGGCCGGATTGCAGAATTCGAATTGGCGAGGATCAGTCAGGACGTAAGGGAACGATTTTACAACCACTTGCTAAAGAGAACCTGCTTGTTTTTTTCTCCCGCGCACGTTTCATAAAGGTGGTTGGCGCGGACGTTTCACAAAACTTGAATATTTGATTTTAAATCATTTTCACTAGGCGGCAGGGCCTGCGCGACCCCGGTCTTGCCAATGATAACGGCTGGCATCGGCTTCGATGACGCCCGGGCTCCTCGTCATGCGGCGACTCGATTGCGACGTCCGGCGATATGGTCTGCGAGCCGGGCGGCGTCGTCTCCCACTCCAGACAAGAACGAAGAGTTCATTTTTGATAACCATTGCAGACCAATAAAATACATGCCCGGCACATCGGTTATGCCGTGCCGATGAAGAGGTTCCCCGCGCGTATCTAGTACAGGAACGGCAATCCAACTGAGATCAAATTGGTAGCCTGTAGCCCAGATTACCGAGCCAATGCCGGCGGCGCGAAGATTGAGTGCTCGGAGAGGCTCAATAAGATCGCCTGGATCTGGGGGGTTCGTGCGAGCCGAAGGCTCATGCGGCACGTTTAATCCGTTGCGTTCAACGTGGGCATCCACCAAATCTAAGAAGCCTGCATACGCGGCATCTCCATGCGCCAGACTGGCGGCAAGATCTGGCGCAAATTCCAGCCAATCATCATGTGCGGCTCGTAGGTGACCCAGCAGCCTCACGCCCTGCGCGGCCAGCTGTCGGAAGTCGATGGTGTGACCGCCATAAGCACCGGTGATCAGTGGCAATGAACGGTCTGGCCCGCGTTTCTCGACAGGTGTCTGGTCCAATCTGAGGGCCGATAGCCACCAGGTCAGATCGCGGCCACGATATCGGCGCGGCATCCGACGGTGCCGCCCCACCGAGAGGTAGAGCTGGCGTCCCGAACGGAGGAGTTCCTCGGCAATTTGTACGCCAGAGGCGCCTGAGCCGATCACCAGTACCGCTCCAGGAGGAAGCTGTTCCGGTCTGCGGTAGCGACTTGCATGCACCTGAAAGACCGTGGCGTTGTTCGACAACAGTGTTGGGGTTATGGGACGCTGGTAAGGACCAGTCGCTACAACAACATTCGCTGCTTCGATCCGGCCCTCCGACGTCTCTGCAACAAAACCAACTGAGAAATCACGGCGTCGCAGCGACTGAACGGTAACGCCACAACGAACCGATGCCCCAACGAACTTCGCATAAGCGGTGAGATATCTCACAATCTCATCGCTCGTTGCGAATGCGTTAGGGTCGGCATGTGGGAATGGGAAATCGGGCAATTGAATCGACCAGTTGGCAAATTGGAACCGAAGACCGTCCCATCGTTCCGTCCGCCAACGTTCGGCAATCCGGTGCCTCTCAACCACGATATTCGGGCGACCTCTCTGGCTAAGCATATGGCTCATTGCCAGTCCGGCCTGGCCACCGCCGATAATCAAGGTGTCGATAAACTCGGTCCGCATGGAAGCCTCCAACGCACTATCTCATCATCACGCCGGCGGGCGCGATAGCGGCGGGAATGTTCGGCGGCGGTGGATTAACGCCGAAGGCGGTTGATGTAGCGGCTCGTGAATCCAAACGCCCCCGCCATCCACGCCGCGATCGAGCAGCCGCGCCGCGATATCGGGGGTCAACGATTTCCGCTCTCGGATCGTTTATCTCAGAGCGCGAGCGTGACGCGGACTCGGTAGTCGCCTCGGTCTTCGTCATTTGCCGTCTGGCGCCAAAATGTTGCCGCTGCCAGCTTCTCGCAGCTCTCTTGAGGCGAGATAATCCAAGATCGGCTGCAGCTCAATCTCGGCGCCAATCGCTCTGAAAGCTTGGATGCTCTCCTGCATCTCCTGCACAATGGGGTGACGCTTGACCTGCTTGTCGGCCGTCATCGGCGTCGTTGCCAGTTCCATGGCAGTTCTCCCTGGGCGTTTCCTCAAAACTGAAACATAGCCGCGCTTTTTCACTCCCGTCCTCATTGCGCCGCCCGGCGCAATGAGTCACAGCGGATGAACGCAAACGCCACGGCCGCTCCGATCAGCTCGCCGATCCCACCGACTAGATAGGCTGGCGCGAGCCCCTGGGTGCCGACGCCCTGCGCAACATGCGTCGCAAACACCGCGCCGAGTACCGCCACGCCGAGCGTTGCACCCACCATCCGGGCGGTATTGACGAGACCCGATGCGGTGCCTGATCGCGCCGCCGGTACGTTTGCCACCGCCACCGCATTCATCGGTCCGACATTGAGACCGAGCCCGCAGCCGATGGCGAGCAACCCGCTCTCGATCAGTACGAGGCTGTCGTTGAGCGGGATCAGGGCCAGGACGAGCAGGCCGAGTCCCATCAGCCCCATGCCAGCCGTCATGGGAACGCGAGGCCCGAGTTTGTTAGCAATGCGGCCTGAGAGCTGCGATGTTACCATGTAGCTCAGGGACATCGGCAGCAGCACGACTGCAGCATCCAGTGCCGAAGCGCCGCGCGTGGTCTGGAAATAAAGGGGGGTGAGGAACAGCATCGCGTAGGCGCCGAAGTTCATCGCGGTAGCCACAGCAAGGCAAGCCGCAAACACGCGGTGGCGCAGCATGGGCAGCGGGACCACCGCGTCGGTTGCACCCGCCTGGCGGCGCAGAAACAGCGCCGCCGCCACGACCGAGAGCGAAAACGCAGCCACGCTTCCGGTCGAAGCCCAGCCCCAGCGCGGCCCCTCGATCGCTGCGAGTGAAAGGCTGCCGAGCGAGGCAATCGCAAGCGCCTGCCCCGGAAGATCGAGCCGGCGGCCTTGCGGGTTGCTCGATTCCGGCACCACGGTCATGACCAAAACAAGCGTCACGAGGCAGAAGGGAATGATCAGAAGGAAAATGCTGCGCCAGCCGGACGCATCGACAAGCGCGCCGCCGGCGGTCGGACCAATGACAATGGCAATACCGTAGCAGCTCGCCCAGATTCCCAGCGCGCGGGTGCGTTCCTTTGTGTCCGGATAGGCGATGGTTAAGATCGCAAGGGAGGCCGGCACTTCCAGGGCAGCGCCAAGACCGGCTACGGCGCGGCCGGCAACGAGGGTGGGCACGTCGGGCGCTAGCCCGCACACCACCGTCCCCAACGTGAACAGCGCGATCCCAAGCGCAAAGATGCGACGCCGTCCGTACAGATCGGCGAGTGTTCCGGCTGTGAGAAGCAGGCTTGCGTAGACGAAGTTGTAGACATCAACGATCCACTGCAGCTCAGTCACGCTGGCCTTCAAATCCGTGCCGATCGGTTTGACCGCAAGATTGACGACAGACGTGTCAATCTGCGCGATCAGCACACCGAGCGACATGGTGAGAAGAATTAGACCACTTGCGGGACGCGCTTCTCTGGCTGTGAGTGTGATGGACATTTTAGAACTCTCGCTGGCACCCCGGAATGACGGGAAGTTAAGCGCGCTCGCCCTTCGCACGCAGCGCACCACCGATACCCTCGGGATCGCGCTGCCAACGCGCGTAGGTTCCGGCATAACGGCTGGTGCGGGTATCCACTATCCTGTGTTGCGCAGGATTCACGCCCGCTCTCCAAGCCTTGCACGTCTGTTCTCCCAGAATCGTTTTTCTTAACGCAAGGGCGATGCTGTTTTCGTACCAGCGCGCAGGACGGCAATGTCTTCTACTGTCAGGCCGAGGCCCGACTGTAGTTGAGCGTCATCGAGGTCGATGAGCCACGTGCGGATGCCGGGATCGTCCCGGGCACAAACGAGTCTGCAAACGAGGCCTGACCCCATTTTGGGGAGGCCATCAGAAAGCACTGCTATCGGTTGTTTTGAGAACTGAATGGTCATGACGGTCTCATGTTGCAAAGGAGTGCACTTATGGAGCTTCGCCAGATGCCAGCACCGCGGCGTGCTCGCCGAGGACTTTGAGCGGACGCGGGTAATTCTTCGGGGTGATGACGAAGGGTTGCTTGCTCATGTTGGACCTGATCTTCAGTGTGGGTTCAATCGGTTCCGGAAGCGTGCCCGCTGCGACCGTTTCTCCGGCGCACGCGAGACGGATGAGCGCAAGGCCAAGGCGCAGCACAATATCTCGGACGCCAAGTTGAGGTCGTATGCAACGCGTTCGGCTGCGACGCCTCGTTCTCCGATTTCGATCTCGGCCACCCCGGTGAGCCCGATCCGTGGCGCCTCGCGCCAGAATTGAAGTTCCTTATGCGACCGCAGCTTCATTGGGCCTTGCAGGAAGAAAGCGAGCTCGCGCCGACTGATCGCTCCTGTACAGGAGAGTCTGTCCTGCAAGAGATCGAAGTATTTGTGCAGCGACCGGGCATCGAAACTTCCGACGAACGGATCAGTGAACCGATAGCTCGAGGCGGTCGCATCGAGGATCTTTTCCAAGTCGGTCTGCGCCCAACCTTCGATGTATCGATTAAGTGGTGAAGTCGAGTTTGCGTTCTGATCGCGGACTCTATCGAGAAGCTGCACCACTTTCGGTCCGGCATTGTCCACGCGGCACGGGTCGCGATACATCTCTGAAACTCGTAATGGCCGTGCGATTGCTGCAGAATTCAACATGACCTGTACCCTCGTGACGAATTTCCGTGTTCGGGTTCCACGCGCCAACAGGCCCGGGCGCTCAATTGAACACCAGGGAGTAATCGTCATAATGGGCAACAGGCAGGTGCCTTGCGCCCATCATGATCTGCAACGGATTGATCTGTGCGCCGGCTGGCACGTCGATACGCGCCGGAGTGGTCGAGGTGCCCCAAACTCCGACACCAGCGAGCATTAACGCAATTGCGGCGACCAAACTGATCTTGCGCATTTGAGTTTCTCCCAGAGGTCCCCAATACCGAGCGATCTTCTTGCCTTGACGCACGATACGCACCATGGACGCACGATACGCACCATGATGCGAAGCGTCCGTCGTCAGGCCGTAGCAATTTGAGCCCGGACCGGCCGGAAGTCATGAAACTGCGCTGAAAAAGTTCTTAAGCGTTTCTGAACTGGCGCTAGATCGGGAGATGGCCGCAACGTACATCCTCGGTCCGTTGCGCCTTGATGCGGAGACGGACACATTGTTCCGCGGCGGCGAGCCCATTTCGTTGGGCCACCGTGCCGTCGCACTGCTGCGCGTGCTCGTGGAGCAACGGGGTATCCCGGTTTCCAAGGACGCGCTGATGGACGTCGCTTGGGCCGGTCTCACTGTCGAGGAGAGCAACCTCGCAGTGCAGATCGCAGCCCTACGTCGGGTGTTTGGGGAACCCCAAGCGTACGGGGTCAGTGTTTATCTTTGATGCGCCATGGCTCCCCTTCATATTGTTTGTATATTTTCGCCTCCTTGCGGTTGTCGATGCGTCTGACCAGGGTTCGTGCACTTCCAATTTTTAGTTTGCGCACTCCTCGATGGGCAATTCCTTGTCGATCTGGGCTTCAATTGCGGTAGAAGCCTTAGCCTGTAGCGGACGATTGCTTCCTGTGGTCCATCCCACAATACCAGCGAGGATCAACGCACCGGCAGCAATGGCTGCGAAATTGGTGCAAACGAGGCCTGACCCCATTTTGGGGAGGCCATCAGAAAGCACTGCTATCGGTTGTTTTGAGAACTGAATGGTCATGACGATCTCATGGGCAAAGGGGTGAACTTATGGAGCTTCGCCAGATGCCAGCACCGCGGCGTGCTCGCCGAGGACTTTGAGCGCTGCACGCCGCGGGGTTAACGCTTTGCCGAAGAACTGACGCAGCACGGGCGCGATGGCATCTTCCCAACCGTGTGGATCATCAGTAGCCCACCCATGGCTGATGCTGTGATAGCGGCGACTATCTTCCAGCACCATTTCCCAAGCATGAGGGCCATGCAGTGCGATGGTGAAGGTGATAGTGGCATCGTCTGCATGTTCGATGCGTCGTGGCTCATCTTCATATTGTTTGTGCATTTTCTCCTCCTCGCGTTTGTCGATGCGTCTGAACAGGGTTGGTGCACTTCCGAGTTTCTCCCAGAGGTCCCAATACCAGGCGATCTCCTTGCCTTGGCGCACGATCCGCACCAAGATGCGAAGCGTCCGTCATCAGGCCGCAGGAATCTGAGCCCGGACCGGCCGGAAGTCATGAAACTGCGCTGAAAAAGTTCCTAAGCGTTTCTGAACTGGCACTAGATCGGGAGATGGCAGCAACGTACATCCTCGGTCCGTTCCGCCTTGATGCGGAGACGGACACATTGTTCCGTGGCGGCGAGCCCGTTTCGCTGGGCCACCGGGCCGTCGCATTGCTGCGCGTGCTCGTGGAGCAACGGGGTATCCCGGTTTCCAAGGACGCGCTGATGGAAGCCGCGTGGGCCGGTCTCACTGTCGAGGAGAGCAACCTCGCAGTGCAGATCGCAGCCCTACGTCGGGTGTTTGGGGAGGAGCCTGGCGGCGAGAATTGGATCGAGACCTTGCCCAGACGAGGCTATCGGTTCGTCGGCCCGGCCAGCATCCGGGACCAAGGTGCCCTCACCGCAGCGTCGCAGGCCGCGAATTTTCCCATGGCCGCCGGTTCCTCGAACCCCACGCTTCCGGACGGACCATCCATCGCCGTTCTGCCGTTTCAGAACATCAGCGCGGACCCTGAACAAGAGTACTTCGCCGATGGCATGGCCGATGAAATCATCACGGCGCTGTCACGCTTTCCGTCGCTGTTTGTCATCGCGCGGAACTCCAGCTTCACTTACAAGGGCCGGGCCGTCGACGTGAAACAGGTCGCGCGCGAACTCGGGGTGCGTTACGTGCTCGAGGGGAGCGTGCGCAAGGCAGGAAATCGCGTGCGATTCACCGGGCAGCTCATCGATGCGACAACCGGCGGAAACATTTGGGCGGACCGCTTCGATGGTGCCCTGGAGGACGTATTTGAGCTGCAGGATCAGGTAACCGCAAGGGTGGTGGGGGCCATTGAGCCACGGCTCCAACGCGCGGAGATCGAGCGTGCGGGACGGAAGCCGACCGAGAGCCTCGACGCTTACGACTACTTCCTGCGCGGAATGGCCAGTTTTCATCTGCACAATAGAGACAGCCTCTTGGAAGCGGTGCGGCTCTTCGTGCGCGCGACGGAACTCGACCGCAATTACGCCTCTCCCTACGGAATGGCGTCGTGGTCCGGCGCGCTCAGGAACAGCCATGGCTGGATGGTTGATCGCGAGAGTGAGATCGCGGACTCCGTGAGGCTGGCGCGTCGCGCGGTCGCGCTGGGCAAGGATGATCCGACCGCGCTGTGGTCAGGCGGCCTTAGCCTGGCTTATCTGGCTAAGGAGGTCGAGGCTGGCGCCGCGTACATCGACCGGGCGTTGGTTCTGAACCCGAATTTGGCGGCGAGTTGGAATGCGAGCGGCTGGGTACGCATGTACCTTGGCGAGTACGCAAGCGCTATTGAACATTTTGAGCGAGCTATGCGGCTGAGCCCGCTTGATCCGCTGACCTACTTTGCTTCAACCGGCATGGCCTTCGCGCATGCCTTTGCCGGTCATTACGACGAGGCGATATCCTGGGCGACCAAGGCCCTCCATGAGCAACCGAACTGGGCCACGGCACTGCGGGTGGCGGCGACGGCCAATGCTCTTTCGGATCGGATGGTCGAAGCGCGGGCGGCGATGGCCTGCTTGCGCGAGGTCGATCCCGCGTTGAGGCTTGGCAATCTTGACCGGGTAGCGCCGCCGCTCCGGCGGGCGGAGGACCGCGTCCGCTTCATTGAGAGCCTGCGCAAGGCAGGATTGCCGGAGTGACCCGACAACCGATCCCAACGACATCACAGTGACCCCCGACAGGTGCATGTGATGGACTCGCAGGGCTGCGTCGCCGCCAGAGCGGCAGCCTGCGCGAGGTGTTTTTGGAGCGCCCGGCGAGCGAGCTTGTGGCCCGGTTGATCGGCAGCCACAGCATGCCGCTCGCATTGTCCGATAACGAGCTGCGCGCCGTCATAACGGCCGCCAGCGGCCTATGAGTCGAGCGCCGAGGCGGTCAGGGGTCCTGCGGGTGCGAATATCCTGATGATGAAGCCCGCCGTGACGACGTGCTGATCGATGGGGCCGAATCTGATCCGAAGGCGACATCACGCCGTTTTGCTGACACCCCAGAAGAACGGCAGGGTCCCCTGCGCCACTCCGGCGACATTCGTACGCCAGGCTTGCTGTTGAAGGTATAGCCCTAGCGGGGCGTAGATCGCGTGCTCGAATGCGGCCTTGTTCAGCCGGCGCGCAATCGCTCTTTCTTCATCGAGTGTATTGGCTTCGTACCAGGCGGCGACCTCGGCTTCGATTTGCGGGTCGTTCGGCCACCCGAAAAATGCCTTGTCGCCGTTCGCGCGAATGATCCTGCTGGTCGGGTCGACGCAGTCGACCCCGTACCAGTAGGTGTGGAAAATTTGCCAGCCACCTTGGCCAGGCGGCGATTTCTGGGCCCGGCGCGCAACCACGGTGCCCCAATCCACGGCGGCGTAATCGACCTTAACGCCGAGGCGCGTGAGCAGGTCCGCCGTGACGTCGCCCCAAGCTTTGTGCGCGCCAATGTCCTGTGCAGCCATGGACGTAACGGGCTCGTCCCGATAGCCGCTTTCCGCCAATAGGCGCTTGGCCACGTCGAGATTGCGTCGACCCTTGAGGACATCGCCGCCTTCCTCGTTGTAAAGTGCAGAACCGGGCGTGAAGTAGCTCGGCAACGGCTTCCACATCGCACCATCGCTGCCGACATAAGCCCGCATGTAGTCTTCCTGGTTCAAGGCCATCAAGACCGCGCGGCGGGCCCGCACGTCGTTGAAGGGCGGGTACAGGTGGTTGAAGAACAGCGTGCCGATGTATCCCATGGGATCGGCGACATCTATGGTTATGTTGCGGTTTCGTCGCAACACCGGCACGATGTCCGGCAGCGGTAGCTCCAGCCAGTCCACTTCGCCGTTCTGCAATGCGGCTGCGGCCGTCGCCTGGTCCGCGATGATGATCCACTCGATCCGGTCGGACGCGATCCGCTTGCCGCCTGCCAGCCAGGAAGCTGGTTCCGCGCGCGGCCGATAATCAGCGACTTTCTCGAACACCGCCTTGGCGCCCGGCGTCCATTCCTCCTTGACGAAGCGCATGGGGCCACTGCCGACATACTCGTTAATTTGCTTGTACGGGTCGGTCGCGGCAATCCGAGCCGGCATTACGAAGCAGCACGGTGTGCCGATCTTGCCCAGCGCCAGCAATATCTTCGGGTAGGGTTTTTTCAATGACCAGCGGAAGGTGCGGTCATCCGTCGCGACCAGCTCGTTCTCGGTAGTCTTGATCATCTGGCCCATGGAGTCGCGCGCCGCCCAACGGTTGATACTCGCAACGACATCCTTGGAAAGGACGGGTTCGCCGTCATGGAATTTGAGTCCTTCGTGGCCGATGACCAAAACAATCCAACCAAAGACCGCAGTTCTTCTCGCCAGCGTTTTGCTCACTGGCGCTGACGGTTGTGCGCACGGACAGCGAGCATATCGCATGAGGACGGGGAGGTAAGGATGGGACGCACAAAAGATGGATTGCCGCCGCGAAGCAAAAGCGAGTGTGAATTCGATCACGAGATCGGAAACATTGTCTTCGTGCTAAACGCCATCGACGCCGGTCGTCTCGATCACCTCTTTGTCGATGCTGAGACCAAAGCGGCAGTAAGAGCAGATTGGATGGCCAAGGGGGAGGCTGTCGTCCGAAAATGGGAACACACCGTGCGCTATACCGAGCTAAGCCCGGACCGGTTTAGGGATTTCTGGCGCGATTGAAGCGGCGCGTATGAAGAACGGAGAGCCCCGGGGAGGACTCGTTCCCGAGGCTCTCCATTTTTTTCCCTCCATGATTGGTGGCTCGGCCCAGTGGCTTGAGCATGCATGGGGATTCGCGTGAATGCCGGACTGAGCCGAAGCGAACTCTGCCATTGTGCGGTGCCGCACGCGAGTTGTTCCGCTACGCACCGTAAACAAGAAGTTATAAGGGAGCGATTGGCGGCCCAGCCCGCGGTACCAGAGGATGTGAAATCAGAAAGACCCAGGAAATCGCGGGAAAGGAAACGGAGTAAACGTCTCAAACGGCAACAGCCAGAGCGCGAGGAAAAATACCGCGAGCGTCAGTGCCAAGCCAATCGCAAACAGCACTACAAGCTCTCCAAGCCGAGCGCGAGACATGACGTGCAACGCCAACGCAACGAGTGTGACTTACTTCCCGCTTAACTCTCGCGGGACGCGGCGCTTTTGCCAGAGGGTCAAACGGCGCGAGCGGTGGTAACTAGTAAGCCCTTGATTTGACTCTTCCGTAATCGCGACAGTCGACCCAGCTCCGGTTCACTGTCGTGTACTGTACACATTCGCAGACGTGCCCCTCAACGCACGGCGTCTGGTAGCTAGTCAGGTAGCCAGCACAGCTCTCCAAGAGCATCAGCGCGGATCCCAAGAGCGAGGCTTTGATGATGGTGAGCATGCCCGCGATCCCCTCTTCATAAGCTCCCGATAGGTGCCTTTGCGGCAGGCACGAAGGTGCGGAAGTCCCCCCATGCCCACAGAAGATGGATGACGACGATCCACAGAAGGCAGGCGAAAACGTGGCCCACTAGATCGGCCACAGCCAGCCGATCAGAGCCAGACAGATCGGCCGCTCGCTTACGGCTGCCCGTCTAACCGCAAACGACGGCGTGCGGATTG
>Ga0318546_10000559_pt1 | contig 14306 bp, 9 predicted proteins | sample GRESIP169b2f19_FD_203514 | JGI IMG/M metagenome (GOLD analysis project Ga0318546, IMG submission 203514) | Tropical soil microbial communities from Luquillo Experimental Forest, Puerto Rico - GRE.SIPMG.169b2f19 | ecosystem: Environmental > Terrestrial > Soil > Tropical forest > Bulk soil...
CGCCGGTCGAGGAAGGAATTGACCACGATCAGCGCTTCGGCCTCGGCGCGGTCGAAAGCGAGCACCGCTTCCTTGACCGCCATTTCCGGCAGCAGCATTTCGTCCGGAAAGTGCAGGAGGTCCTTGACGGCTCGCTCCGGCGCGATGTCCGCCCCGTGAGCTTCGGCCACCAGAACAAGCCCGACATAGCGGTCGAGGTCATCTAGGGCGACCACATAAATCGTGGAGCCGAGCGGGTAGGCCTCGCGGAATTTGGCGACTGTAGCTGTCGCTTTAGTCGTTTCGACATCTTGGCGCATCATCTTCTCGACCGTCAGATCACGCATCCAGCCGATATCGGCGGCGCTGCGGATCGTCTCCCCGCGCAGATGGAAACGCCAAGTCGCGAACGAATAACCGAAGACTTCGCGCGTGAGCTGCGCCGCGATGATCACCGCAATCAGCACTGCAGTGGTCAGCCACAGATCGCCGGTTGTTTCCAGCGCGATAAACGTCATGGTCAGCGGGCCGCCGATGACCGATGCCGACAAGGCGCTCATGCCGATCACCGATGACGCATTGGTATCGAAATCCATGGTCGGCCAGGTCATGGTGATCGCTTCGGCCAGCAAATGTCCGCCAAGCGCCCCGATCAGAAGCGAGGAAAAGAACAGGCCGCCGCGAAATCCGGAACCAAGCGAGGCAATCGAGGCCAGAATCTTCAACAGGAATACAATCGCTACGGTGCGAAGCGAAAGATCAAGCGTGCCGATGACGCGCAACGCGCCGTGACCGGACGACATGACCTGTGGCGAGGCGAGCGCCATGACCCCGACCACGAGTCCCCCCAGCATCGTCCGCAATGCCGGGCGCAGCCGTATGTGGGTGAACACCGACTCGCACAAGGCCACCCCGCGCATGAGAATGATTCCGAGTGCAGCCGAGAGCAGGCCGACAACGGCAGCAAGTACGAGATCGTGCGTAACCAGAACGGTTTTGTCGGGTGCGACCACGCCAAGATCGGCGGGCTCCACCGAGTGCGCCACCAAATAGCCGATCAGCGCAGAGATTCCGACCGGAGCAAGGCTCGCCGGTGCATAACTGCCGATGATCAGTTCGAAACCGTAGAAGGCGCCTGCGAGCGGGGCGCCGAAAGCGCCGGCGATTCCCGCGGCCGCGCCGCAGCCGACCAGGATGCGAAGATCGCTGCGGCGCAGGCGAAATGCGACGCCGATGCGCGAGGCAAGGCCGCTGGCGAATTGCGTGTAGCCGGCCTCGAGGCCGACTGAGGCACCGACCCCGCTCGACCACACCGTTTGGGTGGCGACGATGATGCTGCCCAATAGCGACATCCGGCCGCCGTGCAGCGCATTGGCCTCGATCGGGTCGATTTCCCGTTCGGGCCGCCAGCGCTGGAGAATCTCGCTGCCGATGCCGAACAACAAGCCGCCGAGCAGAGGGATCGAAATGGCCAGCACCGGATCCAGCGTGAACCGCGCCGAGAGGCGTTCGCCGGGCTCCAGGTGAAATAGCCACAAATGCAAAAGTTCGACGCAGCTACCCATTGCCGCGACGACGAGACCGCCCAGCACGCCGACCAGCACCGCGAGCAGAATGAGACTTGATTCTCGCGCTCGAACGAGCGCGCGCAGCCGCCGCGGAATCTCCAATGGATTCCCGACTCTGGCAATCAACGCAGTCACCGCGCACCGTGCAGTTGATGAAACGTTCTAAAGCGGGCGTTGCTCCGCGTCATTTCCGTCTCAGCCGCTTCTACTTGCACCTGCCATGTTGCCGCCTCGGCTCGGCCGTTTCCACGGCTTTGGTTAATGCGGCGGCGCCACGCGTGCCGTTGGCCGTCGTACTCCACATCGGTCAGGATCGCAATCGATAGGGCGAGGCGTGGATGTTAAGTAGTGTCAAAAGCGCAACGCCCCACTCAAGTGCCTCACCGCATATCGCCGTGCCGCTTCAAATCGGCAGAAGCACGTGCCATCTTCGCCGTCGAGCTTTCCAGCGGCCCCTTTGGCGCCACCTGGCATCACTTGGAACCTCTTGGCGGGTAGGCCATGGCAGCCGGAGCAATTCGATGATTTTGGAGCCCGCATGACCGCAAAGATCATTGATGGTAATGCGGTTGCTCGGAATATCCGCAACGAGTGCCGCCAGCGCGTGCAGCGCATCGTCGCCCAATCGGGCGTGCCGCCGGGATTGGCCGTCATTCTTGTCGGCTCCGATCCGGCTTCAAAAATTTACGTCAAAAACAAGATTCGCGCTTGTGCTGACGTGGGCATCCGCTCGTTCCGCTTCGATTATCCCGCCGACGTTAAACAGGACGAGGTTGTCGCCAAGATTGCCGAGCTTAACGTGGATGCGGCCGTGCACGGCATTTTGGTGCAGCTGCCGCTGCCGGCCTCTTTCGATATGGCGCGCATCTTGCACACAATATCCGCGGACAAGGATGTCGATGGCTTCCATCTCTATAATGTCGGCGGCCTTGTCGTTGGCGGCACGGTTTTCCCGCCGTGCACGCCCTACGGCGTGCTGAAACTGCTCGAGCACGAGAATATTTCGCTCGAAGGCAAGAACGTCGTCGTCGTCGGGGCGAGCAATATCGTCGGTAAGCCGATGGCTCTGATGCTGATGCAGCACGAGGCCACCGTCTGTATCTGTCACGCCAAGACCCGCGACCTGGCGCAATTTACGCTTCTTGCCGACGTGCTGGTCGTGGCCGCCGGCTATCCAAATCTGATCTTGCCGCAGATGGTGCGAACCGGCGCCGTGGTGATCGATGTCGGCATCAACCGCCTTGCCGACGGCAGACTCGTCGGCGATGTCGATTTCGCCGGCGTTGCGGCAAAGGCCTCTTACATCACGCCGGTACCGGGCGGCGTCGGGCCGATGACCGTTTCCATGCTCCTGATCAATACCATCACGTCCTGCGAGCGATGGCTGCAACACCTGTCCATTCCTGCGGCAAAGGAAAGTACGCGGGCCGCGAGCCGCTAAAAAATCGCTAGAAAAAACCATTAGCAAACCGCTGGAAAATCGCTTGGTCTCTTACGTCCTCGCCATCGATCAGGGAACCACCTCGACGCGCGCCATTTTGTTTCGCGGCGACTCCTCGATTGCCGTCGTCGCGCAGCAGGAATTTCCGCAGCATTTTCCCGCCGATGGCACGGTCGAGCATGAGCCTGAAGACCTGTGGTCCTCGACGCTCTCGACCTGCCGCGCGGTACTTCACCAAGCCGGCGCCACTGCCCGCGATATCGCGGCGATCGGCATCGCCAATCAGCGCGAGACGACATTGTTGTGGGACCGCGCCAGCGGGCGACCGGTGCATCGCGCGATCGTCTGGCAGGACCGGCGCACCGTCGATCTGTGCGCGCGGCTCAAGGCCGCCGGCCATGAACCTTTATTCACTGCCAAGACCGGCCTCCTGCTCGATCCGTATTTCTCCGGAACAAAGCTCGCCTGGCTGCTCGACAACGTTCGCGGCGCCCGCGAACAAGCGGCGCGGGGCCAGCTCGCCTTCGGCACGGTCGACTCGTATCTGCTGTGGCGTCTCACCGGCGGCCGCGTTCACGCGACCGATGCGACTAATGCGTCCCGAACACTGTTTTATAACATTCACACTGGGGGCTGGGATGATGCGCTGCTCGCAGCGCTCGATATCCCGCGGTCGGTCTTGCCCGAGGTCTTCGATTCATCGGCAACCTTCGGACTGACCGAGCCCGAACTATTCGGCGCAGCGATCCCGATCTGCGGCATTGCCGGCGATCAGCAAGCCGCGCTGATCGGACAGGCGTGCTTTTCTCCGGGCATGGTGAAGGCCACGTACGGCACCGGCTGTTTCGTGCTTCTCAACATCGGCGGCGCGCCGGTCGCCTCTGCCAACAAGCTCGTCACGACCGTGGCTTATCAGCTCAGTGGGATACGCAGCTATGCGCTCGAGGGCTCGATCTTTATCGCCGGCGCGGCAGTGCAATGGCTGCGCGATGGTTTGAAGATCATACGCAGTGCCGAAGAGAGCGGGGCACTGGCGCAACTGGCCGACGCGTCGCAGGATGTCGTGCTCGTTCCCGCCTTTGTTGGATTGGGCGCGCCGCACTGGCGACCCGATGTGCGGGGCGCGCTATTCGGCTTGACGCGCGCCACTGGGCCGCGCGAATTGGCGCGAGCCTCGCTTGAAAGCGTATGCTTTCAGACCGCCGACCTTCTCGCAGCGATGAAGGCCGATTGGCATGGCAGCGCAAGCGCGCTCAGCGCGCTTCGCGTAGACGGCGGTATGGCGGTCTCGGATTGGACCATGCAGCGACTGGCTGACATCCTCGGCGCGACGGTCGATCGGCCGCGAATAAAGGAGACGACAGCACTCGGCGCCGCCTATCTCGCCGGCTTGCAGCGCGGATTCTTTCCAGAGCCGGATCGATTTTCGCATCATTGGCGGTCGGAACGGCGTTTCGAGCCAAAAATGGACGCGGCTGAGCAGGCGCGCAGATTGGCCGATTGGGCCTCGGCGGTCCGCCGGCTACTCACGTGAATCTTGGCAAGAGATCAAGTTCGGTCGATAGAATTCGACTGTAGCGCTCGGCCGCCAAGCGTGACCTCGACCTCGCATAGAGCGCAAAGGATTGTTGCCTTTGGGCCGAGCCGTAAGCCGGGCGAGAGACGCGTATACGTCGTGCTCCATTGGCCGCACTGATAGACTGGGAGCACACTGGCCTCCAGTTTGACGGCTCCGCCTTGCCCGCACTTTGGGCAAACAACGCTCGTGATAAATAGATCGTGCCGCACCATCAAGCGAACACCAGCGCGTGCGGAACCATGGGGCGCACGGAGTGTGTTCGCCTTGCTAACGCAAGGGCCGCTCGCGGGGGAGGGTAAAGTTGGCGTGATTATTTGCTCATCAGGGCTACCCCCGTTGGAGAGTCCGAGCCAGGCCGTTACGGTCAAAGTAACTGCCGGCGGGAGTTTAGCTGGTCCTAGATTCGATTCGCTTCGCGATCTAATCCATTGGTTGGAATTGTGATTGTTATCCGACACCCGTTCGGTGTGTCGTTGCGCGTGATCGTGCCTTTCAATTCCTGCACTAGCAGGCGCGTGAGCCTGGACCCAAGGCCCTCTTTTACATCTTCGGGGCATCCGACTCCGTCATCTTCGATGGTGAGTGTGAGCTCAGACTGGATGCGCTCCAGTTTGACGTAAATCGCGCCCGCACGATCGTCCGGAAAGGCGTGTTTGAGCGCATTGACCACGAGTTCGTTGACGATCAGGCCAATGCGCGTGGCCAAATGCCCGCGAGCGGCGACGTGATCGGCATCTACCGTGATAGCGATCGGTCGCGTTCCACGTAGTGCGTCGCCGAGTTGTCGGCACAACTCGCCCAAATATTCCTGCATGTCGGTGACGTGGTCACCAGTCCGGATGCGCAGGTGATCGTGACTTTTCGCAAGAACATTGAGGCGAGCGACAGCCTGCTCGAGCGCACTTCGCACTTCATCATTGCTTTGCGCCTTTGCTTGCAATGTGATCAAGGAAGAGGCGATTCCCAGTTCGTTCTTGATGCGATGATCTTGTTCTTCAAGCAAAAGTTCGGCAGCCTGCTGTGCTCTCACCTCGCGCTCCCACGCGGTGCGCATGCCCTCGCCAACGATCACGATAAACGCGGCAACCACGACGAATAGAGTGAGAGCGCTAAGATGGTGCGCCAGGTCGCCCGCCCAATCCAGGCCAGAGCCGAGAAGAATCACGCTGAGCGCTGTAGCAAAAAAACCGCTGCCACGATCAAACAGAATGGATGTCAGTAGAATTGGTGGAATATAGACGATGAAGCCATATTCCCCCGCTGCGGGTCCGACTCCAAGATGGAATATGAAAAAGAGTAGAACCAGTATTGCCGCCGCGCCGTAGCGGAGGAGCAGCGGCTGCGGCCGCACCGGAAGAAGCTGCAACAGTTTTTCCACGCGAGTATAGGCGATCACGCCCGAATTGGTTCCGAGGAACCCGGTTTTGTGATTTTTTGCGTGCTCAAAGCGACGCTTTTTGCATCGCGGGAATTTGCGGCCGTCTTATGGAAAAGGGAACAAGCTCTTGGTTCGGCAATTAGCAGTAATGTCGAAGAGGTGCCAAAACGCTCGGTTGATGATGCCCAGAAGCAGTACCAAGAGCTATGTCAAGACCGGCGCTTACGAAACGTTTGCCTGGTGGCTTACCAGAGAACAGATTGGGTTGAAATTGAGGGAGCGATATCAGCTGTCGGAAGAATTCCCAGCCCGGCTGTGCAGACTTCTCGATCAAATGTGTGACTACATCGAAAGTTCGGTTGAAGGCCGGTCGATGGCCGCGCCAGCAGAAAATCTGGAGGCGATCGCTGCAGATTTGGTGACTGCGCCGATCAACGAAGCCAAACGCGGTGACGGAAATCAGTGAAGAATTGAGTATTGAGGGCCGTCACCGGGCTGGCTCAGAGTTCTCGACATACAACTTCCGAACCGTCAATTCATCGACCTCCAATTTGCCGAACCTCGCTCTTTTGATTGCCACGCGATCGACCGCCAGGCGACTGATGGCGAAAACGCCGATCGCAACCGGGCCGACCGCTGCCACGCCCAACGCAAACGCCAAGAGGTTAGCGACCGGAGCGGCATAGGATTGAACGGCAACTTCACGATTCATATCAGGACCTCCATCGGCGCCAGCGAGAGCAGGCGGCGTCGTTCTCATGGCCTATTTTCATTGCTTCCAATTCTTCTGCCACGCTGTCGGCGACTTAGCGTCGATCAGGATGAAGGCAATACGGCACGGCTTGGTACCGTTGTTCACCCAAGCGTGGTTGGTAGCCTGTTGTACCAAAACGTCGCCGGCTTTGACGTGAATTTCGCTGTCATCAAGCAGCATGTCGATCTCGCCATCGAGCACGATGGCATAATCGATCGTCCTGGTCCGGTGGGTATTGGCATGGCGTGCATAGCCCTGCGTCGCCGCATCGATACCCATGGAACGGAGAATTTCATTGTGATCGATCGGTGCGGTATGCGCTGCTGTCGGAGCAAAATCGACAACGCGGAACACCGTGCCATTCGCCGGCGGCGGTACGCCGACCGGCGTCTGCGTGCGGTCCCCTGATCCGGCGGCGTCTACGGGAAACTCGCCCGTGACCCAAAATAAGGTCACCCCATTGGCTCCGCGTTGCTTTGCCGGCACGGCGTCATCGAACAGCACGACCGCCTTGCCTCGCGAATCATGGCCGGTCACGATCCGCCGCGTTGACTTGAATTCCATTGCCAATTCCTCCCTTGAATTTGCTTGCCGTCGCTGTACGCATCGGTCAATGATGCTCATTGCCAAGCACAAACCAGCATGACCGGCAACCGGGACAACAAGGCGAGCGCCGGGAGGCCCAAAGTGAGCGCCGGGTCACCGTCGTCGTCAACGATGCTGCTGTCGCCGAATCATCCGGGACCGGTCTACGATCGGAAGCCAGAGTTTTCCGATATCGCGTGCGACATCGACGTCACGGTGCCGATGCGCGACGGCATCAAACTTTGCGTCGATGTCTATCGGCCGAATGCGACCGGAAAGTTTCCTGCGTTATTGGCCTTCGCCATTTACAACAAGGATATTCAAGGCCCGGATCTCGCCGAGGCATTGCCGCCGCAGCCGGCGTGGTCGCCACTATGGACCGGCCCCATGGAGGCGGGCGATACTAAATTTTTTGTCTCTCGCGGTTACGTACATGTCATCGGCTCACCGCGCGGTGTCGGCAAGTCGCAAGGCGGCGGCTCGCGGGAATGGGACTGTTACGATCTGATCGAGTGGATCGCGGCGCAGGATTGGTGCGACGGCAATGTCGGCATGGTCGGCATTTCCGGTTTTGGCGCCGAGCAGCTCGCGGTCGCCAAGCAGGCGCCGCCGCACCTCAAAGCGATCTTTCCGTTCGATTCCCGCGGCGCCTTTGGCGAACTGGGCGGTTTTCGCGACGAATATCCTGGCGGGGTGATTCATCTCTTCCGTTACCTGGTTGGGCATTTCTCGGCGATGCATCAGAACAAGGGCGCGCCCGGTCCGCTACCGCCCGAGCGTGAGCGCTTGTGGCGCGAGGCGATGAACAATCCTGACTACAAGATGTATCCGCACATCTTTAATTTGATTGCGCAAAAAGGTCAGCACATGCCGCCGTTTTTCAATGTGTTGATCGATCCCTTCGACAACGAGGCGGCGGTGAAAAAAAGCGAGGCCGAGTTTGAGAAAATCAAAGTGCCGACCTATACCGGCTCTGGCTGGTACGGCTACACCTACAAGACGCATCTGAACGGCTGCCAGAACTGGTATCGCAACATCAGGGCGCCGAAGAAACTCCTGCTCGCCGGGCCCGCGCATCTGGAGCGGCCGTTTCACACGATGCATGGCGAGGTGCTGCGCTGGCACGACCACTGGCTCAAAGGGATCGATACCGGCGTGATGAACGAGCCGCCCGTGCGATTCTGGGTCATGGGCTTGAACGAATGGCGCAGCGCCGCTGATTGGCCATTGCCGGAAACGCAATGGACCAAGCTCTATCTGAAAAGCTGGGAGCGGCTCGCAGCCGATACGCCTGCTTTATCAAGCGTCACTGAGATACAGCCGCCAGACTCCTTCGTGCAAATGCCGCCATCGCAGTCCAATGCGATCCAGCGGCTCCGCTATATGACCGAGCCGCTGTCACACGACGTTCTGGTCGCAGGACCGATTGCGGTGACGCTATATGCCGCTATTGACCAGGACGACACCAATTGGATCGCGATCCTTAAAGACATCGGTCCCGATGTTTCGGTGCAAAGCGTGCGCGAGGGCGAGCGCGAAGTGCCGAAAAATCTGCATGAGCGCGAACTCACTCGCGGCTGGCTCAAGGCGTCGCATCGCGCACTCGATGACAAGCGATCGAAACCGTGGTGGCCGTGGCATCCGCTGACGCGGCAAGCCCGGCAGCCGGTGACCCCCGGCGCGATCGAGGAATATCAGATCCAGGTGTTGTCGACCGCGAATTTGTTCCGCAGGGGGCACCGCATCTGTCTCGATATCGCCAGCCTCGATTTGCCGACCGGCGTCGCCGGCGCGACCAATGCCGAATACGTGCCGTACCACATCTGCTCGAGCAAGACGGTGCTGCACAAGGTCTATCACGACCGCTCCCATCCTTCGCATCTGCTGCTGCCGGTCATCCCCCAATAGCCGGACCGCATCATGACGGATCGTCTCACAGCTATGCCAGTCATCGATTTGCGCGACGGTGGTCCGGCCCGTCACGCCGAGCGCAATGCGCGGTCCGCGCGCGCCTTGCGCGATGCTTGTCTTGCCTTCTTTCCCCGTGCCGCCTTGCCGTTGGTACCGACGCTTGACAGTCTCTCGCAGCGCTGGCTCATGCGCTCGCGTTCACCCTACCTGGCCGAGATTGGACGGATTGCCGACGCGCTCGGATTTTCAGGCGTGTGGCTGCTCAATGCCTCATATCAATGGGGCTGCACCGCACGCGCTTGCGATGAAGACGGTGTGCCGTGGCTCCTGCGCACCCTCGATTGGCCGTTCCATGGTCTCGGTCGTCACGCCGAGGTGGCGCGCATGCATGGCGCCGCCGGAGATTTCTTCAGCGTCACCTGGCCTGGTTATGTCGGCGCGCTGACCGCGCTCGCGCCCATGCGCTTTGCGGCTTGCGTCAATCAGGCGCCAATGCGCCGCCGCACCAACCATCGCTTCCTCCGCGCTTACGATTTCGCGCTCAATACTCTCTCCGTCTGGCGCTCCGACGATCTGACGCCGCCGGACCAGCTGTTGCGCCAGGCATTCGAGCTGTGCGCGGATTTTGCCGCCGCGCGGCTGATGCTGGAGACGACGCCGGTCGCGCGTCCGGTCATCTACGTCTTGGTCGGCTGCGCGGCGGGAGAGCGCTGCGTCATCGAGCGCACCGAAACCGGCTTTGCCACGCGCGCGGATGAGACCAGCGCCGCCAATGACTGGCTGCCCGGCCGACCCGGCTGGGAAGGTCGAATCGGTACCCGGCGTTTCTTGACAGATACGTTTGCCGACGCTGCGAATTACAGCCGCGCTCGCCGCGAATCACTCGCCGGCTGGGCAGGGACCTGCGCTGTGGCAGGTTTCGATTGGGTGCGTGAGCCGGTGCTCAATCCCTATACGCGGCTGGCGGTAGCGATGTGCCCGGCGCGCGGCATTCTGCGAGCGGTCGGCTACGAAGTGACGGACGGACTGGTGCCGCAACCGGTCACCGGAATGTGCGAAGTGGCTATGAGCCACGCGCCGCAAGCGGCGTGACGCACGCGAGCCGCCTTGTTCGTCATCGGCTCCACAAGATTTTGCACGTCGACCAAGAGCTTACGAAAAAACGCCAAATTGTGCTGCCGATCACATCTTTCTTCCCTTACCGCGTCTAAAAGAACACCATCTGAAGTTGCCGGGTAAGAGAGCCAGTCATGAGCACCATCACGATGACCATCTTCCGGGCCCCCCGCGCATCCCACTGGGATCAACTCAAGCTGCGTCTCACCGAATGGCAGCGGCGCGCGCGTTCACGGCGCGAGCTTGAGGCTTTGAGCGACGCAACCTTGCGCGACATCGGCATCACGCGCTGCGATGCGCACCGCGAAATGAACAAACCATTCTGGATGGCTTAGAGCATGATCCGGAAAAGTGGATACCGGTTTTCCGAAAAGATCATGCTCAACGAAAAACCTAGGGTGAGCTGAACCACTCACGCTTTAGTAGCAGCTATCACGGCCAACCGGCCATATCCAGGCGATGCGGACGGGGCCGCCCGGCGACGGGCGGCCCTTCGTTTTGCTGCATTATGTGCGTTTGCAGGTGGCTGGGCGATTTGGCTAGCATGTCGTGGCAACGCTCTGACTGGCAAGCCATAGATCGTCACCATGGCTACAATCAAAACGAGTGACGACTGGCTCGCGCACAAGCCGGAATTATGAGCAGCGCCGCCGACAATAGGACGGAGCGCCCGCTATCCTTCGCGGCGCCGTTCCGCTATCCGGCCTTCACGGTCATTTGGACGGCGACGCTCGTCTCAAACGTTGGCGGTTGGATGTACAGCGCCGCGTCCGGCTGGCTGATGACCTCGCTCGATACCGATCCCTTGACGGTGGCTTTGGTGCAGGCTGCGAGCAGCCTGCCGATCTGTCTTTTTGCCATTCCCGCTGGCGCGCTTGCCGACATTTTCGACAAGCGGAAATTCTTGATCGTCGTCGAAAGCATCACGACGGCGGTCTCCGCCATCTATGCGGTGATCGTTGGCCTTGGTTGGGCCACACCGGGCAATTTGCTCGTGTTCACGTTTCTGATCGGCGCCGCCGGCGCCATGACGGTGCCGGCCTGGCAGGCGGTCGTGACCTATCTCGTTCCCAAGGACGACCTGCCACCGGCAATCGCCGCTAACAGCGTCGGCGTGAATATTTCGCGCGCGCTTGGCCCGGCACTCGGCGGGCTTACCATTTCTGCTTATGGCATCGTCGCGCCGTTTTGGATCAATGCCGCATCCAATCTCGGCATCGTCGCCTCGCTATTGTGGTGGCGACCGCGGACGCGCGCCGGCACATTATTGCCGGCCGAACGCTTCGGCCAAGCCATCTTGGCGGGGCTGCGCTACGCCAGGCACAACCAGCATCTGCAGGCGACACTGGCGCGCGCTGCCGGTTTTTTCCTGTTCGCCAGCGCCTATTGGGCGCTGCTGCCTTTGGTCGCGCGCCAACAAATCGGCGGCGGGCCCGATCTCTATGGCGTGTTGCTCGGCGTCATCGGCGCGGGCGCGGTCGGCGGCGCCTTTTTGCTGCCGTGGCTCAAAGCTCGATTGGGAGCCGATCGTTTGATGGCAGTCGGCGCGCTCGGCCAAGCGCTCGCGATGGTGCTCTATGGTCTCGCTCGCGAGCCGACGATCGCGCTTGCTGGCAGCGCCATTGCCGGGGCGTCTTGGATCGCAGCGCTGGCGACGTTGAGCGTTTCCGCGCAGGTCGCGCTGCCGGACTGGGTCCGGGCGCGGGGACTGGCGCTATATACGACCGTATTTTTTGGCTGCTTGACGCTTGGCAGCGCCGCCTGGGGCGCAATCGCGGTCGCGGTCGGACTAGCGAATGCGCATTTTCTTGCTGCTGCCGGCGCGGTGGCAGCGATTGCGCTGACCTGGCGGTGGAAACTGCAGACCGGCGCCAGAATCGATTTGTCGCCGTCGATGCATTGGCCGGCGCCGCTGACCGCACAGCCGATCGAGCACGATCGCGGCCCGGTGCTGGTCACCGTGGAATATCACATCGACCCCCGTGACCGTGAACCGTTCCTTGACGCGCTGGCGCGCCTTGAGCACGAGCGGCGTCGCGACGGCGCTTATGCCTGGGGCGTGTTCGAAGATGCAGCAAAGGAAGGCCGCATGATCGAAACTTTTCTGATCGAATCGTGGATGGAGCATTTGCGCCAGCATGAACGCGTCACCAAGGCTGATCGTCTGTTGCAGGAGGAGCTGCGCCGTTTCGACCGGACCTGCAATCCGACGGTGACGCATTTTATCGCGGCCGACACGTGACGAGCTTATTTGCATTGTTTGAGCATGATCTTTTCCGAAAACCGGTATCCACTTTTCGCGATCATGCGACCGAAGTCGGCCAACGCGCAGATCAGCGCAGGTTCGCAGTGTTTAGGATCTGGCGCAGCCGCGGTGGCGTAACTGGAAGCTCTTTCACTGCACCCGGACGTCCGAGCGCGTCGTCGATCGCGGCGGCAATCGCGGCGCCGACGGCACTGGCACCGCCTTCACCGGCGCCTTTGACGCCAAGCGAATTGAGTGGGCTTGGCGCGTCCTCGCTGATCAACACTTCAATTGGCGGAATCTCACGCACAGTCGGCATCACATAGTCGGCGAAATTCACGCAGATCGGTTCGCCCCGCGCGTCGTAGCGGAATTCTTCGAACAAGGCGCCGCCGAGACCCTGCGCCACGCCACCGGCGAGCTGGCCTTCGACCAGCATTGGGTTGACCGCTTTGCCGATGTCGTAAGCGACGAAATAGCGCTCGACCGCCACAGCGCCGGTATCGCGATCGATGCGCACGAGCGCGAAATGTATGCCGTAGGGGTAGTTCATATGCTCCGATTCAAACCATCCGTCGGCCGCAAGACCCGGCGTTGCGTCGCCGAGAAGCTTCGAACCGGGTTTGAGCGCGCTAGCAATCTCCCCGAGGGTCACGGATGGTCCCTCGGGCGTCTGCTTGCGCACGATCTTGCCGGCAACAAGTTCGAGCGTTTGCGGCGGTGACTGCAAGAGATGCGCCGCTGCTGTAATTGCTTTCAAGCGCAGCTTCGTCGCCGCGCGCCGCGTCGCCTCGCCGGTCATCACCGTCACTCTGGAGGCAAACGTGCCCATGCCATAGGCGATACGGTCGGTCTGTCCGTGCACGACGCGAACGCGCCGATAGTCCACGCCAAGTTCGTCGGCGCAGATTTGCGCGAGCACGGTCTCCATGCCTTGTCCGACCGACGTCGCGCCGGTCACGATCTCGACAGTTCCCGTCGTATCGATCGCGGCATGCACGCAGTCGAAGGGCCCTAGCCCGCTCTTTTCGACGAACATGGCGAAACCGGCGCCGACGGTCTCGCCTTCCTCGCGACGCCGCTTGAGCTCGTCGCGGAGCGAGCGCCATTCGGCTGCTGCCAGGGCCTTGTCGAGCAGACCGGCATAGTCGCCGGAATCGTAGGTCATCTCCGTGCCGAGCGTGTCGAGATGACGCGCATAAGGCATCTCCGCCGCGGCGATGAGATTGCGTCGGCGCGCCTCGACCGGATCGAGGCCAAGTCGTGTCGCGATCGCATCCATCAATCGCTCGCGCACAAAGGTGCTTTCAAACCGTCCCGGCGCGCGATAAGTGCCGCACGGCGTCTTGTTGGTCAGGCGAATGCGGCCGATCATCCGATAGGCGCCGACGCGGTAAGGGCCGAGCAGCATGGTCGCGGCGAGGTCCGGTACCGTCGCTGCATGCGTGCGCACGTAGGCGCCCTGATCGTGAAAGAACTCGCCGTCGACGGCGAGCAGTCGGCCTGCCGCATCGACCGCGGCGCGCACGCGATAATGCTGCTCGCGGGAATGGTTGGTCGCGATCAGATGCTCGCGGCGGTCCTCGATCCATTTCACCGGGCGGCGAAGCCGCAGTGCGCCGAGGCAAGCAAGGACGTCTTCGGGGTAAAGTTCGCCGCGCACGCCGAAGCCGCCGCCGGTGTGGCCTTCATGCAGATGCATCGAAGAAGCGGGGCGGCCGAGCATGCGCGCGAGCGCATCGCGATTCCA
>Ga0318546_10000564_pt1 | contig 14256 bp, 13 predicted proteins | sample GRESIP169b2f19_FD_203514 | JGI IMG/M metagenome (GOLD analysis project Ga0318546, IMG submission 203514) | Tropical soil microbial communities from Luquillo Experimental Forest, Puerto Rico - GRE.SIPMG.169b2f19 | ecosystem: Environmental > Terrestrial > Soil > Tropical forest > Bulk soil...
CAAGCGAGCGCCGCATGCGTCGCAAAATTTTTCCTTAGCTTCAAGTCTTGAGATGCCCATTTGACAGCCTCGGCGCCGTCTTCCGTCACGTCCGTGTAGTAATCGACCAGGTGATGGTAGTAATGGACCTCGCCTCGCTCTGCGGACTGCAGATATGCGGTCAAGGCGCGCTCATTCCAGAATAGCGCAGGCCCGCTGTGACCCGCCAGCTCGTAAAGCTCCCCGATCGCCTGGTCGAGGTCCGGGCGGTCAATTGTCGAGACAACACGCTCGAGGATCTCGGCCGCCTCCTCGTAATTGCCCTCTGACCCGAGCACTTCGGCGATATGTTCGTCGACCAGCCAATATCCCGGATACGCGGTATCGGCACGTCGATAATGCAATCGCGCTTCGACGCTCCTGCCGCGAGCGAAATCCAAAAAGCCGCGCTGCACCTCGAGCCACGCGTAAGCCCGCATCTCCTTTGCGGTCAGGTGGCCTTCTGCCTCCTCGTACAAAGAGTCAGCAGCGGCCGTATCACCCATCTTGCCGCGGAAATATGCCAAACGGGCCAGAGCGCCCCACGACCGCTCGCGTTGCAGGGCGTCGAGATAGCCGTTCTCCGCAGCCCGATAATGCCCGTGCTGGAAATCGAGATCCGCCCGGATCAGACGCCCCTCGTCGCTGTGATAAACCGATGGGACGGCGCGCAATGCGGAAGCGACGTCTGCCAGCTTGTGAAGCTTGAACGCGGCATTGGCCTTCAGCAGGTAGAAGTCGCCCGGGTTCGCCAGTGTGGTTATGGCATCGTCGGTGGCGTGAATGACATCGGTCAATCCTGCCGGATCGCCGGCGATCGAAGCTTTTTGGTAGAGACAGTAGAGGCGCCGGGTTACCCGTTCTGGGTCGTCAGCCCCCGCGAGCGCTGCAATTTCTTTTTCTATACGCCGCATATCGGCGGCGTAACCGGCTGGGGACACGACCACGTCACCAGGGTTCCGCCAGATAGGGGAAGTCCTTCAGGAATTCCTTGTCGTTTTTCAGCGGGTTCGGCGGCGTTTTCGGCTCGATCGGGGCGGCGTTCCACAGTGCCGGATCATTGAGCAGGTCGACGTGATACGTTCTGCCGTTGACGCTCGCGCTCATCTCCAAAAACGTTGACAGAAAGCGGGTCGCTACCTGGTCCTCGAGACGGCGGCCGAACGGCCACGTGCCGGTCGTGTCCATATCGATGGAGTTCACGTTCGGGATGAAGATGTCGACGGCGCGCCGCAAGGGTATCTCGAGCCCCTTTCTGTTCCACGAATTATCCGGCATGTTGAGCTCCTGAAACAGGATCTTGCTGACCCGTGGAAAAGCTTCCAAGACGCTCGAATAGGTCCGGTGAACCGAGACGGGCGAGTTGTCGTGATCGAAGGCGCTAGCGAGACCGAGTGCGGTGATCGATGGGCCGAAGCCCCACCCGAGATGACCCAGCCGCTTGATAAAATGCGGGGCCAGCCAGAAATTATTGGCGCCCAATTGCCGATTGTCTTCCCGCTCGCTGAGTGGGGCGTCGGCAAACGCCTGGCCGTCGGTATCAACCAGCTTGTATTTCTTCAGCTCGTCGTCGAGGGTCAGTGCGTCGAGCAGGACGTGCGGGTGCTCGATCCATAACGGGTCATCGGGGATCGACTCGACTTTGTGGGCCGCCTTCAATACCCAGCTTTCGCCCCAGGTATTGACCACGCGGTGCTCGTCGGCTGTCGCCGTCAGAAAACTCAGCGGCAATTCCAGGATGATCGCATTGCAGTTCTGCCCCGCTCGCGCGTCCTCGCCCGAATAAACAAAGCGGAAATTGCCGTTCTGGTCCTTCCTGAAGCGATTGCCGTTCCAGGTCAGCGGGCCGGCTGGCAATTCCTTTTTCATGCCGTGGCCCCATTGCGGAAGTTGCGGGTCGTAATTGAAGAGGTCGTTGCCCTCAAGTTCGAGAAACGTCTTCGGGATCGGCAATTCCCGCACATCCGGCATCGTATGCGGAACGTGATAGAATTGCGGGGCATAGTTGATCGGCCGGAAGAAACCCGGCAGATCGTTGAAGAAAGCGTCGTCGCGTCCACCGATAAACGCGTTGATCTGATGTCCGCCGGGTGACGATAGGGTGACGCTTTGACTGGCCGCGATCGAGGCGGAAAAGCTTCCGCCGGGAAAACCGATGAAGCGAAGGCTCGCACGGTTGCTGTTGTCGACAGATACCCGAACCTCCGCCGGCTTCAATATCTTCAGATACTTCTCTTTGACGCCCTCGAGATAAGCCAGCAAGCCAGCGAGGCTGGTGTCATTGCTGCCCGAACGGACAAGGCGCCGGTCGGGTGCGATCAAGATTCGGTACAGCATGTCCGTGTCGAAGACGCCGGTCTGCGGCACTGCGGCAAAGGTCAGGGCAATGAGGACTTTCTCGTTGCCGCCACGATCATCGCTCGGAAAACCGAATATGTCGTAGAGGTCGGCGGCACTGACATCGATGTCCGAGAAGATCGAATTCACCGCGTTGGGATCGTTATGGTCCGCCATAATTCCGCCCTCCCCTGCCCCCGAAGATGCCTTGTCCGAAGGCCTACCGCATGCGACTATAGGCAATGGTCTTCGTCAACATATTCCAAAGGGTTGGTACTCACTACCTCGCCGCCGGGCTTATTGCAGTGCTGATAGCCGTCTCGCCGGCATGGGCCGAAGACCAATCAAAATGTGCGGCCGCACCTCCGGTCTTATGGGGCGACGGCGAGCATGACGACACCGCGGCTCTGAACGCTTGGTTCCGGGCCGAGACTGTTGTCTGGGCGCAAACACGTGAGGAGGTCGGTTCGGAGATCGCCGACCGCAGCTTTCTGCTGAGTTCGACCGTCTATATTCACGGCGGGACTGGCCGCAAAATGGAACAGTTCCGCATGGTCTGGCCGTGGCGCAACGAGATCGTGACCGGCGGCACGATAGCGGCCGGAAACGATCCCGAGGGCGAGCCGGTGGCGGATAATATCACCAAGGTCAACGCCGATCCCGACGAGGGCGTCCCCTACGACGGACCCAAGATCGAGCCCCACGAGCACGGCATTCCAAAGCACTGCCTGACGTCTTGAGCCCCGGGGTCTACTCGGCCGCCAGCGCCGCCTGGAAAGGGGCGACCTGGGCGCGTTCCGCGTGCGCCATCGGCTGCGGCCACCAGCGGTCTTGCCATTCGCTGAACAGTCCCTTAAGCCGCGGTATGACGCTCTCGGCGAACAGCTTGGTGTTGTAGGCAGCCAATTCCTTGCCCATGCTGCCGAACTGCAACAGCAGCATCAAATGGCCGACATTGAGGTCGATCGCCACCTCGGTCAGCTGCGTGACGACCTCGTCTGGTGAGCCGATGATCACATAGCCGCGCTCAACAATGTCCTCCATCCGTGTCGTCGCCCGCGCTTGTTGCCGGGCCTGGAGGCTGGCGGCGCGGCCGATCTGGCCGACGACGCCGGCGCGCTGCGTCCCCTCGGTGATGTAGCCCGGCGGCATCGCCCAGCGCGGGTCGACGCGCAGGCAGCGGCCGTAAAAATACTCGGCCGGCTCGCGGTAGAGCTCCCTGGCCTGCTCGCGACTCTCGGCGACCCCAACAAATTGCAAAAAGCCGGCGCGATACGGGTTCCGGTCCTTGCCGAGCCGCGCCATCTCGTCCCAGAAGCCCTGCATCGTGGCGCGGCCGTCCTTGAAGCCGAAATAGGAGAGATAAGCGTAGACGTGGTCCATCGCCGCGCACCACTGCCAGGTCTCGATCGAGCCGCCGCCCGGGATCCAGATCGGCGGGTGTGGTTTTTGCACCGGGCGCGGCCAGATGTTGACGTAGCGCTGTTGATTGAAGCGGCCGTTGAAGGCAAAGGTGTTGGTCTCGGTCCAGGCCCGCAATACCAGGTCGTGCGCCTCGTAATAACGGTCGCGCAACATGCTCGGGTTCTGGCCAAAGGCAAAGCAGGTGTCCATCGGCGTGCCGACTGGGAAGCCGGCGATCAGCCGCCCGCCCGAGATCACGTCGATCATCGCGAACTCTTCGGCGACCCGCGTCGGCGGGTTGTAGAGCGCCAAGGAATTGCCCATCACGCAGAGTGCCGTGTCACTGGTGCGGCGGGCCAAGGCCGAGGCGATCAGATTGGGCGACGGCATCAGCCCGTAACCGTTCGAGTGGTGCTCGTTGACGCAGACCGCGTCAAAGCCGCATTCGGCGGCGAATTCGAGCTCGTCCATGAAGTCGTTGTACATGTGGTGGGCGCGCCGCGGGTCGAACAATGAGGAGTGGATGTCGACCCACACAGAGGGGTGCTTCTCGCGGAAATCGTCGGGCAATTCGGTGTAGGGCATCAGGTGAAACCACATCAGCTTCATGGCTCGTTCTCCGCGGCAGTGCGATGGTCCGAGGCTCGCAGACTGACTGTCTGCGGCCCTCGCGTCAAGCCGAACCAAACGCTTGGTTGGTCAATTTACCGTCAGCCGAGATGCCGCCGGTAGAGCGCGATCAGGCGCTCCCAATGCCGCTCCGCGGCGGACTTGTCGTAGCACCAGCGCTGCGGGAAGGCAAAGCCGTGATGGACGCCGAAGTAGAGCTCGATCTCGCCGGCGGTCCCGGCCCGGGCAAACAAAGTGCGCAGTTCGTCGACCATCGGCAGGGGCGCCAGCGCGTCATGCTCGGCGCAGGCGATGTGGAGCTCCCCCTTGACCTTGCTCAATGACAGATGCGGGCTTTCCTCCGCGTCGCTGACGAGCCAGGTCCCGTAAAACGAGGCCGCAGCCGCAATGCGATCCGGATAGCGCGCTGCCGCAGCCAAGGCGTTAGGGGCCGCTCATGCAGTAGCCGTGACATCCGGCCGGCCCCCGCTTCACCTCATCCTGCCGATCGATAAAGTCCAGCATCGCGGCAATGTCGTCCATGACCGGAGGAATGGTCATCTTGGTGCGAATAGTGCGCATGCGCTCGCGCTCGGCACTACCGTCCTCGAGCACATCCGGCCCAAAAATCGTGTTGCAGCAGGCACGGTAATAGAGATTGGGCAGCAGCACATAATAGCCGACCGTGCCGAGGCGGCGGGCCATGTCTCTGAGCTCCTCGCGAATGCCCGGAGCATCCATCAGCAAGAACACGGCGGGGAACGGGCCGCCTCGCTCGGGACGGCAGATAAAGGTCTCCATCTGACCGGCGCCGGTCGTGATGTCGAGCGTTTGCTCGATCATTCGAAGCTCTCCCTAAGGCGTGCTGCCGCGCATCGAAGCCGGATGTCCCGGCAAGGCCAGGCTGCCGACTTTCGTCAATGTATCGCCCTCGACCCGCAAGATGTCGATATCGCTGTCGACAAAGTTTCCGACGTAAAGAAAGTGTCCGTCAGGGCTAAACGCGATGCCTTCGGCAAGGCCTCCCACATCGGTCTGCACGACTTTGTGCACCGTCTTCCCATCGATTTTAAGGAGAGCGACGTAGGATTTCTCGTGCCGATAAAAGGCAGTCTTGGGTGTGCCGCCGGTGCCATTCAGGATCAACGAGGCGGCGTAACCGCCGGCTGGGCTCATGGCGAGCCCCTCCGGGCCGTCGCCGACGACCACCTGATCGACGACGCGCGGCGGGCTCGCCTCGAGGTCGATGACGCCGACCGTGTCGACCTGGCCATCCTGGCCGCCGCCGATGTTGTTGACGATCGCAATCTTGCCGTCGGGTGTAATCTGGACGTTGAGCGGGTTGAGCCCAGTAGCCATGTCGTAATTCTTGCCGTCGACCTTGGCGTAGCTGACTTTCTGGCCGTCGATGTCGAGCAATGCCACCCGGTTGGCGCCGGATTTGACGACAAGGGCGTGCTTGCCGTCGGGGGTGATCGCAACGGCGGCGGGCAGCGCCCGCGGAGGGGTTTGACCCCCCGGAGTCGCGGCCGGGCTGGCAACCGAGACCGTGTCGACCAGCTTCACGTTCTTGCCCTCGATCGACAGCACGCTGACTGTGTCGTCGGCGCGGTTGGCGACCAGTGCGAGCGTCCCGGCACGGTTGATCGCCATGCCCGAAGGCTGTTTGCCGACCTCGACCGTCGCGATCTGGGCGGGCGGCGAGGCTGTGGGGTCGATCACATAGATCTTGGTGTCCGGCACGCCCTTCCAACCCTCGCCGTCCTTGACCCAGTCGAGCGAATTGGCGACCAGGGCCAGGTGCTGGTCGGGCGTGATTGCGAGATTGACCGGCGGTCCGATGATCGTGTTCATCAGCGGCAGATTGGCGAGTATCCGCGGCTTGGCCGGATCGTGGATGTCGATGACCGACACCGTGTCCTTGCCCGGTGGCTGGTTCACGGTCTTGCCGGTATCGTCGAACCAGACCTTCTCGTCGTTGCCGGTGATCAGGAGCTGCGCTCGAGTGATGCCGGCCGGCACGAGCAGAGCACCGGCAGCCGCGCCGAGCGCCAAAAGCTTTACGAGCGCCTTCACGGTCCCCTCCTCCGGTCATTGTTGATGCCAGTCTGCCATGCGGGCGAGGAACGAGTCACCCCCGTCGGTCGAGATCTAAACCGGGATCGAGAACACAGCCCGCCGCGCGAAGACGACCCAATTCGAAAGGGATATGCCCCAGGGTGCTATCGGCGCCCGATCCCGTACTGATCGCCTACTCGGTCGATCTTGCCGTCCGCGAAGTCGATCTCGATCATGTCTTCGGTGGATGCGATGAGGCCGAGGGAAGTGTGGGTGCGCGCATTGAAGATTTCGGTGCCGTCGCTGCTGTTTTTGTTGGGCCCGACGTAACCATAATTCCCTTTTATATCAAAGGTCAGCCAATGCGACCCCCGACCGGTCTTCAATGTCAATCTTTGTTTGAGAACCGGCGCCATCGGATTATCCATTGCCCAAACGTAGACGTGCGGATCATTCCAACTGCTGCTCTGCCACACTTCGCTCTGATCGGGGGTCCAGCCAATCCCGTGCAGCAGTCCGGGATCGCCGGGCGGATGATCGGGGAGGATTGCGGTGATGATCTGACCCGTCTTGAGATTGGCGACCTGCATTCCCCAGAGGTCCCTGACGTTGTTCACAACGTAGTTGCTCGAACTATCCACGGCATAAGGGCCGAGGATCCCCGAATATGGACCGACGCGTGAGACCGCGTAACTATTCGGGTCGATCAGATACAGATAATTGCCGCTTCCGTCGTCGGCCTTCGTTTCCTGGAAAATCGGCCCGGATAACGGGTAGAGCGTGTCGTGCGATCGACTGGAGAAATGCACGTTCCGAACGACCTCGCCGGTATTGGCATCGACAACATTGATGTAATCGGCCGAGCCGCCCTCCCAGGTCGGGACATAGAGCAACTGTCCGTTCGGATTGATCGCCAGCCGATCGACGCCAGGATTGATCGGTCGGTTCCAGAGAACAGTGTCGCTGAAAATGTTCAGGCAATAGACCATTCCGCTGCCCGAGACATCCATGTAGGCGACGTACAGCTTCCCGGTGACGGCGCTGGCGGCCACTCCTCTGACATCAGCGACACTCGGGACCGTCCGGATGGTCTTGATCAGCCGGTGCCCTGCTTCGATGTCGTAGACAGAGATAGATCCACGAATGTCCGCTGACTCATCGACCGCATACAGCAATTGACCGTTCCCCTCCAATACTGGGCCTGCCGCTTCCGCAGTGCCCGCGAACAAACCGAAGGCAATGAAGAGCGGCGCCGCGAATTTTAATTTCGTCCTCATCGGCTTCCACCCGGATTAACCAAGCTTTACGTCAAGGGTTGCTGACCCAATTCTGAGCCAGATTCATAAGGGACTGGGGCGTCCTCAACCGCCGCAATTATCCAAGTCGCAAACACGCAAGAGCGTCATTTCCATTGTATAATGTTACCGGGGCGCCCGGGTTTTTCTGATAGGTAAGCTTGTAATTCGAGGCAGGACACGAATAATATCTCATTTCGGTGATATCGGACACATTAGACTTGCCATCGGTTGTCCCCCAAGGCTGTATGTCCAAACTATTCTGAATAGTTCCCCCGCCGTTGCCGAGCCGTTGCCCCCAGTATACCGTCACAGCGTACTCACAATTGTTGTGGAATCTCACATTGTAGCCTAAAACGGCTTGGACGATTACGGCAGAGACGCATTTACTAGGGGCAATTGTACTTTGCGCCCTAGCGTCTGATGATGAACACATGGCCGCCAATGCGCTGGCAAAAGACACGTAAAGCGCGTACTTGGCGTTAGACATATTGATTTCCTCGGTTCAGGAACAAAAGACCTCTTGCGCGGTTCCTGCCCTAGCCGCGGGGCCTGTTGGTTTCTGCGCCCTGCACTCGGCGACCGCCCGTCCCAGATGCAGCAGTTCTAGCAGTTGCTGACGCGAATAGCTTTAGGATAGGCGTTACGCGTCAGGTGCCGTGTTTGGGCGCCGCTCGGTCCGGTAACGCCCGTAGCAACCGGCTAACTCCACAGCACGAGCATACGAGCCGATTGCACCATTCGGGAACCGGACTCGGGCTTGGTGCTGTCGCCAGCCACAGAAATCCGTCCACCTCCTGCCGCCGCCCCGCGTTCCCGAATTGGCCACCTGCTGTGCACGAGACGCCCTCGGCGAAAACGCGCGGAGCCTATCTACACGTGAACAGAGATCATTTAACTAGAAATTACAACCATATTTATAGTTTTAACTACAAAGCTTTATTATCTTCAAACAACACTCGGAGAACGTGCAGAATTTAGCGATCACTGAGAGGGCGATTTGACATGCTTGGGGTTCACCAAGAGGGCTAGAAATACTTAACCTGCCCCGCGCGCGCGGGCGGATGTTTCACCGAATAGGCCCGCGCTTTGTCCGAAGGAGCCGCAACATCCTCCGCACGCTTCCATAGGAGTGCAGACCTGGGAGAGACGCGCGGATCGTCGCACCCATCCCTCTGGTGGAGGGCAGATTTCCCCCGATTAGCCCGATGAGCTTATGCGTCGGGCGCGGCGAGAAGGTCGGCGGGCTGCGGGCGCTGAGGCTCGCCGACGGCAACCACGTGCATCTGGACAGCTCGGTTGACCTGCTCTGCTTCGGAGAGCGCTGGCGCAGCGATGCGACCGCCGGCCTGCCAGCGTTCGGGCTCGGTCCTATGCCGTGGTGTGGGCGCCCGTTGCAGGCTCGCCGAGGCGGCTCTTCGAAGCGCTTTTGCTCCGCCACACACGGTCGGCGTTCTGGTCCGCGTTGCGTTGCTGGGCCGACCGTGCTGCTCCAGACGGCGCTCTGACCGTCGATCACATTACGGGTAGTGACCCCGCAGCGTGCACGCCTCTCCCAAGCGGCAACTCGCCCGCGCCGGCATCGGAGCCTCAGGAAACCGTCGCCCCTTTCGAACGGCGGGAGGGCACCCATGGGTGCCCTTGATTGACCCTTATTGTCTCGAAGTCCGGCGCGATAGTTCAGCACACTCGAACTCCGCTCGAGCACTTGTAATGACACTGTCTGGAGGCGGCATGGATGTTCCGGCTTGCCCCGGCCTGGGCGGCAGGAATGTTCCGACCTGCCCCGGGGTCGGCGGCGGTGGAATAGGCGGAGGGCCGCTCGGAATCGCTTCCTCTCGACACTTAACAATCTTCCCAGGTTTGGTGAGAAAATAGAGCCGGGTGCGCGATGATGGCGAAATGACCGAGACGAGGTCGTATCCGTCCGCGACAAAATCGAGCAGTGATAGATCTGTCGCTTGCCACTCCTCAGCATTGGTCGACACGGCTGGCGGAGCGACTGGCGCCGTTTGGGACCAGGCCGGATTGGACAGTGGCAATACTGCGCCCGCAAGGGGAAAGAGTACGGCGCCCCAGCGCATCTCGGCCATAGCGATCACTTCAATCCTGGGTACACTGAAGTGCCGATCCAATTAGTACCGTTCAAATATACGTAGAAACCGTCGCCAGTGGCACAAAGCGGCGCAAGCAGGCTATCGTGATGGCATCCGTTGTGAATAATGTGCCGCCGGTGGTGGGGTAGACAAACACGATATCCACGCCAAACACCGGGCCCCCGGCACAATTGTATGCTCTGATAAAATTCCAACCGTTAGTTAAAGCCTGCGCGCCGGCTATATGGCTCATCGACAATGCCAGGGCGATCAGCGTTGCTGCAATCCTATTTCTCATAGTCTCCTCTTTACTTGAAGTTCTCGGGCCCGGGGTCTGCGCTCGCGGGTGGGATCCCCGTAGGATGATTATGATCATCCGCTCTATCGCTGTCTTGATAATTCGCGCCAAAAAATTGATAACTGAACGGCGAACGCGCATTGCCGCTCAAGCCGGAGAGCCCGTTGCTGTGGACCCGAGGCGTCGCCGCACGCGAGACGTTGAGCTACCTCGAACGGAGAGGGATCGATACGGAGCCGGCCCTGCTCGGAGCCGGGATCTCGCGAAGTCAGTTATCGCAAGACGATATCGGCCTGTCGGTCGCTTCCCAATATCGGTTCCTCGAGCTGGCCGCGGCACAGGCGGACGATTCGCTGCTCGGGCTGCACGTCGCGGCAGAGATGGATATTCGAGCCGTTGGCATTCTCTTCTATCTTACCGGGTCGTCGCGAACGGTCTCCGAAGCGCTCGAAAACTTGGCGCGTTATAGCCAGACCACAAATGAGGCTCTCGTTGGTGAGATCTCGCGACAAAAGGATGAGGTAATCCTGGCTGTCCGCCATCTGCAGGAATTCGACGAGCCGCACCGGCAGTTTTTTGAACTTCTTGCGCTCTGGTTCATTCGCACGCTGCAACAGGAGACAAACCGCGATTTCACCCCGTCGCGCGTAACTTTTACCCACGGTCGCAACGCCGATCTGAGGGAAGTTCACCGTCTGCTGCGGTGCCCCGTCGACTTCGCGCAGGGTCAAGACAGTTGGGTGTTGCCGCAGCGTGTCATGGACCTCCCGATCGTGTCCGGGGATACTCAGCTGCTGAAGATCCTGACAGCGCACGCCGACGACCTGCTTGCCGAGAAGCACTCGGTCACCGGGCTACAGAGCACGGTGGCAAGCCAGCTCGCCAGCCTGCTTCCTAGCGGCGAGTCGCGGGCCGCGGTGGTGGCGCGGCAGCTCGGCATGAGCCCGCGGTCATTAACCCGGCATCTGGCGGAGGAGGGGACGACCTTCGGCGAAATCGTTGAGCAGCTACGCCGCCGCCTTGCCTCTCGCTACCTGGCGGATGACCGCATGTCGGTCCAACAGATCGCCTGGTTGCTTGGCTACTCGGAAGTCGGGGCGTTCAATCACGCCTACAAAAGGTGGACCGGAACAGCGCCAAGGCGAAACAGAGAGCCCGCTGCGATGCCGCGATGAGCGACGCTTCCCGCAGTTAGCGTCTGAATCGTCGACAATCTCGGTCCAGCGTCGGTGGCTCCACGCTACTGAACTTAGGTGGGCGTCGCTCGCCAATGGCGATCAGTTGCGTTGCCGATTTTCCTAAGGGCAAACATCTGGGGAATTCCAACCTAGGTCGCCCTCTCTTCGGGAATTCGCTGGACGCGCGCGGATATCAAATTTTTGGCCGGAATTATCAAGCAGAGGTGCCCGACAGCGCCCTACCTCTCCGACATGCGACGAGAACCTCTCGTCGCTTCGACGGAGAGAAGACGATGGAAAGCTTTGCCGATGGCATCGGTAATTTGATCGGTTTCCACCTAGTGCTGGGGTTCATGTTCAGCATCTACCTGGCCCCGTCGATCATTGCCGTGGTCCGAGGTCATCATCGTTGGCCATGGATCGGCTTCTTGAACCTTGCCGCCGGCTGGACCGGCGCCGGCTGGATCGCCGCCCTGGTGTGGTCAGTGACAGAAATACGCCAGCCAGCAGCGATGATGCGGATCGGCAGCACTGCACTTAGGACCGCTCAGCCCGCAGCCGCGTAAATCTCCGTACTTGCCCACGCATTTACAAGACGGCACCCTACCGCGAGCCAGGTCCGGGCGCAGCGAGAAAACCTCAGGACGATCGCGGCGAGGAGGACTGACCGCTGACACTCCGCCTTGGGCCCCGGCGGCGCCGGTGCGCGACATAGCCTGATCCGCGACTGATCGGGCCGCAATCCAGAGGCGGCAGAGAGGTGTGTCCGGCTGCGTCGAACCTTTTGGCCAACGAAGCACCTTTGCGATGTACAAAATGATGATCGACGTTTCCGGCGAGGAGCGCGTATTCCTGTTCCGGGGTCCCGGATGTCGGGCCAGAATGCTCGAGTGGTACTACGACCATCTTCGACGTGCCGTCGAGGACGAGGAAATCGGGTCCATTCGTGTCTGGGGCACTGTCGGCAACAAGACCGACATCCTCCTTGAATGGCCCCCCGCCGAGCCCGCCGACAGCGGAAGAGTACGATACGACAAGCGTCCGAGGTCTGAACGCCGGCCAAGACGGTAGCCCGCACTCACGCTGCCGGTGGGCTACAGGACTTTGCAACTCGCCGGAAAGCTGCCTAGCTCCCGGGAATGGGCCGATAAGCACTTGAACGAGCCGGCCTATCGAGTAGGCACCAGTCCCGTCTGCCTCGAACGCACTTCTGTTTGCGACTAGCAGGTATCGTGGCGACGAGCGCATTGCAGCATCACTTTCTCGGAACGGTGGGCACGAAGAATTCCATCTTCGCTCTGAGCTGCGCCCTGAAACGTCTCCTACCGTGCATTTCGGGAAATCGCGCGCAGTTTCCGAGCAGGCACACAATTTCTCGGACCCCCCGGCGCCACACCCCGGATTTTCGCCGTACCTGTCTACTGGCGCCCATGTGCTGAGCGTAAGTCGCGCGCAAGCTCTGCAAGAATACGCTCCCGGTCACGCTAGCGGGCAACTTCGCGGCTGAGCCTCCATCGAGCAGCGCCTTGAGGCAAATCGTGAAGACGACGCGTGTCACCTGGATGCGCACCGACAGGCGGAACGGGTCACGTTCGCCAATCGGCCATGACATGATCTCAAATAGGTCATCGAGCGACATGCCGAACAGGCGCTCAAGCTTCTCAGCCGGCCCGAGCGCGCGCCTGAGAGCCCGGCCCTCGGATGACTGAGAGGTGACGAGGCGATGACTCCACCATTGTCAGCGCGGGCTTCTGCTTTGCGTGTGACCCTGCCCCTTTGTTACCCTCACTCATAACCAGAATCCGTTCTGGTTGTGGTCCTCTTGGGACCGGGCTGCAAACTCGTTCGGGGCCAGGCCGCCGAGGCTGGTGTGGGGCCGGGAGGCATTGTAATCGAGCCTCCACGCTTCGATGATGCGCCGCGCCATTGGCAAGCCATGGAACACGTGTTTGTTGAGGCACTCGTCGCGGAACCGGCCGTTGAGGCTTTCGACAAAGGCGTTCTGGACCGGCTTTCCAGGCGCGATGTAGTGCCATCCAATGCCGCGTTCCTGCTGCCACCACAGGATGGCGTGCGACGTGAGCTCGGTGCCGTTGTCGCTGACGATCATCAGCGGCTTCCTGCGGGCCGCGACGATAGCATCGAGCTCGCGTGCCACCCGTCGGCCGGAAATCGACGTGTCGACGATCAGCGCCAGGCACTCGCGGGTGAAGTCGTCGACAATGACAAGCACCCGGAAGCGTCGCCCGTCGGCCAGCACGTCGGAGACGAAGTCGAGGCTCCAGCGCTGGTCGCGGCCCTGTGGCAGAGCCATTGGCGTTCGCGTGCCCAATGCCCTTTTGCGGCCGCCGCGGCGGCGAACCATCAATCGCTCTTCCCGGTAAATCCGGAACAGCTTTTTGTGGTTCAGCTCGACGCCCTCGCGCCGCAGCAGGATATGCAGGCGCCGATAGCCGAACCGGCGGCGATCGGCGACAAGGCGATGCAGCCGCTCGCGGAACTCACTGTCATCGGGGCGCGAGGTGACATAGCGGTAAGTCTTCGGTGCAATGCCGATCAGCGCGCAGGCGCGCCGTTGCGAATAGCCCTTCTCGTCGATTGCCCAGGTCACCACCATCCTCCGGGAACTGGGCGTCAGAAGTTTTTTCCGAGAGCCTCGCGCAGCGTCGCCACATCGAGCATCGACTCCGCCAATAGCTTCTTCAGCTTGCGGTTCTCCTCCTCGAGCGTCTTCAGCTTGCGCGCGTCCGACACCTCCATGCCGCCATACTTCGTGCGCCACGTGTAGAAGGTCGCGTCGCTGATCCCGTGCTTGCGGCACAACTCAAGGACTGGGATACCCGCCTGGTGCTCCTTGAGCACATTGATGATCTGCTCCTCGCTGAACCGTCCCTTGCGCATTCGTCCGTCTCCTCTCGACGGATCCTAGCTTCTAAGCGGGGGCGTTCCAGGGGGCAGGGTCA
>Ga0318546_10000574_pt1 | contig 14159 bp, 10 predicted proteins | sample GRESIP169b2f19_FD_203514 | JGI IMG/M metagenome (GOLD analysis project Ga0318546, IMG submission 203514) | Tropical soil microbial communities from Luquillo Experimental Forest, Puerto Rico - GRE.SIPMG.169b2f19 | ecosystem: Environmental > Terrestrial > Soil > Tropical forest > Bulk soil...
CAAGCCGCGGAGCCGAAGCGGCCGATGCCGGCGCTTTCGTGCCCAACGCCTTCATTCGGATCGAAGGCGATGGGCGGGTTATTCTGACCACGCCCTATGTCGAGATGGGCCAGGGCACCTACACCTGCATCGCAATGATGATTGCCGAAGAGCTGGAGGTCGACCTGCCGCGGATCCAACTGGAACATGCGCCGCCAATGAAAAGCTTTACGGCAATCCGCTGCTGGGCGGGATCCAGGCGACGGGCAATTCGAACGCGGTACGCGCATCGTGGCACCCGCTGCGCGAAGCCGGTGCGATCGCGCGGACGATGCTCGTGTCGGCGGCAGCAAAGCGCTGGAATGTCGATCCGGCGTCCAGCCGCGCGCAAGCGGGTGAAGTGCTTCACCCCCCAACAGCGCGGAGATTCAAATACGGCGAGCTCGCCTCCGACGCCGCGCAAATCCCTGTGCCCGACAGCGTGCCGCTCAAGCGGCCCGAAGATTTTAAGTTTATCGGCACCCCGGCCAAGCGTCTCGACACACCTGCTAAGGTCAACGGAACAGCCGTCTATGGCATCGACGTTCGGCCGCGGGCGTGAAGATTGCGACCCTTGCGCAATCGCCGGTCTTCGGCGGGCGCGTGAAGAGCGTGGATGATACGGCGGCCAAGGCCGTCAAAGGGGTGCGTCAGATCGTTCGGCTCGACGACGCGGTCGCTGTCATTGCGGACCATATGGGCGCTGCGAAGAAAGGGTTGGCGGCGCTGGTGATCGAATGGGACGACGGGCCCCATGCCGAACTCGACACGAAAGCAATCGTGGCCGAGCTGGAAAAGGCGACGCTCAATTCAGGCGCGGTCGCGCAGAATATCGGCGACACCGACAAGGCCATGGCGAGCGCCGTCATCAAGGTCGAGACAACCTACGAGCTCCCGTTTCTCGCGCATGCGACGATGGAGCCGATGAACTGCACGGTGCATGTTCGCAACGACGGCTGCGAAGTCTGGGTCGGCAGCCAAGCCATTGCACGCGTCCAGGCGGCCGCGGCGAAAACCGCGGGCCTGCCATTGGACAAGGTCGTGGTCCACAATCACCTCCTCGGCGGTGGGTTTGGCCGCCGGCTTGAGAGCGATGGGGTCATTCGCGCCGTCCAGATCGCGCAGCATGTCGACGGCCCAGTGAAGGTCGTGTGGACCCGCGAGGAGGACATCCAGCACGATATGTACCGGCCCTATTGGTTCGACCGGCTGTCTGCCGGCCTCGATGAAAAGGGGATGCCGGTCGCCTGGAACCATCGCTTCGCTGGTTCGTCTGTCTTGGCGCGATGGGCTCCTCCGTTCTTTAGGAACGGTCTCGACCCTGATACGACCGAGGGCGCGATCAATCTGGTCTACGCGCTCCCGAACCTGCATGTCGAGTATCTGCAAGTGGAACCGCCTGGCATTCCAACTGCCTTCTGGCGCAGCGTCGGGCCGTCGCACAACGTCTTTGTGACCGAAGGCTTCATTGACGAACTGGCGGCTGCGGCGAAGCAAGATCCGGTCGCCTATCGGCGGGCTCTGCTCGACAAGACGCCCCGTGCCAAAGCCGTCCTCGATCTCGCCGCGGAAAAGGCTGGCTGGGGACAGCCCTTGCCTGAAAGGGTTGCCCGAGGTGTGTCCCTGCAGTTCGTTTTCGCGACCTATATGGCGCAGATTGCCGAAGTCGAGGTGGCGAAGGACGGTACGGTTCGCGTGCGGCGGGTCGTCTGCGCGGTCGATTGCGGGACTGTCGTCAATCCCGACACTGTCCGAGCGCAAATCGAGGGCGCCATCATCTTCGGCATCACGGCGGCGCTCTATGGTGAAATCACACTCAAAAACGGCCGTGTCGAGCAATCCAATTTTGATTCCTACCAGATCCTGCGCATGAATGAGGCGCCGGCGATCGGGGTCTACATCGTGCAGAGTTCCGCGCCGCCGGGTGGAATGGGGGAAGCCGGCACTTCGGCCATCGTTCCGGCCGTCGCGAACGCCATCTTCGCGGCAACCGGCAAGCGCCTGCGGAAAATGCCGGTCGACATCAATGTGTTAAAGCAGCCCGTCTGAAGCCGAGAGGTTTGGGCTCGGACCCAATCGGTCCGACGCAGCGAGGACCGACTCGGGACCGCAAATAGCGTGACCGCCGTGCAAAATAACTTGCATAATGATAGTCACACTCTATATAGCTTGCAAGATGCAAGTTAGGGAGCGTGACCGATGCGGCGCAAGAGTTTTGGCAACATGCAATGCCCGATCGCTCGCAGCCTGGAGCGGGTCGGGGAGTGGTGGAGCATCCTCATCCTGCGCGATGCGTCTCTCGGATTGACGCGCTTCGATGAGTTCCAGGAGAGCCTCGGGATCGCGCCCAACATTCTGACACGGCGGCTCAAGGCCTTGGTCGAAGCGGGGCTGCTCGAACGCCGCCGCTACAGCGAAAGACCACCGCGCGACGAATACGTCCTGACTGATGCCGGCCACGACTTTCGACCGGTGCTGTGGGCGCTGCTCACCTGGGGCAACAGGCATTTCGCTCCCGAAGGAGCCAGCGTGGTGGTGGTCGACAGCAAAACCGGCGTCCAGGCCGATCCTGTCCTGGTGGACCGCAATAGTGGTCGCCCGCTTGTGCCGCCGGATTTCCGTTCGGCTGCGGGACCGGCCGCCGACGCGCGTACTCGACGGCGCCATCCGATGGTGGGCGAGCAGCCTTAGCTGCAAGACCGGCAAAGCTTTTGGGATGGAGGCTCTCATGGAAACCATCGTACTGGAACGAGAGGCGGCCTCGGTTCCGGTGAAAAGCCGGCTGCAGTTCGGCCGCAAACATCTGGCGATCGCCGGCCTCGCCCTGGCCGTCACTTTGGGCGGCATCGGATACGGCCGCTATTGGTGGAACGTCGGCCGCTTTATCGAGAGCACCGACGACGCCTATGCCGGTGGCAACGTCACCCCCGTGGCGCCCCATGTCGCAGGCTTCGTCGCGCAAATTCTGGTGACCGACAACCAGCATGTCCAAGCCGGGCAATTGCTGATCCGTCTCGACGCGCGCGATTTTCAGGCCGCCCTCGATCACGCCCAGGCAATCGCCGATCAGCGGCAAGCCGCGCTCGCCGGCCTCCAGGCGAAATACGTGCTGCAACAAGAGATGATCAGCAAAGCCGAGGCGGATCTGGCCGCAACGGCTGCCCGCGCCACGTTTGCCGGCGCAGACGCCGTCCGCTATCACGATCTGGCCTTGACCACCTTTGGCACGCGGCAGAACGCGGAGCGGGCATCGTCAGTCGACGAAGAAGCCAAGTCGGCCACCAAATCGGCTCAGGCCGCGCTCGCGGCTGCCCGTCAGCAGTTGACCGTGCTGGATGCGGAGATTGCCGAAGCCCGTGCTGGTGTCGCCCAGGCCAAGGCGGATCTCGAAACCGCGCGCCTAAATCTCGGCTACACCGAGATCCGCTCGCCGATCGAAGGCTATGTTGGCAACCGCGCCGCGCAGGTCGGCGCCTACGTTGCGAACGGTGCCTACCTCGCGAGCGTCATCCCGGCGCAAGGGCTGTGGGTCGACGCCAATTTCAAGGAGGATCAGCTGGCGCATATGCGACCGGGGCAACCGGCCTCCGTGGTCGCCGACGTGTTGCCAGGGAAGATTCTTCAGGGCCACGTCGAGAGCCTGGCGCCCGGGACCGGGGCGGTCTTCAGCGTGATCCCACCGGAAAACGCCACCGGCAACTTCACGAAGATCGTGCAGCGGGTACCGGTCCGCATCGCGCTCGATGACGGCGAGGCAAGGCTCGGCGCATTGCGGCCGGGCCTGTCGACGACGGTCAGCGTCGATACGCGGCCGGATCCGCAAGCCGAGAGGTAACGGCGATGCCCCCTGCCGCCGCCTCGCTCAAAGGCCTGCTGCCGTTCGTCGTGATGTGTTTTGGCGGGTTCATGGCACTGCTCGACATCCAGATCGTCGCCTCCTCGCTGCAGGACATCGGTGGCGGGCTCTCGGCGGCACAGGACCAGATCAGCTGGGTACAGACCACCTACCTGATCGCTGAGATCGTCGTGATCCCGCTCAGCGGCTGGCTGACCCGCGTGTTCTCGACGCGTTGGCTGTTCGCCGCTTCTGCCGCCGGCTTCACCGTGAGCAGTCTGCTGTGCGGCCTCGCCTGGAATATTGAGAGCATGATCGTCTTCCGCGCGCTGCAAGGGCTGCTCGGCGCCTCGATGATCCCGACCATGTTCACTTCGTCATTCTATTTTTTCCAAGGACCGCGCCGGGTTTATTCCGCTGCCGTGATCGGGACGATCGCCTCGGTGGCGCCGACCTTGGGGCCGGTGATCGGCGGTTGGATCACCGACACGTTAAACTGGCACTGGTTGTTTTACGTCAACCTCGTGCCGGGCATCGTGGTCACGATCCTCGCCGCGTTGCTGGTCGGCATCGACGAGCCGAACTGGAAACTGCTGAAGGATGCCGACTACCCCGGCATCGCGCTAATGGCGGTCGCCCTCGGTACCCTCGAATACGTGCTGGAGGAGGGCTCGCGCTGGAACTGGTTCGACGACGCGACAATCCGGATCTGCAGCTGGGTGGCGGCGATTGCCGGTGTGTTGTTCGTGGTCCGCAGTTTGACCTTCGCGCGCCCGGTTGTCGATCTGCGCGCGCTGAAGAACCCCAATTTCGCAGTCGGCTGCTTTCTATCGTTCGTGACCGGCATCGGGATCTTCTCGACGACCTATCTGACCCCGCTGTTCCTCGGCTATGTGCGCGGCTTTAGCGCCTGGCAGACCGGGCTCGCGATCTTCTCAACCGGCGCTGCCTCGCTGGTCGGGACCCCCGTCTATGTTTTGCTGGCGCGCAAATTCGACACGCGCTGGCTGATGATGTTCGGCCTCGCGTTGTTTGGCGTCTCGATGTGGGCCTTCAGCTATATCACCAGCGATTGGAGTGACGGTGAACTGCTGGTGCCGCAGATTTTGCGCGGCTTCCCGCAGGTCTTCGCAGTAGCCCCGGCGGTGACTTTGGGCCTCGGCAGCTTGCCGCCGGACCGCCTCAAATATGCGAGCGGGCTGTTCAATATGATGCGCAATCTCGGCGGCGCAGTCGGCATCGCGGTGTGCGGTGCGATCCTTAACGCGAGGACCAATTTTCACTTCGATATGATCGCGTCGTACCTGACGCCGGCGAACGGCCCCATGACGAGGCTAATTGCCGAGGCCGCGCAGCGCTACGGTGCGATCCCGGGCAGCCCGGAAGCCGGTCATCACGCCGCCCTGAAAACGCTCTGGCACCTTGCCTTTCGCGAGGCGTCGACCCTGGCCTATGCTGATGCCTTCCGCGCTATAATGGTCGCGTTCATCATCGCCACGCTGCTGGTTCCGCTGCTCCGCAACGTCGCTGCCTCCGCCGCGCCCGGAGCGGCATCGCATTGAGGTACAACATGACAGTTTATTACCTCGACGACTTGCATGTCGGACAGCGCTTCACCAGCGGCTCGCAGGTGCTCGACGAGGCACAGATCAAGGGGTTCGCAAGTGAGTTCGACCCGCAGCCGTTTCATCTCGACGAGGAGGCCGCCAAGGCGACAGTGTTCGGCGGCTTGGCAGCTAGCGGCTGGCATACCGCCGCAGTGACGATGCGGTTGCTGGTGCAAGGCGGGCTGCCGATCGCCGGCGGCATCATCGGGTATGGCGGCGAGTTGAGTTGGCTCAAGCCCACGCGACCGGGCGATACCCTCAGCGTGGTCAGCGAGATCGTCGAAATCACACCGTCGCGCTCGCAGCCAAATCGTGGCAGCGTTCGTGTCTGCAGTGAAACGCGCAATCAGCATGGCGAGGTCGTTCAGACCTTTACCGCGCGACTGGTCGTGCCGCGGCAAATCGGTTCGACATCAGGTGATGCCGCCGTCGATCCGGGGCCCTGAGCGATCAAAATTAAGCCCGCGGCTCTGTAACGCTCTCTCTGCCGCCAGGACGCGACCCGGCCCCGGGCACGGAAATCCTCTGCAATTTCCTCGAAGCCGCACACCACAAGAAGCGGCGCGGAGTGTTCCGCGAGCCCGAGAATAAAGCGCTGGGCGAGTTTGACACGGCAGTCCGGTGCGCGCGAAAAAAACAGAAGCTGGTGAAATCAAGATGAGCGGACGCAGATGGCGCGCTGGCCCGACAGCCGCTTGCGCAGCGGTCATTTTCCTGTGCGGGGGCGGCGTGGCGCTGACGCGGGAGCTGGGTCAGCCCGACGACTACACGGCTTCGATCCAGCAGATTTGCCGGTATTACGCCACCGCCCAGACGGGAATGCCGGCCGATCTCATGTTCGCCCAATGCATGTCCGAGCGGCACTGCCGGTTGTCTCCCGGCTCTACAGCCTATCAGTGCGAAATGCCGGGGCCGATGAGTTGGCATGGCGGCGGTTACTGACGACTACGCGGAACATCGTCAACCCGGCTGCTCGCAAATTCCAGCCACGGCTCCGAGCTGGCGCTCGGGGTTACCCGACCAGCCGCACCACAATGTGACTGGCGTCTGCCTCTGCGAAGCCATTGAGAAATTCGGCTGTGCCGGCAGCCGCCCCACCTTTCTGCCGCCTAATAATTCGTGCTCAGGGCTGTCCAAGCGCCGCGTGCCGAAGGTGGCCCCGGTCATTTCGCTTGGCCGAAATGCCGGTGGTGCTTCAATCGGCACAGGTCTGGTCGGGGAGAAAGGAAGCGTCGCACTCCGCCTAAGCCAGCGCGTAGTCGTAGCGGATGAAGCCGTTGAAGCGGGCGATCCGGTCGTAGAGCGACCGTGCGGTCGTGTTGTCCTCTTTGGTCGTCCAATAGAGCCGGGTACAGCCGCGCTCGCAGGCAATTGCGGCGACGGCTTCGATCAGCTTGGCGCCGCAACCTTGCCGGCGGACTGTTGAGTCGACAAACAGATCCTGCAAATAGCAGACCTCGCACGTCATCCAGGCATGGGCGTGAAAGAGGTAGTGGGCGATGCCGACGAGCGGGGCGGTGCTGGTGCCAAGCCGGGCGCCGAGCCCGCGGACCGGACTCTCCGCGGCAACCAGCCGTTGCCAGGTATGATCGTAAATCTCCGCCGGCAAGTGGGTTGCGTAGAAATCGAGATAGCCGCGCCACAGTTCGGCCCAGCGCTCCCGGTCGCCCGCGGTGATCGGGGTAACGACGATATCGGCCATACAGTCTCTCCGCTTTTCCACCCGCCGATACTAAAATGATCGGCCACGTCACCGGGAGTTCCGCGATGCTCGTCTTCCGACAGCTCTTTGATCCGCCATCCTCCACCTATACTTATCTGCTCGCCGATGCCCGCAGCGGTGCGGCGGTCATCATCGATCCGGTTTTCGAGCAGGTGCGGCGGGACGCGGCGCTGATCGAGGAGCTCGGGCTGCGCCTCGAGTACGTACTCGAAACCCACGTCCATGCCGATCATGTGACTGGCGCGTGGCTATTGAGAGAGCGGACCGGGTGCCGGATCGGACTGTCCGCCAATGGCGGGGCCGAAGGCGCCGACCGCTATCTGGTACAGGATGACGTCGTCGCCTTTGGCATCCGCAACCTCCAGGTACGTGAGACTCCCGGACATACCAGCGGTTGCCTCACTTATGTGCTCGACGACCGCAGCATGGCGTTCACCGGCGATTGCCTCTTCATCCGGGGCACCGGGCGGACCGACTTCCAGGGCGGCGATCCGCGCGTCATGTACCGCTCAGTGCACGGGCAGATTTTTACTCTGCCGGACACCTGTCTGCTCTACCCCGCCCACGATTATCGCGGGCTCACCGTCACCAGCGTGCAAGAAGAGCGGCGTTTCAATCCACGGCTGGGCGCCGAAATCGGCGAAGGGGATTTTGCCGGCTATATGAACAATCTTGGCCTCGCACATCCGAAGAAAATGGATGTCGCGGTCCCCGCCAACCTCAAATGCGGCCGACCCGAGAGCGGGGTCGGCATGACGGCGCAGCCGGGCTGGGCCCCGCTCAGATATTCATTCGCCGGGATCTGGGAAATCGAGCCGCACGGCCTCGAGGAACTTGTCGGCGCTGCTCAGATCCTCGATGTCCGCGAACCGCAGGAGTTCACCGGGCCGCTCGGACACATTCGCGGCGCGGTTCTGATCCCGCTAGGCGAACTGGCCGCGCGCGCCGGGGAGCTGGCGCGCGATCGCCCGGTTGTCGCCGTCTGCCGCGCCGGCAGCCGTTCGGCGCAAGCCACCGTCATCCTGAAGGAGGCCGGCTTCGGCGAGATCGCCAATCTTGCAGGCGGCATGCTGCGCTGGCGCGCCGAGGGCCACCCCATCGAAGGCGGCAGCGCTTGAGGCGCATACCAGCCAAGACGCGACAAATCGTCTCTCGACGGCCGGGGGCGTGCTACAGTTTCGCCGGAAATCGAGAGTGGTGAGCTGAAGCGGAGAAAGGGGCAACGATGGCGTATGATCTGTTGATCAAAAACGGTCGCATCGTCGACGGTTCCGGCATGCCGGCTTTCCGCGGCGATGTCGGCATCAAAGGCGGGAAGATTGCCGAGATCGGCAAGCTGAGCGGTCCGGCCAAACGCACGATCGACGCCGAGGGGCGGGTGGTTGCACCGGGTTTTGTCGACAACCATTGTCACTACGACGCACAGGTGACCTGGGACCCGCTGTGCTCGTTCTCGCCCGACCACGGCTGCACCACGGTCGTCTTCGGGAACTGCTCGCTGGCGCTGGCGCCAGTGCGGCCGGGCAACGCGAAGCGGGTCGCCGAGTTCCTGTCCTATGTCGAAGCGATCCCGATGGAGGTGTTGAACACGGTCGAGGTCGATTGGGAGACGATCCCGCAATATATGGACCGGCTCGACCAAAATCTCGGGGTCAATGTCGGCAACCTGATCGGCCACTCAACCGTGCGCTATTACGTGATGGGCGACGACAGCCAGAAACGCACCGCAACCGACGACGAGATCAGAAATATGCAGGATGTCGTGCGCGACGGCATCAAGGGTGGCGCACTAGGCCTTTCGGTGTCGCGTAATAAGGGCCATTACGACCCGCAGGGCGTCCACATCCCGGCATTGTGGGCCGACGAAAAGGAAATCTTCGCGCTCGGTGACGTGCTGCGCGAGATGGGCACCGGCATCATCCAGAGCGGCGGCGGCCGCGCGGCCGAGCTAAAGGACGGCCTGATGGCACGCCTCTCGGAGGCGACCGGCCGCACCGTCATTTACAATAACCTCGGACAAACCGTGCGCGAGCCCGATGCTTGGAAGAAGCACATGGCGCGGGTCGAAGAGACCTCGAAGGCGGGCATCCGCGCCTACCCGCTGTGCAGCCCGAACCGGGTCACGCAAACCTTTACGATGCGCAACTGCCAGGTGTTCCGCGGCTCGCCAACCTGGCACCCGATCTTGCTGGCTTCCGATGAAGAGAAGCTCCGCGCCTATGCCGATCCGGCGATCCGGCAAAAGCTCCACGATGAGGTGATCGAGCACAAGATCGAGGTCCCGGCCGCCGGTTATTCGCGCCGCTGGTACGACTACATGTGGGTCGAAACCCCGGTTCTGGAAAAGAACCGGGGGCTAAAGGGCAAGACGATCGGTCAGATAGCCGAGGAGCAGGGCAAAGGCATTATCGACGCCTTCCTCGATCTCGTCGTCGAAGAAAACCTCGACACCGGTCTGATGCAGTCCGAGAACAACGTCGACGACGAAGCAATGGCCAAGATCCTGACCTATCCGAATGCCATCGTCGGGTTGTCGGATGGCGGGGCGCACGTGCAGTTCCATGGCGGCTACGGCTACAGCACGCGGCTGCTCTCGGAATGGGTGCGCGAAAAGAAGGTCATGACCCTCGAACATGCGGTGCGGCGGCTGACTTTCGACTCGGCTTCCGCGCTCGGGATCTATGACCGCGGCCTGCTGCGCCCGGGAATGGCCGCAGACATCGTGATCTTCGATCCCGATACCGTGCGGCCGCTCCCCGAAACCGTCGTGCACGATTTCCCGGCGGGCGGCTGGCGCATGAAGGAGCCGGCGGCCGGCATCAAGGCGACGATCGTCAACGGCGAAGTCTTGATTGAAAACGGCAAGCACACCGGCGCTCTGCCCGGTCGCGTGCTCCGTAACACCTATTACCACAGCAACGCTTAACCATTTGTCCCTGCTCCCTCCTCCGGTCGCGGGAGGGAGCAGGCTAGCCTCAGACGGCGAGCTCGGCGAGCTTGCCTGCTTGCGGCCGCCACCTTTGGAAATCACTCCGCTGCCATCAGCGGCGCCGCCGGACTGCCCGATTTTTCGAGCTCGGCGGGCGAGCCCTGATCGACGAGCCGGCCGTGCTCCATGACCATCACCCGGTCGAAGGCCGCGGCGAGGCGCGGACGATGCAAGCTCCAGATCAGGCTGCGCCCGGCGAACTCTTCCTTCAGCCGCTCGAGGATCGAGGCCTCGGTAGCGCCGTCGAGCACCGCGGTTGCATCATGGAGCGCGAGGATATCGGGGCGCTTGAGGATCTCACTCGCAATTGCCAGTTTCTGCCGTTGCGCCTCCGACAGGCGCGAGCCGCCGGTCCCGACAGAATAGCCGAGCCCGACCTCGATTAGGATTCGGCGCAGCCCGAGCTCGTCGAGCACCTCGGTCATGGCAGCGTGAACGCGCTCGCGCCCGCCCAACTCGCCGCGCACGATGGTACCGAAGAGGACGTTTTCCTGCACCGAGGCCGCCGCATTATAGCGTTCGGGGTCGAAGAACTCGACCGAGGCCCGCAGATCCTCAGGCAGACCTTCGGCGAAAGCGCGGCGCGCCTGCAGGATCCCCGCTTGTATTTTCTCGTCGATCAGGTCGAGCGGGTCGCGCGCGGCAATGAGCTTGAACGCCAGAGACAAAAGCCGCTCACGCGGGGGCTGCAACAGGCTTTGGATACCGGCCGTCTCCATCCGCTTCAGGATGCCTTCGAAGACCGGCAGATCGTCGGAACTGAGAAAGCCAAACTCCTCGAAGAACTCGTGCTCCGGCCGCAAACCGGAGAATAGCTCGATCATCACCCGCGCCACCCCGGCTCCAACTTCGATGAGGTCGTGGGTGAGCTCGAGCTTATCGAGCACGCTCCGCAGGTAGGCGTTACGGGCGATCCCGTCGCCCTCGAACGCCGGTCCGATCGGGGTACCAAACAGCAAATTCAGCGACAGCGGAGAATTCGCGTTATAGCAGGCGGGGTCAAATCGTTCGACCAGATGCCCCAGCCCGTCTGCCGTAAGGCGTTCAGACAGGACGCGGCGCGCCTCGAGGATACGTTTGGCGGCTTCGGGCTGGCGATCCGGATCGAGCCGGCCGCGCAATCCGAAGAGATGGACGTCCTCGTCGAGACCGACGAGTTGCAGCACCTCGACGATACGGGCGTCGAGTTCGGCGGCACCGGCCACTCCCGCCTGTTGGTAGTCGAGCCAATCGCCGGCGACATCGAATTCGCTGTTGCCCGATTTGCGCGCCTCGTCGACCGCGCGGCCACGCGTCTGCCCACCGGCCAGACGGTCGCTCGGTATCGGCTGCGGGCGGTGCCGCAAGCCAATCAGCAGGTTGTCGCGGACGGTGGTCGAAAACAGATAGGTTATCGGCCCGACATATCCGATCCGACGGCCGCTAACCGCCAACGGTATGCTGTTGATATCGGTTTCACCGATCAGTAGGCGCCCGCTTGTCGGGATTACGAGTCGGGGAAACAACTGCGGCACGAGATTTCGGCCGCTGCCGCTCTGACCGAGGATCGCCACATCGGTTCCGAGTGGAAAGTCGAAGCTGATCGCTTCGAGCAAGGGGATGCCATCGCTGTCGACGAGACTGAGATTGGTCGCGGTGATCTCGCCGCGCAGCCGCTCGACATCTTCCCGCTCGTCAAGCAGCAGACGTTTGTCGAGCATATCCGGGACGTTGAACTGCTCGACGACCTGCTCGTATTTGATCGCGACGTCCTGCTCGTTCTGGTAGAAATCGAGCAGTTCCTTCCACGGCGATGAGATATCCTTATAGGCGGCGAGCACGGCGACCAGCGCGCCGAAAGAGAGCTCGCCCTTGATGACAAAATATCCACCGATCAAGAAGAAAAGGAACGGTGTGAAGTTCCCGATTAGGTTGTTCAGAAACTTGACAAAGAATTTTCGATTATAGACTTCGAATCGAATGTCGTAAATCTCACCCAAGCGGTGAGACATGTCGGCGAGCTGATAAGCGGCGGCGTCATTGGCGCGAATTTCGGTGCGTGCGGCGATGGTTTCGGCGATGCGGTCCGAAAGCACACGTACCTTGCGCACCCGCTCGCGCCCGAGCCGGCGAATGATCCGCTGCATCTTGGGGATCAGGTAGCCCTGCAGCGGAAAGAATGCGACTGCGGCGGCGCCGAGGATTGGGTCCTGCACGAACATGAATATGAAAATCGTCAGCAGGGTGCCAGCTTGTGAGATTGGCAGGGCGAAAGCCTCGCCGATAAAGCCGCCGACCGGTTCCAGTTCACCCGTCATCATCGCAATGACTTGGCCGGTGGCGGTCCGATCGAAATGGCTCAACGGAAATCGCAGCACCCGCTCATAAAGTTGGTACCGCAGACGACGCAACATTCGCTCGCCGACCTGCCCCTTCTTTACGTTGATGTGCAGTTTGAACCACCCATTAATCAACACGAGAGCAAGAAAAATGCTACACAAGACGATCAGATAGGGGATCTGATTGAACTCCATTCCCATGAATTTCTGCGGATATTCTTTGCCCGAAATCGCTCGATTGACGATCAGCTTTGGCAAATCGAGAGAATAATAGAGAAATGGAAAAGAGAGCAGGGTCACCACCACCAGATATATCTGCTCCCGCAGGCTATGACGCAGGATGTATCCATAGATCGATGGAGCGAGCCCGTCCGTCCCGGTTTCCGGCAACAGGCCTCGCAAGAAAGCCGAGATCGGCCGCAAGGCCGATCGCAGGAACGCGGCGAGGTTGTGGAAAAATCCCATGCGGCTAGTCTCTGATCCCTGGCGTGACATGGCGGTCAGGCTCCGCGCATCAGCTTCCCGCTCTTCATATCGGCGTACGTCAGCATCAGACAGGTTCGTAAGTCCAACCGCGTGTGCTAAGCGTAACCAATTCATCTTCCACCCCTATGTGATACATCTCCTAATACAGCCTCCACAATACTGGTGATCTTTGAGCGAATTCGTTGAATAATGTGGGACCACGCTGTGCCGATTAGGAAAGTAAACACGTATACGTATTGATTTTCTTGGAAGGCATAAACCAGGCACGTGGCCGTGATCGCACCGCCAACTACCTCGATGCTCGATTTTCTGATATAGTGATCGTTCTTGTAATGGTCCTGCTTTAGCGCGACTAAAAAAGACGTCAGGCCCCCGGCAGCTCCCAGAGCCACGAACAACTGTATCCGAAGCAGATCAGGACTCATTCGCGGGTTCGTGGGCTCGTGAATCGGTCAAATTCAACGCCGGACTGGCCGCCGCTATCCTCGGCAAATAGTCGCCCTTCCCGGCGCGCGGAAGATCCAGCCAGCCGATCTTGACAGGAAATTGATCACCCCGTCTCTGTTTGAGCAGCCGGCTGCAAAGCTGACCGCGCCGGAACCTTTTGTCCGCATAGCGCGATCGTCTTTCGAATACCGGCGGCGACACGTGGATCGCGCCAGTCGATAAAATGCTCTCATTCGAAGGCTGGCTCAGATCGTCAGCCGCACCCGATCGATCCTGGCAGGCGCAGCCTGCACGGCTTTGCCTCTTGTGCCGGTTTATTCCGGTGCTTAATCGCTGTCTCAGAGCGGCTGCAACATCGGCCGCTACCTCACGCGGCAAGCTCAAAACGAGATCAACGTCGCGTTGCCGAGCATTGCTCCGCTCGTCGACCGCGTCACGCCGGCCGTCGTTAACATTTCCGTCGAGTTGAAAGTGCAGACGTTCGGCTCCAAATTTATCATCGATCCCCGCGGTTACATTGTCACCGACAACCATGTCGTGGAAACGCCGACAAGGCGGCCGCGATCTTTCAGGCCAACAGCAATCGGGAACCAGCGACAGGGACACTCGCAGCGTCGGTCATGCCTGACAGCCCCGCCGCAAAGGCAGGCATCATATCCGGTGACATCATCACCGCTGCGGGTGACCGCGAATTCGAAACCGCCCGCGACCTTCCGCGTCTCACGCCGGTCGGGAG
>Ga0318546_10000577_pt1 | contig 14142 bp, 9 predicted proteins | sample GRESIP169b2f19_FD_203514 | JGI IMG/M metagenome (GOLD analysis project Ga0318546, IMG submission 203514) | Tropical soil microbial communities from Luquillo Experimental Forest, Puerto Rico - GRE.SIPMG.169b2f19 | ecosystem: Environmental > Terrestrial > Soil > Tropical forest > Bulk soil...
TGCGCAGGTCGCCGACGCTCAGCGCTGGGGCGACGCCGGTACGTCGCCGGCCGAGGCGCCGGCCGGGGCGGTGCCCCGTCCCGCGCCCGCGGCCTGAGCCGCGGCCGCCCGGTGGGGAGCAGGGCGCGCGTTCCACAGCAGAACCATCAGCACGGCGCCCACCGCCGCGAAGCCGATCATGCTCGGCGCCCAGGCCCGCCAGCCGTAGAGATCGACCAGCTTGCCGATCCCGATGCCGGCGAACGAGCCGCCCAGGTACTGCATGCCGTCGAACAGACCGGCCGCCGTGGCCGCGGCGCGCTGCCCGCCGAAGTCCATCGAGGCCGTGCCGGAAAGCATCGAGTGGACCATCGAGATTGCCATCGAGTTGATGGTGAAGGCGGCGATCACGACCGGCAGCCGCGTGTCGTGCCACACCACCCACAGGCAGCCCACGATCAGGGCGTAGCCGATGAAGGCGACCGGAGTGCGGCGGTTGCGGAACACCCAGTCCGACATGGTGCCGGCGACCAGCGCGCCCAGGATCCCGAACAGCAGGATGATGAAGTTGCCGCCCTTGAACACCGGGCTGTCGAGCGCCAGGTGCTGGGCCTCCTGCATGTAGCGCGGGAACCACTCCTCGAATCCCTTGCGCACCAGTCCGGTGCACAGCTCGGCGCCGGCGATGGTGAGCGACACCGGGTTGGTGAACACCTTGCGTGCCACGTAGCCGAGCGTGATCGCTTCGGTGTCGCCGCTGGTCGCGTCCTCGGGGTCGAAGTCCGGCAGTCCGGCGTCCGCCGGCTTGTCCTGGACCACCGCGAAGGTGAGCACGGCCATGACGCCGACCAGCAGCGCGGGCAGGAAGAACTTCCACTGCCAGGGCAGCGCCACCACCAGCGACGAGGTCATGATCCCGAGCAGGATGAAGCGTCCGCTCTGGATCATCGACCCGAAGATCGCCGAGAACACGCCGCGCTCGGTGACGTGGAACCAGCCGGCGTTGACCTTGATGAGCGCCAGCGCGCTGTACGACTGGAAGTACATGTTGAGGGTCCAGATCGTCGCCAGGGTGCCGAGCAGCACCGTGCCGGTGCCGAGGAATCCCGCGTAGCCGGCGAGGCCGAACAGCAGGTTCAGCACGCACGCCCCGGAGGCGCCGATCAGCATGGCGCGGCGGCCGCCGAAGCGGTCGGCGAGCGGCCCGTTGAACAGCGCGGCGAGGCCGTACACCAGGGTGGCGAAGGAGATGATGCCGCCGATCTGGGCCTTGCTCCACCCGTACTGATCGGAGAGCGACTTGTTGGCGTAGGAGAAGTTGTAACGCGCGGTGTACATCGCCGCGTAGGTGAACCCCATCACCAGCCAGTTCTGGGTGCGGCGGACGCGGAAGGCGCGATCGTGCCGCGGGCGCTCGGGGCGAGGGGGCATGGGCGCACTCCTCCGGTGGGGCGGTGGCAGGGCGTGTGAGGCTGGGCGACTCGTGCGCTTGTACCCCGGCCCGCGCGCGCGGTCAAGCTCCGAAGCGCCGGTCCTGGCGCGCCGTCAGTACGGGGCGGGAGCGCGCAGCGAGTCGGCGGCGGCCGGCAGCAGCTGGTGACGCACCCAGCTGTTGCGCGGGTTCATCTCCAGCGCCCGCGAGTACATCAGGTGCGCGAACTGGAAGTTGCGCACCTCCATCGCCGCGATCCCCGCCCACAGGTACGCGTCGTCCCAGCCCCAGTCCGGTGCGCCGGGAGCGGGCGGCGGGGCGGCGGCAAACATCTCCTGCGCCTTGGAGAACGTCCCGAACGACGCCCGGGGCCCGGCGGGTGTGCTGTCGGCGCCGCGGCGGCGCAGGGTCGCCAGGGCCTCGAACAGCCAGGCGCGCGGGTTCCGGGGCGCGAGCGTGAGCGCGCGGTCGATGTCGGCGCGGGCGACTTGCTCGATCTCGGTCCGGTCGTGCGCCCGCTTCGCGGCCAGCGCTTCCACCGTCTCGAGCCCGCCGCGCAGCGCCAGCGCCTCGACCGAGTCGGGTGCCAGCTTGAGCGCGCGGTCGAGCCGCGCCACACCCTGTGCGGCGCGGCGGGCCGCCGCCAGCGTGTCCTGGGCGAGCGCGAGCTCGGCGAGCCGCCAGTCAGCGACCGCCACCCAGTAGTGCCCCGCCGCCGCGCCGGGGACGGTGGCGGACAGCGAGTCGAGCCGCGTACGCACCGCCGCCAGCCGCGCGCCGTCGCGGGCGTCGACCGCCGCGGTGAGCTCCACGCGCAGGGCATCGAGACGGGCGTTGGCCTGGGCGGAGGTCCCGAGCACCGCGATCACTCCCTCGACCGGCGGCCGGGCGGTGGTCAGCGAAAGCGCGATCAGCGCCGGGAGGCTGGCATGGGCCCAGCTCCGCATCTCAGTTCCCAAGCCGCTCGCGCAGCGGGCGGGCGCGCTTGCGGCTCACCGGGATCTCGGTGCGGGCCGGATCGTCGAGCTGCAGCCGCCAGGTGCCGGCAAAGGCGGGACGCAGGGCGGCGGCGTGGTCGAGGTTGGCGATCGCCCCGCGGTGGACGCGCGCGAAGCGGCGTGGATCGAGGCGCCGCTCCAGCTGGTCGAGGGTAAAGTTGACGTAGTGACGCGCCGAGGCGGTGGCCGCGAACACCAGTTTGTCCTCGGCGCCGAACCACAGCACCTCGTCGGCCTTGAGGATGAGCTGGCGGGTCCCGAGCCGTACCGTCAGGCGCTCGAGCACGCCGGGGCCGCCGCCCGGCCGCACGCTCGCCAGCAGCTCGGCGAGCCGCTGCGACAGCGCCTCGGGGTGGGCGAGCTCGCGCCGCACGCGCTCCAGCGACTCGGCCAGGCGCTCGCGCCGGAAGGGCTTGAGCAGGTAGTCGGTGGCGTTGGCCTCGAAGGCGCGCACCGCGTAGTGATCGAAGGCGGTGACGAACACCACCGCCGGCCGCGGCGCGAGGCTCTCGAGCAGGGCGAAGCCGTCCTCGCCCGGCATCTGGATGTCGAGCAGCAGCAGATCGGGACGACTCGCGGCCACCCGCTCCCGGGCCTCGGGCGCCGATCCGGCCTCGCCGACCACCGCGACGCCGCCCAGCTCCCCGAGCAGGCGGCGGGCGCGCGCCCGGGCCAGCGGCTCGTCGTCGACGATCAGAACGCGCAGGAGGGCGTCGCTCATGAGTCCAGCTCTACCACGGGCCTCGGCGTCGTGCCACGTGGCAGGGCGAGGGCCCGCGACTCGTCACGACGGGCACGGTAGGGTGATGCGAACCGTGGTGCCGCGTCCGGGCTCGGAGTCGATCTCGAGCGCGTGGGGCGGACCGGCGGCGCGCAGCCGCTCGCCCACCGAGTGGAGCCCGAAGCCCTCCCCGGACGAGGGTGGCGCGCCGTTCATCCCCGGTCCGTCGTCGCTCACCTCGAGCACCAGCCGGCCGTCCTCGCGCCGGGCCGCGAGGCCGATCGTGGCGCCGCGCTCGCGGCTCGCCACCGCGTGGCGCACCGCGTTCTCGACCAGCGGCTGGAGCAGCAGGGTGGGGACCGGCAGGTCGTCGAGGCCGGGGGCGATCGACTCGGTCAGCCGCAGCCGCGCGCCGAAGCGCGCACGCTCGATCTCGAGGTAGGCGCGCACGAACGCCAGCTCGTCGCCGAGCCGCTGATGCTCGTGCTCCGAAGCGCGCAGGATGTAGCGGAACGCCTCGGCGAGGCGGGTGGTGGTGTCTTCGGCGGCGCGCGGCTGCTCGGCGATCAACGCCGCGATGGTGTTCAAGGTGTTGAACAGGAAGTGGGGGTGGATCTGGGCTCGCAGCGCCCGCAGCTCGGCCTGCGCCAGCTCGGCGCGCGCCAGCTCGGCGGCGCGCGCCCGCTCCCCCGCGACACGGTAGAACGCAGCGGCGTAGGCGAAGCCGCCGAACAGCAGCGTGAACAGCAGCGCGAACATCCCCGAGACCAGCCAGTCGCGCGGGCCGCCGAGGAAACCGGGGAGGATGAACAGGTGGGTGAGCGCGGCGGCCAGGTAGGAGCCGATCAGCGCCGCGCCGCCGTAAACGATGCCGTGGGCCCACGCGCCCAGCCGCCGCGGATTGTGGAGCGCGTCGGGGCCGGAGCGCAGGCGCGGCAGCACCGTGACTTCGGCGGCGATCATGCACAGCCGGATCGCGAACGCGAACACCAGCGCGACGCCATACATCTTGAGCCAGCCCGCGGCTCGCACGTCGTTGAGCACGCCGAAGAACAGGGCGAAGGGAATGGCCCACAGCGGCTGCTGCCACAGCGCGCGCAGCAGGCTCTGGAGCGGATGGCACCGGCGCATGAGCGCTCCTTTCGACGTGCGAGCTTAGCGGCTGACGGGCGGCGCCGGGCAGCGGAATCCGATGAATGGTCGAAGCCGGGGGATGAACGGTCGCGGCGGCGCGCGGCCGCCACGCGCGCGCGCCCGGCGTGCGCGCGGCGCGACGCGGCTCAGGCGGCGAGCAGCTCCTCGGACAGCCGCGCCGGCACGCGCACCGTCACCACCGTGCCGCGCCCCACCATGCTCGCGACCTCGATCTCGCCCTGGTGGGCCTCGACGATGCCGCGCGCGATCGGGAAGCCGAGACCGAGGCCGGCGGAGTTGAACTCGAGCGTGCTCGAGGAATGATGGTGGTCGGAGGGACGCGCGTGCCAGGCGCTGTCGTACAGCCGGCGGCGCCGCTCCTCCGACATGCCGACCCCGGTGTCCTCGACCTCGAACACCAGCGTTTCGCCGTCGGCGCGCGCCCGCACCGTGACCCGCCCGCCGTCCCGGGTGAAGCGGATGCCGTTGCGCACCAGGTTGGCGAGCGCCAGGGTCATGCGCGCGACGTCGAGGTGCGCGATCGGCAGGCCGGGAGTGATCACGCTCATCACCGTGACGCGGCGATCGACCGCGCTGGCCCTGGCCGACTCGACCGCCTCGGCCACGATCGAGCCCACGTTACAGTCCTCGGGCTGGAGCTTGAAACGCTCGCTCTCGATCAACGACATGCGGGTCGCGTCCTCGGCGATCTTGGTCAGCGCGGTGAGGCTCTGGTCCATGCGGCCCAGCGCCTCCTTCTGCTGCGTGGTCAGGGGGCCCAGCTCCTCGGCGTCCATCAATTCCTGAAGCGCGCGGATGATGGTGATCGGGGTGCGCAGCTCGTGCGAGGCGATGCTGATGAACTCGCTGCGCAGCCGCGTCACCTCCTCCAGCGTGCTGACGTAGACCTTGAGATGGGCGCGCATCTCCCCCAGCGCGGCGGCGAGGTAGCCGATCTCGTCACCGGTCTTCACCTCGATCGGCTCGTCGTAGTTGCCGCGCTCCATTTCCTCGGCGACCTGCACCAGCCGCCGCACCGGCGAGGTGATGTGCTCGGAGATCAGATAGCCGGCCAGCAGCGCGGCCAGCAGCGCCAGCACGCCGATCTCGCCCAGCACACGCTGGGTCTTGCTCAGGAACGCGGTCTCGGCGTCGAGCGAGCGTTGCATGACGTACACCTGGCGCCGCCCCGGCGCGGCGTCGGGGATGATGCGCGCCAGCGTCAGGTAGTCGTGCAGCTTCCCGCGCACGCGGAACATCGCCGGCAGCTGGCCGGCTTCGGCGACGGCGGAGATCAGCGCCTCGCGGTCCTCGCGCTGCGTGAGCGTGGTGCCGGTGAGGACGTAGCCCGACAGGAAGCTCACCTCGCTGCGGGTCAGTCCCCGCAGCTCCTCGGCCAGGCGGCGATCGATGAGGGAGCCGAGCAGCAGCACGCCGACCACCTGGCCGCCCGCCACTACCGGGGTGAGACTGACCTGGTAGTGGCCGTCGGGCCCCACCATCAGCGAGCTGACCGGCCGGTTCCGCAACGCCCGGCCGATCAGCCCGGGAGGCAGCCGAAGGCGGTGGGAGGGGCCGGGCGCGCGCGTCGCCGAGGCAATCAGCTCCCCGCGGTGTCCGTAGACCACGAACAGGTCGCTGCCGGTGATCGAGTTGAAGTCGGACACCACGCCGTGGACCGTAGCGCCGAACATCGAGTCCTTGACGGTGCCGGGCAGGGTCAGCACCGAGAAGAAGCGCGGGTCGCGCACGATCACCTCGCCCGAGATCGCGATCGAGCGCGCGCGCGAGGCCAGCATGTTCTCGAACAGCGCGGAGGCGCGCTGCAGATCCTCACCCGTGTTGGCGTACACCTGGCGGGTGATGTTGCGGTTGACGGTCCACAGCGTGGCGACCACCAGGATGACGAGCGGCACGACGGTGAGAACCAGGATCTTCCATCGCAGCCGGAACTTGAGGTTCATCGCGAGAGATCGAGCAGCGGGTCGGGCGTGCCGGGGGGCGCGATCGCCGCGCCGGCAGGCGCGGGCCGCTGCTCGACATCGATCACGGCGTCGGTGTCGCTCCCGCGCGACCGGGACGCGGTCGCCGGATCGGGATGCGGGCTGCGAGCCCAGGTCGTGCGTTTCGCGATGGAGTCTGGCGGCGCGACCACCCGCCGCGGGCCGCGGATCACGGCCGCCCGCGCGGGCAGGTGCGCGCCGCACGGGCCAACCATCAGCCGCGGCGCAAGCTGCCTGATCACGGTAAGGAGTCCCCTTGGAATGGGCGGGAGCGTGGCTCGCCGCCCGCACCGGTGCGGCTCTGAGCGGTTTTCGGACCGATGACGCCTTGGCTTGAGCGTGTTTAGCCCGGCGGGATGCTCGGACAGCCCGTGCATCGTGCACGGCTCATGGTCCAGTGGCCCCGGTCTTGCTGGCTCCACGGGTCGGCTGAATCGTGGACACGCGCCGGATCGCGACCTCGAACGTGACCGATCCCTTCCTCCGGCGCCCTGACGACCGATGACGGCGGGTCCAGTGTGGGAATCCCGCTCGCGCCGCGCGACTTGGATGGACACCCGACCAACGGCTCAGCGACGAGCGTTCGATGGATGCCAGCGCGACCTCCCGCGGGACGGGAGCGCGATGGGAGCACAGGGAGGTGGGACGGACGGCGGCGGCGACGCGGCGAGTGAATTTCTGCCGCGCGCCGGCCGATGACTGTCCAGTGCCAGGCCTGCGCCGGCCACGACGAGGTCGCGGCGGTGCGGGCGCCGGACGTTCCAGTCGACCTCTCCATCGAAATTGAGCCCAAGCCGGGGCAGCCGGCGCCATCTCGGAGGGCGGCCTATGTAAATGATGGGGTTGTTCCACGAACCGCGTTCATTCCATGGCCCGGCGGCGCGCGAGGGATGCGAGCCGCCAGCCCGATGAGAACACTCATAGGAGGAAACGATGAAGACGTGGAAGATTGCAGTGCCCGTCGTCGCGCTCGCTGTTCTGACCGCCGCGTCGGCGTTCGCCAGCTCCTCGAAGTCGATGAACATGACCAACAGCAACAGCAGCAGCAGCTCGAACGGCAACTGGACCTTCGGGATCAACGGCGGCGCGACCATGCCGACCGGTGACTTCAACAAGGTGGCCGCGACGGGCTGGAACTTCGGCGGACAGGTGGACTACTGGATCAACTCGTCCTGGGCGTTCGGCGGCGACGGCGCGTATCACGCCGGCGGCGCGGCCAGCGGTGTCAACGACGCCCTGGTGGCCGATCCCGCGTTCGGGCCGGGCTCCGAGTACAAGTGGAGCTCGTTCCAGTACGGCGTTCATGCCATCTATCAGATCCCGACGCAGGGCGCTTCGGTGTTCCCGTACCTGCAGGGCGGCATGGGCGGCTACAATCTGACCTCGAAGATCGACGGCGGTCTGTCACCCAGCTCGGTGTCGAGCAACAAGTTCGGGTTCAACATCGGCGCCGGCCTCGACTTCCGCGCCACCCCGACGGTCAACCTGGGGCTCAACGGCACCTACCACTACGTGACCACGGATCCGACCGCGACCAACTGGTTCGGCATCACGGGCCGCGTGACGTTCAAGGTTCCGACCTCGTCGAAGTAAGCCTCGATTCACGCTGCAAACGCGCGGCCGGCCTCCGCAGGGAGGCCGGCCGTTCGTCATCCGGGCACGATCCGTCAGCGGTAGGCGGGGATCCCGGTGATCGCCTCACCCAGCACCAGGGTGTGGATGTTGTGCGTGCCCTCGTAGGTCTTGACCGACTCGAGGTTGCACATGTGGCGCATGACCGGGTACTCGGCGGTGATGCCGTTGGCGCCCAGGATGTCGCGCGCCTCGCGCGCGATGGTCAGCGCGATCTCGCAGTTGTTGCGCTTGGCGAGCGAGATCTGCTCGGGCTTCACCTGGCCGCGGTCCTTGAGGCGGCCGAGCTGGATGTTGAGCAGCTGCGCCTTGGTGATCTCGGTCAGCATGCCGGCGAGCTTCTCCTGGATCATCTGGAACGAGCCGATCGGCCGTCCGAACATGATCCGGCTCCGGCTGTACTGGGCGGCGGCGTGGAAGCAGGCCATCGCCGCGCCCACCACGCCGAAGGCGATGCCGAAGCGCGCCTGGGACAGGCACGCCAGCGGGGCCTTGAGGCCGTTCCCCTCCGGCAGGCGGTTGTCCTCGGGCACGAACACGTCCTGGAGGATGAGCTCGCTGGTCACCGACGCGCGCAGCGAGTGCTTGCGCTTCTGCTCCGGGGCGCTGAAGCCCCCGGCGCCCTTCTCGACCAGGAAGCCGGCGATCTGGTCACGCCCCGAGGCGTCGTCCTTGAGCTTGGCCCACACCACCGCGAGGTCGGCGAGCGTGCCGTTGGTGATCCACATCTTGGCGCCGTTCAGCACGTAGCCGCCATCGCGGCGCGTGGCGCGGGTGATCATGCTGCCGGGATCGGAGCCGTGGTCGGGCTCGGTGAGGCCGAAGCAGCCGATGACCTCGCCCTTCGCCATGCGTGGCAGCCAGCGGCGGCGCTGGGCCTCGCTGCCGAAGGTGAAGATCGGGTACATGCACAGCGCGCCCTGAACCGACGCGAACGAACGCAGACCCGAGTCGCCGCGCTCGAGCTCGGCCATCGTCAGCCCGTAGGTGGTGGGGTTGACGCCCGCGCAGCCGTAGGTCTCGGGCAGCGTGGCGCCCAGCAGGCCCATCTCGGCCACCTCGGGGATCACCTGGGTCGGGAAGTAGGCCTTCTCGTAGGCGTCCTCGATCAGCGGCAGGTAGCGCTCGTCGACCCAGGCCCGCACCAGATCGCGGGTCTGGCGCTCCTCCTCGGTGAGCAGCGAGTCGATCTCGTAGAAATCCTCGCCGGTGAGCCGGGCCATCGCTGACTCCTCACGAAACACGCGGGGCAACGGGGAAGGCGGTCGAAAACGCGCCGCGCAGTATACGGTGGGGGAGCGGGAATCGCCACCGCACCGGAGACATCGGATGCGGGCACGGATTCACCCACACCGGCATTGCGCGGCCGGCCGCGCGTGGCCTACGCTCGTTGCGATGACGCTCGCCCGTCCTGCCCCGGAGGACCTCGCATGCCACGTTCCGCACGCTTCGCGCTCGCGCTCGTCGCGACGCTGGTCCCGCTCATGAGCGACACGCTGGCCTCGCGCGCCGACGCCGCCCCCGGCACCGCGGGCCGCGGCCAGGCCAGCCGCTCGGTGGTCTACGCCCCGCACGGCATGGTGTGCGCGGCCCAGCCGCTCGCGGTCCAGGCCGGACTCGAGGTGCTGAAGCAGGGCGGCAGCGCGGTGGACGCGGCGATCGCCGTCGACGCCTGCCTGGGGCTCATGGAGCCGACCTCGTGCGGGCTGGGTGGCGACCTGTTCGCGGTGCTGTGGGATCCGAAGGCCGGGCACCTGGCCGGGCTCAACGCCTCGGGCCGGGCGCCGCTCGCGCTCACCATCGACAAGGTGAAGCCCGAGGCGGACGGCACCATCCCGCTCTTGACCCCCTACTCGTGGACCGTGCCCGGGTGCTGCGACGGCTGGTTCGAGCTCCACGCGAAATACGGGAAGCTCCCGATGGCGACGATCCTGGCGCCCGCGATCCGCTACGCCGAAGAGGGTTTCCCGCTCTCGCCCGTCATCGCCGGTGACTGGGAGCGCGGGGCCAGACTGTTCAAGGACAAGCCCGGCTTCGCCGCGGTGTTCATGCCCGGCGGACGCGCGCCGCGCGAGGGCGAGCTGTTCAAGAATCCGGCGCTGGCGAAGACCCTGCGGCTGATCGCCGAGCAGGGCCGCGACGCCTACTACAAGGGCCCGATCGCTGCCGCGCTCGTGAAGTACTCGCAAGCCAACGGCGGCTTCTTCGCCAGCGAGGACTTCGCGCGCCACCACTCGACCTGGGACGCGCCGATATCGACCGACTATCGCGGCTATCGGGTGTGGGAGCTGCCGCCGCCCGGCCAGGGCCTCGCGGCGCTCGAGCTGCTCAACATCCTCGAGACCTTCGACCTCAAGGCGATGGGCCGCGAGAGCGCCGACTTCTGGCACGTCATGGTCGAGGCCAAGAAGCTGGCCTTCGCCGACCGCGCGCGTTACTACGCCGATCCGGCGTTCGCGAAGACGCCGGTCGAAGCGCTGCTCTCGAAGAGCTACGCGAAGCAGCGCGCCGCGCTCATCGACATGAAGCACGCCGCGCGCACCGACACGCCCGGCGACATGGCCGCGCTCAACCGGCGCGAGACCACGTTCCTGTGCACCGCCGACGCGAGCGGCATGATGGTGTCGCTGATCCAGAGCAACTACACCGGCTTCGGCTCCGGCTACGTGGTCCCCGAGCTGGGCTTCGGGATCCAGGACCGCGGCGGCCTGTTCTCGCTCCAGGCTGGGCATCCCAACGCGCTCGAGCCCGGCAAGCGCCCCTTCCACACCATCATCCCGGCCTTCGTCACCCGGGACGGCAAGCCGTTCATGGCGTTCGGCCTGATGGGAGGCGACATGCAGCCACAGGGCCACGCCCAGGTGATCGTCAACCTGGTCGACTTCGGCATGAACCTGCAGGAGGCCGGCGACGCGATCCGCTTCCACCATACCGGCTCGAGCGAGCCCACCGGCACGGTGATGTCCGACGGCGGCGTGCTCCACCTCGAGGACGGTCTGCCACAGAGCGTGCTCGACGAGCTCACGCGCCGCGGCCACATGCTCAAGACCGAACTGGTGGGCGCCTATGGCGGCTATCAGGCGATCTGGCGCGATCCGGTGACCGGCGTCTACTGCGGCGCGACCGAGAAGCGCAAGGACGGCTGCGCGCTGGGCTACTGAGGGCGCGCCCTCCGGGTCGAGTGAGATTCGAAGTCTGCCGATACCGCAGGGAGACGGTCAAGCGTCGTGCCCCGAGCGCGAGGGCATTCGAGCGCCCTGCCCCAGCGGCGGGCTCCGGTATTGAAGCCCGCGCATCTCTCGGCTAATCTTGGCGGTCACCTCAACCTCGGAGGAGCGTGCCCTCATGGCCACCGTCCGGACGTCCGCGACGTCCGCCGCCCGCTACCACGGCTTGAAGCCCGACGACCTCATCGGCCTCTACCGCACCATGCTCACCTCGCGGAAGGCCGACGACGAGGAGATCCGGCTCAAGAAGCTGGACAAGATCTTCTTCCAGATCTCGGGCGCCGGGCACGAGGCGGTGCTGGCAGCGGCCGGCAAGGTGCTGCGCCCCGGGGTCGACTGGTTTTACCCCTACTACCGCGACCGGGCGCTGTGCCTCGAGCTCGGCATGACCCCGAAGGAGATGTTCCTGGCCGCGGTAGCCGCCGCCGAGGATCCCAACTCGGGCGGCCGCCAGATGCCCAGCCACTGGGGGCACGCCCGGCTCAACATCGTCTCCCAGTCGAGCCCCACCGGCACCCAGTTCCTCCAGGCGGTGGGCGCCGCCGAGGCGCTGGTCAAGGCGCGGGCGCTCGAGGGCCAGATCTCGCTGCCGCGCGGGCGGGTGCGGGGCGACGAGGTGGTGTACGTCAGCGCCGGTGACGGCACGACCAGCGAGGGCGAGTTCTGGGAGGCCATGAACACCGCCTGCAACCTGCGCCTGCCGGTGCTGTTCCTGGTCGAGGACAACGGCTATGCGATCTCGGTGCCGGTCGCGGTGCAGACCGCGGGCGGCAACGTCGCCCAGCTGGTGCGCAACTTCCCCAACCTCCACTGGGTGGGGGAGATCGACGGCAACGACCCGGTCGAATCGTACGGCATCCTCAAGGAGGCGGTGGCCTACTGCCGGGAGCGGCGCGGGCCGGCGTTCGTGCGCGCGCTGGTGACCCGGCCCTACTCGCACTCGATGTCGGACGACGAGTCGAAATACCGCCCCCGCTCCGAGCGCGAAGCCGAGGCCGGGCGCGACTGTCTGCGCACCTACGCGCGCTTCCTGATCGAGGAGGGGATCGTCCAGCAGGCCGATCTCGATCGCATCAAGGCCGAGGTCGAGACCTCGCTGCGCCGCGCCTCGGACGAGGCGCTCGAGTACTCCCAGCCGCCGGTCGAGACCGCGACGCGCTTCGTGTTCTCGCCCGACGTCGATCCGACCTCGGACCGCTTCGCGGTGAACCCGGTGATCGAGAACCCGCAGCAGGCCGAGACCATGCTCCAGAGCATCAACTATTGCCTGCGCGACGAGATGAAGCGCAACCCGCGCATCGTGATGTTCGGCGAGGACGTGGCCGACGCGTCGAACGAGGTGGCGCTGACCGAGGCCAAAGGCAAGGGCGGAGTGTTCGGCGTCACGTGGGGGCTGCAGAAGCAGTTCGGAAGCGAGCGGGTCTACAACTCGCCGCTCGCCGAGGCCAACATTGTGGGGCGCGCGATCGGGCTCGCCACCCTGGGGCTGCGGCCGGTGGTCGAGATCCAGTTCTTCGACTACATCTGGCCGGCGATGATGCAGATCCGGAACGAGCTGGGCTACATGCGCTACCGCTCGAACAACGCCTTCAGCTGCCCGGCGGTGATCCGGGTCGCCTATGGCGGCTACCTGCGCGGCGGCGCGCCCTACCACAGCCAGTGCGGCGAGAGCATCTTCACCCACTGTCCGGGTCTGCGCGTGGTGCTGCCCAGCAACGCCATGGATGCGGTCGGCCTGCTGCGCACCGCGCTGCGCGCCGAGGACCCGGTGCTGTTCCTCGAGCACAAGCATCTCTACCGCCAGCCCTACGCCAAGTCGCCGTATCCGGGCCCCGAGTACACGCTGCCGTTCGGGCGCGCCCGCATCGTGCGCGAGGGTGTCGATCTCACGATCGTGACCTACGGAGCGCTGGTCCAGCGTGCGTTCCTTGCCGCCCAGGAGCTGGCCGAGGAGGGGATCGAGACCGAGATCCTCGACCTGCGCACCCTCCAGCCGCTCGACTTCGAGAGTGTGGCGCGCTCGGTGGCCAGGACCGGGCGGGTGATCGTGGCCCACGAGGACACACTGTTCTGCGGCTACGGCGCCGAGGTCGCGGCCCGCATCGCGAGCGAGTGCTTCACCGACCTCGACGCGCCGGTGCAGAGGGTCGGTGCGCTCGATACGCCGATCGCCTACGCGCCGCAGCTCGAGGACGCGATCCTGCCCCAGAAGGACAGCCTGGCGCGCGCGATCCGGGAGCTGGCCGCCTACTAGGCCCGCGGCCGTCCGCGCACTCCCGAGCTCAGCCCAGCGTGAAGCGCCGGCCGCCGGTTCCGAAAGCCGACGCCGCTAAAGCCGCGGCGCCGTCGCGGCTCGCGCGGGCGTGGCCGACCTGGGCGGCGCTCGCGGTGGCGGCGATCGTGCTGCTGCGCTCCGGCTTTCCCTCGAGCGCCACGCGCTACGGCTACGACGACGCCTACGTGACCTACCGCTACGCCCGCAATCTGGCGCAGGGGCTGGGATTCGTGTTCAACCCGGGCCAGCCCGCGGTGCTCGGCACCTCGACGCCACTCTACGCGCTGATCCTGGCGCTCGGGGCGCGGCTCGGGGCCGAGGTCCCGGCGCTCAGCATCGTCCTCGGCACCCTCGCCACCGCGGTCACGCTGGCGCTGCTGGTGCGGCTCGCCGCGCGCATGGGTCGCCCGGCGGCAGGGGTGGCGGCGGCCCTGGTGTGGAGCCTGTCGCCGTTCAGCTACCGCTACGTCGAGGGCATGGAAACGCCGCTCTACATGGCGCTGATCGTCGGCGCGCTGTGGGCGGCGCTCGAGGGCCGCCGCTTGCTGCCGCTTACCCTCGGGGCGCTGGCGGCGCTCACGCGCCCCGACGGTCTCGCGGTGCTGGCGGTGGTGTCGGGCCTCGCGCTGATCGAGCGACGCTGGTCGTGGCGCGCGGCGTTGCCGGCCGTGGTGATGCTCGCGGCGTGGATCGCGTTCGCGACCGCGCGCTTCGGCAGCCCGATCCCGGCCAGCGGGCTCG
>Ga0318546_10000580_pt1 | contig 14105 bp, 16 predicted proteins | sample GRESIP169b2f19_FD_203514 | JGI IMG/M metagenome (GOLD analysis project Ga0318546, IMG submission 203514) | Tropical soil microbial communities from Luquillo Experimental Forest, Puerto Rico - GRE.SIPMG.169b2f19 | ecosystem: Environmental > Terrestrial > Soil > Tropical forest > Bulk soil...
CATGCACGCCAACCGCGGCGAGGAGCTGTTCATCGCACCCGCGGTGCGCTCGCAACCCCGCGGCGACAAGCACGCCGTGGCGCACACACGCGCGCTGTGGGTCGACATCGACCAGCCCGGACAGCTGCACCATCTGTGGGCGTTCCTCGCCGAGCGCCCGTGCCATCTGCTCATCGAGAGCGGAGGCGGGGGCGCGCACGCCTACTGGCTGCTCGACCAGTCACTCCCGGCAACCCGGGAACACGACCGTCCTGGAGGCTGGGAGGTCGACCCGATCGAGCGCGCGCACGACCGGATCATCCACCGCCTCGGCGTCGATAAGCGCGGCAGGCCGAACGTCGCCGACCGCGCCTGTCGGGATCGCAGCAGGCTGATGCGCCTCGCCGGCTCGGTCAATGGCAAGACGGGCCGGCCCGCCCGGATCCTCGAAGTCGACTTCGAGCTCGCGCCGTACCCGATCGGCACACTGGTCGGCGAGCTCCCCGACCCAAGCACCCCCGCCGGCGCCCACCGTCACGGGCGCACCGTCGACCACGAGGACCCGTACAAGCGGATCAGCCCGCCCGAGTACTTCCAGGCGCTCGCCGGAATCGAGGTGCCGCGCGGCGGGCTGGTCCGTTGCCCCGCGCCCTGGCACCAAGACCGCCACCCGTCCTGCTCGGTCGGAACCGACGCAACCCGCGGCTGGAAATGCCACGCCGCGAGCTGTGGCGCGGGCGGCGCGATCTACGACCTCGCGTCAGTGCTGCTCGGCGGGCCGTGGGGCCGCGAGCTGCGCGGCGAGCAGTTCAAGAACGCCCGCGCGTACGTCGCCGACGTGTTCGGCGAGCTCACATGACCAACCCGAGAGAAGGAGACAAAGACGAAACCGAAACGAATCGATACGACCAGCACGCCCTCGACTCGCACGGTCACCTCCGCGCATGATCCGGTCGAACTCCCCATCGTCCGGCTCGAGGGCCGCCGGCGGCTGCACGGTCGGGCGTGGGCGGCACCCTTCGCCCCGGCCGCCGCAGCGATGCCAATCGACCGCTCGCGGCTGACCCGCGTGATCGGCACGACCGTCGTGTTGCTGGGTGCCGCGTTGGTGATGGTCACTGCGGAGGGCGTCATCCCGGCGCACGTGTCCGGGTTGAGCCTGATCGCGCGGATCGCCGGTGGGGCGGTGACGGTGATGGTCCTTGGCGCGATCGTCGTCTGCCGGGATCGGTTCGATCGCTTCTGGCTCGCGGTCAGAAGCGCACGCTCCGCGCGGAGCTGGCCGCCGGTCACGGTGTTCGGCGTCCTCCCGGACCGGCGCCCCGGACGAGAAGGCTCGGCGATCGTCGCGCTGCACCCGGAGGCACACGGCCGGCACCGCTACACGCGCCGTGGCGTCGTCCTCCGCGAGCTCGGGCCCGTATCCGACGCCGACGCCGTGGCATGGCACCGGCAGCTCGAAGAGATCAACCTGCTCGCTGCCACCGGCCGCGAGGACACACACCAGCTCCTCCTAAGACGCCAGCCACCACCGACCGGCGAGCCGCAGCGGGCCCGGCTCGCGTCGCCGACGCGTTCGGCGAACTCACCTGAACCCAAGGAACTCGGAAAGGAGCCTTGATGCTCACACTGACCCCAGACGCCACCGTGTCGCAGCCGGTGCGCGCCCTCGGTATCGCGAACACGCGCCGCAGCGCCGCCGCCGTCCTGAAGACGCGACTGCGCCGGCATGAGATCACCCTGCGCGAGATTCTCGAGAACCCGCCCGACGAGCTCGAGCGGCAGATGACCTGGGAGGTGCTCCTGTGGACGCCCGGGATCGGACGCACACGACTGCGCGCACTGAACGTGCACGCCATCCGCGAAGGACACGTGAACCTGGCCGCCCCGCTCGGAGCGCTGACCGAACGCCAGCGCAACTGGCTCGCCGGCCGCCTGTGCCAATGATCACCCCGGAGGCGACCGACGACCGGGTCGTCGTGCGCGTGCGCGATCAGGTCAACCGCACGCTCGCCGGCCACGGCGGAGGCGAGTACACCAGCCCGCCGCACGAGCGCGCGGACGCGCTCACCCTCATCGCGCTGCTGCTCGGACGCTCACCCCACGCCAACGGAGACGGCACGGAGCCGAGCCGGTGGATCTGCCCGGTCGCCGGCGGCCAGCGCACGATCACCCTCGACCCCGTCCCCGCCGAGCCGCAACAGGCCGCCGACGGGCACCGGCGATGAGCATCCCCGCCCGATCGGCTCAACCCGTGCGCCGCTGACGCGGCTCTCACCCACCCTCGCGCCCGCCGGCGGTGAGGCCGCTGACGCCCACGCCCGGCTGTCAGGCGACGCACGGCGGCGCGAGGGCGACTCGTAGCAGAGCATCCGCGCCCATCGGCGGCGCGGCTCATCGCATAGCCCAACCTCACCGGAGGTGACACATGGCGCACCCGAGCACGGGTGCTCACCCCACCCGCGTCGCGCCGGACCTGGACGCGCTGCTTGACGGGCTCACGCCCGAGCAGGCGCAGGCCGTCCGCCATGGCTCCGGACCCCTGTTACTCATCGCCGGCCCCGGTGCCGGCAAGACCAGAACGCTGATTCACCGGATCGCCCGGCTGCTCGCCACGGGCATGGCGGAGCCGTGGGAGATTCTCGCCGTCACGTTCTCGGTGCGCGCGGCCGGCGAGCTCCGGCTGCGGCTCGCGGATCTGCTCGGTGAACAGGTCGCGCGCGGCGTCACCGCCGCCACGTTTCACTCGATCTGCGCGCGGATCCTCCGCGAGCACGCCTGCGTGTTCGGCCGCACAGAGAACTACACCGTCTACGACCAGACCGACGTGCGCCGCGTCGTGGAATGGCTGCTGTCAGACCAGCAGCGCGGGCAGATCCAGCGGGCGCTCGCTGACTACGGCCAGCCGGCGGCCGCCGAGGTGCTTGCGGAGATCTCGCTGGCCAAGAACCGGCTGCTCTCCCCCGACAGCTACGGGCACGCCGCCCGGCACCTGGCGGCCCCGGTGATCGCCACCGTGTGGCGGGAGGCCGAGATCGAGCTGCAGCGGTCGAACAGCTTCGACTTCGACGACCTCCTCGTATACGCCGTGCGGCTGCTCGGCCGAACACCCCCACCGGCTCGCGTTTTACCGCCAGCGGTGGCGCTGGCTGCTCGTCGACGAGTACCAGGACACCAACGAGGCACAGAGCGTCCTGGTCGCGTTGCTGGCGGGGCCGGCCGGAAATGTCTGCTGCGTGGGCGACGTGGATCAGCTCCTCTACAGCTGGCGCGGGGCGGAGTCCCGCAACATGCTCGCGTTCGGCGAGCGGTTCCCGGCTCACACGCGGATCGTGCTCGGCCGCAACTTCCGCTGCCGCGCGGAGATCCTCGAGGCCGCCGTCGCGTGCGTCGCGCATAACGCGCAGCGGGAGCCCAAGGCGCTGATCGCGAACCGGGGCGCCGGCGGTGAGGTGCGCGTGGTCGCACACGGCACCGACCGCCACGAGGCGCAGTCTGTCGCCGCCGCGATCTCGCAGGCGCTCGCCCAGGGCATCCCCGCCAGCGAAGTGCTCGTGCTCGGGCGGACCGGATACAGCCTCTGGCCGGTGCAGGCGGCGCTCGCGCAGGCCGGAATCCCGCACCGCGTGCTCGGCAGCCTCGGCCTGTACGAGCGCTCCGAGGTCCGGGATGCGCTCGCCTACCTGGCGCTGCTTGTCAACCCGGCCGATGCGCAGGCGTTCCGGCGCGCCGTCGGCTCCCCGCGGCGCGGCGTCGGAGCCGCGACCGCCAACCGCGTGGTCACGCTCGCCCGCGAAGGACACCACGGCGACCTGATCTGCGCGAGCGCCGACGCAGGCCGGATCGACAGGATCCGCTCCCCGGCGGTCCGCGACCGGCTCACCCGATTCGGGCAGGGCCTCGCGAACGTTCGTAGCGAGCTGCGCACAGGCCGGTCGATCGGGCACGTCGTCGTCGCCACGGCAATGCTTGCTGGAGGACTCGTCCAGCACTATCAGTGGCGGCGCGACACCTCGCCGCACGCCGAGCAGCGCCGCGACGCCGAACGCGTGCTGGAGGACCTGCGCTCGCTGTGCCGCGCCGCGCAGACGTACGCCGACCAGCAACCAGACAGCGCGACCCTGACCGGGTTCCTCGAGCAGGCCGCGGGCCTGCACGCCCGAGAGCTGACCCGTGGCCAGCCCGACCGCCGAATCACGGTGTCCTCAGTGCACCGGGCGAAGGGCACCGAAGCGCAGCTCGTCGTGCTGCTCGCGTGCGAGGAGCGGCTGCTGCCCTCCTGGCGCGCGCTCGCCTCACCCGACGGCGAGCAGCTCGCCGAAGAGCGCCGCGTCTTCTACGTCGCCTGCACACGCGCCAAAGACCGGCTGATCCTCAGCTACGCGGCGACGCGCGGCGGCCGCCCCACCGGCGGCCCGTCCCGCTTCCTCAGCGAAGCCGGGCTGATCGACCCACCCCAGGCGCTCGCCGCCTGACACCCACCGCTCGAAAGGAGCGATCACGATGAGCAACCCCACCCCCGACACCACGACCACGGCCGCACCCGCGCGCACCCACGCCGAGGGCGTCGAGCTGCTGCGCCGACCATTCGCGCCCGGCGCGATCGGCTTCCGCGCCATGACCAAGGTCACCTTGAACGGCGTCCCGTACGCCGGCGCGCAGGTCGCCGCATTCCTCAACGCCCAATCGGTCGTGCAGCGCCTTAACCATGTCGTCCCCGGCCGCTGGCGACAGCAGTTCACCACGGTCGCCGGCGAGCTCGCGCCCGCCGGCGGCAAGAGGCTGTACCTCGCCTGCCGGCTGACCATCACCCTCCCCGCCGAGCCCGAAGGGCCCGACGTCGAGGCGATCTACGAGGACATCGGCGAGATGGACGTCGGCTCGTTTGCCGGGCTGAAGGCGCTGTACTCCGACGCGCGCAAGCGGGCCGCCGTCGCCGCCGGGATCGGCGCCTATCTCTACACCGCGCTCGCCCCCGTCGTGCTGCCCATCGGTCCGGCCGACCGGCAGGTCCAATCGATCCGGCGCGGGCAGGGCAAGCCCGACCTGCTCTCCATCTCCGCCGCCACCGAACAATGGTTGAGGCAGGGCTACGAGGCACGCATGAACACCGACGCGGTCACGCGCAACCTCGGTCCGATCCTCGCCCACGGCGAGCCCGAGACGGGAATGGGCCAGGGCGAGGCCGCCGAAGCCGACCAGGCGGCTGCCGAAACCGCCGCCCCCGAGACCGCAGCGGCCGCGGGCGCGGAAACGAACGGGGGCGTGGTCGCGATCGACTTCGGCGGGCTCGGTCCCGCCGCCGCATGAACCGGGACGCACGCAGCCGGCTCGCCGCCCAAGCGGCGGCGGCCGGCTACCCGCCCGACCTGCTCGCGCTCATCGCCCAGGCAACCCTGCCCGCCTACCAGCTGGGAGACCAACTCCAGGACGCGGAGATAGTGCAGATTGTCGAGGCCGTTGAAGTGCTGGCCCAGGCCGGCTACACCGCCGCGGCGCTGCCCGAGCAGCTGGCCGACTACCAGCAACGCCACGGCACGCAGTGGCGGGAGCGGTTCTGGACCCGGGCGCTGCGAACCGCGGCCGTTCGCTATCGCCACCCGGACCTCTACGGCCTGTCGCCTTGCGAGGTGGACCCCGACCGGCTCGCCCAGCACGCCTCCCGCCAACCCGCGCCGCCGTCCGCGGCGCGGGCCGCCTGACCTGCCGGACTCCACAGGAAGGAGCCACGATGAGCCATACCCCTGGTGCGGTCGCAAACGCGCCGACATCGCCGACGCGCCCCTCCGTCATGGCGGCCGAGCTCGCCGCGCGAATACCGATCCCCCTGAGGCTCCCGGAGCGATGCGACGGCGAGCCGATCCGGCACCTCTCCCACTCCAGCTGCCTGCTCTGGCAGGCGTGCCCGGATGCCTGGAGGCGCAGGTACATCCTTCGACAGCGCTCGCCGCAGACCGTGGCGATGTTCCTGGGCAGCCGGGTGGATGACGCGCTCAGCGACTACCACCGACACCTGCTCGACAGCGGTGAGCAACTACCGCTCGACGAGGTCCTCAACCGCTACCACACAGAATGGAGCGAGCAGCTCGAGGTCGAGCAGCAGCGCGCCGACGTGATCTTCGACGAGTTCGATCAGCCAACCGCCGTGGAGATTGGCGCTGCCGCGATCAAGACGGCGTTACGGGACCTGATCCCCAAGCTCGGGATGCCGGTCGCGGTCCAGCGCCGGGCCGAACTGACCCTCGCGCCGGGTCTGGAATGGACCGTCGAGGGCTACCTCGACCTGGAAACCACGTGGCCGCGCGCCGACGGCGAGCTGACCAGCGAGATCGTCGACTACAAGCTCAAAGGTGGCAACGCAATCGGCCACCCCCAGGCGGCGCGCGATCCGCAGGCGAGCCTGTACCTCGCGCTGCGATGGCTGGAAGGACAGCCCGCCGACGAGTTCACGTTCGCGCAGATCCTCCGCCCGGGTCGCAAGCGTCAGAGCACCAGCACATCGCTGGTCAAGACCACCCGCACAGTCGGGCAGATGCGGGCAACGCTCGCCAGGATCGCGCTGGCCGCCTCCCAGATCGTGGCCTGCCACGAGCGCTTCGGCCCGGACCGCCCCTGGGGGTTCGCCGACCCGACCGGCTGGAAGTGCAGCGAGCGTTTCTGCGCACATTGGGCCGCATGTCCGGGCGGCGCAGGCCTCTAGCGAGGCGCCCGGCCACAGCGCCGGTACCTAGCAAACGAGCCCAGACCCGCACACGACGGAAGCTCACGATGCCCAACACCTTCGCCGCCCACTACCAGGACCTGCTCCGAGCGCTCGGCGGGGACTGCCCGATCGAAGCGGGCGTCATCGGCCGGCTCGCCGACCACGAATGCGAGCACGGCCGGCTGCCCGGCGACCGCACCCCCAGGTGCGGATGCTGGCCGCAGGAGAACGCGAGCGTAATCGCGCTTCCCGAACCAGCACGCATACATCCGACCGCCGTCCGGCGGCAGGCCGCCTAGCCAGTCAGGCATGGGCAGCAGCAACGGCACGCACCGCTGCCCGATCGGCGACTGCCCCGCGCAGATCCCGAGCGGGCGCCTCATGTGCCCACGACACTGGCGGCTCGTGCCACCCAATCTCAAACGCGCGCTCCGCCGCGCCGGGGGCGGCGGAGACGGCGCCGGCAGCCGCACCCAGCAGAGGGCGGCCCGCGCGTGCCTCGACGCCGTGCAGGCCGCGTGTGAGCCCGCCTGCGATCAGAACCTTCGGCAGATGGTCCGCCGCTTCCTCGCCGGCTACCGGCACCCCAACCACATCAATGGCGAGAGCTGGGACGAAGAAGACATCACGCGCGTCATCCGCGTGCTCCGCTGCCACCCGCACAAGCCCGATCCCCGCACGCGCCGCTGCCTGCGCTGCGGCGCCACGCTCGCCACCTAGCTCACGCCGACCGACATGTCTCAACACGAAATCACGAGGAGACACTCACTATGCAGGACATCGCCAACAGCGCCCTCTCCGGAAATCTCACCCGCGACGTCGAGCTGCGCCAGCTGCCCTCCGGGGCCGACGTCGCACGACTGCGCCTCGCCACCACCACCCGACGGCGTAACGGCGAGGACTGGATCGAGAAGACCAACTATTTCACAATCGAAGTGTTCGGCGGGCAGGCTCGCGCCTGCGCGCAGTACCTCTCCAAGGGCTCGCGAGTGTTCATCGACGCCGAACCCGACTGGCGCGAATGGGCCGACCAGCAAGGCAACAAGCGCGAGGCGGTCACCTTCAAGGCCCGGTACGTGCTGTTCGAGAGCGGCCGGCGCGAGCCGACCCCCGACGGCAACGGCACAAGCGAGGCCACGCCGTCCCCTGCCGCCACGGTCACCCGATCCGCCGCAGCCTCATCACCAGCGGGGCGAACCCCGGAGGCGACCGCCGACGATCTGCCGTTCTGAGGATCGTTACCGACCAACCACGAGTCGCCGGCCCAGAACGTCATGCGGCGAGACGCCGGCGGCATCGACGATCAGGTACTGGCGGCACTGCGAAGCGCCACATTGAGCGGCATGCATGCGGTGATGAATCCCAACCTGATCAGCCGCCAAATCGGGTTGATCACCGGAACCGGATGGGGGCCAAGTCCGCAGGCTGTCACCGCGGCGCTGAATCGGCTTGCACGTGCGGGGCTCGCGCAGCGAGCCGGCAGCTCGCGCACCTGCTGGACGGTGACACGATGAGTCGCCGCGGCCCGAGCCTGACCGAAACGCGCTCGAGCTGCGCCGCACACCCACCGCCACCGTTCACGGCGGCGACCGCGGGCAGAACCTGCTCGGGCTCGCGCTGATGCTCGTCCGCGACGAGCCGCTCGCCGACGTGCGCACGCGCCTGACCGCGCTGGCGCCCTCCCGCTGAACGCCCGCGCGCCCTGCGCGCGCCCTCGCCACCAAACGCACGAACGCCCGCGATTGAGCGGGCGTCGTGCGCATCCTCGAAAGGAGCCTTCATGACGGATCTCCCCCACCCCGCTGCCCCGCCGGCGTCCGCCTCCACCCACTCCGGGCGCACCCTGAGCCTGCCCAGCTCGAGTGGCGGTCACGAACACGAGGAGCGAGACCGCCTCATCGCCCAAGCGCGCGGCACCGACGCCGCGCGCCAGCTGCAGCGCTGCTTCCCGCGCTGGGCCCGAGCATTCGAGCACCTGAGCCGCCGGGCGCTCGTGCGGCTGGCGGCCAACGAGCCGGTTGACGTCAACGACCCGGACGTGTGGACCAGCCGCGACGCCCAGACACAGGCGGTGCTGCGCCGCCACGGGCTGACCACCTTCAACTCCGGGCGGCTGAGCATGGCAGCCGTGAAGGCGCTGGTCGCCGGCCAGGCGGCCGCCGACCGCGAGGCCGGGCTCGGCTGGAGCCAACTGACCATCCCGGCGAACCGCCTGGACGAGCCTCTGCGCCGCGCGCACGCGCGGCTGCCGATCGACCTGAGCGACCCGAGCGTGTACGCACATGTCCACGACCAGCGGCGAGCCCTGGCCGGCAAGCTGGCGCTTCCCGCCGGCCAGGCAGACGACCTGTCACGCTGGGCGCTCTCCCACCCCGGCGAGTTCGCCCCCGAGGAGCTGCGGTGCTGGCGGATCGGCTCGCCCACCTGGCTTGCGCTCGCGGACGAGCAGCTCGACGGCGTGGAGCGGGTGCAGCGGCCGGTCGGCCTGTTCGTCGCCCCGGCGATCAGGACGGAGGGCTGGCAGCTGACCCCGGTGCTGTCGCTCGAGGCGATCCGGCTGCTCACCGCCCTCGGCGGACACGTCGAGCGCGACCTGTGCGCGGCGACGCTGCCGATGGACCGAGTGCCGGCGCTGCTCGATCGGATCGACGTGCACACCCTGCACGCCGGACCCAGGGAGTGCCTCGACTCCGCCGGCCAGCTCGCGCAAGAGCTATCGCGCGTGCTGCGCCAGCACGTCAGCCCGGGGGTGCCGCGCGACAAGCGCGACCGGTGGGGCAGGCTCATGGTCTCCCGGTCCGGCTACAAGAGCGACGCCGGGCCGGAGCGGTTCGAGCTGCGCCTGCGAGTGGTTACCTTTCCGGCCCGCGACTTCACCCAACGGCGGCTCGGCGCCAGGCGCCTGAGCGAGGTCCACTACGCGCAGGCCAGCGCGGCAATGGACCTCGGCGAGGCCGTCCAGACCGCAGTCGAGCGCGAGCTCCCGCTGCTCCTCTCAACCGAGGCCGCGGGGCAGCTGAAGGACAGCGTTCGCGTCGGCCGGATGAAGGGCCGCCCCGGAGCATTGACGATCACCAGCTCGGACGGCCTCAGCGCCACCACCCGCCGCCTGGTGGCCGAACAGGCGATCGCGGAGCTACGAGCACTCAAGCGGGCCGGGGCGAAGGTGACACTCGACGCCGGCGCGCGGCAGGTGGTGCGCATGACGGTCGCCCGGCCGCTCGAGGACGACCCGATACTGCTCGGCCGCCAGAAGGAGATCGCCGCGCTGAAGGTCGTGGGTTCCGGCGTGGACGCCGGGCAGGTCGGTACCGGAAAATCGGTGACCACCGGTCGAGCGCTCGCCCAACGCGCCACCGTCACTCGAAGGTTCCGCGGCATGGTGATCGCCGAGGGAAGGCTGCTCGGCCAGTGGCGCGACGAGCTCGCCAAAGGCGCGTCAGGTCGCGGGCTCCCTCCGCTCGCGCCGAACGTCGAACTGCTCGTGCTCGACGACCGGCGCCAGGTCGCCGGTCAGCTGCGCGCGTTCGACCGCGAGCTCGGCGACCGGCCGGGAGTGGTGCTGTGCGCCAACAGCATCCTGGACCGTTACCCGGCTGATCTGCAGGCGGTCCAGTACCACCTACTGGTCGCCGATGAGGCGCTGAGATACGCGAACCCGGCGACCGAAGCCCACCAGGCGCTCGCCCAGGTCCGCTTCGGGGCGGCCGCCGACTGCTGGCTTCTCACCGCCACCCCACGCGGCAAGAACTCCGAGCACCTCGACGTACTGGTCGGGCTGGCGGTCGGCGATGTGGCAATGGTGCACGAGCGGCTCAACGTGCGCGAGGCGGGCGACCTGCTCGACGAGTTAAACGCCCACCGCCTACGGGTCAACTACGGACGTCATTTCGTGAGGGTGACCCGGCGCGACATGCAGCGATGGATGCCGACCGTGCTACCCGCGAAACCGATTGTGGTCGACCCCGACCCGGCGCTTCACGAGCTGCTCGAGGCGATCCGCAAGGGCGGCCGGGAAGCCTACCGGCGGCTGCTCGAGGTGCTGCGCGAGCTGAAGCGATTGGAGTCCGGCACCCCGCTGTTCAAGCAGGCGCTGGCCGAACTCTCAAGAGCACAAGCTCTCGTGCTCGGAAATGTAGGCACCTATCTGGATGCTTCGGTCGACCCACAAACGCTCACCCGCTCCAAGGCAACGCTAGCCCAGGCGCTCGGCCGTCAGGGGCTCGTTGACAGGGCGACGCGCGGCGGCGGTGACGGGCTGCCGCTGCTGCGCGGGATCGTCGCCCAGACACTCGCCGCGGTCGCAGGTGAGGAACAGGTGCTGGTGTTCGCCGAGCGCGTGTGGTGCCTGCGCCAGCTCGCCGAAACCCTGCGCGAGCGCCACGGCGTCGAGGCGCACGTCGCCGACGGGCAGGTGAAAGGCCCCGAGTTCGAGGAGCTCAAGGAGCGCTTCAATGCCGGCGAGTACCCCGTGCTGCTGTTGTCCAGGATCGGGCAAGAAGGCCATAACCTTCAAGCGGCCTCGGTGCTCACACATCTAGATCTGCCCTGGGTGCCGACCGGGCTGGAGCAGCGCGTCGGACGAGCCGCCCGGCCCGGTTCGCGGCATGCCAGCGTCGCCACCTATATCCCTTACGTCCGCGGGGCCGCCCTTGAACATGTCGTCTCGGTGCTGGCACCGCGCGGCGGGGAGCACCATCAGATTTTGGACAGCTTCGAAGGGGTCCCGGCGAGCGAGTCGACCGTGGCGACGCAGCTGGGCGAGATCACCGGGCAGGTCGCCGAGCAGAAGACGCTCGACGGCTGGGCCGCCACGGCCGCCCGGCTGCGGGTCGCCGCGAGCGTATTCGGCAATTGACCAGTGCGTACGCAGGGCGCCCGGCTGACACGCCGGTCGTCCCGGCAACGAATGAGAGAAGGAGGCGCTCAATGAGCGTAATTACCGCTGCCCTCGGGCAGATCGACGCGATCGGAGCCGAGGGTGAACTGAACGCAAACCCGGCCGACGCTGTCAGCTTCGACCTCGACAGGGTAGCCGACCCGGTCGTGTTGCCGGACGGAAAGCGGATCTACCCGCCGCTGTTGTTCGGCGAGCCGATCGACGAGGTGGCATGCAAGCTGATCGACACGGAGAATCCGGCTGCCAGCCGGTTCCTTCGCCTAACGGGGCCTCCCGGCACAGGAAAGAGTCAGGTCGCTCGGGCGATCGCCTACAGGCTCTGGCGCAACCGCGGGAGGGAGGTTGAGGAACGGAACGGCCAGCCGTTCTACGGGCTGACGGAGATGCAGGTCGGGCCGGCGTCGGACGAATTCACCTTCCGCTACGACTTCGTCCCCGCAGCGGACGACGGAGGCAAGGTGAGACTGGTCCACTCGGCCCTGGTTACCGCGATGCTCGCGGGCGAACTACTCATGGTCGACGAGGTCAACTGCGCGCCCGAGCGGGCGTTGCTCTCGATCAACCCCGTGTGCGACGGGCGCCTCTCCCTCTACCTGCCATCAACAGGCCACACAATCGTGGCGAAGCCTGGGTTCGCTCTGATACTCGCGTACAACCCAGGTGTCCTCGACGGCACGGATCTGCCTGACGCTTGGCTCTCGCGCTTCCCGGCAGCGCTTGAGGTGCGGTCCAACTGGCCAGCACTGGTGAAACTCGGAGCGCCCGAGCCGCTGGTCGCGGCCGCCGCACGGCTGGACCAGCTACGGCTCGCCGGGGACGACGGACTGGTATGGAGCCCCCAGTTCCGAGACATCGAGTCGATCGTGGAACTGACGCGCCGAGTCGGCGAGCGCGTCGCGATCGGATTCTTCGTCTCCGACCTGCTCGAGCAGGTAACGGCCGGGAAGATCCAGGACGCGGAAGCGGCCGCCGGATGCCGGATGCTCGACGAGGCCGGCTACGGCCACCTGCGAGTCGGGGCGAGCTCGAAGATCCCGAACCTGCACGGCTACCCGCGGGCAGTGGCCGGATGATCGCCGCAGAAGACTAGGTGCCTGAGCCGGGCAGGCCCGGCGCCGGTCCGCTGGGTTAAATGAGAGGAAGTGACAATGACCAAGGCTCATAAAGCACGTGTGCGTCTAACGACCACGCAAGAGGTCACCCTGGCAGCGCTCTACGTGGAGCAAGCTGAGTTACCGGTGGTCGAGCTGGCAAGACGGTTCAACGTCTCGCCGGCGACGGTGTCAGCCGTCGTCCGCCGTCAGGGAGTGAAGCTGCGCCACCGTCCGATAGACGAGACGGAACGGGCGACGATGATTGCCCTTTACCGGAGCGGGAACCACTCGGGACGTGACATCGCAAACTTGATCGGCCATCACACGCAACCACCGTGCACGGCGTGCTCCGCGAGCTGCTGCCGGCGGAAGAGCGGCAACGCATCATCGGTCAGCGCAGACGGCTACGAGCGCGGAAGTATTCGGTCCGAGGTGACCTATTCGCAGAGCCGCTGTCCGACGCCGAACTCTGGCTGGTCGGCCTCCTGATGGCGGACGGTTACACCGACGGGCGAGCGGAGATTAGATTGGCGTTAACGGAGCGTGACCGCGATGCCGTTGAGTCAGCGCAGCGAGTCGCAGGAAGCGACGCGCCGATCGTGCGAATTCGGAACACGGGGTTGAGTCCAACCACTGGCCGCCCGACCCAACCCATGGTCTCCTGGGTCCTCTACAGCAGCGAGATCGCATCGCGTCTAACCGCCCTCGGCGTGGTACCCAGGAAGAGCTACCGACCGGACGTGCGCGTCCCTTCGGTGGTAGCCGACAGCTCGAGCTTCTGGCGAAGACTCATAGATGGAGACGGCACGATCTACTGGCAGCGACGTCATACCGGCAACAAAGTACGGGCCACGGGGGCCCTACGGGTGCTAGGCGGTCGCTCTCTGCTCGAGCAGTGGGTCTCGTTCGTGGTCAAGAGCATCGGCGGACCTTCTCCCCAAGTTCGCCCGGTGCGCGGGACCAAGATCCTTCATGAGTCAGGCCTAAGTGCGGCTCGCGCCTGGAGGATGCTGCACATCATGTACGCGCAGGGTGGGCCGGCCCTGGAAAGGAAGCGCAAGGTTGCTCTCGAGATTCTCAGGTCGCCGGCCCCGCAGCCGCACGTGGTTCCGATCGAGGTTGTTGAACTGGCGCTCGACGCGCTGGGGAACCGGGCATTGGATGACGTGCCCTACCGTTATGTGTGCCCCCAAACTGGAGCACGGCTAGGTTGGCTGTTGTGGTCCGCGCGACGCGGCAAGCGTCCGGACCTGCACGAACTCTTCGAGAAATACGATGCGCGGTGGCGTTCGTCGAGGCCAAAGCCGCTCATCCCCATTGACCGCGTCAAAGTGGCGCTCGACGAACTCGGCAACCTGCCCTTGCATGAGGTACCCGACAGGTATCGATGCCCGAGGACCGGCGTGCGCTTGGGTGAGTTGCTGCAGTC
>Ga0318546_10000587_pt1 | contig 13992 bp, 7 predicted proteins | sample GRESIP169b2f19_FD_203514 | JGI IMG/M metagenome (GOLD analysis project Ga0318546, IMG submission 203514) | Tropical soil microbial communities from Luquillo Experimental Forest, Puerto Rico - GRE.SIPMG.169b2f19 | ecosystem: Environmental > Terrestrial > Soil > Tropical forest > Bulk soil...
CTGCACGCGATGGCCATAGGCGCCGGATGTCACCCAGCCGACGACGCGTCCCTCGTGCCAGATCGGCTCATCGCCGCTGGCGTCGGCGTCCTGCGCATCGACGCTGAAGGTGACGAGCCGCAACGCACCGCCGCTCTCTTTTTCCTCGAGCGCGGCCGCGCGGCCGACGAAGTCGTCCTTGCCGAAATCCACGAATCGTCCGAGTCCCGCCTCGTGAGGACCGTAGATGGGGCGGTACTCGCGGGCCCAGGTGCCGAAGCTCTTCTCGATGCGCATGGTGTTGAGCGCGCGGCCACCGAAGAGCCGCAGTCCGTGTGAGTGCCCCGCCGCGATCAGGAGATCGTAGAGCGCCCGCTGGTACTCGCTCGTCACCCAAATCTCGTAGCCGAGCTCGCCGGTGAAGCTGATGCGTCCGACGAGCGCCGGAACCATGCCGATATCGATCGCGCGGAATGTCAGGAACGGGAACGCCGCAGTCGAGAGGTCGGTGCGCGTCAGGCTCTGCAACAGGGTGCGCGAGCGGGGACCGGCCACCGAGAGCCCGACGTATTCCATCGCGCACGGGCGCACCGTGACGCCGGCGGGTGGCGGATAACGCTCGAACCAGCGCCGGTAGTAGACCTCCGCCGCCCAGGTGCAGATCAGGAACACCCGCTCGGCGCCCACGCGGCACATCGTGAAATCGCCGATCAGCTTGCCGCGCTCATTCAACATCGGGGTAAGCGCGATGCGGCCGACCTTCGGCACGCGATTCGCCATGATGTACGCGAGCCACTCCTCGGTGCCGGCACCCGTGACCTCGAACTTGCCGTAGTTGGAGATCTCGAGGAGTCCCACGGCGTCCTGCACGGCGCGGCATTCCTCGCCGACGTGGCCGTGGGCATTCGAGCGGTGAAACGTGATGTCCTCGTGGGCCTGCTCGGCCGATGGAGCAAACCACAAGGGATGCTCGAGACCGCAGTAATCGCCGAACACCGCGTGCGCCGCCTGCAGCCGCTCGTACACGGGCGTCGTGCGCAGCGGCCGCGCCGCCGGCAACTCCTCGTTCGGGAACCGGATGCGAAAGCGCCGCGAGTAGTTCTCACGCACCTTGGCATTGGTGTAGGCGAGTGTCGCCCAGTCCCCGTAGCGCGCGACGTCCATCGCCCAGACGTCCGCCCCGGGATCGCCCTCGACCATCCATTGCGAGAGCGCGAGCCCCACTCCCCCGCCCTGACTGAAGCCGGCCATCACGCCGCAGGCGACCCAGAAGTTGCGCAGCCCGCGGATGGGACCGACGAGCGGATTGCCATCCGGCGCGAAGGTGAATGGGCCGTTCACGACCTTGCGGATGCCGACTTCGCCGAGCGCGGGGAAGTGCTCGAAGGCGACCTCCAGGCTCGGTGCGATGCGCTCGAGGTCCTCCGGCAGCAGGCTCTGCGCGAAGTCCCACGGCGTCGTCCCCGGTGACCACGGTACCGCGGCGCGCTCGTAGGTGCCGAGCAGCATCCCGCCACGCTCCTGACGCGTGTAGATCTCGCCCTCAAAGTCGATGCAGTGAATCTGTTCCTTCTGCCCCTTGAGCGCCGGAATGTCGTCGGTGATGAGATACTGATGCTCCATGGCGAGAACTGGCAGCTCCAGTCCCACCATGCGTCCCACCTCGCGCGCCCACAGCCCGCCGGCGTTCACCACGTGCTCGGCGTGCACGTTGCCTGCCTCGGTGATGACATCCCACGAGCCGTCCGTGCGCGGCTTGAGGTCGACCACGCGGGTGTGGCGCACCACTTCGGCGCCGGCAGCCTGCGCCGCCTTGGCGTACGCCTGCGTGACACCCCAGGGGTCGACGTGCCCTTCGATCGGATCGAACAGTCCGCCGACGAAGTGGCGCTTGTTCATGAGCGGGAAGAGCTTCGCCGCTTCCTCCGCCGTGACGAGCTCGAGCTCCATGCCGAGATAGCGGCCGCGCGCCTTGGTCATCTTCAGCCAGTCGAGCCGCTCGCGCGTGCCGGCGAGCATGATGCCGCCGGTGAGGTGCATACCGCAGGACTGCCCGGTGATCTGCTCGAGCTCCTTGTAGAGATTGATGGTGTACTGCTGCAGCTTGGCGACGTTCGGATCGCCGTTCACCGTGTGCATGCCGCCGGCGGCGTGCCAGGTGGATCCGCAGGTGAGCTCGCCGCGCTCGATCAGCAGCACATCCTTCCAGCCGGCCTTTGTCAGGTGATACAGAACGCTCGCGCCGACCACGCCGCCGCCGATCACCACCACCCGCGCGTCACTTCTCACATCGCCTCCCGCTCTCCAGCCGGCGGCGACGGCGCCGCCCGACCGCGCACTCGTCGGTTGTCATTCGTTCGCTACGACCAGTTGCACCGGTGGACGGGCGGCGGTGCCGTGCGTACCGAAGCGCTCGATGAGCCACGAGCGGAACAGCGCGATGGCCGAATCGCCGAGCTCTTCCGGCGGCGTCATCAGGTAATAGCCGTAGCCCGCATCGAGGGCTGCCTCGAACGGTCTCACGAGGCGCCCGCTGCTGAGCTCTTCTGCGAACAGGTTAGGGTCCACCAGTGCAATGCCCTGACCGCTCAACGCATACTGCGCGGCAAGCACCGCGGTATCGACCACCAGCCCGCGCTCGACGTCGACGCCGAGGCCGGTCTGGCGAACGAACTGCAGCCACAGGAAGTGCCGCGGCTGGTCGGCGAGCCTGATGTGCGCGATCTCGTTCGCCTCGATGAAGGCTGCCAGGTCCTTGCCACGGTACGCGGCGGCGATCGCGGGCGAGCACAGGATCGAAAGCCGCTCCGACCACAGCAGGTCGGTGACCAGGTCCGTCACGGTCGGGCGCGAGTAGATCACCGCGACGTCGACATCCCCGAGCGGTGGTCCGACCCCGAGGGGACTCACGAGGTCGATGTCGACTTCCGCGCACATGCGGTGGAAGTCGCGCAGGATCGGTACGGCGAGCTGCACGGCAAAGCTCGGCGGCATCTGCACGCGCAGCGTGCGTTGCGCCGGGGCGCCCTCGTTGCGGATGTCCTCCAGCGCGTACTCGAGACGGTCGAAGGACTTCACCACCGCCGGCAGCAGATGCTGGCCCGCCTTGGTGAGGGTGAGCGCATGTGGGCGGCGCTCGAAGAGCTGCACGCCGGTCAGGCGTTCGAGCGCAATGACGTGGCGCGACAGCGCGCTCTGCGAGATCAGGAGCGCGTTGGCGGCGGCAGTGAAGCTGCCGTGCTTCGCGACGCCCTCGAAGGCGCGCAGCGCATTAAGTGGCAGCCAGCGACGGTCGATGGTTTTTTTCTGCACGATACGCTCCCGAGACAAGCTCCCAGCCCCCACCACTTCAGCGCCGTGCGCGGCGCGCGACGCCACACATACTCGCCCAGAGCGAAGCGTCGCGCCAAGGCCCCTCCTGATGCCTTTTTTCGATGCAGGTAGCCAATTTCTCGGCGTTGAGCCGCCCGCGCATCGGCTAGCCAACCAGGTGGCGCAGCGGCGCGATGTAATTCTCGTAATTGCGCCAGCGGCCCACCGAGCCGGCGTTGATCCGTTGCCGGACCTGCCAGCGGCTCGCGGTGATGACCACACGATCGGTGCGGTGGAACTCCAGGCACTGTGGATCCCAAGGCAGCCCGATGAAGTCCAGCATCCGCCGCGTCCAGTGCTCGGCGTCCGCGACCAGTTCCTCGTAGCACACCTCGAGCAGCGCGGCGGCGGGCAGTATGCGGCGCCAGTGAGCCATGAGGCGCAGGTACTGCCCGTAGTAGTGCGCGAGGCTGCCAAGATCATTGGCGTAGGGGCTCACGCTGAAGAAATTCTGGAAGTAGACCGACAGGCAGGTGTCCAGCGGATGACGCCGCATGTGGATGATGCGCGCCCGCGGCAAAGCGGCGTGAATCAGCCCGGCGTAGAGGAAATTCGCGGGCATCTTATCGGTCACGCGCAGGGCGGTTCCCGCCTGGGCGGGCGCCTGCGCCAGATAGTCGCGCGCGACACTGGCAAGCGCCGTCCTCGCGCCGCCGCTCACGAGGCTGCGCTCCACGGTGGCGAATGCCTCATCCCACACGCGCATCTCCCCGGCGCCGTACACCTGCGGGTGCGAGGCCAGGATCTGTTCGGCGAGTGAGGTGCCCGAGCGCGGCATGCCGATGATGAACACCGGCCGTTCGGAGTCGCAGGCGTCGGAACGCTGCTCGCCGACGAAGGCTGAGTCGCACACGCGAATGATGCGATCAACGAGGTGCGTCAGTTGGACAGGCTCGTAGCTCGCGCCGCAGCGCTTGCTGAGCTCATTGGCCGCCTGGTAACTGCTGAAAGCCTGGTCGTACTCACCCAGGTCGTCGAAGTACTTTCCCAGCGCATAGCGCAGGTCGATCTGTTCCGCGAGCGGCAGGGGCTTTTCGAGCAACCTTTGCGCGCCCTCGAGCCATGCGCTGTCGCTGCGGGCCATACGCCGGTGCGCCGCAATGCTGCTGTAGGCAGGGGCGCAATTCGCATCGAGGGCGATCGCGCGTTCGAACAATTCCTGCGCTTCGGCGAATTGGCCGCGGTCGGCGCACAGCTCACCGAGGAGCGACAGTGTGCTGCTGCTGCGCGGCTCGACGGCGAGCGCCGCGCGGCAGCTCGCCTGCGCCTCGGTGTTGAGGGCCTGCAACCGCAGCGCCAGGGCCAGGCCGAGGTGCGCTGCCACGTTGTGGGGCTGCTGGCTGAGCGCACTGCGGAAACTCGCCGCTGCGTCCGCCACGCGACGCGAGTCGAGCTGGGCGTAGCCGAGATTGCAGTGGCTGTCAGCACGCGCGGGATCGAGCTGCACGGCCTGTTGATAGAGCGACAGGGCTTCGTGCTGCTCGCCCTGCTCTCGCAGCACATTGGCGAGATTCGTCAGCGCCTCCCTCGAGCGGGGATTGAGCCGCACCGCCTCGCGATAGCACACGATTGCCTCCGGCCGCTGTCCCCGCGCGGCGAACAGCAAACCGAGGTTGTTGTGCGCCATGCTGAGGCCCGGCGCGAGCGCAATCGCCCGCCGGCTGCAGCTCACCGCCTCCTCGAGCTCACCGATCTGTCGCAGCGCGCTGCCGAGGTTGCAGAGCACCCGCGCGTCGTCGGCCCTGAGCTTCAGCGCCCGCCGGTAGCACCGCACCGCGGCGGCGGGCTGCCCGAGCTCGAGATAGGCATTTCCCAGGTTGTTTTGCGCCTCGGGGCGATGCGGGTCGAGCTGTACGCCGCGCTCGTAGAGCGATATGGCCTCTTGCGGGCGGCCAAGTGCGCGCTCGGCTTCAGCGGCTGCGCTCAGCACTTCGGGATCATCGGGCGCAAGTGCGAGTGAGCGGCGCAGGCTCGAGAGCGCTGCCTGCCACTCGCCGCGAGCGAGCTGCTCGGAGCCGAGGTTGGCGTGCGTTTCGGCATCCTGCGGCAGGAGCTCTGCCGCCCGGCGCAGCGCCGGCAGCGCTTGCTTGCCCTGGCGCAGCAGCGCGACGCTCAGGATCTTCCACAGCATGCCGGCCGCGGGCTGAACGCGCAGCAGCGCGTTCGCGCGCGACTCCGCCTCCTGCAGATGCCCCGCGTTGACGAGGCCGGCCAGCGTGCCGATCTCGTGTGGATCCCCCGGCACCGTTACGGGCGTCGAAGTCTGATGCTCGGCCGCGCCCGTCACTTCTCCGCAGCAGTGCTTGAACTTCTTCCCGCTACCGCAGGGACACGGATCGTTGCGGCCCGCTCTCATCCTGTTGCTCCCTCGCGGCTCCAATGCCTTTTTTCGCTACAGGTAGTGAATTTCTCGGCTTCTGGCGGCCGCGCGACTGTGGAAGGCTCTGCCGCCAGACTCGCTGTATTCTCACCCTCATGAGCGCACGTCCCAAGAGCCCGCCGGCAGCCTCCGGACACAAGATCGCCGCGGTCGCCATCAGTCATCACCGGCTGCCGCTCGCGCCTGCCTTTAACGCCAGCTGGGACACGAAGCCGCGGGTGCACTTCGATGCGACGCTGGTGCGGGTAACGACCGACACCGGGCTCACGGGCATCGGCTCGGGCGATCGCATGCTCGGTTTCGAGGGGCACGAGGGTCTCTTCGTCGGGCAGGATCCGCTCGCGCTCGAGCGCCATTTCCGGGTGCTCTCGAACATCGACTTTCACTACGGCCGCTGCTGGCCGCTCGACCTCGCGCTCTGGGACCTCGCCGGCAAGATCCTCGGTCAGCCGTGCTGGAAGCTGCTCGGGGGACTCTCGAACCGCGTGCGCGCCTACGCTTCCTCCGGGACGCTGCGCGACCCGCAGGCCCAGGCGGACGCCGCCGAGCGCTTCCTGGCGCAGGGCTTCCCCGCCCTGAAGCTGCGCTTCCATCGCGGCGACTGGCGCGACGACATCCGCGCGCTCGAGGCGGTGCGCGCGCGCGTCGGCACCCGTCTCGAGCTCCTGGTCGACTGCAACCAGGGGTGGCGGATGGCGTGGGACACACAGGCGCCCTGGAGCCTGAAGGATGCGCTCGCGGTCGCGCGCGAGCTCGAGCGGCTCGCGGTCTACTGGATGGAGGAACCGCTGCACCGCGCCGACTACGCCGGCATGCGAGCACTGCGCGAGGCGACCGACGTGCGGCTCGCCGCCGGCGAGATGACGCGTCAGCTGCACGAGCTGCGCGAGCTCATCGCGGGAGGCTGCGTCGATGTGCTGCAGCCGGATGCGGCGCTCGTCGGCGGCATCACGGGCCTGCGGCGCCTCGCGCTCATGGCGCAGGAGTTCCACATCGCCTTCACCCCGCACACCTGGACCAACGGCATGGGGGTCACCGCAAATGCGCACCTGGTGGCGGGCCTCACCGATGCGCCCTTCCTCGAGTACCCCTTCGATCCGCCCGAGTGGAGCCTCGAGCGGCGCGACTTCCTCATGACCGAGCCGCTGCAAACCGACTCCCAGGGCTGGATACAGCTCAGCGAGGCGCCCGGCATGGGGTACGTGCCGGATGAAGAACGGCAGCGCCTCGAGCGACACGCCTCAAGCCAAGTGCCGCAGCGGCGCAAGGTGTCTCTCGTAGTTGCGCCAGCGCCCGACTGAACTGGTGTTGATCTGCTGCCGGACCTGCCACTTGCTGGCGGTGATGACCACCCGATCGGTGTGCTGGAACTCCAGGCACTTCGGATCCCAGGGCAGCTCGATGAAATCGAGCATCCGTCGGGTCCAGCTCCCGGCGTCCGCGACCAACCCTTCGTAGGGCACCTCGAGCAGCGCAGACGCGGGCAGCGTGCGGCGCCAGTGCGTCATGACGCGCAGGTACTCGCCGTAGTAGTGGGCGACGTTGTCGAGATCGTGGGCGTAGGGGCTCACGTTGAAGAAGTTCTGAAAGTAGATCGAGAGGCAGGTGTCGAGGGGATGCCGTTGCATGTGGATGATGCGGGCGCGCGGCAGTGCGGCGTGGATCAGCCCGGCGTAGAGGAAGTTCGCGGGCATCTTGTCGGTTACCCGTGAGGCGGCGCCCGCGTGCGCGCCGAGGCGCGCCAGGTACTCGCGCGCCAGGCCGGTGAGAGCCGTGGCAACGCCAACGCTGCCCGTACGCGCCTCCAGCGTGCCGAAGGCCTCGTCCCAGAAGCGTACCTCGCCGGCACCGAACATCTGCGGGTGCGAGGCCAGGATCTGCTCGGCAAGCGAGGTGCCCGATCGCGGCATGCCGATGATGAATACCGGCCGCTCGCTGTCACACGCTCCCGGGCGCGCTTCCCGGACGAAGGCCGCATCGCACACGGTGATGATCCGATCGACGAGTCCGGCGAGCCGTTCCCGCTCGTAGCGTGCGCCGTAGCGCTTGGTGAGCTCGTTGGCCGCCTGATAGCTGCTGAAGGCCTGATCCCACTCCCCGACGTCGTCGAAGTATTTTCCGAGCGCGTAGCGCAGGTGGATCTCCTCCGCGAGCGGCAGCGGCGTGCCGAGCAACTTCTGTGCGCCTTCGAGCCAGGTGCGATCCTGCCGCGTCATGCGCCGATGCGCGGCCAGGCTGCCGTACGCGGACACGAAATTCGGATCGAGGGCGATGGCGCGCTCGAAGAGCTGCTGTGCTTCGGCGAACCGGCCCCGGTCGGCGCACAGCTCGCCAAAGAGCGACAGCGCTGCGCTGCTGCCCGGCTCCGCCGCGAGTGCCGCCCGGCAGCTCGCCTCCGCCTCGTCGGCGAGGCCCTGCACGCGCAGTGCGGCCGCGAGCCCCAGGTGTGCGGGCGCATCGTTCGGCTGCAGAGCGATCGCGGTACGGAAACTTGCGGTCGCGTCCGCCACGCGGCGCAGTTGCAGCAGCGCGTAGCCGAGATTGCCGTGGCTGTCGGCGCGCGATCCATCGAGCTGCACGGCCTGGCGGTAGACCGATGCGGCTTCGCGCACCTCACCCTGCTCCCGCAGCGCATTGCCGAGGTTATTCAGCGCCTCCACGTAGCGCGGATTGAGTCGCAGCGCCTCGCGGTAGCTCACGATCGCCTCGGCCCGCTGCCCCTGGCCGGCGAGCAGCAGGCCCAGGTTGTTGTGCGCCATGGCGAGTCCGGGTGCGAGCGCAATCGCCCGGCGGCTGCACGCCAGCGCCTCCTCGGGCTCGCCGACCTCGCGCAGCGCATTGGCGAGATTGCACAGCACCTGTGGGTCGTCGGGTCTGAGCCCGAGCGCCTGTCGGTAGCAGCGCACCGCTGAAACGTGCTCTTTGAGCTCGAGGAAGGCATTTCCCAGGTTGTTGTGCCCCTCGGAGCTGCGCGGGTCGAGCTGCAGGGCGCGCTCGTAGAGTGGCACGGCCTCGCGCGCGCGGCCGAGGGCCCGCTCGGCATCGGCGGTGTCGATCAGCGCCCCGGGGTTGCGTGGCTCGATGGCGAGCGAGCGACGCAGGCTGGAGAGTGCCGCTCGCCACTCACCGCGCGCCTTGTGCTCGGAGCCGAGGTTGGCATGCGCCTCGGCGTCCTGCGGCAGCAGCTCCGCGGCGCGCTCGAGCGCCGGGAGTGCGTCCTTGCCCTGACGCAGGAGGGCGACGCTCAGGATCTTCCACAGCATGCCCGCCCCGGGCTGCACGCGCAGCAGCGCGCTCGCGCGCGCCTGCACGGCCTCGAGATGACCCGCGTTCACCATGCCGACCAGCACGCCGATCTCGCGCGGATCGGCGGCGGTCGCCGCTGCCACAGGTGCCGCCGCGGCCGGTGCCAGCGGGCGTCCGCAGCAGTGCTTGAACTTCTTGCCGCTACCGCACGGACACAGATCGTTGCGGCCCGGTCTCATGTTGTTGTCCGTCGTCCCGGTAGCCGCGCTGTGCGTCCCCGAGCGCGCGTTCCAGCGGCTCGAGCCACGGCGCGAAATTCTTCCATTGGTCGAGGCCCTCGCGATAGATCGCCTGTCGCACCTGCTCGGAGCTCGCCGTGCGCACGCTGCGCCGGTTCTCGTGGAACGCTATGCACTGCGGCTCGAACTCCAGGCCGCAGAACTCCAGCAGGCGGCGCACGCTGCCCTCGAGATCGTCCACCACGTCCTCGTGGTACACGCGCAGCACCCGGCCCCGGAGCACGCGGTCCCAGTGCCGCATGAGCTCGAGGTAGGTGCGGTAGTAACGGGCGATCTCCTCGATGCTGTACGTGAATTCCTGGCCGTTGGCGAAGAGCTGCTTGAAGTTGCTGAAGCAGCAGGCCATCGGCTCGCGCCGGGCATCGATGATGCGGGCGTTCGGGAGCATGAGGTGGATCAGGCCGACGTGCCTGAAGTTGTTCGGCATCTTGTCGATGAAGAGGGGCTTGCCGGTACGATAGACGCGCGTGCCGGCAAGGTATTCCTCGCCGAGCTTGCCGAAATCCTCCGCCGTGAGCGTCGTGAGCACGCGCGGGTAGCGCGGATCATCCTCCTCGGGGCCGAAGCCCCGCAGGCGGCTCACGATCTGCTGCACGTTCGGCAGCTCCTGGGTGCCTTCGACCTGCGAGTGCGAGGCCAGGATCTGCTCGAGCAGCGTCGAGCCCGAGCGCGGAAGCCCGATGATGAAGATGGGCTCGCGGCTCGGATGGCCCCACCCCGCGCGGCCGGCGAAGAACTCCGCGGTACAGACCCTGATCTGCTGCTCCGTGTTGCCTTCGATCAGCTCGGCCCGGTAGCGGCATTCGGGGCGCTTGAGCTCGTTACCCAGCCGGTAGTGGTGGAACGAGCTTGCAAAGTCTCCCTGGTCTTCATACGCCTTACCGAGTGCAAAGCACAGATGGTAGCGGTCGACGAGCCCGATCGAAGGCGCGCTCACCGCGGCCCGCATCCCTGTCAGCTCCTCCGGCGTGAAGCGGTAGGTCTTGAGGTTGGCGAGGCTCCAGTACGCATCACCGAAGTCCGCGCGCGAGGCGGCCGCGCGACGATAGGAATCGATCGCGGCTTCCGTATGCCCGAGCGTCTTCAGCGCGTGACCGATCGACAGGTGCGCCTCGGCATCCGCGGCGTTCCCGACCAGCAGCTCGCGGTAGAGCCCGATCGCGCGCTCGTGCTCGCCGAGACCGATACAGGTCGACGCATACAGGGTCTTCAGCGCCGGGCTCTGCGGCTCATCCCGCATGAGCTGCTCGACCTCGCGGCGCGCTTCCTGATAGCGGTGCAGCTCGGTGAGCACGAACGCATACTCCTCGCGCGCACGGCGGTAGTCGGGCGCCCGCTCGAGTACCCCAGCGAGCAGCACCTGCGCATCGAAATACACCTTGTGCGCCATGCCGATGCGGGCGAGAAGGCGCATCGCCTCGATGTGATCGCCGTTCTTGAGCAGGTACGCGCGGATCAGGCTCTCGGCGGCCTCGAGCTCGCCATCCACGAAAAGCCCGGTCGCGACCACGATCTGCTGCGGTAACGCGCGCAGCGTCGCCACCTGACCGGCCGCCGTCGCTGCGTCCTCAGGTGCTCCCTGCATCCGATACAGCCCCTCGAGCATGCCCCACGCCCCGGGCAGCGCATGGTTGAGGTGTACGGCCTTGAGGAACGCCTCGATCGCCGGCGCGGCCTGCCGTTGCGCCACGTAACAGCGGCCGCGCTCCTCGTAGAGGCGACTGAAACGCGGGTGCTCCCGCTCGAGGGTTTCAAGAGTCGCCAGGGCTTCCGGGGTCTTCCCGAGGAAGCGCTGTGCGATGGCCGTGACGAGCAGCGCGTCGCGCTGCCCGGGAGATGCGGAAAGGATCGCCTGGGCGGCGGCCAGCGCCTCGCTGAACCGGTATTGGCGCAGCATTTCGCGCAGGCGCGCACCCGTGCCGGGGGCGGCCGCTGCGGGGTTGGTCGTGAGGACAGATTCCATAGGCTGAAATCGGGTAGGGGGTGAGCTTGCGCTCACCGCCCTCCCACACCACCGTACGTGCGGTTCCGCATACGGCGGTTCAACGGACACACTGGAGGCGCTGCTGCTCGCGCAGTAGCGAGACCAGCCCCAAGCGCGTGAGATAAGCGGCGGGGACGGCGAGGTTCATATGGGATGCTCCGGCATTCCACCACGGACCGCGCCCGTTACCGGCGCCGGCGCGAGCGCGCTGAGCATTCAGCCCCAAGGCGCATAAGCGGCGCCGTCGGGTGCGAGGATGCTTCCAGTGCCGCCACAACAGACAGCGCAATCGGTGCCGTATCCAGCTATCGAGGTCCTCCAGCGCATGCTTGCACTGAGTGCTCTGGAAGTACTGGATCCAACCGCGCAGCAGTGGATTCAGCTCCTCGATCGTATGGGACAGCGACTGCCCACGCCCACTGCGCAACCGTTCGCGCACTCGCTGCATCAGTCGTTGCACGCTCTCAGGCGCGATCCGTACTCGAGTCTCGCGCTGTCCGGTGAAGCTGAACCCCAGGAACCTCCGTACCCAGGGCCGTGCTACCGCACTCTTCTTGGCGTTCACCTGCAGGTGCAAGACCTCCTCGAGGAAGACCCTGATCCCGCACATGACACGCTCGCCCGCTATGCGACTGCCCACGTAGATGTTGCAGTCATCAGCATAGCGGCAGAAGGCAAGTCCTCGTCGTTCCAGCTCCCGATCCAGGTCCGTCAGGAGGATATTGGATAGCAGCGGCGAGAGTGGTCCCCCTTGCGGAGTGCCCTCAGTCCGCGGCTTAACCAACCCCTCCTGCATCATCCCGGCTTCCAGGAACCGACGGATGAGCTTGAGCACGCGTGCATCACTGATCCGGCGTGCCACCCGCGCCATCAGCACATCGTGATTGACCCGATCGAAGAACTTCTCCAGATCCAGATCCACCACCCAGCGCTTACCTCCACGGATGTACGCCTGCGCCCTGCACACCGCTTGCTGCGCCCGCCGCCCCGGACGAAAGCCATAGCTCGCATCCGAGAACGTCGGCTCAAATATCGGCTGCAGAACCTGATGCATCGCCTGCTGAATGAGTCGATCCACCACTGTGGGTACTCCGAGTGTGCGCATCCCGCCCGTAGGCTTGGGGATATCCACTCGACGTACTGCACGCGGCAGGTACCGCCCCTCCAGCAGCGCTTGTCTCACGCTTGGCCAGTGCACCTTGAGCCAGCCCTTGAACTCGGCCACCGTGAGCTCATCAACTCCTGGCGCGCCCTTGTTCTGGACCACTCGCCGATACGCCAGCCACAAGTTGCTGCGTTCGACCACCCGCTCCATCAGGTGATCCTCCGATTTCGTTCGCCCGGATGTCGCCGTGCAGACCTCCGCACCCAAGCAGCGCGTTGCGGACTTCCGGCCCGCCCCCGCCCTCTCGGCCTCCCTCACGGGAGCTTCTGCTTCTTCGGTCCGCTTCGAGATCATCCGTCCTACTCTCGGTGTCGTTGTTCGGCCCTTCGGCGTTTGCCACCTACTATGGCCTCGGCTGACTTCTGAGTGCGCCTCCGAGAACCTCTCGATCCCCGTAGCACAGCGGCACGCACTCAGATCTCCCCGGGTATTGCGCACTCTCCTTCACGCTTATGCGCGTCGGATCTACGTCACCGCGTTCCGTACACGTATCGGGCTTTGCATCTTTTCGCCTGCTCACCCCGCGGTGCCGCCTCTATCCGCTTCCTGTTCGTCGCGCCAGCGCTTTGCCTCCGGCTTCCTTCAGACCCCCCAGTCACCCGGGGCGCCCTTGCCGTGCAGCTAACACTTCCCCGTGTCGGGCCTGTAGAGGACTTTCACCTCCAAGAGAGTGCGCCCTGCCGGGCGCACAAAAAGACGGCGCCCGATAGGGGCGCCGTCTGGGGAGTGAACGGGCTTTCTTAAGAGGGTGTCAGGATCGGCGACGTCGCGCGAACCCAAGGCCAAGTAGCCCGAGGCCGAAGAGAGAAAGGCTCGCCGGCTCCGGCACGGTCTCCATTATCTGCGCGTAATCGTTGGTAATCGAATTCAGCTGCGCCCTGGCGGGCTGGTTGGAAGTGATCATCACGGTCTGCTCCGTGTCACCCGGGGAGACCGCCTGGACCACCGTGGCGCCATTCGTCGCCATGAGTGTAAATGACCCGGAGTTGTTACCCGTGAACATATCGGTGGTCATCACAGCAGGCACTCCGGTCGAGACATCGACACCGAGGGTGTGCATGACAATGACCGAGCCCGAAGCGGCTACGTCGACCTTGTAACTGAACGAATTCACGCCAGTGTTGTAATTCTGGCCGTCCCTGCTGAAGGTCAGAACGACATCGCCGCTGATCGGATTGATGCTAAACAGGGCGTGCGTCGCCAGATTAGTTGAAAAAGAAAAATCGCTGAAAATCTTATCGCTGATCTGACAGGTCCCCAGGGCCAACAGGGAAGCCAGCGATTCGTCTGCAGGGCAAGCGCTGACGGCAAACGCCTGACCGCTGCCCGCCATCAAAAGCGCCGCTGCGACACCGCCCAGCCCAATCCTGAGCGCCTTCTTCTCTCCGTTCATGACCGTCACTCCTCTAGTTTCGCCGGCTCGCCCCACGCGTTATCAATTGCGCGTGATCCCGTTGTGCTTCTTTGATCCTTCAGCTGCTGACAAACACGATCACGGTGCGAATTATGCTCCATCCGACGGCCGGCCGCCTCTGCCGGTTTTTCTTACGGTTCGGGTGTCGGATCC
>Ga0318546_10000591_pt1 | contig 13978 bp, 12 predicted proteins | sample GRESIP169b2f19_FD_203514 | JGI IMG/M metagenome (GOLD analysis project Ga0318546, IMG submission 203514) | Tropical soil microbial communities from Luquillo Experimental Forest, Puerto Rico - GRE.SIPMG.169b2f19 | ecosystem: Environmental > Terrestrial > Soil > Tropical forest > Bulk soil...
CGAACCGCCAGGGCTGACTGAGCCCCACCGAGGGGGCAAGACACGCGAGCTGGATCAGGCGCTCCAACATTCCACGCGGCAGCGGATCGCGTCGAAAGCGTCGAACGTCCCGGCGCCAGACGAGCAGGTCGCGCAAGCGTGCGCGGAAGGCATCATCGAAATCCATTTGCTTGGCGGTGTCCGTAATGGAGCCTTGGATCTGCGCCTTCATGCACGCTCCCTCAACGCCGTCACCAAATCACCATATCATCGCGCGTGCTCGCGCCAATGCACGCGCCGCGTCGGCAACGGGCAAGATCATCCGCCGATATTTGCCGCCGCGACCAGCAGGACGATGGCCTCGCCGATTTGCTCGAGCGCGCCCAGGACGTCGCCGGTCTGGCCGCCGATCTGCTGCACGGATAACCACGCCAGCGATCCGAAGGCCACCGCGATCAGCGCGATCGCGCAAACGCCCGCCGCGGGCCCAAGTCCGATACCAAGCGCGAGGATGCCGATAAGCACCGCGGCAGTCGCGCTCGCGCGCGGCGGCGTGCCGACGCCGATGGAAAGGCCGTCGGCTCTGGCTGGCGGGACCCACCGCATGAACAGCGGCATGCCGGCGCGGGCCGCCATGTGAGTTGCCACGAGAACTGGAGCAGCGAGCGCCGGGTCCGCAATGCTCGCGAGCGCGCCTGATCGCAATAACAGCGACATGAACAACGCACATACGCCATATGTTCCGATCTTGCTGTCGCGCATGATCTCGAGCTTGCGCTCGCGCGCGCTTGCGCCGAACGAGTCAGCAAGGTCCGCGAGCCCATCCTCATGCAGGCATCCGGTCACGACGAGGGTCGCCGCGACCGTCAAGCCGGCGGCGGGAAACGGCGGCACATCGGCCGCCCGCGCGATCCCATAGACCGCCGCTGCGATCAAGCCCACGATGGCGCCCGCGATGGGCAAGGCCCAGCCCGCGCGCGCGACGTCGGCGCCGGTGATCGTCGCGGCGCCGGGCACCGGCAGCCGCGTAGAAAAAAGCACGCCAGCTCGCAAATCCGCCGCGATCTGGCTAAGCGAAACGACCGGCGGCATCGCGTGCCCCTGCGTCACGCACCCTCCCGGTTCTTCTCCGCAGACCGGCGGTATTGCGCGTCGTGACAAGTCAGCGCAACTTTAGCAGGACATCCCACGCTCACAACAGGAGCAACGTTCGGGCGCCGGAATGAGGAAGGCGGGCACAGCGATCGAGTCGCCGCTCTTTTCCTCGCTCGACGAGCTGCGGGCGGCGTGTCTTGACTTGCCGCCTGGGGATCTCAGGGCGGCCGCGGCCGCGGCGGAGCGCCAGGGCCAACTCACCAAGCCGCCCGGCAGCCTCGGGCGACTCGAAGACGTCGTCGTGTGGCTCGCGCAGTGGCAGGGACGAAGCATGCCCCGCCTCGATCGGGTCGACATCCTTGTGTTCGCGGGCAACCACGGCGTGACGGTGCAGGGCGTGTCGGCCTATCCCGCCGAGGTCACTGCCCAGATGGTGGCGAATTTCTCCGCCGGCGGTGCCGCGATCAACCAGCTTGCTCGGACGGTCGGGGCAAACCTCCACGTCATCCCGCTCGCGCTCGAACAACCCACGGCCGACTTCACGCAAGCCTTGGCCATGACCGAGGACGCTTTCCTGACGGCCGTCGGCGCCGGCTACGAGGCGGTCTCAGCCGGGGTGGACCTTGTGTGTCTCGGTGAGATGGGGATCGGGAATACCACCTCCGCGGCAGCGATCGCGGCCGCGCTGTTCGGCGGCGGCGGCACGCGCTGGGCTGGCCGCGGCACCGGCGTAGACGAAGACGGGCTGGCACGAAAACGCGCCGCGATCGACTTGGGCCTCGCCCGCCATGCGGCACTGCTGGGTGATCCGCTCTCGAGCGCCGCCGCGTTCGGCGGGCGCGAACTTGCCGCCATCCTGGGCGCGGCGCTTGCAGCGCGCCAGCGACGCATCCCGGTGCTGCTCGACGGCTTCGTCTGCGTGGCGGCGGTCGCCCCGTTGGCAAAACTGCGCGTGGACGCGCTCGATCATGCCTTGGCGGCGCATGTCTCGGCCGAGGCGGCGCATCGGATGCTGCTGGGCGAGCTTCGTCTGGCTCCCCTGCTCGATCTCGGAATGCGGCTCGGCGAGGGCTCCGGCGCGGCGGTGGCCGTGTCGGTGCTGCGCGCCGCGCTTGCCTGTCACGCCGGCATGGCCACGTTCTCCGAGGCGGGCGTCGCAAACAGGCCGCGTTAGCTGGCGGCTGGTTACCGTCAGTCCACCTCCTTGCGCGCGATCGCGTGAAAGAAGGTGCCGGTGACGCGACCGCGGCGGCCGCCGTCGGTGCCGACCGCGTGCCCCTGCGCGTCCGCAAGCTCGGCCAGCGGTTCGTCGGTCCCCGCGGTCAACAGCGTCGCGTAGTGAAACTCGTGTCCACGCACGACGGCGCCCATCGGCCCAAGGGGACTGCCGGCGCGAAGGCGTGCCTCACGGTACCCAAGATGCAGCTTGCGTTTGGCGAAGCTCGTGGAGTGTGCGAGCAAGCCTGTCATCGCGTGGCGCGCGCCGTTCGCATCCTCGATCCCCTCGCCCAGCACCATGTAGCCGCCGCACTCGCCGTGGACCGGCCGCGTCTGCGCAAAGCGCCCGAGCCCTTGCTGGAAGCGCTGCGCGGAGGCGAGCGCGCCGGCATGGAGTTCTGGATAACCGCCGGGAAGCCAGCAGACGTCGCAGCTTTCGGGCGGCGGCTCATCGGCGAGGGGCGAAAAGATCGCGATCTCCGCGCCCGCTTTGCGCCAGCCGGCCAGCAGATGCGCATAGACGAACGTAAACGCCGCATCCGACGCAAGCGCGATGCGTTGGCCTGGGGGCGGCAGCGCGCAAACAGCACCCGGCGTGGCCGTTGCAACGGGTCGAGCACAGGCGATGACGGCTTCGAGATCGAGGTATCGTTCGGCCATGTCTGCGAGGCGATCGAGACGCGATCGCAGGTCGCCATGCTCGCTCGCCTGGACCAGGCCAAGGTGCCGCTCGGGCAGAACGATATCGTCCTCGCGCGGCAACGCGCCGACGACGCAGACGCCTAGCTGCGCGATTGCATCGGCCACCATGGCGCGATGGCGATCGCTACCGACGCGGTTGAGCACGACGCCCGCGATGCGGACGGCGGGATCGTGCGACAAAAATCCGCGCACCACCGCCGCCGCAGATTGTGCCTGAGCGTGCACGTCGAGGACCAGCACGACCGGCAAGGCGAAGCGCGCGGCGAGGTCGGCTGCGGCCCCCGTGCGGCCGCTCGGCCCCGCTACGCCATCGAACAGCCCCATCACGCCTTCGACCACCAGCAGGTCGCAGTCACGTGCGGTTTCGCCCATGAGCGCGTCGAGCAGCGCGGGCGGCATCGCCCAAGTGTCGAGGTTGAAGCCTTGGGCGCCGGTGGCGGCCGCATGAAACGCCGGATCGATATAGTCGGGGCCCGCTTTCGCCGCCCGCACCGCGATGCCCCTTCGTTTGAACGCGGCAAGCACGCCAAGCGTCACCGTCGTCTTGCCGGCGCCGGAATTGGGGGCCGCGATGATGAGACCGCGCGCTGTCATCGCGCCGCTTCGCTTTCCGCCACGCGGACGGCATCGATCAGGCGTTCGCGCAGGTTCACGATGTCTCCGATGACGATGATCGACGGCGCGCCCAGGTGATGCGCCTGCGCGTCGGCGGCCACACGATCGAGGGTCGACACGAAGATGCGCTCATCGACCATCGTTGCGCTGACGACGATCGCGGCGGGTGTGCTGGGTGGTAAACCGCCGCGCATCAACTCGTCGGCGATCGTTGCGAGATTTCGCATCGCCATATAGAGCACGATCGGCTGGCCGGTGCGCGCGAGCGCAACCCAATCGACGCCATCCGCATCCGCGCCATAGCCGGCGGCAAGGATGATTGCCCGGTTGATGCCTCGCAGCGTCGCGGGGATCGCGGCAGCGGTCAGCCCCGCGAGCCCCGCCGTGACGCCGGGGATGATGCGGAACGGCACGCCGGCGGCCTTGAGCGCCAGCGCTTCCTCGCCGCCGCGCCCGAACACGCAAGGATCGCCGCCCTTGAGTCGCAAAACGCGCTTCCCTGCGCGCGCGAGCTCGATGAGGCGATTGGAGATGTCGCCCTGTTCGGCGGACGGACGGCCGCCGCGCTTGCCAGCGAATTCGAGCCGCGCCTGCGCCCCCGCGAGCGCCAGCACGCGGCGATCCACGAGCGCGTCGTGCACGACGACGTCGGCTTGTGAAAGGCCGGCGAGCGCATCAAGCGTCAGCAACCCCGGATCTCCAGGTCCGGCGCCCGCGAGCCAAACATGACCTGGCGCGAGCACTGGGGCATCGGCGCGCATGGCGCCGGCTGCGCGTTCTTCGCTCATCGGATGTGCCCGCGTTCGCGCCTGCTCACGGCTTTTCTTCTCCCCGAAAGCGACGGCGATAGCTCGGATCGTAAAGCGCGCTGTCGCGGAAATCTTGCGCGGCCAATGCGCGACCGATCAGAATAATGGCGGTGCGCTCGATCTTCTCGGTCGCGAGCTTGGCGCCGATGTCGGCGAGGGTGCCCCGCACGATGCGCTCGTCCGGCCAAGTCGCGCGCGCCACCACGGCGACGGGGCAATCGCCTCCGTAGACCGGCGTCAGCTCGGCGACAATCGTGTTGATGGCTTGAATGGCGAGGTGAAGCACGAGCGTCGCACCAGTCGCGGCGAACGCATGCAGCCGCTCGGCCGCTGGCATCGGCGAGGCCCGCCCCGGCATCCGGGTGAGAATGACGCTCTGGGCGACCTCGGGCACGGTGAGCTCGCGGCGGAGCAGCGCCGCGGCGGCGGCGAAGGCCGGCACGCCCGGGGTCAAGGTATAAGGAATGCCGCGACGCTCGAGTCTGCGGATTTGCTCGGCGACGGCGCTGAACACGGACAGATCGCCGGATTGAAGCCGCGCCACGTCCTGTCCGGCGGCATGGGCCGCCACGCATTCGGCTTCGATGTCGTCGAGCGTCAGCGGGGCGGTGTCGACCAATCGAGCCCCGGCCGGACAATACCGCAGCAGGTCCGCCGGGACGATCGAGCCGGCATAGAGACAGACCGGGCATTGCCCGAGCAGGTCGCGTCCGCGGACCGTAATAAGATCCGCGGCGCCTGGACCAGCGCCGATGAAGTGCACGCTCATGATCGTTCCTCGCTGACGGCCAGCGCGCAGGTCGCGCTTCCGACCGCGATCCGCGGCACGATCAGCCGGGCCGTGGGGCCGCCCCCTGCCAGCGCCGCCGCTTCAGCGACCGAGGAAATCCCCATCAGTGCGAGCACGCGCTCGGAGCGGGTTTCGGCGCGCGCGCCTGCCGCCTTGAGGTCGGCCTCGGCAATCAGAACGAGAGGCACGCCAAGCGCGGCCGCGGCCGTGGCGACGCCCTGCTCGTCACGTTTGAGCTCGGGCACGGCGATGAGGTCGAGCGCTTGCGTCCCGAAACCCGCACGAGCGAGTGCAGCGCCGATCACGGCGCCGATGTCGTCCGCCGACGCGCCTTTGCGGCATCCGACGCCCGCGACGATCATGGCTTCTCCCAGACCCACCGGGTCACTGGCAGCGCCGGACGCCAGGCTTGCGTGCTGCCCATGGGTTCGACGCGGGCGATCGCGACGCGAGTTAGCTCGCCGCCCAGCGTTGCATGGCGAACCATCAGCAGCGCTTCGGTCTCGACCGTCACGGCGTTGACGACCAACCGTCCGCCAGGCCGAAGCGCGGCCACGGCGGCGTCGAGCACGCCGGCCGCGCCGCCGCCAATGAAGAGCGCATCGGGCTGGGCGAGGCCCGCGAATGCCGCCGGCGCCCTGCCCTCGATCACCTCGAGTCCCGGCACTCCGAATGCGGCGGCGTTACGTCGGATGCGCGCAACCCGGTCGCTACGCGCCTCGATCGCGATGGCACGCATCGAGGGATCAGCCAGCATCCATTCGATCGCCACCGAGCCCGCGCCGGCGCCCACGTCCCACAGCAATTCGCCCCGCCGGGGCGAGAGCGCGGCAAGCGTCATCGCGCGGATCTCGCGCTTGGTGATCTGGCCGTCGTGCTCGAAGAGCTCGTCGGATAGACCGGACGTTCGCGCAAGCACGCGCGCGCCCGGCGCGACCTCGACTTCGATCGCAACGACGTTGAGCGACCCGACGTCGCCGAGATCGTAGCCCGCAGCCGTCGTCGCACGCAGGCGTTCCTGCGGACCGCCAAGCGCCTCGAGTACGGTCATGCGCGAGGTGCCGAAGCCGGTATCGGCCAGCAGGCGGGCGACCGCGGCCGGCCCCTCGCCGTCCGACGTCAGCGCAAGCACGCGCGCGCCGGGCTGTAGATGGGGGCGGACGAGATCGAGCGCGCGGCCGTGGAGCGAGAGCTGGGTCGTCTCCGGCAGCGCCCAGCCGAGACGCGCGGCGGCAAGACTGAAGGTTGAAAGCGCCGGCACCGTCACCGTCTCGCGCGGATCGACGTGCCGCAACAAGACCGAGCCGACGCCGTAAACGAATGGATCGCCCGATGCGAGCACGCATACTTGCCGGCCGCGCTGCGCCAACACCTCCTCGACCGCGCGCTCGAACGGGCTTCGCCACGGCCGCGCGACGCCGCGGATGAGCGGGGCGGCAAGAACAAGATGCCGCTGGCCGCCAAACACCATCTCCGCCGCCTGGACAAGGCTTCGAGCGAGCGGCGTCAGGCCCTCGACCCCGTCCTCGCCGATGCCGACGATGGACAACCAGCGGCGCGGCGCGGCAGTCTCGCGCGCAAGCGAGTCACCGAACGACATGCGACGCATCCTCATTCTCGGCGGCACGACGGAAGCACGACGGCTGGCGGAACGCCTGGTCGAACGCGCCGACGTGGCGGTAACGGTTTCGCTCGCGGGCCGCACCGCGGCGCCGGCCACGCATGCAGTGCCGGTGCGGATCGGCGGATTCGGTGGCGCCGAGGGCCTTGGCGAATATCTCACGGCCGAACGCGTCGACGCGCTTATCGATGCGACGCATCCTTACGCCGCCATCATCTCGGCCAATGCGGCGGATGCGGCGGCAGCCACGCGGGTGCCGCTGCTTGCGCTGCGCCGGCCGCCCTGGGTACCGCGATCGGGCGACCGTTGGATCGAGGTTGCCGATGCCGCCGCGGCGGTCAAAGCGCTGGGCGAAGCGTCCCGCCGTGTCTTCCTCGCGCTCGGCAAACGCGAGATCCGAACCTTCGCGCAAGCGCCCCAGCACTACTATCTCGTACGCAGCGTCGAGCCGGTCGATCCGCCTCTCGCGGTACCGCACGCATCCTACGTCACCGGTCGTGGACCGTTCACCGAGGCCAACGATCGAGCATTGCTGGCGGCCCACGCCATCGACCTTGTCATCGCCAGGAATAGCGGCGGGACCGCGACCTACGGCAAGATCGCAGCGGCGCGCGCGCTCGGCCTGTCCGTCATCTTGCTGCGCCGTCCGGCTTTGCCCGCGGTGCCCTCCGTCGAGACCGTCGAGGATGCGGTAAGCTGGCTCGATCATGCGCTCACGCTCCGCGGCGTATAGACGAGGGGGACTTGTCCCGGACGCGACACGAGGCGGGTCTCGGCCGAACCGACGATGACGAGGGTCGCCATGTCGGCGCCGGCGGGATCGGCGGCTTGCAGCGTCGTGACCGCGACAGTCTCGTCCGCTCGACCGACCGCGCGGCCGAATACGGTGGGCGTCGTCGCCGGGAGATAACGCCGCAAGCGCTCCAAGGCGGCCGTGAGTTGCCATGGCCGAGCTTGCGAGATCGGATTGTAGAGCGCGATCACGAACCCCGCTTGCGCCGCCGCATCGAGCCTGCGCTCGATCACGGGCCAGGGCTTCAAGTTGTCGGAGAGCGACAATGCACAGAAATCGTGGCCGAGCGGTGCACCGACACGCGCGGCCACCGCCAGCATCGCCGTGACGCCGGGCACGATCTCCACGTCGAGGCCACGCCAGGCCGCGGGACCCGACTCGATCTGCTCGCAAACGGTTGCCGCCATCGCGAACACCCCGGGGTCGCCGCCCGATACCAACGCCACGTTGCTACCGGCGGCCGCCGTCTCAAGCGCTGCACGCGCCCGCGGCGCCTCCTGGCGATTGTCGGATGGGTGGCGCCTCTGCCCATTACGGACCGGGGCGCGGTCCAGATAAGGTCCGTAACCGAACAGCGCATCGGCGGCGGCCAAGGCAGCATCCGCCTGTGGCGTGAGCCAGCGAACGTCTCCCGGGCCGAGCCCGACCACGGCAAGCCGGCCGCTCACGGCCGTCTCTCCCAACCCGGCACCAGCACCATGGCAAAATACGGAGCGCAGTCGTCCGCCTTGGCGGCGAGCGGGATTGCCCGCTCACCCGTCATGGTGCCGCGCTCGACGTAGACGGCGCGAGCGAGGCGGCCGGTCCGTTCGAGGGCGCGACGCACCTTGGGCAGATTGCGTCCGAGCTTGATCACGACGACGGCGTCGGTCTCGTTAAGGCGCCGCTCCAACTCGTCTTGCGCAAGCGTGCCGGGAAGCACTGAGAATACGTCATCGCCCTGCGCCATCGGTGTCCCGACCGCCGACCAGCACCCGGACATTCCGCTCACACCGGCGACGACCTCGCTGCGGTAGCGGTGAGCCAAGCGCACGTGCAGGTGCATGTAGGACCCGTAGAACAGCGGGTCGCCCTCACAGACCACGGCCACCAGGCGACCGTCGTCGAGATATGCGGCCACGTCGCGTGCGGCGGCGTCGTAGAAGGTGCAGACGGCGTCGCAATAAGGTGCCTCGCCCTTCGGCAGTTCGGTCGTCACCGGAAACGTAAGCGGCAGTTCGCGGATGCCGGGTTTGAGGTAGCGCGCGGCGATGGTGCGGGCGTTTCCGCAGTTGCCGGCCTTGGTGAAATGTACGACCACGTCGGCCTGTTCCAGCACGCGCACCGCCTTGAGCGTGATCAGCTCGGGATCGCCCGGCCCAACGCCGACGCCGACGAGCTTTCCTGGGGCGCTCATATTTCGGCCCTCGCAAGCGCGTTGACGGCGGCGGCCGCCATCGCGCTCCCGCCCATCCGCCCCCGCACGGTGAGGAACGGCACACCGCGCGAGTCGGCCGCCAACGCCTCCTTCGCCTCCGCGGCGCCGACAAAACCAACGGGGATGCCGAGAATCGCAGCGGGTTTCGGCGCATCGCCGTCGAGCATTTCGAGCAGCCGAAACAACGCGGTCGGTGCGTTGCCGATCACCACCAATGCGCCGCCGATACGATCTTGCCACAGGTCGAGCGCGGCGGCTGAGCGGGTCGTGCGAAGGTCTTCGGCGAGCCGCGCCACGCGCGGATCGTGCAACGTGCAAATCACGTCGTTTTGTGCGGGCAGGCGCGCGCGAGTTACGCCGTGTGCCACCATCTGCGAGTCGCAGAGAATGGGTGCGCCGCGCGCGAGCGCTGCGCGCGCCGCGCCGACCAGGCCTTCGCCAAACACGATCCGGCTCGCCACCTCGACGCAACCGCAGGCATGAACCATGCGCACCACCACATCGGCCTCCGCCGTCGAGAAACGCGAGAGGTCCGCCTCGGCCCGAATAATGGCGAACGAGCGCTCGTAAATGCGGCCGCCGTCGCGAAGGTAGTCGAGCCGCTCACGCACCGGTGGCCTCGCCCAGGAGCAAACGCATGATCTCCCTGCGGTCGAGGCGGGACAGCACCTCGGCGGCGCTTTCGTCTCCCACGCGCAGGCGCCGCACGCCATCCGCGCACCGCGAGAGCGCGCCCGGCAATGCGTGCGGCATGAGCGTCGCGAGAGGCTGATCGCGGGCGGAGCCATTCACCACCACGCCACACCGGCCTTCGATGCCGACGACCGTCAGCGGCGTGGGGCGCGGGCAGGCGCAACCCTTGGCGCATCCCGACAGGTGCACCGTCGGCGCGTCGGCGCCGGCGATCAGCGCATGCGCCGCAAGGCTCGGTGCGATGGCGCGTGTGGAAATTTCCGCCGCGGCGCAAATCGGCGCGCCCGCGCAAGCGACAATCTGGCGGCGCGGATCATCCGCGCGCACGATGAAGCCTAGCCGTTGCGCGATGTCTGCCAGACGCGCGGCGCAATCTTCGGTGACGCCCGCGACGAGGAGCGCGCGGCCGGGCGCGGTGCGAAGCCCCGTCGCACCTAAATCCGCCGCCGCGAGTGTAAGCTTCTCGAGTGTAGTCGCGTGCGCGTGGCCGAAGGCGAGACCAAGGCCGATGGCCAAACGGCCGTCGCGCAGCGCATGCATGCCGAGAGGATCGGCCGCCGGCCGCAGCGGCGGCGGGGGAAGATCGACGAGGATGTCGGCGATGACGCGGGAAAACGCGGCCGCTCCGTTCGTCGCGACGATATCCCTTGCGCGCGCCGCGGGTCCGCCCGCCGCGATCACGCGCAGCATGCGCATCGCCGCTTCAACCGCATGCCCGCCGCCGACGGCGCCGATAGGGGTCGCGGTCTCAGCATCGCCGCCGACGGCGACGTGAAGGTATGCACCACTTGCTTGCGCCCGCATCCGCACGTCAGCCGCCACCGCGTCGAGATGCAGCACGCCACCGCCATCGATCGCGACGGAAACTTTTGGACCGATGTTGGCGGCGAAAGGCGCCGCTGCAATCGCGTCGCGCAGGTCCGCGGCGATGGCGCCGGCATCGGCCGCTTCCTGGGGATCGAGGCCCGCGAGAGGATCGCTCAAGACCGGCGGACCTTCGCCAAATGCCAGGTCGGTGCTGGCGACCGTTGCCGCGAACTGCTTTACGGAGTCTTCCGTCAGTCCGCGGATTTGAATGCTTCCGCGCGAAGTGATCTCGATGACGCCGTTGCCGTACCTGCGCGCGGCCGTGCACAAGGCCGCCAACGCCTCGCACGGCATCGTTGTGCCCGTGGGCGTGAGCCGCACGAGCAGGCCGTCTCCGGTCGGCATGGGCTGCGAGAGACCGGGGCAAGCGCCGCGGCGGAGGGGGGCGTTCACGGCGCCGCCTCTTTCGTGAGCATTCGCAAGCTCGCGTCGACGTCGTTGCGCCGAGGATGCCAAAGCCCGCGACGCCGAGCCGCGTCGAGACGGGCCGCGATGGCGGCAGCTGCCGCGGGATTCTCGCGCAGAAGGAAGCTGCGAACGACGTCGTCCGCGACATAGGCGTCGTGCAGCAGATCGAAAAAGTGGCTCGCGACAGCGCCCGTCGTTTCCGCGAAGTCGACGAGCCGGTCGACGGTTTCGGCGAGTTCGGCGGCCCCGCGCGGACCGTGCCGCAGTTGGCCTGCGATGAACTTAGGGTTGGCCGCGCGCGAGCGCACGATCCGCGCCAGGGCCGCGGATAACGAACGCGCGCGCGGGCGGGCGGGATCGGTCGTATCGAGCATGATGAGGTCAGGCGCACGGCCAAGCGCGGCTGCAGCCGCGGCGAAGCCGCCGACGAAGGCAACGTCTTCCGACCCTTCCAACAGATCGCGCGCGGGATCTTCGGCGGAATGTACGAGCAAGTCCGCGCTTGCCACGCGGGCTTTGAAGGCGCCGGGAGCGAGCGCCGCGTCTCCCTCCGCGCCGCCGTAGGCGTGCGAGACGGCGGCAAGGTAAGCGTTTGCGAGTTGCTCGCGATCGATGTCGCGCCCCAGCAGGTCCTCGACACCGGCACCATAGGCTCCGGGCGCGGTGCCGAAAATACGCGCGATCGAAGCCTCTCCGTGCGCTGACGATACGCGACAAGCGGCGGCGAGCGGGTTCTCGTCAGCCACCTCCTCGCGCGCGGCCACCGCGCGCACGGCGGCGTCGATGAGCGCAATCTGGGCGGGGAACAAGTCTCGGAACAGACCTGAAATTCGCCACGTCACGTCGACGCGCGGCCGCCCGGCACTCGCCGTGGGTAGAACCTCGACGCCGGTGACCCGGCCGGTCGCCTGATCCCACGTGGGACGGCAGCCCATCAATGCGAGCCCCTGCGCAATCTCCTCGCCGCCGGTGCGCAAGGAGGCGCTGCCCCAAAGATCGACCACCGACGCACGCGGCATTTCACCGTGAGTCTGCACGTAGACGCGGATCACCTCGTCGGCGGCGAGCCGGCCGAGATCGGTCGCCGTCGGCGTCGGCAGCGTGCGCGGATCGGCCGCGAACATGTTGCGTCCAGTCGGCAGGACGTCGCGGCGACCGCGCGCAGGGGACCCGGCCGGCCCGGGCGCGATTCGGCGGACGTCCAAGGCGGCTAGGATCGCAACGCTTTCCGCTTCGGCGCTCGCCCGCCAAGCCGGATCGCCAACGTCCCTGGGCGCGCGCCCAAAGACATGAAGTCCGTCCTTGACCGCAAGATCCTTGAGATCGCACAGCCAAGCATCGATGCGCCGCAATGCATCGTCGAGAGTATCGTCGGGCTGCACGCGCGCTTCGACCGCAAGTCCGGTCCGCTCGGCCTGTTCCAGGATCAGTCGCGCGAGCCGGTCCCGCCGGCGCCGATCAAGGCCGTCCGCCTGCGCGTATTCGTCGACAAGCCGCTCGAGCTCGCGGGCGTCTCCCGCAAGGCCTGCCTCGACGAGCGGCGGCGGCAGGTGCCCGACGGTCACCGCGGCGATCCGCCGCTTTGCCTGTGCGGCTTCCCCGGGGTTGCTGACGATGAAGGGATAGATCACCGGCAAGGATCCGACCATCAATTCCGGGAAGCATGAGCCGGTCAGCGCGACGGCCTTGCCAGGCAGCCATTCGAGCGTGCCGTGCGCGCCCATGTGGACGAGGGCATCGACCTTCGCAACGTGCCGAAGCCAAAGGCCAAACGCGAGCAACGCATGGCGCGGCGGCAAAGTCGCGTCGTGATAGTCGGCTCGACGATCAGTCGAGCGTCCTCGGTCTGGAGGGAATGCGACGATGATGTTCCCGAAGCTCCGCACGCGAAAACGAAATGCGCCGTCACGCACGTCGCTATCGTTTCCGGCGTCGCCCCATGCGGCCTTGACGCGCGCCATGGCTTCATCGGGGAGGGTCGCGACGAGATCGCGATAGCGATCGAGCGGAAGGGCTGCATCGTTCGAAGGTTCAACCAAAGCATCGAGCAATGCACGCGACGTTTTCGGCGCACCGGTGACGGCATAGTTTGCCTGTTCCATATCCGACAGCAGCCCGACAACGCTCGCCGGCACATCGAGGCCAACGGCATACCCGGCTCGGCCCGGCGCGCCTGGGTAATCGGGCAGCAGCACCGCCACGCGCCGCTCGGAGCGCGGTGTGGTCTGAAGCTTAACCAGCGCCGCGATGCGGTCGGCCAGGATCGCGACCCGGTCTGCCTCCGGCAAACTCCCGAATGCGCTGAAGCAGAGATCGTCCTGTGCCGGTAGCGGTCCCTTGAAAGCAACCACGCCTTGCAGCACTCGCCCGTCGAGTTCGGGCAACACGACGTGCATCGCGAGATCGGCGGGCCCGAGGCCGCGCGGACTTTGCGACCAAGCCGAACGCCTGGTCGTTGCAATCACGGCCTGCAGCACAGGCACATCGGTTTCGTCGAATGGCGTCGGCTCGCCGGCAGCCGCGGCCGCGGCGAAGGCAGTCGCAGTGACGATGACGGCCGGCTTAAGCCGCGCCAGCGCCGCGCGCACGAACTCGGCTGCCGCGCGATCCTTCAGGCTCGGGACCACCAGCGGTGCAGGTGCGAGACCCCGTTCTGCCAGCGCTCGACACAGCGCATCGATCGGTGCCGTGTCGGCCGCCAGCAACATCGCGCGGTAGAAGATGATCGGGACGCAGGGGCGGCCGCGCTGACAGAACGAGACAAGTTGCTCGAGGTCGACGGCGCCTTCACCGGGGATGTAGCCGGCCGTACGCGGCACCGGGCGCGGCTCGGGCGCTTCGATGCGCGCTCCTGAATGTCGCGCGAGCCGCCGAAGCAGCGCTCCCAAATTCTCTTCTCCGCCTTCGCGGAAAAAGCGCAACAGCGTGTTGAGTTCATGGGCCGGCAACGTAGAGGCTTCAGCCAGGCGCG
>Ga0318546_10000620_pt1 | contig 13717 bp, 14 predicted proteins | sample GRESIP169b2f19_FD_203514 | JGI IMG/M metagenome (GOLD analysis project Ga0318546, IMG submission 203514) | Tropical soil microbial communities from Luquillo Experimental Forest, Puerto Rico - GRE.SIPMG.169b2f19 | ecosystem: Environmental > Terrestrial > Soil > Tropical forest > Bulk soil...
CCCCGACCACAACCATCAAGAGAAAATTTCGGAGTATATTCGCACTAAAGGAGTGACGCGCTGCCCAACGGCGTGCGTCGTGCCGACCCAGGCTTCGGTTACCGCCGCTGATCGCGCGGCACTGGAAGAATACGCCGTTCAACGAGCGCAGCTGCGCCGCGAAAGAGCCGCTGCTCGCGCACGGTTGCTGTGGGGGATCGACGCCTCAGTAGGGTGATCGGCTATTCCCCGATCGCTAGCTCGATTCAGCCTCCGGCCAATATATCCAGAGCGCTTTCGATCGCCGATAGATAGGCCGGCGATGGATCGAGCGTGGTGCGACATAAGCAGGCTTCGGTGAATTTGATGACATGCTCGCCCCATTGGCCAGTGCCCGATCCACCAGCATATGTTCATCCAATGCCCGAGGATCGATTTCTTCGGCCATTGCCGTGTCACTGCCGAAGCATGCGTAAAGCGCGCAACCGGATTGCCAACCGAAGCGCAAGGCTGCTCGTGCAGTGGTCTCGCTCACTGCCGGCATTATATTGCCGACAGCCGAGAGGCTCGTGACGCCATGAACGAACACGATCGCGGTCAATCGATCGTGAGCGTTCGCAACAAAAATCCGCACAAAGACTTCGGTCAGCTCGGCAAGCAGCCGATCGAGGTCATCGCCGATATCGGTTGTCCAGATGACGATCAGTTCCGCGGGGTGATGCCGTGGCAGGACAATGCGACGGCGACGAACGACCGCTCGCCGTCGGGCCGTCCGCTCAGATAGGCCGAACGCAGGTGGCGCTCGAGGCGCTCCCGGGCGGCGCCATCGAGACTGGCGACCTACTCGCCGAGCGTGCCCTCACCGCTCGCGAACGGTTCCCAATAGTCGGAAAAGTCGCTGAAATCCATTCGGATCAACAGTGACCGCTGATCGACGTCGGTGAACCCGGCTTCCGCCCACATCCGCGCCAGCGCGCCCGGCGCGTAGACCGGCCGCGACATTGTACGGTCGCGTGCCGCCCGAGCGGCGTCGTCGAGCACGGCGGCAATGTCCCACAGCATCCGCTGGTGCGGCGTCCCGCCAGGCGAATCCCAGAATGCCGCGGCGACGACACCGCCCGGCCGCGTAACCCGGCGCATCTCGGCGATCATCAATTCGGGGTGCGGCAGAACCGACGGGAGCACCAGCATGGACAATGCACGGTCGAAGCTGGCGTCCGGAAAACGCAAGGCGCAGCCGTCGCCCTGCTCGAAGCGAATGGACCTCTCGCCAGCCTTGGTTTGAGCCGCAGCGAGGTAGATCGGAGAATAGTCGATCGCGGTCAGGCCGCCGAGCGCAGCCGCCGCGGCGAGCGCAAAGGTCAAACTCCTAGTCCCGCAGCCGACTTCGAGCACCTCCTCACCGCGCGCGATGCCAGCGTGCTCGATGAAGAGCGGCGCCAAGCGACGACTCCACCGCCCCATCAATTTTTCGTAATTGTCGGCATCGCGCGAATTGAACATTGTCGGCATTTTCCGGCTCCTGATCTCTGTCGCAGCTACTTCAATGATAAGCGCGGCGTCGGATGAGCGACAAAAAATACCGCCCCTTCGTCAAGGATCAGCCGGCGAGCAGATCCCTCAGCACGACGGCTTGGTTATGGAGTTCGTCGCGCGCGCCGAAGACGAGCGTCAATGGGCCTTGCCGGGCCAGCGCGCGCAATTGCTCGAGCAGCTCCGGTTTGCCCGCCAGTTCTGCCTCGTAACGGCGGCGGAACTCGTCCCAGCGGCTTGGATCGTGGCCGAACCACTGGCGCAGCTCACTGCTCGGCGCGAGCTCCTTCATCCAGTGATCGATTTTGGCATCCGATTTGCTGACGCCGCGCGGCCATAGCCGATCGACCAGCGCGCGCACGCCGTCCTCGGGCGTCGGCGGCAGATATGCTCGCTTCAGCCGGATACCCAGTTGCCTCCTGCCGCGGACCATGGCGGATCTGTATCGGCCTGCCCTCAGGCGGCTTTGACGGTGATCCCCGGCCGGGCCGCTCGCGCGGCGCGGCGGATCAGCTCGGCGCCCTTTTCGGCGATCATGATCGTCGGCGCGTTGGTGTTGGTCGAAGTCACAGTCGGCATCACCGAGGCATCGATAACGCGCAGGCGTTCGAGCCCATGGACGCGCAGCTGGTCGTCGACGACCGCCATCGCGTCATTGCCCATCTTGCAGGTGCAGGTGGCGTGATAGACGGTCGAGCCCTTTTGCCGCGCGTAGTCGAGCAATTCGTCGTCGGTTTCGACATTGGGGCCGGGAAGGATTTCGGCGCCGCAATATTTGGCGAGCGCCGGCGCCGCAAAGAGACGCCGGACGAAGCGGAGGCCGCCGATGATCGCGCGGCGATCGGTCGGGTCGCTCAAATACCGAGGATTGATCGCCGGCGCTTCTTTCGGGTCGGCGGACTTGGCCGCGACGTAGCCGCGCGACAAAGGCCGCATTTGCCAGGCACCAGCGGTAATGGCGGGAAAATCGTCGAGTTCCCCGATCTGGCCGTCTTTGAAGCTGCCGGGGGCAATGCTGCACTGCACGTCGGGAGTTGCCGATTCTTCGAGCACCTTGATCGAGGCGGCGGCCAGCGAGGCGCTGTAGGTCAGCATGCCCTTGCCGGTGACGAGATAGCGCAGGACCTCGGCTGCCAATGGCAAGCCCCGTGAGCGTTCGTTGACCGTCCACGCCCCCGTCACCAGGTAGCTGATGCGGGCGATGTAATGGTCCTGGAGGTTCTGCCCCACTCCCGGCAGTGCGTGCTGCACCGGGATACCAACCCGCTGCAGAAGCTCTGGCGAGCCGACGCCTGAGAGCTGCAGGATATGCGGGGAGCCGATCGCTCCGGCGGAGAGGATGATCTCGCAATCGGCATCGACGCGCTGCACCGCGCTGCCGCGCTCATATTCGACTGCGACGGCGCGGCGGCCATCGAACAGGAGGCGCCGCACCAGAGCCTTGGTGATGACCTGCAAGTTCGCGCGCTTCATCGCCGGGCGCAGATAGGTACGGGCGGTGCTTGCCCGTCGCCGGCCGCCGCGCGTCTGCTGGCACCAGCCGATGCCGTCGCCGGCGCCGGCCGGCAGGTCGTTCACGTCCTCGCGGTATTGGAGGCCGATTTCCTTGCCGGCCTCGATTACCGCCGCGCAGAGCGGCGACCGGTTCATCTTCGATGTAAACAGCGGACCACCCTTGCCGCGAACCTCGCTCTCGCCGCCCTCCCAATTCTCGGCCTTTTTGAAATAAGAGAGCACGTCGTCCCACGCCCAGCCGCGATTGCCGAGCTGGGCCCAATGGTCGAAATCTTCGGGCTGGCCGCGAATGTAGATCAGTCCGTTTATCGAGCTCGACCCGCCGAGCACCTTGCCGCGCGGGTAGAGGATCGCACGGCCGGCGGTGCCCGGATCCGGCTCGGCATGGAAACCCCAGCTCAGAGTAGGATGATCGAGCAGCTTCATGAAGCCGGCGGGAATATGAATGTACGGGCTCCAGTCGCGCCCGCCGGCCTCGATCAGCATTACTCTGGTGCCGGGATCTTCGCTCAGCCGGTGGGCGAGCACGCAGCCAGCCGAGCCCGCGCCGATGATCACATAGTCGGCCTTCATTGCGCTTCCTCCTCTCCCGGCGGCGGTGTCGCTGCTGCAGCTATTATTTCGCCTTCGATTGCCACAGCCCGAGGGGCGCGCCAGTCGGATCGCGGATAATCGAGAGCCAGCCCTCGTCCGTGACCGCCATGACATCGCGCATGACGGTGGCGCCGAGCGACCGGGCTTTGTCGGTCGCCGCCCGGATGTCGTCCACCTGGACATAGGCCAGCCACGACGACGGCGCCCCCGGGATCATCTGTTTCATCATGCCGCCGCCGGTGCCTTCCCCGACATTGATCAGCGTGTAGGTCATCCCGCCGCCCATATCGACGTCATTCAGCTGCCAGTCGAACAGCGACCGATAAAACGATTTTGCCTTGTCGAGATCGGTGGTGCCGAGTTCGACATGCACGAATGGATTAGCCATGATCCCTCCTCTTCAGCTTACCACTATGGGGAGCCCACCTGCCTTTCCCCGCGAATTGTGACGAGACAGAGATGGTCCGCCCGCACTGGTGGGTCCATGCTATCAGCCAGTTCCTGCTCCAAGCGGCGGAGCCCTGCGGCGTAGGCTTCGTTCCGGATCGCTGTCAGCTGGGAACACGTGTCGCGGCGCTTCACGACGGTCAGCCACTCGCGCAGATTCTGGTCATACCGCAGGTGCTGCCGCGCTGCTGTGACCGCATGAAAACCGGCTGCTTCCATCACTGTGATGATCTGCTCCGGAGGCCAGAAGTCCTTCAGATCAATGCCGCGCGCTTCAGGGAAATATTCGTAATAGAGCCAGCCCTCTGATTCCTGCGGACAAAGGCTGCGGAGCACGAAACGGCCGCCGGGGCGGAGAACCCGGAGCACCTCCCGCAGCATGGCCTCCTTGCAGCGCACATGGTGCAGCACGTGCTGACAGGTCACGAAATCAAAGCTGTCCGCTCGAAGCGGCATTATTGCAGCATCCGCCTGGACCCAGGCGATATCCGATGCTTTCGGCCGCGCCTGCCGCAGCATTCCCAGTGACCGGTCTAGTCCAACGAGCTGGGCATTGCGCACAACAGTACGATTGGCAACCAATTGATTGCCGGTGCCGCAGCCGATGTCGAGAATGGACAAAGTGTTCGATACGGTGCGCCGGCTGATGAGCGTCGAGAGCTCCGGGTCAGGTGATTTTGCCCGGTATGGCTGCCCATCATAGAGATGGGCAATGGCATCGTAGTTCACGCGAACTGAAGGTGTCATGCGCCGCAGCGGGACAAGCCAGGCATCACCTCTTGGACGAACAATTTCATTGAGCGCAGCCTTTGCGCGTGCGGCATGCTGCCCCAGGCGAAGGAACAGACGACATAGTTGCAGCCGCTCGTCTCCACCAATCGCTCGATATGCTCGCGAACGCGGGCCGGCGAACCGAACAGGATGGTTTCGTGCTGGATCGAAGGCTCCCACGCAAAGAGCCCGTCGACACTGTGGTCATCATGGTCGTGCCATAACTTCATTATCGAACGGTACCAGTCGTGATGCGCAGCGCGGGTCGCCGCCAGCGCTTCGTCATCGGTGTCGGCGACGACGACTTGGCGCAGAATACCGACCTTGGGTGCCGGCACGTGGCCATTGAGCCGGCCTGGATCATCGCGGTGAGCCTTCCAGGTCCGCCAATACCCATCGACATGCTCGCGCACCGCTGCGGCGGGTCCCAAGCCAACAAAATTATAGCCGTGCCGAGCAGCGTATTGGACGCTGTCCGGATTGTGCGTCGGGTACCACAGCGGCGGGTAAGGCTGCTGCAGCGAATGGAGTTCCATCGGCACATTGTTGTACCGGTAATGTCGCCCGGCGAAGGTCAGTCGGCTGTTGGTGAGCCCCGCGACCAGGATCGCTAGCGTCTCGTCAAAGACCGCGCGGGTGTCGTCGGGATCGAGGCCCTGGTAACGCAGCTCGTAGGGCACGACACCACGGCCGACGCCCAGCTCCAGCCGTCCGCCCGAAAGCTGGTCGAGCATCGCGACTTCTTCGATAAGCCGCAGCGGATTATAGAGGGGCAAGAGATAGACGAGCGGCCCCAGGTGAATGCTTCGCGTGCGTTGCGCCGCAGCGCTGAGAAACAAGGCTGGAGAGGGCGCCATGCCGAGCGGCGTAGAGTGGTGCTCGGCGAGGTGGTAGCAAAAGAACCCGGCGCTGTCCGCGACCTCCAACAGCTGCAACCGTTCCTCGTAGAGCCGGTGCAATGGCTCTGCGGCGCGGTCGATCCAATCGAACACTCCAAAAGCGACATCGGTCATTACCCATTCCTCCCTGCGTCTCAACGCATCCTACACCAAAGCCAAGGAGGCTGGCCGGTATCTATTTTCTCGACTCCGGGTTTAGCGTGTCCAGATCCGGACCATGCCGGCCCGGCCTTTGAGCGCCTGCTCCCCCCGATCGCGTAATTTTTCCGCCAATCCTGCCGCGTCCGCGGGGGATTGCGTTGTAACTGCGCACACGAGTGCGTCGCCGACGACGAGCGGCGTTGCGAGGCTGCGAGTCAGGGCCTGCAACCGGCTCGCAGTGTTCACGGTGTCGCCGATCACCGTGAACGAAAAGCTGTGCTCGGAACCGACATCGCCCAGCACCGCCGGTCCGTAATTGAGGCCGATGCCGATCGCCAGAGGCGGCTCGCCACGGGTCTCCCGTTCCGTGTTCCACGCATCGAGGGAGGCCAGCATCATATCGGCGCATTTGAGGGCATTGGCTGCGTCGGCTCCACTCGGTTCGGGCAGGCCGAACACAGCGAAGATCGCGTCGCCGATATATTTCTCGATCGTGCCGCCGCAGGCGAAGATCCGCGCCGTCATCCGCTCATGATATTCGCGCAGCATCGCCACCACCGCCTCGGGCGCCATGCCTTCGGCCATTGTCGTGAAACCGACGACGTCGGCGAACAATACCGCTACGGTCTGGCGCCGCACCGCGCCCAGCGGCTCGTCGCGATCAGCCAGCATCTCGACAAGGTTGGGCGAGAAATAGCGTGACAGGTTGTTGCGCGCGCGCTCGGCGGCAGCCTTTAGGCGCTCGATGTCGCGCAACTTGGCGATGTCCTCCAGGGTCTTTTGAATCGTAATTTCCAGGTCCTGCAGATCGACCGGTTTGGTCACGAAATCGAAGGCGCCCCGGTTCATCGCGGTGCGAATATTGGCCATGTCGCCATAGGCCGAGACGATGACCGCCTTGACCGCCGCTTGCTGCTCGCGCAGCCGGGCCAGCAAGGTGAGCCCGTCCATGACCGGCATATTGATGTCGAGGAGTATCAGATCGATGTCGGGTTCGGCGGCAAGCATGGCCAGCGCCTCCTCGCCGTGACGCGCGAAGCGGAAGGTAAACTCACGTTCGCGAATTTGTCGGCGGAAGCGTTGTTTGATCAACAGCTCGAAATCGGGCTCGTCATCGACGGCAAGGATCTTGGCCGAGCTCATAAAGAAAAACCATTCACCGCAGTGGACGCAGAGGGTGCACAAAGAACACGAAGCAGTTTAAGGTCCCCTTGCGTACCCGGTGCTTCCTTTGTGTCCTTTGCGCTAAGGAGTTGTTTTTCATGCGGAAGCCCCCGGCAACTGCCGCAGCTGCTCCTTCAAGAAATCAAAATCGACCGGCTTGGTAAGGAATTGGAGGGCGCCGGCCTCGGCTGCGTGCCGGCGGCGCTCGTCGTCGCCATAGGCGGTCACCATCATGACCGGCAAATCAGGGCGGCGCTGCTTGATTTCCCGCAGCAGGCTGAGCCCGTCCATGCCCGGCATGTTGATGTCGGACAAAAGCACGATCAGTTGCGGCTCGATCTCGTGCGCAAGCATTTGCAGCGCCTCCTCGCCGGAACCGGCGAAATGCAGCACATAGGTGCCCTGGCGCGCTTCGCGGCGAAAGCGCTGGCGAAACATTTCGGCGACATCGGGCTCGTCGTCAACGACGAGAATGCTAAAGCTCATGCCATCTTCCCTGCCATTGTCTCGTGCCTGCGCCGCGGCAGGTGGATCGTGAACTCGGTGAACTCGCCCGCCCGGCTGTCGACCGCGATCGTACCGTCGTGTTGCTGTGTGACGATGTCCCAGCTGATCGAGAGGCCGAGGCCGGTGCCTTCGCCGGTGGGCTTGGTGGTGAAGAACGGCTGGAACAGCTTGTCCCGGATCTCCGGCGGAATCCCGGTGCCGTTGTCGCGCACGCGGATTTCAACCGCCTTGCCGAGGTCACGCGTCGTCACGTTCAGCGCCGGGCGGAAGTCCGGCTCGGCTTCGTCGCGCTGTCGCTTGGTGGCGGCGTAAAAGCCGTTGCCGAATAGGTTCAGCAGGACGCGGGTTATTTCCTGCGGCGCCAGCTCGATCGGGACGATCGCCGGGCCGAGGTCGCGCTCCAAGGTGATGTTGAAATTCGCATCCTGGGCGCGCGCACCGTGATAGGCGAGGTTGAGCGCCTCTTCGACCAGGGCATTCAGGTCGACCTCGCGGCGCTCGCCGGAGGCTCCGCGCGAATGCTCGAGCATGCTCTTGACGATGCCGTCGGCGCGCCGCCCGTGCTCGGCGATCTTTTCGAGGTTGCCGGTAAGCATGTCGACGACCTCGTCGATGTCGGCACGCTTGTCGTCGTCGAGTGTTGCCAATGCGGGGGCCGCGGTCTCCTTCAGCTCGTCGAGCAACTCGACCGAGAGCCCCGCAAAGTTGTTGACGAAGTTGAGCGGGTTCTTGATCTCGTGGGCGATGCCGGCGGTCAGCTGGCCGAGCGAGGCCATCTTCTCGGCCTGGACCAGGCTCGCCTGCGCTGTCTTCAAGTCGCGATAGGCAGCTTCGGCCGCGTCGCGCGCGGATCTCGGCCTCCGAGCGCTTGCGCTCGGTGATGTCGCTGTAGATCAGCACAAACCCGCCGCCCGGCACCGCATTGCGCCGCACCTCGACGATCCGTCCGTCCGGTCGCGTGCGCTCCAGGCGCAACTCCTGGCCGGTATCTTCGAGACGGCGGCTGAGCTCCGCCTCGATGTCCTCGATGCCGAATTCGCCGCGTTCGGCAAGGATGCGAATGTAGTCCGCATAACTCGGCCGTTCGGTCAAGACGGCATCGGGTAAGTCGAGAAGCTGTTGGAAATTGCGGTTCCAGGCGGCAAGCCGCAGCTCCTCGTCGAACATCGCCACACCATCAGCCATATTGTCGAAGGTAACGCGCAACTCGGCCTGGGCCTGGCGGATCTCGTCGAGCAGCCGCGCATTTTCCATGGCAATGACGGCCTGCGCAGCGCAGTTCTGCACCAGTGCAACTTGTTTATCAGTAAATGGACGCACCTCTTGGCGGTAGATTACGAATAGCCCGACGATGTATGCGTCCTTGACTAAGGGCACCGCCAAAAGGGTGCGAAATCCAGCTAGCTCGACTCCGGCGACCGGCAAGGGAATGCCCCGCCGATAACCCTCTCCCGCCGCTACGTCGGCGATATGAAGAACTGACGCGTCGAGCAAGGCAGGTCCGAGAATGGTCTTTAGTCGTACCGGCCGAGAACTCAGAAACTCGGCAAACTGTGTCGGCACGTTGCGCATAGCGACTAGCCGGGCGAAGTCGCGGTCGCGGGTGAACAACGTCCCGAATGCCGCATCGCACAGCTTCATCGCCTTTTCGAGCATCGCGTCGAACACCGGCTGCAGCTCGCCCGGCGAAGAATTAATGACCTGCAATACCTCCGCGGTCGCGGTCTGCTGATCGAGCGCTTCGGAGAGTTCGGCGGTGCGCTCCTCGACCTTCTGCTCGAGTTCCGAATAGGATTTCTGCAGATCCGCGGCCATGCTGTTGAACTGGCTGGCGAGGCCTTCGAGTTCGTCGCCGGTATGGATGTCGATGCGGCCATCGAGCTCGCCGGCCCCGATCCGCGCCGCCCCCGTTTGTAGCTCCCGGATCGGCCCAGTCATCCGGCGGGCCATGGCAAAGGCAGCAATGGCGGCCACGCCTAGCCCGACCAGCAGCAGCATCAGGCTGCGCGCCGCCTGGCCATAGAGGGGGGCAAACGCCTCGGCGAGCGGCACCTCGACAAAGACCAGCCAACCGAGCGGTGCAATCGCCGCATGGGCGGTCAAGACCGAGTTCCCGGTGATACCCTTGGCAATGCTAACCGCCGGTTCCGCGCCCGGTGCTGCCGACAGTGCCGCCGCCACTTGCGGCAATTTCGCCAGCTCGCTGTCGCGCAACACCAGGCTGATATCGGGGTGGGCGATCAGCCGGCCGCGGCCATCGACGACGTAGGCGTAGCCGCCCTGGCCGATCTTCAACCCGGTGATGACATCCCAGATCAGCTTCAGATTGATTTCGGCGACGGTAACCCCGGCATTCTTGCCGGCGCGCACCATCCCCATCGTCATGTAGGGCTCGGATTCCTTGCGGAAATAGACCGGGCTGAACCAGATGCCGTGCGCCTTAGCCTGGGTGAAGACGGGCGCCAGCGAGAAATCCTCCTCGCTGCCGACGGCATCCTCGGCCAACCGTGAAACCTTGAGCTGCTCCTTGCCCGCGGCGTCGAGCTCGGTCAGTTCGGTGATCGCCGGGGCCTGCCGCAACAGCCGCACATAGTCGAAGCGGCGCTGGTCGAGCGGTCCGGCCGCCCAGCGCGCATGCGTCGTCCAGCCGATCTGGCGCTCGATCTGGTCGATAAATTCCTCTATGCGGCGTGCCGCCGCGTCGGCCTTCTCCTGCTGAACGCGCAGCAGGGCCTCCTTGTGCTGCTGGTAGGAGAACCAGAAATCGAGCGCGCTGTTGACGATCAGCGCCACCCCAACGAGCGCGATGAACAACAGCGCGTATTTGCGCAGCAGGCGCCCGCGCGGGCGTGGCGCAGGGCCCGCCGTGGTGTCCTCCGCGACGGGCCATGCCGATACCGAAGGCGGCGTAATCTTTTCGGCCGTGCTCATTCGATGACCTCGTCAGCGCCATCGAGGATCGCGGCCGGGATGCTGACGCCGATCGCTCGCGCCACATGCTGATTGATCACGAGCTCGAACTTGGTCGGCTGCTCGACCGGCAGATCGGCGGGCTTGGCGCCCTTCAGGATGTGGTCGATATAGCTCGCGAGATGGCGAACGATGTCGAAAATGCTGGCACCGTAGCTGAGGAGCAGACCGGCATCCGTGAAATCGCTTGGCTGCCGCTGATCGCGGGCAACCCGACGGCGCCGATCTCCGGCGCCTTCGACACGAGAGTTACGTCATTGTCGACGACGAGCGCATCGGGCTTCGCCTGCTTGATCGCTTCGAGCGTGGACGGGACCTCAGTTGCGTCATGGACGGGGAAATCGTCGATGGTAGGCGCATCGGCGCGGCGCTCCGCTGCCGCCCGCAACATGCCCAGCTGGGCGGCGCCCCAGGGGCTCAGCACTCGCAGCATCCCGATCTGCCGCGCGCGGGGGAGGACCTCGACCAGCAGCTCAAGCCATTTTCCCACCAGTTCGTGACCGACCTGAACGGTCATCCCAGTGACGTTGCCGCCCGGATGGGAGAGGCTGGCGGCAAGGCCTAACCCAACCGGATCGCCGCTGAGCGAGACGATCGGGATCGTTCGGGTCAGCGTAGCGACGGCATAGGTCGCGCGGCCAAACGCCGAGATCAGGTCCGGCCGTGTTGCGACCGCCGCCGCGGCGAGCTCAACCAGCCGCGCTTCGCTGCCGTCGGCGTAGCGGTAATCGACGATGAGATTGCGGCCCTCCTCGTACCCGAATTCGCGCAGACCGGCCTTAAATCCCCTGAGCGTGTCCCCGGCGCTGTCCGCCGAGCCGAACCAGAGAAAAACGATACGCGGCACCCGGGTCTGCGCCTCGGCGAGCCGAGGTACACCGAGAACTGCGCTCGCGAGCGCTGCGGCGAAATCGCGTCGCTTCACTCGATGACCTTCTCGGCGCGGTCGAGCATCGCTTCGGGGATCGTCAGCCCCATGGTCCTTGCGGTTTTGAGGTTGAGCACGAGCTCGAATTTGGTCGGCTGCTGGACCGGCAGATCGGCGGGCTTGACACCTTGCAGCAGCTTAACGAGCTGCCGGGCCATCTCATCTCGCCAGACCTGGACGAGGCGTGGGCCATAGCCGGCGAGCCCGCCCTCCTCGGCGGCTTCCGGCCATTGATAGATAGCTGGCAGGCGCAGCACTGCCGCTCGCTCGATAATGAGCTGACGCTGGCTGCCCAGGAGCGGTGACGACAGCACGTTGAGGCCCGAGGCGCCCGCGGCCTGTGCCGCGTCGATGGCGCCGACGATCTCATCCGGCTCGGCAACCCGGTGAAGCGACAATTCGATGCCGCGTGCGCGGGCGGCGTCACCCAGTGCCTCAAGCTGGCCGGCCGCTTTTGTGTTGGAGTCGACGAGGGCGGCGATGCGGCGCACGCCGGGAATCAGCTCGATCAAGAGTTGCTGTCGCTTGCCGTCGAGCTCGGTGGCAAGGATGCTGATGCCAGTAGTGTTGCCGCCAGGGTGGGCCAGCGAGGTGATCAAACCCGCCCCGAGCATATCGTCGGCAATCGCGAGGATTGGAATGGTCGCCGTCGCCTGCTGCGCCGCGCGAATTGCAGCATCCCCGACGGGCAGAATGACCTCGACCTGCGCTTTGACCAGCTGCGCTGCAACGTCCGAAAACTGCTCGACGTGCAAGCCAAATCCGCGCGGATCGATCGTCAGATTTTGACGCTCGACGAAGCCCTGCCGCCGAAGCCCCTCGAAAAGCGCAACATATGCCGGCGAGTCGCGTGGAAGGAGGGCCAAGGCGCCGATGCGATAGGTCCGTCCGGGCTGCTGTGCGCGCAGCTGCAGCGGCCAGGCCGCAGTCGCCCCGCCGAAGAGCGCGATGAGACGGCGTCGGTCCATCATTCGACCACCTTGTCGGCGCGGTCGAGCATCGCTTCCGGGATCGTCAGTCCCAGCGCCTTTGCGGTTTTGAGGTTGATCACCAGCTCGAACCTGTCCGGCTGCTCGACCGGCAGATCGCCGGGCTCGGCGCCGTGGAAGATTTTGACGACCTGGCGAGCGTTCTGCCGGGCCATCGCGCTCTGGCGCGGGCCGTACGCGGCAAGACCGCCAGCCTCCGCCTCTTCGGGCCATTGGTAGATCGCCGGTAATTTGAGCGCCGCGGCGTGGTCGATGACCAGCTTTTGGTTCACGGAGAACAGCGTTGACGCCAGGACGTTGAGGGCCTCTGCGCCCGCGGCGTGCGCGCTGTCGATCGCCGGCACGAGCTCTTCGGCTTTCGCGACCCGGTACAGCGATAGTTCGACGCTGTGCGCCCGCGCCGCCGCTTCGAGGGTGTGCAATTGCTCGGGCGCGGTTACGCCGTCCTCCGCAAGAGCCGCGATATGGCGTCCGCCGGGGACCAGCTCCATCAGCAGCTGCTGACGCTTGCCGTCGAGCTCGGTGGCAAGGATGCTGACCCCGGTCGTGTTGCCATCGGGATGGGCAAGCGAGCGCACCAGTCCGCTCAACACCAGATCGTCCGCGATCACGACGAGAGGGACCGTTCGCGTCGCTTCCTGGACGGAGCGGATCAGTGGATTTCCGGAGGTGAAGATCGCATCGACCCCGGCCGCGACCACCACCTGCGCGATGTCGCCAGCCTTATCGAGGGGAACGGGAGCACGGAAATCGACCTGCAGGTTTTGTCCTTCGACAAATCCCGACCGGCGCAGCTCATCGGCGAACGCGGCGAAGTAAGGTCTGCCTGGCTGCGCCGTCGGGACCAGCCAGCCGAGGCGGTAGACCCGCCCGGGCTCCTGCCCGTGCAGCTCCAGCGGCCAAGCCAGGGTCGCCCCGCCGACCAGCGCGATGATTTTGCGCCGATCGATCATTCGATGACCGCCTCGGCACGGGCGAGCGGACGGCGATCGTCCGAAATGCCAATGTTCTGCATGACTCCCTGCTCGACGTGCGCGGCGCTCGGCGGACGACGAAACTCTTATCGAGGAACGATACACCTCCGGTCTTCGATCTACCAGCGGTGGCTCCCAAACGGACAGCCGCCGAGCCCCAGACGGCCGCGCGCCCAGTAGGCGGTTACGGGCAAAGCAATCTCGTCACCGCCGTCATGCGGCTCTACCGGTCACCGCATGGCGGGCGCGCGGCAGGCGGATCGTGAATTCGGTGAACTCGCCGAACGTGCTGTCGACCGCGATCGT
>Ga0318546_10000624_pt1 | contig 13674 bp, 14 predicted proteins | sample GRESIP169b2f19_FD_203514 | JGI IMG/M metagenome (GOLD analysis project Ga0318546, IMG submission 203514) | Tropical soil microbial communities from Luquillo Experimental Forest, Puerto Rico - GRE.SIPMG.169b2f19 | ecosystem: Environmental > Terrestrial > Soil > Tropical forest > Bulk soil...
AAACATGCTTCGCCAAGTCCAATCCGATCGTAGTAACCTCGCCCATGGATGGCTCCCATTCGCTGCTGATTCGATCACAGCAGTTTGGCACTCAGATGCCGCAAGGGGGCCATCCACCCCATCATTCGATCACCTCGTCGGCGCCGGGCGGGGGCATAGGCCGGAATATGCTCGACATTTCTCCGGGCTCACCCTCCGCAGAACACGGCGTTACTCGTGCGTTACCCCTATCTCAAATCACGCAAGCCACGGATCGCGACAGCTCGCTATTGGGGGTAGGGTCCGCGACGATTGTACTCATAAACGTGTTCGGCAGTCGCGCATGGAGGTTCTTGCGTAGCCGAGAGCCGTCCGCCAAAAAGAGGCGCGTCACGCAGTCACCGCACGATCAACGCCGGTACACTACAGTGGGTGAGTACCTCATACGCTTGGCTGCCGAGCAAGAGTCGCGAGACGCCGCGCCGGCCGTGTGACGCCATGACAATCAAATCGCACCCCTTCTCTTTAGCGGTGGCGACGATACCTTCGGCCGGATGCTGATCCTTCACGTGGACGACATCGCAGGTCACGCCGTGTGCGTTTCCGCGCTGGGCGGCGCCATCCAGGATGCGATTGGCCGCCGTTGTCGCCATTTCCTCAAATTGACCAATTGGATCGGGCCGATGCTGCCGCGCTTCGTGGGCCATGTCCAGGGGCGCCCATGGCTCCGTCACTGTGACAAGGGTGACGTGTGCATTGTCATGCTTGGCGAGGGCAAGCCCGTGTTCGAGAGCCTTCGTCGCCAGTTCAGAGCCGTCGGTTGCAATCAGGATATGCCTGTACATCGATGGACCTCGTCGGCACCGCCTATCTATCATGCACGAAAGCTGCCGTGGCACTCGCGCGCCGTTGACGGCACGCCGTTGGGCAGGAAACTAGCAGTGGAGACGTCCGTCAAGGATGCGCTGCTCTCGCCGCGTGCTTCGCATAGAGCCTCAGGCCGCTCCCTCTCGGGCGGCCTCCCTTCGCGCCGTCTACAATCAACGTTGGCGTTGATCTCTAAATTGCCATCACTAGACCATGACCTTTTTTCGGCGGGTGTGCCGTGAGTTGATCACGTCACCGAGAATGCGTCCAACATCGCCCGCCGTCCAATACCAGTCGATGCGCAGGTTTTCCCCTCGGTCCAACCTAGCGCTTGCAGGCCCTGCCGAAAGGCCGTCGCACGCGCCTGTCATCTCCTGCGATGCGCCGCATCCGCTCGCGCTGCTGCGCGCGCGCCGCGAGCGGCAATGCGGCCGCCGCGCCGCCGAGTGCAGCCAGCAACTCCCGTCGTCCGATAATGACTGTCATACGCACTCCCGTGCGAGGTGCGCAAATGAAAGGATACCACGCCACGAGCGTGCTGTCCTAACAACGCCGGGGCGGACCGAGGCGCGCTCAGTCAATGTCCGCTTCGCTCCAAAAGCGGGCCGCCGGCCAATCAAAAATTTTGGCAATATCGCCTTCGCTAGTAAGCAGACCTTTTTATGATCCCGCCTTCACGCACACGATAGTGAGAGGGCTGCTAGCCGCGACCCTTGGACAGGTCGCTGTTCTTTCGTTGGTTACGGTGACAGGAATTCTGCGCGGACCGCAGTACCCGATCACAAGTACCTCGTTCTGGTTGCACTCCCCTCTGCACGCTGCGCCCGTGCAGTCACACAACAAATTTTTGGTCCACTGAGGAGTAGTCACACCCGCGTCGTCGGTCGTGCTCAGCACGCGCACTGGCATCTAAATCCAACACCACACTGATGGCCTCGTTCTGCCGCCGATTTAGCGCCGCGACGACAAGAACTCGCTTACGCAGCCCCTCCAGGGATAGGGCCGTCACCGTCCTCGGCATCGCGTGGGTCGCGTGTGTGCAATACCCCACGGTTGGACGATAGCTGACCGGCACCTTCAGCTTGGTCATTGTGTAGCTCCCGTGCAGCCGCCTGTAACGCCTTCCAATAAGGCCGTCCAGGTGACCACAGGCCCAAGATCATATCCCAAGGGCGCAGACCCAACTCCTTGTGTAGGTCGATGTGGACCTTCCTCCGCGCGACACAACTCGCGCACGGCTCGTGCAACCAATAGTGCTCCTGATCCACCGGCTCACAACGGCAAGACTGGCGAAGAGTTTCCATTTCGAGGAAAAGCTGGACCGCGCTCTCAGAAATCTCGATCCGCGTTGGAGGCTCAAGCGGCGTCCGGGTCGTCGCCATGACTCAAATTCCCCAAAGAGATTCCGATGGTTTTACCGGCGGGTCGCCCCACACTAGGGTGGACCGCTTCAAGGTTGAGTCCAAGGCGCTGTAGAAGGCGGGTTTCCAACGACCGTTCTTCGCGCTCGTGCTTGAGAAGTGGGTGCTCCTTCATGCCTTCCTTGCCGCGAACCATAGCACCGTCATGCTTGATAATGGCCGCGTATGCCGTCGAGCGGTCCCGACAGATACAGGCCTGCTCCAAGATTGCTAGGCCGCCAGCGTCACGAATTACATATTGTTTCATGATAGAACGCCACAGCTTAGCGCCAGGTTCGCCCAAGGACGATGGTGGTGATGGTGGGGTTGCTAGCACAGCGATCTTGCTCATGGCGAAAATCCTTACTCTGGTTTTTGATCCCGGCAAAATCTCCAAATCAATTGCCCGAATGCAGGGCGCGCCGCGACCGGAGGAGCCTCAAATCTTCTCGATGCCCCCCCACACATATCGCTCCGGGCAGTTGCCAATGCTGGCAGAGCCTAAGCCAGAACCGAAGCCCGAGCCCAAGCCGGCGGCCAAGCGGGATAGCATCCCGGTCAACATCCAGAACAACAGCGTGATGCTGAACGTGGAATTATGCTATGATACGTTCACGCACTGCCTTGTGGGGAGGCGAGCAATGTCCGTTCCGCAAGCATCAAGCCGGGGCGCTCGGTCACCGCGTCGGCGCCACTCACCGCAGCGTCGCAGAGCCACTCCCTTCGCCGGGTTCCCAGGCTCCGTTCCCCTCGTCGGGTTCCCAGGCTCCGTCCCGACAGCATGCCAAAGCATCCAAGACGAAATTGACGGGGTGCAGGCAGACATCGACGACTTGCAGTTTAAACTCAGGCACGCTCGGCCTGAGGAAAAGCCAGCGATTAAAGCCGAAATTAGAGAGAAACAAAAGCAGGTGACCACGCTGCAAAAGCAGCTCGCCGAATGCATTGCCTCCCAGCGGAACGTCCCACCCCCGACTGAGGCATTCTTTTTTGGCTCCTCGGAATTGCACACCACTAACGCGGACGCTCCGGGTCCGTTTTTCGACAGCCTCGCATTCAGGCTGAATGTTGGCGGAGACCCAGCGAGGATCAACATCGAGACTTTCCCAGCACTTGGCGCCGCATTCGACACCCCCCTGGGCCCCGGTACGACGACGATCACCCTCATCGGCGGCGGAACGGGAACCTACGACGCGGGCAAAATCTCCTTGCCAATCACCCTGCACTTCGCATCGACTATCGAAACTCCTGTAGGCGATGTCACTAATAGCTCCGACCTCAGCATGGTGCTGTCGACCGACCCGCCGGAGGGCTCGCCCGTGACGCCTCCGCCTGGACCGTTCGGCAAAGTCACGCTCTTCGGCAGCGGGACATTTGTCGGGGGTTTTTTCGGAGAAAAACCGGACCAAGGCACGCTGAAGGTGACCGGTACGATCAAGCCGTTTGTACCGGTGGCCGTGCCGTACGTCATAACGCTGCTTTGGAACGAAGCGCAGGACGAAGTCCTCTCCGCCGGACTGGTTCCCGAGTTCTTTGTGGATCGTACTGGTGGCGGGGGCCCAAACATCACGCCGACTTCCTGGGTGAACAGACAGTCGCCGGCCTTCGGCGACATGGTAGAGCAAGGTACCGTCGTCCAGATGAGTGTGACCGACACCGAGCAGACGTGACACTTGATGCGTTCGAGGTATTTGACGGTCGTGCCGTCAGTGCCGTTCCGCTTGTCGATAGTGCGCAGGCCGAGGGATGTTTCGTCGAAGCGGGGCCGCCCCTGGAAAAAAATTAGTTCTTGGTCTGGAAATCGGGATCGGGGTCCCAAGGCTTGCTGGGAGACATCGGGTCGGTGCCAAACGCCGCCCGGCTGTTCCTCCCGAGGCATAATGAGCGAGAACCTTGGACTGACATCTCACAAGTCGAGTTGCAACTGCACGGGCTGCGGGATGCTACGCGCCGGAGTCTGCATCAACTGCGCGCGGCGCTGATCCTCGAGTTCGCCCCCGGAGAGATCGCCGTCGAGCCGTGCCCGGGCGCCTGACCGCGAGGCGATCGAGCTGTACTTCTCCACCCCGCCAGAGCGCTGGCGCGCGCCGCTCACGCGGTAAGCGCTGCGACCGCAAGTGCGGCGCTGGCCTTCTTGGCGAGCCGCGCCGAAGCGCCGCCGGCCTTGAGCACGGCGATGGCGTCGAGCCGCGCCACAATCAAGGAGCGCGTAAGCCTCGCCTCGAGGAGGCTGAAGAGATACCGCCGAGCCGGCATCGGTGCCTACTTCTGAAGATGACCCACGCTCACATGGCAGAGCGCTGCGCGGAGTGAACGCGCCCTGTCTGCCGAGAAGAAGACTGGGCGGGCGACGTGGCTCGCTCCGCCCCTGCTCGATGGCCGCGCTGCTGTGGCACTGCAAGTCCTTGTGCTGCCAGCCTTGTTTTGCATCGCCAATTGCTTGTAGAGGCAGAACACTAATCGATTCTCGATAGCAGCTATTCGCGCGTAGCCGATGGGCTACGGACTACATTGCGTGGTAACTATTCCGAAGCGACACATATCCGTTTGAGAGAGTCTTATTGTTTCTCCTTTTTCGTTGAGCGGCAGGTGTTTCTCCGCGAAGTTGATCAACGCATCACGATCCTTGAAAACCGGCCAAGCATAAAACTGGCCACTCGTCGTTTCACCCACCATGCGATCCGGCTCGACGAAGCCCACGGCCTTCCATTCGACACCCGGGATTTCGAATTTTGCTACCGGTATACGTGAAGCGCTCAAGTCGTAAAGTTTAAGCGTTCTTGTTTGCTCCGCTACCAAAACGCGCTTTCCATCCATCGAGAGCGCCGCCGCAGCCGCATTGTTCCCAGAATGCGGATCCTCTATCCTTATGTCTCGACCGTTTCCGGTGCGTAGAATCAGTTCCCCGGATTGGGAAACAATTGCCACCGCCCCGAGGCGCTTTGGTGGCTCGGATACCATCGAGGGGTGCAATGGAGGCTCGAGCGCCCATAGCCGGACCGACTCGCTGGATGCAGATGCCAGCAACTTTGTTTCGCGACTGAATTCCGCAACCCATGTCGCATGACGATGGCCGCGAAGGGCCAACAGCTCAGGCCCACTGCTGGCGCACCCAGCAGACGGCTCATTGCTACGAGGCTCAGAAACGCCAGGTTCCCAGATCTTAACCACGCCGTCATCCGAAGTCATGGCAATCCTTTGACCACTGGGGTCAAAACTTACGAAAAAGAAACCCGTATTTCCGATGTTCAAGGCCTTCGTCACTTTTTCCTCTGTCAGACTCCATAGTCTCACGCATCCGTCCAGTGTTGCCGAAACGAGTTCATCGTCTTTACCTTTTCCAGGGTTGAATGCGAGTGCGTTGACTGTCACGGCCGCATCTCCCGGCCGGATGCGAAGGATGCGGGGTCGTTTGGTCGGGTCAGCCGTTTGATGTATTCGGACTGATCCGTCCGCGCTTCCCAAGGCGAACAAGTCTCCCCGCTCATTGAACGCGATCGCGAGTCCCACCGGTCCCTGGGGGTCCGGTTCTGGCCGGGACAACGAAGTGAACAAATTGGCTTCGATGTCCCAGATTTTCGGCGAGACGCCCATCCCGCCACTCAACAACTTATCGCCTGCCGGACTCAATACGCTTGGCCATGAAGCCGTGTTGTCACCCACATGGATTGTCCTTATGACATCCGCGTCATTGTCGCATCTTTGGAAATACTCCCGCAGTTTATCGACCGAGCACGGCCGAAAGAGCATGGTCTCTTTGTCATCGTTTGAGCCGATCATCCATTGAGCGTCATGGCTCCAGATGGTGCGCCATCTCGCATCTATACCTTTAGGGATGAACTCCTCACCGACCGTTGTGATCTTATCCGTATCCCACAGTTGAAAAGCCTTTCCTTTTGATATCAGCAAAAACCGGCCATCCGGTGAGAACGTGGCTGTCGGAAATGGAGCCTCGGTTAAAAGAATGGCCTTGGGCTGCGGCGTTTGCAGAGCTTTGTAAGCGAGTGCTTCGATTGAACGATCGTCCGCTTCTCTCGGGAGTAAAGAATCGTATACCTTTTTTGGGAGCAGAAATTCGAGGGTCTTGTAAGCGAGACCTTCGATTGCCCAGCCGTTCACGTTCTTTTGCCCCTTTGAGCGTATAAATTCGAGGGCAAGAAGGAGAGCAAGATGTGGATCCTCGTTGTCGAGTAGGTCATTCCCGCGAGCGGCCGCAGTCTCATACCTTGCTTTCTCTAAGGCCGTTTTTTCCCACTTGATATTGTTTATCGGTATTGCAGTGGCTATTGCACCAAACACAGCCGCTACCGCTAAGCCGACTACCCAGTTGGTCACCCGTTGTCGCACGTAGCGTTTGTAGCTTTGCGTCAGGTATTCTTTGGACACGTCGAGCGGTGCGAATGATCCATCCGCTCCATCGCCATCGAGCTTGTAGCGAGCGGCCCACTCGCCACTAGGATTTTGCGATTTCCACCACTGCCGCCACACGCCGAGTTCAGCACCCCTCTTAAGAAAGTCGGTAGACTGCTCATGACGCTGCCACTGGCCTGCCGACGCAGCTAGCTCGCGAAATCTTCGAACCTTTTCGGCCTCCTCGTCGACCCAGCCTCGCAGCCTGTCCCATTGACGGATCAGGCTTTCATGACTCACGTCGATGAGTTCTCCGGCTCCGTTGGCTAAAGGCCGGCGATCCAGGAAGGAAACACTCGGATCGGAAAATACCGAAACCACTCTTTCAAGCTCTGCTGTCTCGCAATCCGCAAGTCTTGCGAGAGCCGTCGCGGGCGTCGGTGATCGTCGGTACCGGTTCTCGTCTCGTTCCGAGAGGCGGGTAAACACTACCTGAGCGATGCGTTGTTCTCGTTTGCTCAGTCCCGCCAGCAGCTCGTCGGCATGCTCGTTGAGAATCCCTTTTAGCCCGCCGTGCGCCACGTAGCGGTCGTGGGTGAGCATGATGGTTTGCGAAGGTGCGGCCGCATCCGGTCGCGGGGGAGAAATGGAAAGTCCGGCGGCGGAGATCGCGTTATTCCAAAGCCAGGAAAGAGCATGCTGCATCAGTGGCAGATGATCGGGGTTGTAGCCGATCTCCGACGGAGTGTCTTTGACGATGGCCTCGACCAATTTGGGCTCTACCATCCCATGGTAGGATTCAGGAGGCTGTGAAATGACGCTTTTGAGTTCCGAATCACGCAGCACCGGCGTCATGAACAATGTCGCGTTTATTGCGTCGGCGAGCTTTGGAAAATTGGCGCACTGCTCCAAAAAATCGGTTCGCATGGTGACGACGAGAAACAGGTTGGGATGCGCTTTGGCCCAGAAGGCAACGATTAATTCCAGCAATAATTTGCTTTCGCTCTGTGCCGAGATTTGCGAGCCGAAGACTTCCTCGAACTGATCGATCAGAATGAGCAGGGGATTTGGCGCCGCTCGCGGCGCCAGTATTTCGGCCGCCAACCAAAGCCCGCTCTCGTCCGCGCACAAGATATCGTATAGCTGATCGGAGATATCGCTTTTGCTTGCGTCGGTCCGCAGTGCCGCGAGCGCGCAAGCCAAGTTGCGCACGGGACGATCGCCCGGCCGCATCTCGGCGATTCGCCAGTTTGCTCCGACGTGCGTGAGGAGCCCCGCTCCCAACGCGGGTATTACGCCCACTTTTAAGAGCGAAGATTTGCCGCATCCCGACGGGCCAACGACAAAGACCAAGTGGCTGGAGTTCAAACGCGCAAGGATCTCGTCTTTCGCGTGGTTGCGACCGTAAAAGATCAGGGACTCGTCTTCAGTGGCGGTGATCCGGAAAGGCCGCAAGCCGGGAAATGGCGACGCCGGCCAGCGCGGAGCAAAAACAATCTGGTCGTCGAGACTTTGCAGCATCTCGGCTTGCTCCGGCTAGGCGATGCCACCCACGATCTTCTTTATTTCATCGGCGACCTCTTTGATCGGCACGCGATTGTCGGGGGTTACTCCGACGACGGTCTTGAATTTGAACGCCGGCACGAACTTCCCTTTCTTCCGGTCCTCCGGCCCCGTGACCAAGATCCTGGTCTTCGCGCCTTGTTGGCCCATCGTCTGTCCAAGCTCCTTGGTGATGCTGCTGGCCCAACCCCATTCTTGATCGAAGCAGAGGACAACGACGACGGTGTCGGCGCGAGAAAATTCTTCTTCCAATGGCTTTAGGCGTATCTGCCCGGAATCGTCCTGGCCCAGAATAATCGAAGAAATCTCGGCTTCCTGCAACGCCTCGGTCACGGTGTGCTGAAGTTCGTCACATCTCGCTTGACCGGCTCTTGCATTCGAGCACACGACGGCAAGTTGCTCCGCCCCTTTGCTCGGCTTTGGCGCGGTATCGAGCTTGCCGCTGATATATCGCACGAACTCGTCGGTATCTGCTGCGTGAATTAAAATATCTGAGCCGCCGCGCGCGTTGGCTACCACGTTCGCCAGGAACGACCGGTATTGCTGGTTTCTGACGGTGCTGAGGTCTGTCGTTTGCAGCCAAAGGTGCACGGGAATTCGGTATTGCTTGGCCAGTTCAAACTGCAGGCCCAACGGCCCGCCGTCTTGGCCTTTCGGCCAGAGCTCGGAGTTTTGGTTGGCGATCAGAACGATCGCGTCCGACGCCGGAAGATATTTCTCGAATGCGCTTCTCACCGTGGCTTCATCGACCGGGTCGTCGCCGGTAGGAGGCACAATTTTGAACCCTGTCTTATCGAGCCGCACACGAAGGTCAGATCGTAGATCGTACAAGCTATCATGCATGTAACCGAGGAAGAGGGTGCGGCCGACCCGCGCGGGGATGCTCTCGACATCCCTCTGCGAACTCGCGCTCCCGCCCATCGTCCATTCTATCCGCTTCAATTGCGATGCCATTGCATCCGCGAGCTTCCAAATCGCGTCCCAATAGGCCTTGTCCGTTTCGTCGGGCTGTGGCCATCCGAGCGGTTTTCCCAAATCGTCCGGATGTTCGGTGGTGTAGAAGGTGAATCCGAGGAGAGGTTGGCCATCGGGCTTGAGCGCTACCGGCCATTGGTCAATGGGCGTGTTGAAAGCCTTTACGACAAACATTCTGTCTTTGCTGTCGGCATGATTGGAAAACCATTTGAGCTCCTCGCCACACCAACTTGATTCCAAGTAAAACTTTGACATTACCACCAGTAGCAATGCCGATTGCTCTATTTCGGCTTTGAGGCCCTCGCGGAGAGGGCGATTTCCATCGAGCGCTGGGTCCATCCAGATCGAAACGCGGCGTTTTTGATCTTTTGTGCCCAAGAAGATGTCAAGTTGACTACTAAGGTCATCAACGAACGAACGCGTCCATTTACTAATGAAATCGGTGCGCATCCCGCTAAAGCCCGCGAACGGCTCAGGTCCGTGCGCGTAGCTGACAAAGACATCGCGGGTAAAACCGCGAAGGTATGGCACGTTATGCCCTCCAGCGGTGAAATGGTACTATTTGCTGGTCTTCGAGTCCAACCATATCCACGCCTGGAGGATACCTCGTCGGGATGTGAGTAAATGTGATCCGGTTCACCTTAGTCGGGGACTTTTACGAGGCGCGAAGAAAGAGAGAGGTGGTGCACAGCCAGGAAGCCTACCCACGATGCGTGCGCAAAGCGAAATCAGCTGTGTCTAGGGGGCTGGCCGGCTATCACCAGGCCGCGCCTTGAGCCACGGAGGCCCTTCGCGTTCAACACAAGTTAGAACTGTTCCACCCCCGAGTCATCGAGGGGATACGCGCATTGGCGGCCGAGGCCGCCTAACCGCCAACACCAGTTGCGACCATAGCGGCGGCAACGGCAAACACCCACAGGCCGAAGCCAGTCGCGATCACAGCGGTGGCAGTATTAAACAGGCTGATCTTGCGCATCTGAGTTCTCCCGTTCATCAGCAACCGCAACAGCGGTCGCTCAGGCTGTCTCAGGCTCTTTAACTATACCTGGACCGGGACTTGTCCTGCTGTGATGGCCATCACAAAATGATCGATTAGGCCCAGAAAAAAGCCCTCGTGAAATCTCGAGCGCCGCATCCGTCGATAGCCGCTACCTATAGAGTGTGGCCGATCTCAAAAGCTTTGCGGCCGTCAGAAAACGGTGGCCGCGATCCCTTGGCGATCGAGAGGCTCGGGCCGCGCGGTATTTTGCCGATTCCGGGTTCGCCGCCACCCACTTCACTTACCGCCGCCGCCGCGGCCCAAAAGCCGCGCCCTCGAGCTACCCCCCAGCTCGCCTAGGCCGTCATCTCATTTCCATCGCGGAAGTTCACGCGATAGTCGCCAGAGCGCACCTTGCGCAGGGTCAGCCCGAGATGTCGCGCGATCGATTTGGCTTGCTGGAGCGTCATAGCGCTGTCCATTGGTGGTTCCGCTCCTTGGTCGCTTCGCCGCCCGTACGGCACTTGTTACTCTGCGCCAAACATTTGTTCGTTGAAGCCATGGTTCAGAAAACTGCTGCCGTTTAGGCACCGGCGAAGCGGAGACGGGCGACGCGCGAGGCCGCGATGGCGGCGTTCGCGAAGAGCTATCGGCGGGAGTAGTGCAGTTGAAGCCGACGACAGAGGTGGAAGCAGCCCCTTGAACGTGAAGACTGCACGCCTATGGCGTGCTATCGTTCCATTTACGCACCTCGCACGGGAGGGCGTATGACAGTCACCATCGGACGGCGGGAATTGCTGGCCGCACTCGGCGGCGCGGCCGCGGCGTGGCCGCTTGGGGCGCGCGCGCAGCAGGGCGAGCGCATCCGGCGGGTCGGCATGATCTCGGGTATTGCAGACGAGGCTGGCACGCGGGCGCGCCTCGCGGCATTTCTGCCGGCGCTGCAGCGATTAGGCTGGACTGAGGGTCGCAATGTGCAGTTCGAATATCGCTGGGGCAATGGCGATACTGAGACCCTGCGGAAAGATGCGGCGGAATTGGCAGCACTTGCTCCGGACGTGATCGTAGCAACGGGCGGCGCGACCACGACGTATATGCTTCAAGCTACCCATACTGTGCCGATCGTATTCGTGATTGTCCCTGATCCAGTCGGCTCCGGTTTCGTCAAGAGTCTGTCGCGGCCAGGCGGCAATGCCACCGGCTTCATGCAGTTTGAATACAGTTTGAGTGGAAAATGGTTAGAGTTGCTTAAACAGATTGCGCCAAACGTCACGCGCGCGGCGGTCCTGTGGGATCCCTCGGTCCCGGCTGGGATCGGCCAGTACGCCGTCATTCAGTCGGTGGCACCCGCGCTCGGGACCGACGTCTTTCCCATCAAGTCGACCAACACTGGCGATATGGAACGTGACGTCGCGGACTTCGCACAGACCGCGAACGGCGGTTTGATCGTGACGGCCAACCCGTCAACAGTTTTTCATCGCGAGCAAATAGCCGCTCTTGCGGCTCGACACGGGCTCCCCGCCGTTTACTCCACTCGCGATTTTGTGGTCAGCGGCGGCCTGGCGTCCTATTCGGCCGATTTTCTCGATCAATATCGGCGCGCGGCCGATTACGTCGATCGCATCCTCAAGGGTGAGAAGCCGGGTGACCTTCCGGTGCAGGCGCCGACCAAGTACGAGATGGTGATCAACCTCAAGACCGCGAAGAACCTCGGCCTCGAAATCCCGCCGACGGTACTCGCGCGCGCCGACGAGGTGATCGAATGATGTGAGGGAGGTTCAAAATGAAATTTCCCCGCCGACAATTTCTGCATCTCGCAGCGGGCGCTGCCGCGCTGCCGTCCTGGCCTCGCATTGCCGCAGCCGCGGACGCTTATCCCTCGCGTACGATCTTCGTCATTGTGGGCTTTACCCCGGGTGCGGCAGCCGATGTTACCGCGCGCTTGCTGGGCGAGGGCCTGGGGCGGATCCTCGGCCAGCAAATTGTGGTCGAGAGCCGGCCGGGCGCAGGATCAAGCATCGCCGCTGACTATGTCGCCCACGCCCCCAAGGACGGCTACGTGCTCTACCTTTCAACCCTGTCCATCATCGCCAACCAGCTCATCAACCCTAATCCGTCCTTCGATCTGGTACGGGATCTTGCGCCGATTACGCTGCTGTCCTCGGGAGCCGTGGTCCTGGTCGCCAATCCCGATGTCGGCGTGCACAGCGTGGCCGAGCTCATCGCGCTTGCGAAGGCGAAGCCGGGCGAAGTCCTGCACGCCACGGTGAAAGGCAGCCTGCCGCACCTTGCAAGCGAGCTGTTCGCTCAGCGCGCCGGTATCAAACTCCTGCAGGTGCCGTATCAAGGCAGTCCACAGACGGTCACTGATGTCATTGCCGGCCGCGCCATGATTACTTTTTCGCCGGCATCGACCGTCGTCGGCCAGATCGCGGCAGGCAAGCTTCGGGCGCTGGCGACGGCAGCGAACAAACGCCCCAGCGCGCTCCCCGACGTGCCGACCATGGCGGAAGTGGGGATACCGGACTTCGACACCAGCCTGTGGTTCGGCCTCTGGGCGCCCATCGGCACGCCGCGGCCGGTGATCGAAAAGCTCGCGGGCGCTGCGCAGACCGCGATGCATGCAGCGGAGACGGTGGAGAGGCTGCGCACGCTGGGGTTCGATCCGCTCGAGGGCGGGCCGGACGAGTTTGCAGCCTATATCCGCAGCGAGATCGCGCGCTGGTCCGCCGTCGTCCACGCCGCGGGATTGAGGAGCTAAAGCAGTATTGGTCAAATCCTCAAAGGGGCAACGACCGGCCGACATGCCGGTCATGCAGCTCATTTCGAGCTCGTTCTGAAACCTCAAAACGGCGAAGCAGCTGGCACTCACGGTCCCGCGGACGTGCTCGCCGCGCCGACGACGTGGTCGACTGAAGGCGCTGTTTGCTGCGGTGCATGGATCCGGAAGTGGCACGAAACGGTCGTTCGATGCGTGCCGGCGAATGTCTGTTCTTGGGGAAAAAGCGGGAGCGGACATCACCGCGACCCTGAACCGACATAGACCGGATTGAAATCCCGCAGCGCAGCAGTCTCCCGCCGTGCTGGGGTGTGCTATCCTTTCTGTCGGAAGCACGGGAGGCATCGGGCAGTGAAACGGCGCGAGTTCATCACGCTACTGGGCGGCTCAGCCGCGTGGCCGCTGGCGGCGTATGCGCAGCAGCCAGCAATGCCAGTGTTCGGGCTCCTCGATCAAAGATCGCCTGATGAGTTGGTAGATCGTCTGCGCGGATTTCGCCAGGGCCTGCGGGATTCAGGTTTCGTCGAGGGCCAGAACGTTGCGATCGACTACCGCTGGGCCGAGAATAAAATGGAGCGGCTGCCAGAGCTGGCGGCCGACTTGGTTCGCCGACAGGTTGCCGTGATCGCCGCGACTAGCGGTTTCAGTCCGGCCTTAGCGGCGAAAACAGCAACCACGACAATCCCCATCGTCTTCGTCATCGCCCAAGACCCGGTCCGTCTCGGTCTGGTCGCAAGTCTCGCCCGGCCGGGTGGGAATACGACGGGCATCAGTTTTCTAAG
>Ga0318546_10000629_pt1 | contig 13623 bp, 14 predicted proteins | sample GRESIP169b2f19_FD_203514 | JGI IMG/M metagenome (GOLD analysis project Ga0318546, IMG submission 203514) | Tropical soil microbial communities from Luquillo Experimental Forest, Puerto Rico - GRE.SIPMG.169b2f19 | ecosystem: Environmental > Terrestrial > Soil > Tropical forest > Bulk soil...
CTGTACACACCAGGCTCGGCGGCTGGGAGACCACTCGACGCAAGCCCACAACTCCCTGTTGATGGTCAACTGGTAGAAGGCAGTCCGTCCGTGCTGCCGGAAGCGGGTTTCGATAACGCCATAGCGCCGACGGTCTGTGGTCTCATTCGCGGCCATGTAGCTTTTCCTCCTTGCAAAAACCTCTCCCACCGGATTCCCTACTTTCAAAGTGTCACAGGTGTCACAAGGCTTACAGCCGCAGCGGTTTCTCGCATTTTGGCAACCGTCACAAAGGCGGTCTTGTGACACCTTGAAAAAACGCGACTTGTCCTACAGCCATGCGAGGTTGTGACACTTGTGACACTTTCGAAAACTACTTTTGCTCCGGAAGATACCTTTCCCAGCTTTCTACGAATTGCTGACGGCGATATCCCCGGACCTGCTGATCTCTGATCCGCACTGGGCAAGGCGCGACGCCGAACGGCCGGAGTAATCGCGCAAGTTGTGCTTGAGTGATCGGCTTGCCTGACCTCCACTCGGCCCATTCGGAGTCCGGCTCGGCCGTCAGCTTCGCCACCAGATCGGCCGAGCTGATGTCGCCGCCCTCGGTTTGATCGAAAGCTGCCCGGATGGCGGCCAGCAACCGGGCGCTCGCCGACGTCGCGTCGGCGGTGCCGGAGATCCTTTGCGCCGCCTGGCGCGCCCGTTCCGGCCATTCGCCACCGGCCAAGTCGGCGATCGCCAGCAACAGACGGTAGTTGTCGCCTAGCCGGTTGTCGAAGCCCGCCGGCATCTCCGGCTCGGCACCCTTCAGGCTCTCGGCGTTATCGATCGACCAGCGCAAAGCCTGCTGCCGCAGCTCTTCGAGGCCGGCGTCGTCGATCGATCGGAAATGCTCAACGCTCTCGCTCGCGCGCTTACGCTTGAGCTCGATATCGATGCATCGAGACAATGTCGTGTCCAGCAGCTTGCGACCCTTCATGCCGAGCGCCTTCGGACAGAAGGTAGGAAATGCATGCGGCGTTTTTTCATCGCCGATGCAGCGCGGCACGACGGCGCCGCGTGTCCATCCCGAGTTAACGACCGCTCGCAGCGGCTCGTTGTTGACAAGGATCACGTCGGCCTCATCGACGATGATGGTCGGCTGCCAAAGCTCTACGCCGCGAAACAGCGTCGCTTCGCTGATCTCGACACAGAGCAAGGCGCGCGGCACAACGAACGCGACGACACTGAGCAGCGTGGTCTTGCCCGAATTGGCCTCGGGTGATGTCACCCGGAGGATAGGTGAATGCACCGCTGCGGTGTCATGTGCCCAGGCAAACAAGACCCACAGCGCAACGACGGTGGCCGCCTCATTGCTGAGAATTACATGCCGCTGCACCCGACGCTTCAAGCTCAGAAGCAGCGCATCGGTGTCCACTTCTTCGGGCCACGGCTCAACTTCCCAATGGCCAAACAAGGGTGGCGGTCCTGACTGCGCCCTCCGCTCGGCGCGCCGCGCCTTGACCTCTTCATCCAATGCGCCGCGCCGAATCCCCAAGCCTTTCGCGGCCTCGGAGCGCCGCTGCTCGTACTCGAGACGGCCCAGTCGCGCGAGATTGTCGATTAGCCCCTGCTCGTCCGCCTCGGCCTTTGTTTTTGCATCCGGCTTGTCGGCTGCCGGCATTGGCGGCTGCCAGTCCGGCGCCTGACTGACGAGTTTCTCGAGGGCCTCGCGCGTACCGCCTGCGGCCAACCAATCGGCGATGTCGCCCTTCGGCGGCAAACCAGGCAGCACTAGAACGCGGATACGCGAGGCGATACCGGTAAGTGCTGCGCCGATCTCCTGTACATGCTTGTGCCCGGCATCGTCGTTGTCGGGGATTAGGATTGCATCGGCACCCACGAAATATTTGTTGAGCTCAGGGTGCCACTTGTTCGCACCCCCGCGATTGGTGGTTGCGGGGACGCCGAGTTCGCGCAGAGTATCGGCACACTTCTCGCCCTCAACGATGAATATCTTGCTCCCGCCAGCAATGGCCGCAGTCACTTCGGTCAGCGCGTACGGTATGATCGGCACGCCTTCGGTGTTCCAAACCCATTTACCGGGCCGATCAGGATCGGGCCGTTTTTGGCGGAACGTCTTCTTGCGCTTGTCGTCCTTTATAACGAAGGACCCATCTGCATTTTGATGCTCGACGCGCTCGACGATGAAGGCGAGCGTGCCATCGGAGGTGTGATACTGATACTTGGCAGCAACGACGCCCTTCGTAAGCTTGGCCACGCGCTTCGGCGGCGGCTCGCCGGTCAGTGCCTCGACCGCATGCGCGAAATCAGAGTGGTCCAGAAATTGAACGAAGGCGATCACGTCGCCGCGCGCGCTACACCCGCGGCAATTGAAGACCTGTTTCTTTGTGTGGACGGCAAACCGGTCCTCACCGCCGCATTTGGGACATGGGCCGCAGCGCTCACTCTTGCCGGCCTGGCCGTTGAACACGATGCCGCGACGTGAGCACTCATCCTCGATGCGAACAGCTCGAGCCTTTGCAACCCATGCTTCCCATGCCGCCGTTCTCATGCGTTCGCCTCGTCGATCAGTGCGCGCAGCGTGGCGGCGTTGCGCAACGCCAGCGCGACAACGGTCGCCGACCAATTGTGAGAAAGCGCGTGGCCGATTTGGCTAAGCGGGATGGCCGCCGTTTCGGCTAGCTCAACGCCGCTCCAAATTTCATCGAAGGTGAAAGCGCGATCGCCGATGTAGACAAAGGCGGCCGCGGCGTGGTATTCGCGCTCGTTGTCGTGCATGACTTCACCACCGCAAAAATGCCGGGAAGGTGGTTTGGCCCCGCCTCCCGGCTCACCACGTCAAAACGTCAGAATGCGATCTCGTCGTTCATGTCGCCGCCGCGGCGGCTTTTCGGCTTCGGCGGCGGCTTCTTTTCGATCGGCGGCGAGATCGGCTTGACTAAGATGCTTTCCTGCGGCTCGCCTTGGAATTCGACCTCGCCGAGCGACAATTCGATCTCTTTGCCGACCCAGCCGCTGCTCTCCGTGCCATACGCATTGTATAGGGCCTTGTTGTTGGTCACGTTGAGCGACAGCTTGCTGCCGTCCGTGAAGCTGACGTCCGGCCTTCCGTATTTGCCGAGTTGAATATCGTCGATCACGACCCGAAGTGGGCCATTGACCTTCACGTCGCCGATTTTCAGGAAGGCCCCTCCGCTGTACAGAGACATCTCCATTTTACTTCTCCCATTCGGCGCGCTTGCGTTGTCCCCACCGCCTGCGCCGTACGGCAGTGAGAAACCTTTGCAGTGGTGTGCTCGTAAGCGTCGATTACCTTTAGTCCGTAGGTGCGCAGGCCAGCCTTGAGCCAGCCACGAAAGCTATGGATACCGGCACCGCGCACGGTTACGGTGTGAGTTGCCGGCGACACAATAAGGGTTCTCCCAGCCGGGGTGTGCCGGATCGAGATCAAAGGTAAGCCCAAGCCCGCTGAAGATAGGTTTCGGCGTCAACCAACCGGAGCTGAGACCGATCGAGGGTTCGTGTTCGGCCATGATGGGCTCCTCACCGCGTCCATTTGCGCCAGTCGCCGAGGCGCCAGGATTGCGCGCAGCCGGGGAAAAGGCCGTTATCGCAGGGTCGGACGCGAGGATGTTCGAGCAGCCTCTGTGCCGTCTCGTCGGCAATTCGAACGCCGTCCGGCTGGATGTGAAAGCTGCGGCCGGAAACGGTGTCGCGCGTGTAGGTGAGCGTCAAAGTGGCGCCCGGCCTGCGCAGACGATCGAGGGCCCGGTCTAAAGTCTTGTCTCTAACCATGACGCACACCCCATTAAGGCGCGGTGGCGCTCTCTGATTGAGTCGGGGCTTTGCGACGGCGGCGGGAATTGCTCCGGCGTCTCACGCGCGCGGCTATATAGGCGTCGCCCTCATGCTCGGGGATGTAGACTTCCCCGCCCCAATCAAGCCAGGGGAGGCCAAGCTGGCGATGTCGTGCTGCGGTTCGAACGTTGATCTTTTTATCTTGCGACCATCGGCGTTGTTTCCAGTATCGCTGGCCGTGAAGAATTAGTAAGTCATCATCGCTGTTGCCTGACATTTGCCGCACCGTCCGCGAGACATCGTTCGACGACGGTGGACAATAATCACGGCAAGCGCCGCGTGAATGAGGCGAATCGGTTTTGTTTGGCTATTTACCCCCAACCTGCCTTAGCGTTTCAATGCCTCTCGGATGTGCCAATCTAGCCCGCCGGTTTTCATGGTGGTTCCGCTTACGGCGCGGAAAAAGAGTTCACAAAATTGGGCGAACTTACCGTCTGGATTAGTGCTCGGTCTGTGGGGGGAATGGCGGACGAAAAATTGCTTTGCGTAGGATACGCTGTCCGCGTGGTCTTTTTTTGGCTGGCCGCCGCGCGTTGACTTTTCCCGCTGGCGTTCGATCTTGAATCCGACGCGGCGCAGCACTTCTTTTACATTTACTGCAACCAATCTTCCGTCGGCTGGCAGGGTTGGAATATCGTAGTGGTCGATTTTTGGATGCCGGGGAAGCGCGATTCCTTTTTCAAATAACTCTCGGGTTGTTACCGCTTCGGCGATACCGGCTCCCGCGATATAGCGTTCGAAACAAACCCCGCTCCAGTCCGCGTGCTTTTCTAGCCGTTCAAGCAGCGCAATTGTCTGTCTTAGGTGGTTTTGGATCTGCTTAAAGAGGTCTACTGGGGGTCGCTCTCGGCTCTTTAGTGTGAAGGCGAGTGCCCAAGCGATCTCTAGCGTTTGCTCAAGCTCGGCGCGAGCGCCTGGCGCGTGGGCGTCAGCTACCTTTAGCAGGCTGTCGATGTATGGCGTGTACGGCCTGTAATCGGGTTGCTTCATCGCCGCCCCCGCTTGTTGAGGGGCAGGATTTCGGCCGGCGCCTTGCCCGTGATGATGGCGCTGGCGCGCTCGGTTGCGGCGCGCAACGGGTCGTCCATCAGATGTGAGTAACGAAGCGTCGTTTGCGCCGTCGTGTGGCCCAATAACGCGCCGATCGTCGGCAAGCCCCAGCCCGCAGATGCGAGCGCGGTCGCGAATGTGTGTCGTAGGTCGTGCAACCGCGCGCCGTTGAGGTCGGCGGCCTTGCGTAACGCGATCCAAGCGGCGTTGATGTGCTGCCGATGGCCTCCGCCACGGGCGGGGAAGAGCCATTCCGTGTCATCGCTCGCCTGCGCACGCATCTTGGCCAGGAGCCGACACGCTGCCTCGGATAACGGCACGCGATGGGTGGTCTTTTGCTTCGTCGTGGCTCCCGGTTTGACCCAAACGCCGGCCTCGAGGTCGATGTCAGCCCACTTGGCGGCCAATAATTCGCCGCGTCTTGCGCCGGACAGCAGCAAAAGCCGCACCGCATTGGCGGCGCCCTGGTCCTCGAGCTCGGCCAGCGCCTTGGTAAGTCGCTTGAGCTCGGCGCCGCTTAGGTAGCGGTGCCGCTTTTGCTCTTGGTTGCGCTCGATGCCGCGGCATGGGTTGTCCGTGCGCCAGCCCCAACGCACCGCCAATGAGAACATCTTGCTCAGGACCGCGATCACGCGGTTGGCGTGAGTCGGCGCGCGGGCGCTGAGCTTGTGGTGGAAGGCGTCAACATCGGCGTGCGTGATCGCCGCGACTTTCGCCCTGCCAATGGCAGGCAAGATGTCGGCGCGGATCTGTTGCCGATAGACCCGTTGCGTTGATGGCCGCTTGCGCGGAACGTAGTCCTGCTCGAAGCGGGCGGCGAGATCTGCGATGGTCGGGGCGGCGCGGCTCTCCTGATGGGCACCAACGGGGTCGGCGCCGCCGTCAATCTCACGCTTGAGGCGTTTGGCTTCCTCGCGTGCGGCCGCCACTGACCAATCAGGGAAGGCGCCGATAGTGAAGCGTCGCTCGCGCCCGTCAGCCTTCCGAAAATAGTTGATGACGAAGGCTCGGCCGCCGGCATCGGTCACCCGGCAGGCGAAGCCCTTGACCGTATCGTCATAGAAAAGGCGGTTGCCCTGGGCGGGGACCGGGAGCTTGGCGATTACTCTATTGGTGAGGCGCATAGAGGAGGGTCCTGTCCGTATCCTGTCCGTACACGGGACGGCTCAGCGTGTCGGACAGTGGCAACCGCTGTCTACCTCTGTCAATGTATTTCTGCCGATGGCACAAGGGTTTTTGCTGTTTTGGGATGAAAGGCATGTCCGTACAAAGGCATGGGCAAAATCGCCTCGGGTGGACTTAAAATCTGCTTCTGGGAAACCGGAGTGCCGGTTCGAGTCCGGCCGCGGCCACCACACTCGTCTGTTTCGGTCGACCAGCGTGTCCCCTCCGTCGGCGCCTTCAGCTGCTCGGCTAGGTCAGCGTGACCATGCCACTCCAGAATTGCTGACCATTGCCGGTGTCGATGTCGTATTTGCGCACGAACGAGAGCCTGCCATCCCCTGCGATGCGATAGACCATGATCCCGGCGGTTAGCGTCTTGATCGCGTTGCCGTCGCGCACCGCAAGCGGCCTGATGCTCGCGGCCACCAGCAGCCGCCCGCTCGGGTCGATGCCGAAGGTTCGCAGATGGATGCCGTGGCCCTCGACGGTCTGGACGAGGCTCGGCTCGCCGGTCTGCGCATCGATGGCGAATACCGCAACGTTGTTCTCGCCGCCGTTGAAAACCTTCTTGCCTTCGAAGTCGACCTCGCCCTGGTTGCGGTTGGTGAGATAGACGAAGCGGCCGTTCGGATGCACGTGGATGGGGCCCGCGCCTTGCGCCGGTTTGACATTGGCGGGGTCGGCCAAGGTGTCCTTGACGAAGATCGGGTCGCGGCCGAGGGCGCCGTCCGGTTGCAGCTTGTAGGTATAGAGCTTGTTCTGCCGCTCGATCGAGACATAGACCCACGGCTGGGACGGGTGGAAATCGAGATGCCGCGGTCCGAAGCCGAGACCAGTCCCGGGCGCAATCGACGCCAGGTTCGTCAACGCGCCGCGCCTGAATCCGAAGAGCTTGAGCGCGCCGGGATCCTCGGGTTTGCCGCCGGCGGCGTTGTTGCCGCGCGCGACCAGGATCGCGGTCTGGTTTCCCGGCGTCGTGCGGATCTGATGCCCGTAGATGCCGGCATCGAGCTTGCCGGGCTGGTTTACCGGCTCGCCGATGGAGCCGTCGTCGTTGATGCGATGCACGGTGACGTTGCTCGGATCGTTGTAGGCGGTGAGCAGATATTCGCCAGATCTGTCGACGCTGGTGTGGATCGGGCGCGACGGCAGCGATCGCGGCTCGCCATGCGGCGCGAGGGCGCCCGAGACCGGATCGATGCGGAAGGCATTGGCCAGATGCGTGGTACCGGCGACGCCCGGTCCCCCGCTGCTCGACACGACGTAGAGATAGCGTTTCGACGGATGCGGCCAGGCATATTGCACGTTGGCCGGCAGCGTCACGGTGCTGCGTTTCTGTAGCGCGGCATCGGCGACGTCGACGTCGAACAGGGTGAGCTCCGGCCCGGTACTGGCATAAAAGACGGTCTTGGCTGTCACTTGTTGACTCCACGCGCGTTTAGGGGCTGCGACCGTGCCGGCAAGGAGCGCGGTGAAGCTGCGGCGGCTGATCATGGGCTTCCTCCGGTGCGGCTTCTTTTGCAATCAATGGTAGCCCGGATGGAGTGCAAGCGAAATCCGGGCTCATCGGGTTCACTTACGCCGCTCGATCCCGGCCCGGTCAATGTGGCGCGCGAGGCTCGTGTCCGTCGCCGAATTTCCGTAAGCTTAAGTGCCGCATCAATGCTGTCGAGGACTCCATGCGTCTCAAGAACAAGATCGCCATCGTGGTGGGCGCCGGCCAGTCGCCGGGCGAGGGCATCGGCAACGGCCGCGCCACCGTGCTGCGCTTCGCTCAGGAGGGAGCGAAAGTGCTCGTCGTCGATAGCAATCTTGCCTCCGCGGAGGAAACGGTAGCCATGGCGCGGCAATCGGGCGGGGAATGCGTTGCGTTTGAGGCTGACGTCACCAAGGAGGCGACGCTCGCGGCGATGGTCGAGGCTGCACGGCAGCGCTGGGGCCGCGTCGATGTGTTGCACTACAATGTGGGCGTGAGCATCGCCGGCGGCGACGCGCCGCTCGCCGAGATTACCGAGGCGGCATTCGACCGCATCGCGACCATCAACCTGCGCGGCGCCATCATGGCATGCAAGCACGTCTTGCCGGTGATGCGCGCGCAGCGCTCCGGCGTCATCATCACGATCTCGTCGGTCGCCGCCTGGGAGCAGTATCCCAACGTGGCCTACAAGGCGACCAAGGCCGCAATGATTGCGTTCACTCAGCAGATCGCCATCCAGAATGCCGAATTCGGAGTGCGCGCCAACGTCATCCTGCCGGGATTGATGGACACGCCCATGGCGGTCGATACGCGCGCCCGTGTCAGCGGGAGAAGCCGAGCCGAGGTCGCGGCCTCGCGCGATGCGCGGGTGCCGTTGCGTCACAAGATGGGTACGGCCTGGGACGTGGCGAACGCGGCCCTGTTTCTCGCGTCCGATGAGGCGAATTTCATTACCGGCGTCGCGCTCCCGGTCGATGGCGGCGCCCTGGTCCACATCAACTGAGCGGCCGCGCCGGCAAGCTCAGCGAGCTTATCGACGTGCTCAGCCGCAGCGATCGATAGCGCTGATTGATCTCACGCTTATGCGAATCGCTTGCGCGCGAGCTCCGCGCCCTTGCCGAGCGCCTCGAGCTTGCGGAAGGCGATATCCCATCGCATCGGCGCCATGCCGCAGTTGGTGCCGGCGATGATGCTTTCCTTGGGCAGGTATTTCGTCGCTTCGCCGATGACCGCGGCCACCTCGTCCGGGCTCTCAATCTCCTCGCTTGCCACGTCGATGGCGCCAACCTGCACGTCCTTGCCATCGAGAAGCCTCAGCAGGCCGATCGGGACGCGGGAATTTCGGCACTCGACCGAAACCTGCGCGATCCGGCTCTTGGCAAGCGCCGGGAAAATCTGCTCGTACTGGCGCCATTCGTTGCCGAGCGTTGCCTTCCAGTCGATGTTGGCCTTGATGCCGTAGCCGTAGCAAATGTGAACGGCGGTGGTGCAGGTCAGGCCCTCGATCGCGCGATGCAGCGCGTCGATGCCCCACGCCTCGACCTCCCGCAGATAGACGTTGAAGGCCGGTTCGTCGAACTGAATGACATCCACGCCGTCGGCCTCGAGCGCACGCGCCTCGGCGTTGAGGAGATCGGCGAATGCCATCGCCATCTTCGTGCGGTCGCCGTAATGGGCATCCGCGACCGTATCGACGATGGTCATCGGTCCCGGCAGCGTGAACTTGAGCTTGCGCTTGGTGTGGGCGCGTGCGAGTTGCGCCTCACGCGCGTGCACGCGCGCCTTGAGGCGAAGCGCGCCCGTGACGGTCGGCACCATCGCCTTGTAGCGGTCGGCGCGGATGCCGATCTCGACCTTGCGCGCGAAATCGATCCCATCGACGAATTCGAGAAAGCCGTGCACGAAATGCTGGCGCGACTGCTCGCCATCGGTGACGACGTCGATGCCGCAATCCTCCTGCAGCTTGAGCGAGAGCACCGTCGCGTCGCGCTTGGCGTCCGCGAGGGCCGCGCCGGCGGCCCGCCAAGGGGCCCACAATCGGTTGGGCTCGGCGAGCCAGGCGGGCTTCGGCAGGCTTCCGGCGATGGTGGTGGCGAACAGCGGCATGCTGGAGGCGATCTTAGCCTCAGGCCGGCCTCCAGCCATAGAGCCAATCGTAGCGCGCGAGCAGCCGCTCGCCGCCGATGGCGGTGAGCGCGAGCGTGCGCAGAAACGCCCCCGGTCCGCCCAACTGATAGACGATCCCGTTACGGCGGGCGGCGCGTTGGGCGCGCGCGGCGCGCCCGCGCCGCTGCCGTTCGTAGCGGCGCATGGCGCCGGCGGGATCGTCGCGGGCGTCCGCCAGCCGTTGCGCGAGCACTGCCGCGTCCTCGATCGCCATGGCCGCACCCTGGGCGAGATAGGGCAGCATGGGGTGGGCCGCATCCCCCAGCAAGGTGACGGCGCCCTTGCCCCAACGGGCAAGGGGTGGTCGGTCGTAGAGCGCCCATTTCTGCCAGTGCTCCGGCGCGGCAAGGAGCGCGCGCGGGACCGCCGACCACATTGGCGCGCGGTAGCGGGCGAGGATTTCCGCGCGCTCGCCGGGCGCGCTCCATCCGGGCTCGCGCCAGTCGTCGCGCACGATGGCAACGACGTTGACGAGGCTGCCGCCGCGGACCGGATAGTGCACGAGGTGAGCCCTGGTACCGAACCAGAGATTGACCGCTGGCGCCCGCAGTTCGGGCATCAGCGCGTCGGCGGGAGCAAGGGCGCGCCAGGCGGTGCGGCGGGCAAAGCGCGGCTCCCGCCGATGTCCGAGGCGCCGGCGCAGGCTCGACCACAACCCGTCAGCGCCAATAAGCGCAACGCCGCGATCTTCGAGGAGATGCTGTGCGGAGCGCGCGAAGACCGTGACGCCGTCCTCGTTGAGCGCGAAATCCTCGACCCTGGCGCCGAGATTGAGAACGATATCGGGATGGACGCGCACCGCGTCGATCAGCACGGCTTGCAAGTCGCCGCGATGGATCACCCAGTAGGGCGCGCCATAGCGCTTCTCGGCGACCGCGCCGAGCGGCGCGCGCGCGAGCACACGCGCCGTCCGCGCGTTCATGACCCGCAGCTCCTCGGGAGCGACGACATGCCGCCGCAATTGCTCGCCGAGGCCGAGCGCAATCAAAATGCGCGACGCATTGGGCGACAGTTGAATGCCGGCCCCGATCTCTTCGAGGCGTTGCGCCTGGTCGAATACGGTGACGCCGAATCCGTGGCGCGCAATCGCCAGGGCCGCAGTCAGCCCCCCGATCCCCGCGCCGGCGATGATGACGGTGCGCGAGGACGCCACGGCTCCTGTCTCCGTCGCATCAATTCTTGCCGTTACGCGATCGTCCCGTCCGCCAGCGCACATTCCGCCGGGCGTGCCGCATGCGGCTCGAGCGAGGGATCGTAGCGGAACAGCGTCGAGCAATAGGGACAGATGATCTCGCTCGCATCGCCCATGTCGAGGAACACATGCGGGTGATCGAACGGAGCCAATTCGCCCTCGCACATGAACTCGCGCGCGCCGACCTCGATAACCGCGACGCCTGGCGTGTTGTGGAAGTGAGGAACGACCCGCTCCGCCATGTTCTCCATCCGCCTTCACCGGTCGCGGCGCTGCCGATCGTCACATGTCGCATGATGTCGACGTGACCGGCGTCTAGGTTACGCGCCCCGCGACCGCGCGCCACCATAGCCAGCCGGGTTAGCGATGGCTAGGCCAATCGTCCTAAGCTGCAGTTCCCCGTCCAATTTTTCTCCGCGGGTCCCTTGCCGGCCTCACGGCGCTTGACGAAATTGAGGGCGGGGGGCGCGGGAGAACGATTCCGTGTCCGCAGCGCGCATCGCCGTGCCGCTCACTCTCGCCGTCGCCTCGGCGTTCGCCGCGCTTGCTGCCGCGCCGCGCGCCTTCGAGGCGCAATTCCTGCTCGCTGCCCAGGACGATCCGGCGGCGCTCGCCGATCACGCGGTCGCGCGCTCGTTCGACGCGGCCGTTGCGCCGCGCGAGATCGGTGCCGCGCTCGCCGCCAACGACCGCGACCTCGCCATGAGTTTTCTCGCTCTCGCACGCGAGCGGAACCTCCCGATCGATCCTGCGCTTGCCGAAAAGGTCGAACGTGCGAATGCGGGCGTCGCTATCGCTGCGCGCTCGCTCGGGAGCTTCGCCCGCGGTCTCGTTGCCGGTGAAGCCGAGGATGTCTCGGGGCTTGCGGGCACGGCGGTTGGGGATCTGTTCGTGCTCGGCGATGTGCGCGATGCCCTGCGCGAAGGCACGCGGCTTGCCAGCGGCCGGGACGGCGATGAGCTCGTCCTGGGTTTGGCTTGCGTCGGTCTGGCGGTGACGGCGGGAACCTACGCGACGGCCGGCGCGGCCGTGCCCGCGCGCGTGGGCCTGACCATGGTCAAGGCCGCGCGCAAGACCGGCCGGCTCGGCGGAGCGATGGCGGCGTGGATCAGCCGCTCGCTGCGCGAGGTCGTCGATTGGACGGCCCTTAAGCGTGCGATCAACAGCGCAAGCATCGCCGAGCCCGCGGCAGCCATGCGCGGGGCGCGCGAGGCGGTCAGGATCGAAAAGGCGCAAGAACTTGTCCGGCTCGTCGGCGACGTGGGACGCGTGCAGGCCCACGCTGGAACGCGCGCGGCGCTCGACGGATTGAAGCTCGCCGAAGGATCGCGCGACATGTCGAAGATCGCGCGCCTCGCTGCGGCCAAGGGTGGCAAAACCCGGGCGATCCTCAAGCTCGCGGGCCGCGGCGCCATTGTCCTCACCATAGGCACCTTCAACCTCGCGATGTGGCTGTTCTGGGCGATCGTGACGGTGTTCGGGTTCGTCTCGTCGCTCAAGCGTATGACCGAGCGGATCACCGAACGCTATTGCGTGCGCCGCAAGCTTCGCCGGGTGCGCCGCGTCCTCGCTGTGCCGGACGCCCTGATCCCATCTCAAGGGATCGCGGCCTAGCGTCTTCGCAACGATTCCTGCCCTGGGGTCGAGAACGGGCTTTGCGCAGTGTGAGCATGCAGCGTTTTCAGCACGACGGCGTGGAAATCGCGTTTTTCGACGAAGGGGAGGGCGATCCGATCGTCCTCGTGCACGGTTTTGCTTCGACCGCCGAGGTGAACTGGGTCTATCCCGGCTGGGTTGCGACACTGACCGCGGCTGGCCGGCGCGTCATCGCGCTCGACAATCGTGGACACGGCGCCTCGAGCAAGCTCTATGATCCGGCGGCCTATCACAGCGCCCGCATGGCCGAGGACGTACGCGCGCTGCTCGATCATCTCGATCTCGTCTGTGCCGACGTGATGGGTTACTCCATGGGGGCACGTGTCGCGGCGTTTTTCGCGCTCGCCTATCCTGCGCGCCTGCGCCGGGCCGTGTTCGGCGGCTTGGGCATTCATCTCGTCGACGGTGTTGGCTTGCCGGAGAGCATCGCGCAGGCGCTCGAGGCTCCCTCGCTCGCGGATGTCAGCGATTCCGTAGGACGCACGTTCCGCGCCTTTGCCGAGCAGACCAAATCCGACCTCGAGGCGCTCGCGGCCTGTATCCGTGGCTCGCGCCAGACCTTGACGCGCGCGGAAGTCACGGCAATTCGCGCGCCGGTGCTGATCGCGGTCGGCACCAAAGACGTGGTTGCGGGGTCGGCGCACGAGCTTGCGGCGCTGCTGCCTTCCGGCCGGACGTTCGATATCCTCGGGCGAGATCACATGCTCGCGGTGGGGGACAAGGCGTTCAAGGCGGCGGTGCTGCGCTTTCTCGCGGAGCAGCCCTGAGGACTTTGCAAGCCTCTACGGCGCGTCCGTTCGCGCGGCCCACACCGCGATAGGCCTACTCTTTCCGCGCGCTTGATGGTTGTTAACGCATCTCCCCCTTCGGCGGCCCAGTCTCCATATACGCCTGTTGCCCGGTCAAATTGTGCTAAGCTGACGTCAGGACCGAAACGTGCGGGAGACGATCATGGCCCAGCGGCAGGTGAGAGCTGGAGCGCTCGAAAAGGTCGACCCGGTATGGGCGCGCATCCGCGGCGAGGCCGAGGAGATCGCGCGTCGCGAGCCCGAACTTGCGACCTTCATCTATTCGA
>Ga0318546_10000640_pt1 | contig 13575 bp, 9 predicted proteins | sample GRESIP169b2f19_FD_203514 | JGI IMG/M metagenome (GOLD analysis project Ga0318546, IMG submission 203514) | Tropical soil microbial communities from Luquillo Experimental Forest, Puerto Rico - GRE.SIPMG.169b2f19 | ecosystem: Environmental > Terrestrial > Soil > Tropical forest > Bulk soil...
GTGAACACCGAAGAAGTTGGCCACGTTGCGGCGGGCGTGTTCGGCGTGGTCGGCGCGCTGTTCGTAGGAGACCACCCGCCCTTCGGGCCCGACCGCACGCAGCAGCGAGCAGGTCAGCGCACCGGATCCGGCCCCGGCCTCCAGCACGCGCGCACCCGGGAAGATGTCGCCCTCGTGCACGATCTGAGCCGCGTCCTTGGGGTAGATCACCTGGGGACCGCGGGGCATCGACATCACGTAATCGACCAGCAGGGGGCGCAGCACCAGGAAAAGGGCGCCGTTGCTGGATTTGACGACGCTGCCCTCTTCCAGCCCGATCACCGCGTCGTGTGCGATCGAGCCGCGATGGGTGTGGAACTCACCGCCTTCAGTGAGCGACATCGTGTAATGCCGGCCCTTGGCGTCGGTGAGCTGGACGCGTTCTCCAGCGGTAAACGGGCCGGTTGCTGACACGCCGTCTAGCGTGCCAGCCGACTCGCCGTGGCGGGTGCTCGGGGTTGTCGGCGCCCGGTTCTACGCTGCGGTCATGACCGAGCCGCCCAAATCACTCCCGTCGCGGCCGGCACTGTCACCGTCGCGGGCGGCGGACTTCAAGCAATGTCCGCTGCTGTATCGGTTCCGGGCGATCGACCGGTTGCCCGAGGCACCGTCACCCGCGCAGCTGCGGGGGTCGGTGGTGCACGCCGCGCTGGAGCAGCTCTACGGCCTGCCCGCCGTCCAGCGCGGCCCCGACACCGCGAACTCGTTGGTGGAGTCCGCGTGGGAGCGGGTGATCGCCGCGGAGCCCGAACTGGCCGGCGAACTGCACGCCGAACAACGCACCCAGCTGCTCGCGGAGGCCCGCGCCTTGCTCTCCGGCTATTACCGGCTGGAAGACCCGACCCGGTTCGACCCGCAATCCTGCGAAGAGCGCGTGGAGGTCGAGCTCGCCGACGGAACGCTGCTTCGTGGCTTCATCGATCGGATCGACGTCGCCGCCACCGGCGAGCTACGGGTGGTCGACTACAAGACCGGTAAGGCACCGCCTGAGGCGCGAGCGCTGGCCGAGTTCAAGGCGATGTTTCAGATGAAGTTCTACGCGGTGGCGTTGCTGCGCTCCCGCGGTGTGCTGCCCACCCGGCTGCGGATCATCTATCTGGCCGACGGACAGGTCTTGGACTACGCGCCGGAACACGACGAGCTGCTGCGCTTCGAGAAGACGCTGATGGCGATCTGGCGCGCCATCCAATCCGCGGCGCCGACGGGCGATTTCCGTCCCAGCCCGTCGCGGCTGTGCGAGTGGTGCCCGCACCAGCAACACTGCCCGACCTTCGGCGGAACGCCACCGCCTTACCCAGGATGGCCGGAACCCGATGGTGCACGGGCTGTTTCGCATTCCACCGAACCGGCCGCATGAAGTGCCGCTTCTACCGCCGTCTCCCCACCGACGGCGGCTGATCCAGCGCCGGGGGCTGTCCGTCTAGACGAGGGGCGACATCTCCTGCAGCATCGTGGGAATCAGCTCGCTGACGGTGGGGTGGATATGCATCGTCCGCGACAGCGTGGTGTAGGGCGCTTTGGCCGACATGACGTCCAGAATCGCATGAATAGCCTCGTCGCCGCCGACTCCCAGGATGGCGGCTCCCAAGATCTCGCCGGTGTCGGCGTCCACCACGACCTTCATAAAGCCTTGCGTCTCACCCTTTTCCACCGCCCTGCCGACCCTGGTCATCGGCCGCTTGCCGACCAGAGCCTTGCGGCCAGACGCGCGGACCTCGCGGACGGTCATGCCAGCACGCCCCAGCGGAGGGTCGATGTAGAGCGCGTAGGTGGTGATGCGGTCGCTCACCCGGCGGGGGTCGTTGTCGAGCAGGTTGGCGGCCACGATCTCGAAGTCGTTGTACGACGTGTGGGTGAATGCGCCCTTGCCGTTGCAGTCGCCCATCGCCCAAATGTGGTCGACATTGGTCTTCAGCTTGTCGTCGACCACGATGTAGCCGCGGGCGTCGGTCTGCACGCCGGCCGCCTCAAGACCCAAGTCGTCGGTGTTGGGTCGCCGCCCCACCGCCATCAGCAGATGACTTCCGGCGATGGGGGCGGCACCGGCTCGGGGCGTGAGTTCAAACCCGCTGTCACTCTTGGTGATCCGGATATCGTCGGCGTCGACGACGACGTCGATACCTTCGGCCTCCAGGATCTCCCTGACCGTGACGGAGACATCCTCGTCTTCGCGCGACGCCAGCCGCGGCCCCTTCTCGACCACGGTCACCGGTGCCCCGAAGCGGCGGTACATCTGGGCGAACTCCAGCGCGATGTAGCTGCCGCCGACGATGACGAGATGTGCTGGCACCGTGTCGAGTTCGAGGATCGACACGTTGGTGAGGAATTCCACGTCGGACAGCCCCGGGAGGTCCGGCACCACCGCGCGCCCACCCACGTTGAGGAAGATCCGGTCACCGTGCAGGAGCTCGCCGTTGACACCGATCGTGTGGGGGTCCCCGAAGCGGGCGTGGCCACGATAGACGGTGCAGCCGTCCATGCCGTCCAGCCAGCTTTCGACGCCCTTGCGGTCGTTGAGCATGACGTCGTCTTTGCGTGCCTTGACTTTCGCCATGTCCACGCTGACCGAACCGGTGCCGACACCGTATTCCGCGCCGCGACGGGCCAGGTGGGCGGCGTGGGCGCTGGCCACCAGGGTCTTGGTCGGGATGCATCCGGTGTTGACACAGGTGCCGCCGATCAGTTTGCGCTCGATGATCGCGACGCGCTGCCCGGCAGAGGTCAGCCGACCCGCGAGCGAAGGCCCGGCCTGGCCGGCGCCGATGATGATCGCGTCGAAACGCTCCGTCACAAGTTGGCCGTCGCCGCGAGGATCGCGAACCCACCCAAGATCGCGACCGCGTCCTCGAGCAACGCTATCGGCAGGTCCTGCCCGTTGCGGATGGCCACCAGCGCCTTACGGGCGTGGTAGCCGCCCAGGGTGCCCAGCACTGCGCCGATGACGCCGGCACCGAGTGAGGTGAAGGTCCAGTGCCACGCGGCGCCGATGACCGCGCCGGAAAAACCACCCGTGATTAACCGGGCGGCGAAGATCGGCGGCGCGGTGCGCGCCGGTGTCTTGGGAAGCTTGTCGTTGACCAGTTCGCCGACGGCGAGAACGCTCAGGATCACGACCGTGATGATGTTGGCCATCCAGGATGCCCAGGTGTGCTGCAGGTTGATCCAGCCGAGGAAGCCGGCCCAGGCGACCACCGCGGGGGCCGTCAGCGAACGCAGCCCGGCGACGACACCGATCAGTAAAGCCATCAACAGAACGAGCGCATGTGTCACGGAGACCCTCCTCAGGGGACGAACAGCCCGGTCCTATTAAACGGAGCTAAGGGAAACGGCCCGCGCCGATAGCTGGGGCAGTCTCCCCAGGGCGGACGCTAACACAGCTGCCGCATCGGCACTCCGTTGTCAGAATCGGCAGAACCTGATGTCGGAAGCCAGAATCGCTTTGGCTCCGATGGCGGCGAGCTCGTCCATGATCTCGTTGACGCCCCGACGCGGCACCAGCGCGCGGATTGCCACCCAGTCCGGGTCGGCGAGCGGCGCGATGGTCGGTGACTCCAGTCCCGGCGTGATCGACGTCGCCTTGTCCAGGACCGTGCGCGGGCAATCGTAATCGAGCATCAGGTATTGCTGGCCGAACACCACACCTTGTACCCGGGCCACCAATTGATCGCGCGCACTGGTGACCCTGCTTTGGGGGTGGCCACGCTGATCGGCGCGCTCGATCAGCACCGCCTCCGAATCACACAGCGGCTCACCAAAGGCCACCAGATCGTGCAGGCTCAGGGTGCGACCGGAGCCCACCACATCGGCAATGGCATCGGCCACCCCGAGTTGCACCGAGATTTCCACGGCTCCATCCAGCCGGATCACGATTGCTTCAATACCACGGGCGGCCAGATCTTTTCGGACCAGATTCGGGTACGCGGTGGCAATCCGCTTTCCGGCCAAGTCCGCCGTCGTCCAGTTGTTCCCGGCGGGGCCGGCGTACCGGAAGCTGGACGAGCCGAAGCCCAGCGCCAGGCGTTCACGCACCGGCGCATCGGAATCGAGGACCAGATCCCGCCCGGTGATGCCGAAATCGAGCTCTCCCGAACCGACATAGATGGCAATGTCTTTGGGCCGCAAGAAGAAAAACTCGACCTGGTTGACGGGGTCGATGACCGTCAGATCCTTGGGGTCGGTGCGGCGCCGGTAGCCGGCCTCGGCGAGGATCTCGGTGGCCGGCTCGCTGAGCGCACCTTTGTTGGGAACCGCGACGCGCAGCATGCTCACAACTTTCGATAGATGTCGTCGAGGGACAGGCCGCGCGCGATCATCAGCACCTGCGTCCAGTACAGCAACTGGCTGATCTCCCCGGCGAGCGCGTCGTCGGGCTCGTGCTCGGCGGCCAGCCACACCTCGCCGGCCTCCTCGAGGATCTTCTTGCCCAGCCCATGTATGCCACCGTCGAGCGCGGCGACCGTGGCGCTGCCGGCCGGCCGGGTGCGGGCGCGGTCGCCGAGTTCGGCGAACAGATCCTCGAAGGTCTTCACGGCCAGCGATTGTTTCACGCGCGCCCGAGCAAAGTCACGGCGGTTTCGCCCCCTCGATCGCCAAGCACGATGCCGTCTCGGCGGCCAGTTCGAACTCAACCAACGTAGGGCTCAGTCCTCCGGGTTGTAGCCGAGGTTGGGGCCGAGCCAGCGCTCGGCTTCCTGCAGGGTCCAGCCCTTGCGCTTCGCATAGTCGGCGACCTGGTCCTGGGCCACCCGGCCGACCACGAAGTACTGCGACTGCGGATGCGAGAAATACCAGCCGCTGACGGCAGCACCGGGCCACATCGCCATCGACTCGGTCAGCTCGATGCCGGTCCGCTCCCGGACGTCCATCAACTTCCAGAGCGTCACCTTCTCGGTGTGCTCCGGGCAGGCCGGGTAGCCGGGGGCAGGGCGGATTCCCACGTACTTCTCATGGATGAGTGCCTCGTTGTCCAGCTGCTCGTCCGGCTGGAATCCCCAGAACTGCTTGCGGACCCGTTGGTGCATCCGTTCGGCGAACGCCTCGGCCAGCCGGTCGGCGATCGACTCCAGCAGGATGGCGCTGTAGTCGTCGAGGGCCGCCTTGAACTCCGCGATCTTGTCCTGGCTGCCGAGCCCCGCGGTAACGGCGAAGGCGCCGACGTAGTCAGCCAGACCGGTGTCCTTGGGCGCGATGTAGTCGCCCAGCGACCGGTTCGGGATGCCGTCCCGGTGCTCGCGCTGCTGGCGCAAGTTGTGCAGGGTGGTGAGCACCTCGGTCCGGGTGTCGTCGGTGTAGACCTCGATGTCGTCGCCAACCGCGTTTGCCGGGAAGAACCCGATCACCCCGTTGGCGGTCAGCCACTTCTCCTTGATCAGGGTGTCGAGCATCTCCTGGGCGTCGTCGTACAGCTTGCGGGCAGCCTCACCCGAGGCCGGGTTGTTGAGGATGTCGGGGAATCTGCCCTTCATCTCCCAGGCGTTGAAGAACGGCTGCCAATCGATGTACTCGCGCAACTCGGCGATGTCGTAGTCATGAAAATCCCGTACTCCCGCACCCACGGCGGGCACCGGCGGTGTGTAGCCGTCCCACTCGATCGGCGTCCGGTTCGCACGGGCCTTCTCCAGCGTCAGCATCGGCCGCTCGTTCTTCTGGGCGTGCCGTTCGCGCAGAGATGCATAGTCTTTCTCGGTGGCCTCCAGCAGGGCTGGACGCTGCTTGTCGTCGAGGAGCGCGGCAGCGACAGGCACCGAGCGGGAAGCGTCCTTGACCCAGACCACCGGACCGCTACGACGCGGCGCCACCTTCACTGCCGTGTGAGCGCGTGAGGTGGTCGCGCCACCGATCAGCAACGGGATCTCCAGCCCCTCGCGTTCCATCTCGACGGCGAAGTTGACCATCTCGTCCAGAGACGGGGTGATCAGCCCGGACAGCCCGATGATGTCGGCGCTGTGCTCCTTCGCCGCATCCAGGATCTTCTGGGCGGGCACCATCACGCCGAGGTCGATCACGGAGTAGTTGTTGCACTGCAGGACGACCCCGACGATGTTCTTGCCGATGTCGTGGACATCGCCCTTCACGGTCGCCATCACGATCGTGCCGTTGGTGTCCTCACCTGCAGAGTCCCCGGACTCTTCCTTCTCCGCCTCGATGTACGGCAGCAGGTACGCAACGGCCTTCTTCATCACCCGAGCCGACTTCACGACCTGGGGAAGGAACATCTTGCCCGAGCCGAAGAGGTCGCCTACGACGTTCATGCCGTCCATCAGCGGACCCTCGATCACCTCGATCGGGCGGCCACCCGCTTCGGCGATCTCGGCCCGCAACTCCTCGGTGTCGGCGTCGACGTGGGCGTCGATCCCCTTGACCAAAGCGTGTGTGATCCGCTCGCGGACCGGCAGGTTGCGCCACTCGGCCGCAACCGAGTCCTCGGTCTTCCCTGAGTTGTTGAATCGTTCAGCGATCTCCAGCAGCCTCTCGGCCGCGTCCTCTCGACGGTTCAGGACGACGTCCTCGATCCGGTCCCGCAGCTCCGGGTCGATCGAGTCGTAGGGCATCAGCGCACCGGCGTTGACGATGCCCATGTCCAGGCCGGCCTTGATGGCGTGGTACAGGAACACCGCGTGGATCGCCTCGCGGACGGGGTTGTTGCCCCGGAACGAGAACGACACGTTCGAGATGCCGCCGGAGGTGTGCACGCCGGGAAGGTTCTCCTTGATCCAGGCGCAGGCCTCGATGAAGTCGATCCCGTAGGTCGCGTGCTCCTCGATACCGGTCGCCAGCGCGAAGCAGTTCGGGTCGAAGATGATGTCCTCGGGCGGGAAGCCGACCTCTTCGGTCAGGATCTGGTAGGCGCGGGCGCAGATCTCCTTGCGGCGCTCCAGGTTGTCGGCCTGACCCTGCTCGTCGAAGGCCATCACGACGACGGCGGCGCCGTACTTGCGGCACAGCCGTGCCTCGCGGACGAACTTCTCCTCGCCCTCCTTCATGGAGATCGAGTTGACGATCGGCTTGCCTTGCACGTTTTTCAGGCCCGCCTCGATGACCTCCCACTTAGAGGAGTCGATCATCACCGGGACGCGGCTGATATCCGGCTCGGCCGCGATCAGCTTGGTAAACCGGTCCATCGCGGCGACGCCGTCGATCATGCCCTCATCCATGTTGATGTCGATGACCTGGGCACCGACCTCGACCTGCTGCCGGGCGACCGACAGGGCGGTGTCGTAGTCCTCGGCCTTGATCAGGTTGCGGAACCGGGCGGAGCCGGTGATGTTGGTGCGCTCACCGATGTTCACGAACAGGGAATCGTCGGTGATGTTGAGCGGCTCCAGGCCAGACAGTCGGGTTGCCACCAGGATCTCCGGCAGCTCGCGCGGCGGCTTGCCCTCGACGACCTTGGCGATCTCGGCGATGTGCGGCGGCGCCGTTCCGCAGCACCCACCGACCAGGTTGACGAGGCCGGCCTCGGCGAACTCGGCGATGTAGGAGGCCTGACGCTCCGGGGACTCGTCGTACTCGCCGAAGGCGTTGGGCAGGCCGGCGTTCGGGTAGCAGGAGACGTAGGTGTCCGCGATCCGCGCCATCTCGGCGATGTAGGGCCTCATCTCCGGCGCGCCCAGGGCGCAGTTGAGGCCCACCGCGATCGGCTTCGCGTGCCTGATCGCGTTCCAGAATGCCTCGGTCACCTGACCGGACAGCGTCCGCCCGGAGGCATCGGTGATGGTGCCCGAGATGATCACCGGCCAGCGGCGTCCGCGCTCCTCGAACAGCGTCTCAACGGCGAACACCGCCGCCTTGGCGTTCAGCGAGTCGAAGATCGTCTCGACGATGATGAGGTCGGCACCGCCGTCGACCAGGCCGTTGGCGGCTTCGAGGTAGGCGGCGACCAGCTGGTCGTAGGAGACGTTGCGGGCTCCCGGGTCGTTGACGTCCGGCGAGATCGATGCGGTGCGCGTCGTCGGCCCCATCGCGCCGGCCACGTAGCGGGGCTTGTCCGGGGTGCTGAACTCGTCGGCGGCCTTGCGGGCCAGGGCGGCGCCGGCGTAGTTCAACTCGTAGCTCAGGTCCGCCATGTCGTAGTCGGAGAGCGAGATCGCGTTCGCGTTAAACGTGTTGGTCTCCAGGATGTCGGCGCCCGCCTCGAGGTATTCGCGGTGGATACCGGCGATGATCTGCGGCTGCGTCAGGTTGAGCAGGTCGTTGTTGCCCTGAAGAGCGGTCGGCCACTCCGTGAACCGGTCGCCGCGATAGCCGGCCTCGTCCGGCCGGTCCCGCTGGATCGCCGTGCCCATCGCGCCGTCGATCACCATGATCCGCTGGCCGAGAGCGGCCGTCAGTTCGTCGGTGCAGTCGGGGCGGATGTTGGGCGCGAAAGTGTCGGGCTTGGGGGCGTTCACTGTGCAATCCTTCCGTAGCGGAAGGCGTCCTTGACTCTGCCGAGCGTGGCGGATACCGGCAGTGACCCGGAACCGTTGCAACGCCTCTCGACCAGAAAAGTCTACGACGTCACCCGACGTCTGGACGCCTAGCTGGACTCGACCCGTTTGGCGATCGCGGCGCCCTAGAGCGCCAGCTCCCGGATCTTGTCGGCAATGTCGTAGTCGCCAAGGTTAACCGGATTTCAGCCAAACGTATTTCTTCTCGACCGCGTCGACGCCGGTTGTTGAAGTCGTCCAGCGCGAGGTCCGCGGCCTGCAACTGGGTGCCCATCGCGCCGTCGCCGACCATCACCCGCTGGGCCAAAATGTCCAGGATTTCGGTGTCGTAGCGGTATTCCCTGGCGGCAGTCACGCCACAAGGATAGTCGGCCTATGCAAACACCAACTCTGCGACAGCAAGCCGTACCCTGTTTCTGTGACCCAGCCGGATGGCAGCGCGCTGCCCGAACTCCACAACACTGTTGTCGTTGCGGCGTTCGAGGGCTGGAACGATGCCGGCGACGCGGCCAGCGACGCACTCGAGCATCTCGATGCCATCTGGGAAGCCGATCCGATCGTGGAGATCGACGACGAGGCGTACTACGACTACCAGGTGAATCGCCCGGTCATCCGCCAAGTCGACGGGGTCACCCGGGAGCTGGTGTGGCCGGCGATGCGGATCACCCACTGCCGCCCACCGGGCAGCGACCGCGACGTGGTGTTGATGCACGGGGTGGAGCCCAACATGCGGTGGCGCACCTTCTGCGCCGAGTTGGTGGCCATCGCCGACAAGCTCAACGTCGACACCGTCGTGATCCTTGGGGCCCTGCTGGCCGACACCCCGCACACCCGGCCGGTGCCGGTCTCGGGTGCGGCCTACTCCCCCGAGTCGGCGAAACGCTTCGGCCTCGAGGAAACCCGTTACGAGGGCCCGACCGGGATCGCCGGGGTGTTCCAGGACGCCTGTGTGGCCGCCGGTATCCCGGCGGTGACGTTCTGGGCGGCGGTGCCGCACTACGTGTCGAACCCGCCGAACCCCAAGGCGACGGTGGCGCTGCTGCGCCGCGTCGAAGACGTGCTCGACATCGAGGTCCCGCTGGCCGATCTGCCGGCCCAGGCCGAGGAGTGGGAGCAGGCGATCACCGAGATGGCCGCCGAGGACGAGGACCTGGCCGAATACGTGGCATCGCTGGAGCAGCGAGGCGACGCCGAGGTCGACATGAACGAAGCCCTGGGCAAGATCGACGGCGACGCGCTCGCGGCGGAGTTCGAAAAGTATTTGCGCCGCAGGCGCAAATAACGAACCGACCGTCGACTAGTTGGCTGGAAAATCGCGGATTTACCGCAACAACTCGACGTTGGACGCAGACAATGATCGGCCGAGCGCGGCGACTTCGGCGTCCATCCGGGGCAACAGCTCGTCAGTGGTTTTGCGGATGGGAAGTTCGCCGACCGGGGTGGACAGCACCGGCTTGAGCCAGCGGAACAGCCCAACCCAGCTTGGGCAGTAGATGCAGCTCCGGCGGCCCTCGATGCCCTTGACGAACGCGTGCGCGCACTTATCGACGGTCGTGGTCTTGTTCAGCGGCCACGGCAATTTGCTGAGCAGTTCGCGGAACGAGGGCAGGTCCGTCTCGCTGTCGCGGACGAGGGCGGTGTTGATCCACGACATGTGCGCCGAGCCGACGCTGACGCCGCGGTGGGCCACCTCCAACCGCAGCGCATTCGCCAGGATCTCGACGCCGGCCTTCGACGCGTTGTACGGCGCCAGCCCCGGGCACGCCGTGTATGCGGCCAGCGACGAGACGATCAGCACGTAGCCGCGGCGCTCGATCACCGCCGGCAACGTGGCACGCACGGTGTGGAAGGCGCCGAGCACGTTGACGTCCAGCACCCGTTTGAATGCCTCCGGATCGACCTGCAGAACCGACCCGTAGCTGGCGATGCCGGCATTGGCCACGACGACGTCGATGCCGCCGAAGCGTTCGACAGCCTGCGCGGCGACGCCCTGCATGGCGGGCAGATCACGCACGTCGGCGACGGCGGTGAGCACGTGGTCTTCGCCGAGTTCGGCGGCCAGCGAAGTCAGCTCGGCTTTGTCAAGGTCGGTCAGCACCAGCTTGGCGCCCCTGTCGCGCAGCCGACGCGCCACCTCGGCCCCGATTCCCCGGGCACCGCCGGTAATGAACACAACTTTGCCCTGGATCGACGTCATGGCCGAAAACGTACCGCCCCGGTGATCGCAGGGCCCACTAGGGCCAGTATTCGTTCATCGGTTGGGCGAATCGATCGTTGTTGGTGAGCGGGGGCAGTCCGAGGGACTCTTCGATTGTCCGCAGCAAGCTGTAGTGGTTGTTGTGGTTGTTGGCGACGAAATGGCCTTGGCGCATCCCGGAGTTCGGCGACGGGATCACGATCATGGGGACGTGATTTCCCTCGTTCCCGTTGCCCAGGTACAGGTTGTTGTAGTCCTCGTCCCAAGTGATGAAGATGGCGGAGCGCTGCGTCTGGAATGCGGGCGAGTTCAAAATCGTGGGCAGCGTGGCCGCGAGGAACTCGTCGCCGGCCCGAATGTGGTACTGATGCAACGCGAGTTGGCCGATGACGAAGCGCAAGTCGTTGCACCCCTCCTGGTTGTGACATTCGTCGGCGGCGAACCACACGTAGTTCGGGGTGGTAGCGGTCGAGGCGAGATCCGTGGCCATTCGCGTCAGCGGCAGCACGTGTGCCTGGCAGCGGGCAGGGTTCGCGAATATGTCGTGGAAGGCGAGAAACGGCAATTCACCGGAGCTGTAGGGACCCGCGGTACCGATGAAACACGGTGAGGGCATGGACTGTTCGTAGGCTGCCCACCCCTTGCCCGCCTTCTCGACGTTGTCGACCAGGTTGGGTTGGTCGAAGCAGTCTTGCGGACAGTTCCAGCCAACCCCGAAGTCCGACCCGCCGAGGATCGGGTAGTAGTTGGGGAGGCTGGGGTGGGTCAGGGCGAAGTAGTTCGCGCCGTAGCCATACTGGTTGATCAGCGCGTTGATGTAATCCGCATTGCGGCTGCCCACAATGTCTTTCACGCCATGGTTCTCCAAATACAGCATGAACACGTGATCGAGGGGGCCGACTTTCGACCCCGGTGGCGCGGGTGGCGGCGGCGGCGGCAGTGGAGCACCCACGGTGAACGACAAGTTGTCGGCGTAGGCGTTGTTGTAGTGGCTCGGCGCCGGATTGCAATCCTTGAGGGTCACAACGACGACCGCGCTGCGGGTGCCCGCGGGAATCAACCCAGAGTTTGCGCGTTGGAGAAGCACGGTCTTGAATTCGCGCTCGACCACACCGACCGGGCCGATCCTGGCAACGTCGAGGGACGACTGGTTCGCCGCCAGGAATTGGACGGTAACCGACGCTTCGGACGGGTCGCCCAGGAAGCCCCCGAGCCATCCGCTCAGCGTGTAGGGCACTGTGCCGGTGTCGATCTGGGCCGCCGCGCCGCTGAGGTCGACGGTTTGGCCCAGTTGGGCAAGAGCCACATTTCCACCGCCGAAGAACTGGGCTCCGCCGTCGGGGGGGCCGTCGCCAGGGCGCGGAAATTGTAGGAACTTCGGAAAGGGCGGCGCCGGAGTGGACAACGGCGACGGCCAACGGCCGATGGTGCCGTATTTGACCACCGTGGGTGTGCCGTTCACGTTCCAGCCGGGGATCGTGACCGAACTGTATCCCGTCAACGACGGATCACCGAACTCGGCGCCCGGGTTGACCAGCAAATTCGGGCTCCAAATGGGGTTGGCGGCAGATGCGTGCACCGTGTTCATCGAAACCACCAGCATCCCGGCCGCGCCAAACGCGGCAGCCACGCGGCGAAAACGACCGAACACCAGGCAAACACCTCTGTGGTTGACGCGCTGCGTACGCGTTGCTCCGTCGATGGTGGCCCATGACACGCGGTCCACCCAGATTGTTGCGCAGATTGACGCTAAGGCGTTGCTATTTGGTGACTTTGGTGATGCAATGCGGCGCAACGCATTCCGCAGCCGTCTACAGATGCACCCCGAGCAACGCGTCGATCGCGCTCGCCACCAAGGTGGGCGCCGCGGCGTCGTGGCCGCCGTACTCCAGCGCGTCTGTAGCCCAACCATCAAGTGCGGCAATGGCTTTCGGTGTATCGAGGTCATCGGCCAGATACCGCCGCACCCGGGCGATGACGTCGGTGGCGTCCGGGCCGGCGGGCAGAGTGGTCGCGGCGCGCCAGCGCTGCAGCCGGGCGGTCGCCTCGTCGAGCACCTGCTGGCTCCAGAACCGGTCCGCGCGGTAGTGGCCGGCCAGCAGACCCAGCCGGATGGCGGCCGGTTCAACGCCTTGCGCGCGCAACGCCGACACCAGGACCAGGTTGCCGCGGCTCTTGGACATCTTGTGCCCGTCCCAGCCGATCATCCCGGCGTGCACGTAATGCCGGGCGAATCGCCGCTCGCTGCGGACACATTCGGCGTGCGCGGCGGTGAATTCGTGGTGCGGAAAGATTAAGTCGCTCCCGCCGCCCTGAATGTCCAGGCCGCTGCCGATGCGACTGAGCGCGATCGCCGCGCACTCGACGTGCCAGCCGGGCCGGCCGGCGCCGAACGGCGACGGCCAGCTGGGCTCCCCGGGCCGCGCGGCCCGCCACAGCAGGGCGTCGAGCTCGTCGGTCTTGCCGGGCCGGCGCGGGTCGCCGCCGCGCTCGGCAAACAGCCGCAGCATGGTGTCCCGGTCGTAGCCGGACTCGTAGCCGAACTGCAGCGTGGCGTCCGCGCGATAGTAGATGTCCGGGTATTCGCCGTCGAGTACGTACGCGGCTCCCGACGCCAGCATTTTCTCGACGAGTTCGACCACTTCGGGAACCGCCTCGGTCGCCCCGACATACTCGCGTGGCGGCAGCACCCGCAGCGCCGCCATGTCCTCGCGGAAAAGTTCGACCTCCCGCTCGGCGAGCTGCCGCCAGTCGACGCCGTCGCGGTCCGCGCGCTCCAACAAGGGATCGTCGACGTCGGTGACGTTCTGCACGTAGTGCACGTCGTGACCGAGGTCCAGCCACTGGCGATAGACGAGGTCGAACGCCACATATGTGGCCGCGTGACCGAGATGGGTCGCGTCGTACGGG
>Ga0318546_10000642_pt1 | contig 13569 bp, 11 predicted proteins | sample GRESIP169b2f19_FD_203514 | JGI IMG/M metagenome (GOLD analysis project Ga0318546, IMG submission 203514) | Tropical soil microbial communities from Luquillo Experimental Forest, Puerto Rico - GRE.SIPMG.169b2f19 | ecosystem: Environmental > Terrestrial > Soil > Tropical forest > Bulk soil...
GCACCGCGCCGGGCGCGGTGCTGGGCTGAGGGCGAGGCTGACATGACGTCCCGTGGCCGGGCAGCCCCGGCCCGCCCGTCGCGGGGCCGGCCCGCCCGGGGCCGGCCGTCACACGGCCGGGTAGATCCGGCCCGCCGCGTGGCGTTCGACGTGCTGAGCGCGGTGGCCGAGCGGGACGCGTACGCGAACCTGCTGCTGCCCGCTCTGCTGGCGGACCGCGGGCTGACCGGGCGCGACGCGGCGCTGGCCACCGAGCTGACCTACGGCACGCTGCGCGGCCAGGGCAGCTACGACGCCATCCTCGCCGTCTGCTCGGACCGGGACCCCGGCCGGCTGGACCCGCCGCTGCGCCGGGTGCTGCGGCTCGGCGCGCACCAGCTGCTGGCCACCCGGATCGGCGCGCACGCCGCGGTCGACACCTCGGTGAACCTGGCCAAGGACGTGGCGGGCCCGCGTCCTGCCGGGTTTGTCAACGCGGTGCTGCGCCGGGTCGCCACGCGAGATCTGGACAGCTGGCTGGAGATCGCGGCGCCGAGCCGGGCCGACGACCCGGTCGGGTACCTGTCGGTCGCCTACAGCCATCCGCGGTGGATCGTCAGCGCGCTGAGCGAGGCCCTAGGCCAGGATCCCGCGGCCGGGCTGGCGGAGACCGAGGCCGCCCTGGCCGCCGACAACGAGCGTCCCCGGGTCACCCTGTGCGCCGTGCCCGGGCTCGCCGACCCCGCCGAGCTGGCGGCCGGCGGGGCGGAGCCGGCCCGCTGGTCCCCGTTCGGCGTTTACGTGCAGGGAGATCCGGCCCAGGTGCCGGCGGTGGCTCAGGGCCGGGCATCGGCCCAGGACGAGGCCAGCCAGCTGGCAGCGCTCGCGCTGGCCCGGGCGGGAAGCGAGCCGGACGCCCCCGGCGGCCGGTGGCTCGACCTCTGCGCGGGCCCGGGCGGCAAGGCGCGGCTGCTGGCCGGGCTGGCCGCGGGACGCGGGGCGCGGCTGCTGGCCGCCGACGTGCGGCTGCACCGGGCCCAGCTGCTGGCCGGCCAGTTGTTCCGGGCCGGCACAGCGGCCGGTACCACAGCAGCCGGTGCCGCGTCCGTGGCGGTGGTGACCGCGGACGGGACCGCTCCCGCGTGGCCGCCCGGCACCTTTGACCGGGTGCTCGCGGACGTCCCCTGCTCGGGGCTCGGCGCCCTGCGCCGCCGGCCCGAGGCCCGCTGGCGCCGCTCGCCGGAGGACGTCGCCGCGCTGGGCCCGCTGCAGCGCGCCCTGCTGGCCGCGGCGCTGGACTCCGCCGCGCCGGGCGGGGTGGTGGCCTACGTCACCTGCTCCCCGCACCTGGCCGAGACCCGCGACGTGGTGATCGACGTGCTGGCCGGTCGGGACGACGTCGAGGTGCTCGACGCGCCTGAGGTCCTGCCCGAGGTGCCCGGGCTGCGCTGCCCGCCGCCGTACGGCGCCTTCGCGCAGTTCTGGCCGCACCGGCACGGAACCGACGCGATCTTCCTGGCCCTGCTGCGCCGGTCCGCGTGAGCTAGCTGGCGGCCCCGGTCAGGGCGCGGCCGCGCCCGGGGGTTACCCGGGCGGTGCCGATGTCGGCCCGCTGGCCCTCGGCGTAGCCGTCCCGGTAGCCGGTGCCCGAGTAGGTGACCCGCGCGGTCCGGGTCAGCGGGTAGGCCCGCTCCGCCTCGTTGCGGATCACCTGCGCCCGGTCGGCCAGGACCAGCGCGGCGCGTGAGCCTGCCGCGGAATCCGGCCCGGCCGCCCGGCAGGCGGCCGCGTGCTCGGCGGCGCGCACCCGGGAGATCACGGCGGTGGCGAAGCCGAGCAGCCAGCTGCGCCGCCAGGCCCGCGGGCTGCGGGACCAGGCGGGCACCTGGGCGCCGGCCAGCCCGTGCCACATCTGGATCAGCACCGACGCGTACAGGACGTCCGTGCGCTCGAGATCGGACGCGTAGCCGAAGACGTGGATGCGGGCTCCGGGGCGGGCGCCGGAGAGCAGGATGCACTGGCAGCGCAGCGCGGAGCCGAGCCCGCACAGCAGGTGCGCCTTGACCCGCGCCCACGGGTTGTCGATGTCGAGGATCTTGCTGGCGGGCCGGTCGGTCTCCGGCCGGTCGCCCGCGAGCAGGGCCCGGTCAATCCCGTACTTGGCCATCAGCTCCGCGGCCTTGGCCGTCAGGGCCTGCGCCTCCGGCGGCGTCACGCTCTCGTCCTCGGCCTTGGCCAGCAGCTTGTGCACGCGGTCCAGGAGCCTGCTCGATGCCTCGGTATTCACCTAGTCTCCTCGGCGGTTAGGGATTCGAATACAGTATCGAACGCTAGCGGGCGGCTCTGACAGTTCCGGGTCCCTGGACGCCGGACCCTGGGCCTTACACTCACCCTGTGAGCGTGCAGATTGCGCCGAGCGTGCTGGCCGCGGACTTCGCCAGGCTAGCGGACGAGGCCGCCACCATCGCGGAAGTTGCCGACTGGGTGCACGTCGACGTCATGGACTTGCACTTCGTGCCGAACCTCACGATCGGCCTGCCGGTGGTGGAGGCGCTGCTCAAGCACGCGAGCCTGCCGCTGGACTGCCACCTGATGATCGAGGACCCGGACCGCTGGGCAACGGAGTACGCGGAGGCCGGCGCCGGGAACGTGACCATCCACGCGGAGGCCTCCGCCGCGCCGGTGCGGACGCTGCGGGCGATCAGGGCGGCGGGCGCGCGCGCCGGGCTGGCCCTCAACCCGGCCACGGCGGTGGAGCCCTACGCCGACCTGCTGCCCGAGCTGGACATGCTGCTGCTGATGACCGTCGAGCCCGGGTTCGGCGGGCAGCACTTCCTGGACCTGGTACTGCCGAAGGTCCGCCGGGCCCGGGAGCTGGTCCGCGGCCGGGGCGTCCCGGTATGGCTGCAGGTCGACGGCGGGGTCACCGACGAGACCATCGGCCGCTGCGCCGAGGCCGGGGCTGACATGTTCGTCGCGGGATCCGCCGTGTTCGGCGCGACCGATCCCGCGGCCGCCGTTACGGAACTTCGCCGGCGTGCCGACCTGGCCGCCGGACAGGCGTGGCCGGACTGACCGCGGCCGGCTCAGCGCCGAGGGCCTGCTGCCCAGCGCGGGGGGCGATGCCGGGGGCCCGGCGGGGATTCGGCGAGAATTCTGGCCACGACCTGTCGATCCGGCGCCGGCCGTTCGTCGGTTAGGTGTCGGGCCGAATCGATAGCGAAGGAGATACGACCATGACCGAGTACCTGATCCTCATCTACGAGCGGGAGAGCGGCTACGCCGAGGGCGGGCCGGCGGTCTGGGAAGAGGTCGGGAAGGCGCACAGCAGGTTTGCCGAGCAGGTGGGCGCGAAGGGCGGCAAGATCCTCGGCGGCAACGCGCTGCAGCCGACGGCCACCGCCACCACGATCCGCGACGACGTGGTGACCGACGGGCCATTCGCCGAGACCAAGGAGGCGCTCGGCGGCTACTACCTGATCGAGGCCCGTGATCTCGACCACGCCCTGGAGATCGCCAAGCTCTGCCCGGCGCCGTTCGGCGGCGTCGAGGTGCGGCCGATCATGGACACCTCGGGGATGTGACCCGGCGGCCCATGGCCAGATAGCGCGTGGTCAGACAGCCCCGAGGTCAGATAGCCCCGTGGTCGGACAGCCCCGTGGTCGGACAGCCCCGTGGTCGGACAGCCCCGTGGTCGGACAGCCCCGTGGTCGGACAGCCCCGTGACCGGACCTGACCCGGATGTCAGCGCGGCCGTCGCCGACGCGCACCGTCGCGAGTGGGCCTTTGTGCTCGCCGCGACGGCGCGTGTCGCCCGTGACATCGACGTCGCCGAGGAGTGCGTGCAGGATGCGTACGTGGCCGCGCTCGACGCGTGGGCCCGGCAGGGGATACCGCGCAATCCGGGTGCCTGGCTCACCACGACGGCGCGGCGACGGGCGCTGGACGCGCAGCGCCGTGACCGGACCCTGCGGGCCAAGCTGCCGTTGCTGATCGAGCCCCGCTCGCAGGCCGGCCCCGCGGGGGCGCCGGCCGAGGACGGGGAGGCGGCAGACGCGGCGGACGACGTGATCGCCGACGACCGGCTCCGCCTGGTGTTCACCTGCTGTCACCCCGCCCTGGCCCGGGAGGCGCAGGTGGCGCTGACGCTGCGGCTGGTGTGCGGCCTGACCACGGCGGAGATCGCGCAGGCGTTCCTGGTCTCCGAGCCGACCATGGCGGCCCGGGTCACCCGGGCCAAGAAGAAGATCTCCGCCGCGCGGATCCCCTACCGCGTGCCGGGGCCGGCCGAGCTGCCGGACCGCCTGGACGCGGTCCTCACCGTGATCCACCTGTTCTACACGACCGGTCACACCGCGCCCGCCGGCTCGGATCTGGTCCGCGGGGACCTCGTGGAGCGAGCGATCGGCCTGGCCCGGATGCTCCGCGAGCTCATGCCGGACGAGGGGGAGGTGCGCGGGCTGCTCGCGCTGCTGCTGCTGACCGACGCGCGCCGGGCGACGCGCGCCGACCCCGGCGGCCGGCTGCTGCTGCTCGAGGAGCAGGACCGGTCGCGGTGGGACCGCGCCGCCATCGACGAGGGAATCGGCCTGCTCACCCACAGGCCGCGAGGCCGGGGCGGCCCGGCCGGATCGCCCGGGCTGCCCCGGCCGGGGCGGTTCGTGCTGCAGGCGGCCATTGCCGCCGTGCACGCCGAGGCGCCGAGCTACAGCGAGACCGACTGGCCGCAGTTGCTGCAGCTTTACGGCGAGCTGCTGAAGGCCTGGCCCACGCCCGTGGTCGCGCTGAACCGGGCCGTGGTGCACGCGATGGTCGCCGGGCCGGAAGCGGGCCTGGCGGACATCGAGGGCGTGGAGCGTGACGGCCGCCTGGCGGGCTACCGGTACCTGCCCGCGGCCAAGGCCGACCTGCTACGCCGCCTCGGCCGGTACCAGGACGCCGCCCGGGCCTACCGCACCGCGCTGGACCTGACCGACAATGATGCGGAGCGAGCGTTCCTGGCCCGCAGGATCACCGAGGTCTCCCGCCCGGCCGACGGCGGGTAACCGAGGCGACCGGCGGATTGGTGCGCAGGCCGCAGGCCGGCCACAATGCGGAAGTTGACATCCTTCTCCGCCTGAGGGCGGAGATTCCAGCGCTTCACGCCCTGGTCAGGAGGCAAGGAGCCGAGGTTGGGTGCCAGCGAGGAAGTTCGGGACCGGTCCAAGACGCCGCCGCTGCTCTCGGTGTCCGGGGTGGCGGTGCGCTTCGGCTTGCTGCGCGCCCTCGACGGCGTCGACCTCGCGGTCCGCCCCGGCGAGCTCGTGGCCCTGGCCGGGGAAAACGGTGCGGGCAAGACCACCCTGGTGCGCTGCATCGCGGGCGACATCCGGCCCACCACCGGGAAGATCGTGTTCAACGGCCGGCAGGTTACCCGCGACCCGGTGGCCGCCGCGCGCCAGGGCATCGCCGTGGTCTGGCAGGACCTGGCGCTCTGCGACAACCTGGACGTCGCCTCGAACCTGCTGCTCGGCCAGGAGCGCCGCGGGAGCCTGCTGTCCGACGTCCGCTTCCACTCGACCGCCGCGTCGGTGCTGCGCAGTTACGAGATCCCGCTGCCGGACACCACCAAGGCCGTGCGGTCGCTGTCGGGCGGCCAGCGGCAGCTGGTGGCCGTGGCGCGGGCGATGGCGCGCAGCCCCCGGCTGCTGCTGCTCGACGAGCCCACCGCCTCGCTGGGGGTCAGCGAGTCTGCCCAGGTCGAGCAGCTGATCGCCCGCCTGCGCGAGCGGGGTACCACGATCCTGCTGGCCTGCCACGACATCGACCAGATGTTCCGGCTGGCCGACCGGATCGTGGTGCTACGGCACGGCCGGGTCGTGACCGAAGTGGTCCCCGACCAGGTCCGCCCCGATGACGTCATGGCCCTGGTGGCCGGCCAGCAGCCCGACTCGTCGGCCCGGCGCCAGCTCACCCGGCTGCACGGGCTGGCCGACCGGCTGGTCTCGGCGGAGCCGTCCTCCAGCCTCTCGCTGATCCTGTCGGCGCTCGGCGCCGCGCTCGGCAGCGAGCAGCTGTGCATCCATCTGCTGACCGGCGACACGCTGGTCTGCACCGCGTCACTGGGCCTGCCGGAAGCGCTGCTGTCCGCGTGGTCCCGGCTGCCCTGCGGGCCGGCCGGGGGCCCGGCCGGGCTGGCCGCAGCTACCGAGCAGGCCGTCGTCGACAACGTGCGCGCCGGCGCCGCCTGGGCGCCGTACTGTGACCTGGCCCGGGCGTCCGGGGTGATGAGCTCCTGGTCGGTCCCGGTCATGGGCCCGGGCGGCCTGCTCGGGGTCATCACCGTCTTCCGCGGCGTCACCGGCCAGCCGCACCGTGACGAGCTTGACCTGGTCACGCTCTACGCCGGGTACGCCGCGAGCGCCATCGAGCGCGACCGGCTGCTCGATGAGGTCACCGCGCGCAACCGCGTGCTCGAGACGATCAGGGAGATGCTGGAGACCCTGGCCGGCCCGATCCCGGTGGCCAAGGGGTTGGTCGTCGCCCTGCAGGCGCTGAGCCGGGGCCTGCAGGCCGACCTGGCCGCGTTGCTGACCCGGGCGCCCGACTCGCCGCCGTCCTGCCGGGCGTTCGTCACCACCGGAGGCCGGCAGAACGGCGCCAGCCCGCCCCGCGCCCTGCTCGAGGCGGCGGAGCGGCTGCTGGCCATCCCGCGCCGCGACGACGTGGCCAGCCCGCTGCAGGTCGCCGGCCATCACCTGCTGGCGGTCACGTTCAGCGCGCCCGCGGGGCCCACGGTGCTGCTGGCCGGCTGGCGCGGCGGGCCGCCCGCCGCCGACGCCACCGCGCTGATGGAGGACGCCGCCCACTCGCTGCGGCTGGCGCTGGAGCGCGAGGAGGCCGGGCTCGCGCACCAGGAGGCCACCGCGCTGCGCCGCTCGCAAGAACTGCAGCGCGGCTTCCTGTCCCGGCTGAGCCACGAGCTGCGCACGCCGCTCACGGCGATCAGGGGCTACGCTTCCAGCCTGATGCAGCCGGATGTGACCTGGGACCGGGACTCGCAGCAGCGGTTCCTGCACCGCATCGCGGCGGAGTCGGCCCGGCTCGGCCGGCTGGTGGGGGACCTGCTCGACTTCTCCGCGATCGAGTCGGGGATCCTGCGCTTGCAGCGGGACTGGTGTGACATCTCCCTGGTGGTCGACGCGGCGGTCGCCTGCCTCCCCCCGGCGGCCGCCGCCCTGGTCGAGGTGGACTGCGATCCGTCGCTGCCGGTGGTCTGGGCCGACCACGACCGCCTGGAGCAGGTCTTCGTGAACCTGCTGGACAATGCGCTCGGCCACAATCCGCCCGGGACCCGGGTGAGCGTCAGCGCCCGGGCGGCCGGGCACGACGGAATCTCGGTCAGCGTTCTGGACAATGGCACGGGGATACCGCGCGAGATCGTCAGCGCGCCGTTCGAGCCGATGCGGCGCCGCCGCACGCCGAGCGCCGGCGCCGGGCTCGGGCTGTCTATCGCCAAGGGAATCGTCGAAGCTCACGGGGGGAACATCGTGCTGGAGCAGCCGGGGAAGGGGACCTGCTTCCAGATCCACCTGCCCATCGAGATGCCAGCCGGGCCCGATGGCCCGCCTGCCGACTCGGCGCCCCGCGCGGCCGGGCCGGCGGCGGGCAACGGCCGCAGCGCAGATGCCAGGACCGGACGGCGGGCCGGAGCCCGCGGTGTTTGACCCCACGCCGAACACGCGCGCGCTGGTGGTCGAGGACGACCCCAACATCGTCGACCTGATCCGGTCGAACCTGGCCGTCCGGGGCTTCGACACCGTCGTGTCCGCCGACGGCGTCCGCACGCTGCAACTACTCGAGACCGAGGAGCCGGACATCGTGCTGCTCGACCTGATGCTGCCCGAGGTCGACGGCTTCGAGCTGTGTCGGCAGATCCGCGAGCGCTCGTCGGTGGCGATCATCGTGGTCTCGGCTCGCGGCGGCGAGCGTGACAAGGTGACCGCGCTCAACGTGGGCGCCGACGACTACATGACCAAGCCGTTCAGCATCGAGGAACTGCTGGCCAGGATCACGGCCACGCTGCGCCGGACCCGCCCGGCCACGGCCCCGGAGGCCGAGCCGGCCGCCATCATCATCGGCGAGCTGGTCATCGATCTGGCCAGCCAGCAGGTGACGAGCGGCGGCCAGCCGGTGCACCTCACCCCGACCGAGTTCGCGCTGCTGCGCGAGCTGGCCACCAACCGCGGCAAGCTGCTCACCCACGCTCACCTGCTACGACGGGTGTGGGGGCACGGCTACGAGACCGAAACCGAGTACGTGCGGGTCTACGTCCGGCGGCTGAGAGCCAAGCTGGAAGGGGCCGGAGCGACCCCGCTGATCCTGACCCAGCCCCGGGCCGGCTACCGCATCGCGGCCGAGTAACGGTCCCGCGTCGAAGTGATCTCGTTTGACACTTCCGCAGGTGGCAGGCGTCGCCACGGGCGCCGCGTTAACTGTATTTTAACGCCGAGGGCGTGATGTTTATGGCCACGTTTATTTCCCGAAGTCTACGGTTTACCTGACAGCGGGCGCCCTGCCGGCGCAAAGCGGACCCAGGTCCGTGACGCCCCTTTTGTGCACGCACGCCGAGCCCCACAAACGAGGTGGTTTCGTTGGACTTTATTAACCGGAGAAGAATCGCCCTCACCGCCATGGCCGCCTCCGCGGCCCTGGTCGCCGCCGCCTGCAGCAGCAGCACTACGACGAGCGCGCCCAGCTCATCGGGCTCATCGGCCGTGCCGCAGATCAGCGCCGCGTCGTTCAACCTGACCTTTTCAGCCATGACCGCGATCAAGTCGCTGGCCGCCAAGGGCCACGGCAAGGTGGCGGTGATCCTGCCGGACACCGTCTCGTCGACCCGCTACGTGGAGTTCGACGCCCCGTACCTCAAGAAGTCCTTCCAGCTCGCCGGGCTCCCGACGTCGGACACCATCATCGAGAACGCCCTCGGCAGCGACGCCACGCAGTTCTCGGACGCGCAGGCCGCCATCACCAACGGCGCCACGGTCCTGGTCGTCGACCCGCTCGACTCGGGCGTCGGGTCAAGGATCGAGTCCTACGCCAAGTCGCACGGCGTGCCGGTGATCGACTACGACCGGCTCACCCTGGGCGGCACCCGCAAGTACTACGTCAGCTTCAACAACACCTACGTGGGCACGCTGCTCGGCAACGGCCTGGTCTCCTGCATCACGGCCTGGCACGTGAAGAGCCCCGCCCAGGTGATCGTCATGCGCGGCGACCCGACCGACAACAACGCCACGCTGTTCGCCAACGGCTACCTGGCGGTGCTCACGCCCAAGTTCTCGTCCGGCACGTACAAGGACGTCGCGAACCCGGCCGGGACCTGGACCCCGGCGACCGCGCTGACCGAGTTCCAGGCCGCGTACACGGCGCACCCGAACGCCAACGCCGGGTTGATGCCGAACGACGAGAACGCCGCGCCGATCATCCATTACCTGATCACCAAGGGCATCAAGGCGATGACGTTCCCGATGACCGGCCAGGACGCCACCCTGACCGGGCTACAGAACGTCATCTCCGGCTACCAGTGCGGCACCGTGTACAAGCCGATCTACCTGGAGGCGCAGGCCGCGGCCGCACTGGCCATGTACCTGCGGGCGGGCGTGACGCCGCCGGCGGCCCTGGTCAACGGCTTCGCGACCGATGTGAACACCCACACCAAGGTGCCGTCGATCCTGGAGACGCCGGAGTGGGTCACCCCGGACAAAGTCCAGTCCACGGTCATCAAGGACGGGTTCGTGCCAGCATCCCAGCTGTGCTCGGGCTCGTACGCGGCGGACTGCACGAAGTACGGTATCTCTTAGCAGCCATGGCCGTAAGCGAGCAGGCGGGAGCCCTTAAGTGGTAACGAACGGCTCCGAGGATGGCACCCGGCCTGAGGGCCGGGTGCCATCCGCCTCCGCGCCGGCCGGCCCGGAGGCCAACGGTGACACGCCGCTGCTGCGGCTGGAGAACATCGGCAAGAGCTTCGGCCCGGTGCAGGCGCTGAGCGGCATCACCCTGGACATCCCGGCCGGGAAGGTCACCGCCCTGGCCGGGGACAACGGCGCGGGCAAGAGCACGCTGATCAAGTGCATCGCCGGCATCTACCAGCCGACCACCGGCCATCTGGTATGGCAAGGCAAGCCGGAGCACCTGCACTCGCCCCGGGACGCGACCAACCTCGGGATCGCGACCGTGTACCAGGACCTGGCGCTGGCCGACAACCTGGACATCGTGGCGAACATGCTGCTCGGCCACGAGCTCACGCGGTTCGGGCTGCTCGACGAGATCAAGATGGAGATCGCCGCCAAGAAGACGCTGGCCGACCTCCGGGTCACGACCGTGCGGTCGATCCGGCAGCCGGTCGGGTCGCTGTCCGGCGGGCAGCGGCAGGCGGTCGCGGTGGCCAAGGCGGTCATGCAGGAGGCCAAGCTCGTCATCATGGACGAGCCAACCGCCGCGCTGGGGGTCACCCAGACCGAGCTGGTCCTGTCGCTGATCGAACAGCTGGCCAGCACCGGCCACGCCGTCCTGGTCGTCTCGCACAACCTGACCGACGTGTTCCGGGTCGCTGACCGGCTGGCCGTGCTCTACCTCGGTCGGCTGGCCGCGGTGGGGCCCAAAGAGGAGTTCGACACGGCGTCGGTCGTGGACCTGATGACCACCGGCGCGTCGGCCCGGCTGCGCAACGGCGGGAGCGAGCCCGCGGCCTCGGGCAACGTCAGCAGCGGCGCGGAGGGCTGAGGAATGTCATCACCGGAAAGCGGCGAGCCGGCCCAGGAACAGCCCGGGTCGGTCGCGGTAGCGGGCGAGTCCGAGGCCACCGAGGCCGCCGGGGCCTCGACCATCGCGCAGACCAGCGCCCCGGAGGTGATGGCCGGGTCGCTGGGCGAGTACACCAGGATCTGGCTGCGCCGGGTCCGCAGCGGCGAGAGCGGGGCCCTGCCGGTCGTCATCGGCCTGATCATCATCGGGGCCTACTTCCAGATCCGGGAGCCCGCGTTCCTGTCGGCGGGCAACATCGCGAACCTGATGACACAGGCCGGCTTTATCATCACGTTCTGCATGGCGCAGACGTTCCCGCTGCTGCTCGGCGAGATCGACCTGTCGCTCGGCTTCAACGCCGGCATCGGCGGGGCCATCACGCTGTGGATGGTCGCGGTCGCGCACCCGTTCCCGACCTGGCTGGCGATCCTGGCCGGCATCGCGGCCTGCACGGCGATCGCCGCGATCGCCGTGCAGGCCGCGATCGAGGGCCTGATCATCGTCTGGCTGCGGATCCCGTCGTTCGTGGTCACGCTGGCCGGCCTGCTCGGCCTGAACGGCGTGCTGCTGTGGCTGTTCGAACAGACCGGCAGCGTCGGCCTCGGCGGGGTCATCCAGGACCACAATGGCTTCATCAACGGCCTGGTGTCCAACAACGTCAGCCCGACCGCCGGGTGGATCATCCTGATCGCCGCCGTCGCGCTCGCCGCGGTCTACCTGATCTTCCGGGACCAGCGCAGGCGGGCTCACGGCCTGTCTGCCCCGCCGTTGAGCGTGACCATCCTGAAGCTCGTCTTCCTGGCCGCCGTGGGCCTGGCGCTGGTGCTGATCCTCAACCACAACCGCAGCAGCGGCGTGATCCCGCTGGAGGGCGTGCCCTGGGTGGTGCCGATCGTGCTGGCCATGACCGTGGTCTTGAGCGTGCTGCTCGGCCGGACCAAGTTCGGCCGCTACATGTACGCGGTCGGCGGCAACGCCGAGGCGGCCCGGCGGGCGGGTGTCAACCTGAGCCGGATCCGGGTGCTGGCGTTCGCGATGTGCGGCCTGATAGGGGGCATCACGGGCATCCTGTACTCGTCGTTCCTCGGGTCGATCTCGAACAACATCGCGGGCGGCCAGTACGTGCTGTACTCGGTGGCCGGAGCGGTCATCGGCGGGGTCAGCCTGTTCGGCGGCCGGGGACGGATCACCGGCGCCGTGCTCGGCGGGTTCGTCGTGGCGGTCATCTACAACGGCGTCATCCTGCTCGGGCTCGGCGCGGCCGGCCAGTACATCTGGACCGCCGCCGTGCTGCTCGCCGCGGTCACCCTGGACGCGCTGGCCCGCCGGGGCTCCACGGTCACCTAAGCGCCGCGGCCGCCGCAGCGCCTCACCAGCCCGGTCAGGCCCATCGGGGCACCTGACCGGGCTGGCCCGCGTTCGCGCCCGGAATAGCCGGCATGGCACACTGGTTCCAGAGGTAAAACGCGTGCTCCGGGGTCGGTGAAACTCCGAACCGGCGGTGACAGTCCGCGACCCGGCCGAAGCCATCGGCCGGCTGACCCGGTGGAACTCCGGGACCGACGGTAACAGTCCGGATGGGAGGCAGCACGCGCGCGGCCGGGCCGGCGATGGCCCGACAGGCCGTGCTCGCACATACCCGCAACCCCGGAGCCCGCGGCAGGCGCCTGGCGGAGGAGAACGGGGTAGATGCGGTGTTCACCGGAATCGTGGAAGAACTCGGCGAGGTCGTCGCGCTGGAGGAGCTCCCGGACGCAGCCCGGCTGACCGTGCGCGGCCCGCTGGTGACCGCGGGCGCGGGCGCGGGCGACTCGATCGCCGTCAACGGGGTCTGCCTGACGGTCACCGGCGCATCGGACGGCACGTTCAGCGCCGACGTGATGGGCGAGACCCTGAGCCGGTCCAGCCTCGGCGCGCTCGGCGCGGGCTCGGCGGTGAACCTCGAGCGCCCGCTGCGGCTCGACGGCAGGCTCGGCGGGCACATCGTGCAGGGGCACGTGGACGGAACCGGCACGATCCTGGAACGCCGGCCGGGCGAGCATTGGGACGTGATGCGGATCGCCGTCCCGCCGCCCCTGGCGCGCTACGTCGTGCAGAAGGGCTCGATCGCCGTCGACGGGGTCAGCCTCACCGTGTCCGCGCTCGGCCGGGTCAGCTCGCCCGGGGAGCCCGGCTGGATCGAGGTCAGCCTGATCCCGGAGACGCTCGCGCGCACCACCCTGGGCCGCAAGCAGCCGGGCGAGCCGGTCAACCTGGAAGTCGACATGATCGCCAAGTACGTGGAACGGCTGCTCGGCGGGGGGACCCAGTCATGATCACGGACGAGACCGCGCCCGGGGAAGCCGGCCTGGACACCGTGGAGCAGGCCATCGCCGAGATCGCCGCGGGCCGCGCGATCATCGTGGTGGACGACGCCAGCCGGGAGAACGAGGGCGACATCGTGTTCGCGGCGAGCAAGGCCACGCCCGACCTGCTGGCCTTCACCATCCGCTACGCCCGCGGCCTGATCTGCGTGCCGATGCTGGGCGAGGACCTGGACCGGCTGCAGCTGCCCCCGATGACCAGCGACAACCAGGAGCACATGGGAACCGCGTTCACGATCAGCGTGGACGCGCGCGACGGCATCACCACCGGGATCTCCGCGGCCGACCGGGCCAGGACCATCCGCACCCTGGTGGACTCGGCCACCGAGCCCTACGAGATCGTGCGGCCCGGGCACGTGTTCCCGCTGCGCTACGCCGACGGGGGCGTGCTACGCCGGCCCGGCCACACCGAGGCCGCGGTCGACCTGGCCCGGCTGGC
>Ga0318546_10000653_pt1 | contig 13496 bp, 14 predicted proteins | sample GRESIP169b2f19_FD_203514 | JGI IMG/M metagenome (GOLD analysis project Ga0318546, IMG submission 203514) | Tropical soil microbial communities from Luquillo Experimental Forest, Puerto Rico - GRE.SIPMG.169b2f19 | ecosystem: Environmental > Terrestrial > Soil > Tropical forest > Bulk soil...
GCCGTGGACGCTGACCGAGCCGTATGGCCCGCCCGCATCCCAGCCGGCGCCGGACGATCTGGCCAGCGACGACGCGGCACCGGGACAGGCCCAGCCACCGCCACCGCCGGGCGGCCGGGCCGCGGGCCCGACTATGGCGCTGGGGCCGGTCCCGGGCCCGGCCCGCAGCCAGCCCGAGGTTCCCGGCCAGCCCGCCAGTTCCCACCCGCCCGCAGGGTCACGAACCGCTGGCGGCTCACGCCCCGCCGGCCAGCGGCGGGTGGCGCGCTGGGCGGCGGCCGCGGCGGTGGCACTGGCCGGCCTGGCCGTCGTCCTGCTGCTGACGCGCCCGGCCAGCAGCGGCCCGGCGAGCCCGCCAGCGCCGGCACCGCGCACAGTGGTGCTGGCCTATATCGCGGCGATCAACCGCCACCAGTGGCACCGGGTGTGGGCTCTGGGCGGGCGCAACCTCAGCCGGTCCTACGCGGCCATGGTCGCCGGTTACCGGCTGACCGCGCACGACGAGCTGACCGCGATAAGGGTCCGGGGCGACACGGTGGACGCGAACCTGTCCGCCCGCGAGACAACGGGCGTAGTGCAGCACTACCGGATGCACTATGTAGTCAGGCACGGCGTCATCGTTGCCGGGCACGCCATCTTGCTGGGCACCAGCTAGCCGCCACGCGGACGGCGGGACGGAGTCATGAAGAGAGCCATCATCACCGCTGGCGTGCTGTTCGCGATCGCCGGCTGCGGCACCAGCGGTGGGCATTCCTCCGGGCACACCCCGGGCACCGGGCACAGCTCCGGGCCCGCCACCGGCAGCCCCGCCGCCAGCACGTCACCATTGACCACGGCCGGGCAGGGCAAGTGCACACACCCCTACCCGGGGAACCCGCACATCACCGCGTGCAGCTACCCATCCGGGCTGTACTCGATCTCATACCGGCTGGAGAGCCAGTACTACTGGCACCCGGGGCCGGGCTACTTCGCGGTGGCCGAGACCTTCTACAAGCAGAACGCCCCCGGCCGGGCCGCGGGCGCCTGGACCGGGCGGGCGATCTCGGTCGGCGACAGCTGCCTGATCGACGAGGAGTGGATCCCGAACCTGAAGACCCCGCCCGGGAACTGCCTGGACGCCCGGGACGGCGAAGACCGTTCGGCCACCACCGAGGAGCAGCGGAGCGTGCTGGCGTTCTGGCGGATCATGACCGCCTACATCCCCGCCAGCCAGCGCTGACGGCGGCGACTGGCAGGATGATCGGCATGCACGCGGCGACCGGGGACAAGTTCTGGCATGACGCCGCGGCCGTGGTGGCCGGGGCCGGGCACCAGCCGTCCGGGGCACTGGTCCTGACCACCGCGCTGGCGGCACTGGCCGCCGTGGCCTCGTCGCGGCTGTGGCCGGTGACCCGGACGGTGGTGACCCTCGCCCACGAGGGCGGGCATGCGCTGGTGGCGCTGCTGGCCGGGCGCCGGGTCAACGGCGTGCGGGTGATGCGCAGCACGGCGGGGCTGACCGTGTCGGAGGGGAATGCGGCAGGACCCGGCGTCGTCCTCACCGCTGCGGCCGGCTATCTCGCGCCGCCGCTGCTCGGGCTGGGCGCGGCAGCCCTGCTGGCCACCGGGCACCTGGCCGGAATGCTGCTGCTCAGCCTGATCTTGCTGGCCGCACTCGCGGTAGCGATGCGCAATGCCTTCGGCATCGCCGCCGTGGTGGTCACCGGCGCCGCGATCGCGGTCGTCGTGTGGCGCGGGTCGGCGCTCGGCGAGAACGTGCTCGGGTACCTGCTGACCTGGTTCCTGCTGTTCGGCGGCGTCCGGCCGGTGCTCGAGCTGCAGCGGTCGCGGCGGCGCGGGCGCGGCCGCGACACTGACGCCGACCAGCTGGCCGCGCTCACCGGCGTCCCGGCCGGGCTGTGGATCCTGCTGTTCGGCCTGGCGGCACTGGCCGCCCTGGTGGTCGGCGCATTCTGGCTGGTGCCCTGACCCGGCGGCGCCGCCGTTACGCAGGAAAGGCGGTGACCTGGGCCCGGGCGTCCCTGGCGGTGATCCGGCCGGCGGTGCGCGCGGCCGTGGCGATGGCCCAGCGGCCGGTGGTGGCCAGGGCGAGCACCAGCACGGTGGCGCCGCAGCCGGTGATGATCCACCAGGCGGGCTGGCTGGCCTGGGTGAAGCCGGCCGCCAGTGGCCCGTGCAGCCCGGATGCGAGCACCGAACCGGTCACGGCTACCCCGAGCGACGTGCCGACCTGGCGGCTGGTGGACGCGATCCCGGCGGCCACCCCAGCCTGGGCGAGGGGCATGCCGGCCACCGCGGTGGTGGTGATCGGCGCGTTGACCATGCCAAACCCGATGCCGAGGATGACATAGCCGGCCAGCAGCAGGCCAACTGGGGTGCCCGGCCGCAGGCCGGTCAGCAGCAGCGCGCCCGCGGTCATGCCGGCACCCGCCACCACCAGCGGCAGCCGGGGGCCGCGGTGGCCGATCATCCGCCCCGACAACGGCGCGAAGATCAGCGTCATCAGCGCCAGCGGCAGTGTGAACAGCCCGGCATGCAGCGCCGTGAGGCCGCGCACCTCCTGCAGGTACAGGGTGTTCAGGAACAGGAAGCCACCGAGTGAGGCGAACGCGCTGACCGCGATCAGGGTGGCACCGGTGAACGGCACACTGCCGAAGAACCTGAGATCCAGCAGCGGTTCGGCCCGCCGCGGCTCGTAGATCACCAGCCCGGCCAGCGCCGCCGCGGCCAGGGCAAACAGCGCCACGATCTCCGGCGAGAGCCAGCCCGCCCGCGGCGCTTCGATGATCGCGTAGGTAAGGCTGGCCAGCAGCGCGACGACCAGCACCTCGCCGACGGGGTCGAGCCGGCGGGCGCGGCCTGCCCGGGACTCGGGCACGAACAGCGCGGTCAGCACGATCGCCGCCACCCCGATCGGCACGTTGACCCAGAAGATGCCGCGCCAGCCGACAGTGGCCACCAGCAGCCCGCCGCAGACCGGGCCGGCCGCGATCGACAGCCCGAACACGGCGCCCCAGATCCCGATCGCGCGGGCCCGCTCGCGTGGGTCGGTGAAGGTGTTGGTGATGATCGACACCGCGACCGGGTTCATCATCGACCCGCCGACCGCCTGCAGCATCCGGAAGGCGACCAGCCAGCCCAGCCCAGGCGCCAGGCTGCACAGCAGCGAGCCCAGGGTGAATGCGGCCAGCCCGATCTGGAACACCCGCCGCCGCCCGAACCGGTCCGCCACCGACCCGGACAGGATCAGCAGGCTGGCGATGACCACCGTGTAGGCGTCGACGACCCACTGCAGGCCGGACACCGGCGCGTGCAGGTCCTGCTGGATTGAGGGCAGCGCGACGTTGACGATCGTGGCATCGATGCCGGCGATGAACAGGCTCGAACAGCAGATGGCCAGGATCAGCAGCCGCCGCTGCCGGCTGAGTTCGGGCACGGGCTCCTTCACAGTTGCATCGTTCTGGCACTTGCTAAAATACAACTAACGTTCTGTGCGGCGGACCCCGGGCTGTCAGGCGAGTGCGCGCTCGGCGATCAGGTAGCAGCCGAGCAGGATCAGGGTGAGCGCGGCCACCTGCTCAGCGCGTTCCCGGAAATGCTCGCCGACGACAGCGCCCAGGGCCAGCCCGAGCTGGCTGGCCACCAGTGCCAGCACAGCGATGGCCACGATCACCGGTACCACCGGCAGCCGGGCCAGGCCGAGGGTGAACCCGATGGCGAGCTCATCCATGCTGATGCTGATCCCGAGCGCAACGATCGCGAATCCGTGGGTGCTGGCCAGCCGGCTCGCCGCCGCCTCGCCTTGGTCCCGGCCAGCCAGCATCCAGATCCCGGTGGCGATCACGGCCGCGCCGGCCAGGTAGCCCGCCCAGTCCCCGATGACGCGGGCCAGGCCGTTGCCGAGGGCCAGCCCGATCAGCGGCATCCCCGCCTCGAACACCACGAAGATCGCCGAGATGCGCAGCCGCTGGCCGAACCCGGCGGGCCGGGCCGCGCCCAGCGCGGCCGCGACCGCGAACGAATCCAGCCCCAGCGGCAGCACGAAGGCCAGCAGCCTGATCATGCCCGGGCCAGCTCACGCTTGCGGCCGGTGGGCATCATGGTTGACTGCTTTCATGCCCTCGGACCAGCTGCCGGTGCTCTGCTTCGAGTCGGTGGAAGCCTGGGACGGCTGGCTCGCCGAGCATGCCAGCACCGCCACCGGGCTGTGGCTCAAGATTCCCCGGGCAGGCTCAGGCGCCACCGGCATAGGCTACTCCGACGCGCTGGACGTGGCGCTGTGCCACGGCTGGATCGACGGCCAGAAGGGCAGCCACGACAGCGGCTACTGGCTGCAGCGTTTCACCCCGCGCAAACCAGGCAGCCGCTGGTCCCGGATCAACACCGAGCGGGTGGCGGCGCTGATCGCGGCCGGCCGGATGCGCGCCAGCGGTCTGGCCGAGGTCGAGCGCGCCCAGGCGGACGGCCGGTGGGAGCAGGCCTACGAGTCGCAGTCGCGGGTGACCGTGCCCGAGGATCTGGCCCGGGCGCTGGCGGCGAACCCGCGGGCGCGGGCGTTTTTCGCCACCCTCGACAGTGCCAACCGGTACGCGATCCTGTACCGGATCGGCGCCGCGAAACGGCCGGAGACCAGGGCCCGGCGGGTGGCCACGTTCGTCGCCATGCTGAGCGAGCACAAGAAGATCCACCCATGACCAGATGGTGACGCGCCTGGCTGCCGAGGCGGGTACCCGGCGGGCCAGGAACGCCGTCTATCTCGTCTTCGCCGCTTCCGGTTTCATCATCGCCAGCTGGACCGCCCGCATCCCGCAGATCCGGGCGGCACTCGGCGTGACGCCCGGCGTGCTCGGGCTCATCCTGCTGTGCGCGGCAGTGGGCGCGGCTATCTCTACGCCGCTGTCCGGCCTGGTCGTCGCCTGGCTCGGGGAAGCCAGGACGGTGGCCATCACCGGGGTGATCACGGCCGCCGGGCTGGCCATCGCCGCCGCTGGTTACCGGGTGGGCATCGCGCCGGTGGCCGGCGGGCTGTTCCTGTTCGGCGTGGGCGCGGCCGCCTGGGACGTGGCCATGAACGTGCAGGGTGCGGCGGTCGAGCAGGCGCTGGGCCGGTCGATCATGCCCAGGTTCCACGCTGGCTGGAGCATCGGGACGGTGGCCGGGGCGGGCACCGGCGCGGTCATGGTGCTCGCCGGGGTACCGGTGAACGTGCACCTGCTGGCCGTCGCAGTCGCGGTGGCGGTGGCGGTCCCGGTGGCCACGCGCCACTTCCTGGCGCACCGGCAGCGAGCAGCCCGGCAGGCGGGCCCGGCCGCCGGGCACCACCCCCTGGCCGCCTGGGCCGAGCCCCGGACCCTGCTCATCGGGCTCTTCCTGCTCTGCATGGCGTTCACCGAGGGCACCGGCGACTGGCTCAGCCTTGCCGTCATCGACGGCTACCACGCGGCGGCAGCGGTGGGGACGGCCACCTTCGCGGTGTTCCTGGCCGCGATGACCACCGGGCGCTGGTTCGGTCCCCGGTTCATCGATCGCTACGGCCGGGTCACGGTGCTGCGGTCAGGTACCGTCGTCGCACTGGCCGGGCTGCTCATCATTGGCTTCGGCACGGATCTGCCGCTCGCGCTGGCCGGGACCCTGCTGATGGGGCTGGGTACGGCGCTGGGGTTCCCGGTGGGTGTCACTTCCGCCGCCGACGACCCCCGGCGGGCGGCCGCCCGGGTGAGCGCCGCGTCCTCGATCGGCTACCTGGCCTTCCTGTTCGGGCCACCAGCCATCGGTTTCCTTTCCGACCGGGTCGGCGTGCAGCACGGCATTGTGCTGGCCGGCCTGCTGCTCGCCGCCGCCTTCTTCCTGGCTGCTGCCACCGCGCCGCTGCCCGTCTCCGGCCCGGCGGTGGATGGCTGACGTCCCGTGGCCTGCCCGGGCCGAACGCAGGCCGGTGTCGATTCCGGCCGGCCCCGTTCGTGAGCAGGGTGAGGAGCCAGCATGGTACTGGCACCGGAATTGTGGAGGAACAGATGAGCAGGATCGTAGTGACCGAGTTCATGTCGCTGGATGGCGTGATGGAGGAGCCGCGCTGGACGTTCCAGTTCGACCGCGGCCCGGAAGGCGACAAGTTCAAGTACGACGAGTTGTTCGCCAGCGACGCGCTGCTGCTGGGGCGGGTCACCTATCAGGGGTTCGCGCAGGCCTGGCCGTCGATGGGCGGGGACGACTTCGGCCAGCGGATGAACAGCATCCCCAAGTACGTTGTGTCCGGCACGCTGGCCGACGGCGAGGCAAGCTGGGGCCCGACCACGGTGCTCCGGGGTGAGGTAGCGGCGGAGGTCGCCGCGCTGAAGGCGCTGCCCGGCGGAGACCTGCTGGTCGAGGGCAGCAGCCAGCTCGTGCAGGAGCTGGCCCGGCATGGCCTGGTCGACGAGTACCGGCTGATGGTTTTCCCGATCCTGCTCGGCCACGGCAAGCGCGTCTTCCCGGATGACCTGGCTGACCCCACCCAGCTCACTGTGACCGAATCCCGGACGGCGGGTGATGGGGTGCTGATGCTCACCCTCCGGCCCGCCGGGAAGGAATGACCCCGGCACCGCGGCCAGCCCGGCCGGTCCCCCGCCTGCCTGCCAGCATCCCGCCGGGCGGGTGGCAGGCTCAGGCCAGGTCGCGGCCGCGGAACGCGGTCAGGCCGGCCACGGTCAGCACCGCCGCGATCGCCACCAGCCACACCAGCGGCGTGGCGGTGAACGTCCCGCCGGGCAGCTTCGGCACGTGGGTGAAGGGGGAGATGTCGGGCAGCCACCGGCTGAGCGCCCCGAACGAGCCGAGTTCGGTCAGGCCCACGAACAGCACCAGCGCGCCCCAGGCGGCCGCGGTGAACCGCGGTACCAGGCCGAAGAGCAGCGCCGCGATCCCGGCGAACACCCACACGGCCGGGAGCTGGACCAGCGCGCTGGCGAGCATCCGCCCGGCCTGCCCGGCCACGTCACCGATAGCCGCACCGTAGACGAGCCCTGAGGTGAGCCCGGCGATCACCAGCAGCACGACCGGGCCGATGATCGCGAACGCCAGGTGGCTCAGCGCCCACTGGATCCGGCCAACCGCCCCGGCCAGCACCGGCTCGGCCCGCTGCCCGGACTCCTCAGTCCGCAGCCGCAGCACCGCCTGCACCGCGTACACCGAGGCGAACACGGCAATGAAGGCCATGATCGCGGCCAGGAATGCGTTCACCAGCCCGCTGTGGCCGCCGAGCCGGACGAACATTTCCCGCATGCTCGCGCTGGTGCCGACCAGCTTGCCGACGCTGTTCGCCAGCGCGCCCAGGATCAGCCCGTAGAGCGCGATAGCGGCGGACCAGGCCAGCAGCGGGCCACGCTGCAGCCGCCAGGCAAGCCCGAACGGCCCGGCCAGCCGGGGGCTGGCGGCGGGCGGCCCGGGCCGCACCGGCAGCAGCCCGGTGCCTAGATCCCGCCGTCCGGCCAGGGCGAACGCGAGCGCGCTCACGGCGATGGTGAACAGCACCGGGATGATGAGCACCCACCAGTTCAGCGGCCCGAACGGCCGCAGCGCAGTGGCCCAGCCGATCGGCGACAGCCAGCTGAGCCGGGACAGCCAGCCGCCGGTCGCAGTGTCGCCAACCGCCCGCAGCACGAAGGCGACGCCGAGCATGCTGAGCACCAGCCCGATGGCGGTCCGGGCACCGGCCGCCAGCTGGGCGGCCACCCCCGTGATGGCGGCGAAGGACATGCCCACCGCCGCCATGCCCAGCCCGTAGGCCAGCGACGGGACCACCGGCAGCCCGGACACGGCCAGCGCCAGGCCGGCCACCAGCGCCAGCCCCAGGTTGGCGATCAGTGCGGTCAGCAGCCCTGCGGCGAGGGTGGCGCGGCGGCCGACCGCGCCCGCCTCCACCAGTTCCAGCCGCCCCGCGTCCTCGTCACCCCGGGTCTGCCGGATCACCAGGAACATGCTCATCAGGGCGGCCGCTGCCGCGCCATAGACGTTCAGCTTCCAGGTCGCCAGCCCGCCGAGCGTGTGCAGGTCACCCGCTGGGCCGTAGAGCGCGAGCGTGACCCGGTTGGTGGCGGCCGCGACCTGGAACGGCATCCGGGACGCTTCCGTGGGCGTGAGCCTGCGGGTGGCGACCACGCTGACATAGGCGAACGCCGCGACCGCGTAGATCCAGCCCACGATCATGATCCGGCTGCGGCGCAGCCCCAGCCGGGTGAGCGCCGCCGTGCCGGCCAGCTGCAGCCGGGCCGCCCCGGAGCCGGCTGGCCCGGTGCCCGCCAGGTCTGGGCTGGCGGTGACGGTCATGACTGGGTCCCCTCCGGCCCATAGTGGCGCAGGAACAGTTCCTCCAGCGTCGGCGGGCGGCTGATCAGGCTGCGCACCCCGGCGGTCGCGAGCAGGCGCAGCACCTCGTCCAGCGCGTCACTGTCCACCTGGCAGCGGACCCGGTCCCCGGTTACGTCCAGGTCGTGCACGCCCGCGACCCCGCCCAGCGCCGGCGGCGGGCCGGCCAGCTCCGCGTCGATCGCGGTCCTGGTCAGGTGGCGCAGGTCGGCCAGGGCACCGGTCTCCACGGTCCGGCCGGAGCGGATGATCGTCACCCGGTCGCACAGCGCCTCGACCTCGCTGAGGATGTGGCTGGACAGCAGCACCGTGGTCCCGCTCTGCCGCAGCTCCTCGATCGCCTCCCGGAACGCGGCTTCCATCAGCGGGTCCAGACCGGACGTCGGCTCGTCCAGCAGCAGCAGTTCAGCGCCGGAGGCGAGTGCCGCGATCAGCGCCACCTTCTGCCTGTTCCCCTTGGAGTAGGCGCGGATCTTGCGGGTGGGGTCGAGGTCGAACCGCTTGACCAGCATGTCCCGGCGCTGGCCGTCGAGCCCGCCCCGCAGCCGCGCGAGCAGGTCGATCACCTCGCCGCCGGACAGGTTCGGCCACAGCGTGACATCCCCGGGCAGGTAGGCGATCCGCCGGTGCAAGGTGGTGGCGTCCCGCCACGGATCCCCGCCGAGCAGCCGCGCGGTGCCCGCGTCGGCGCGCAGCAGCCCCAGCAGCACCCGCAGGGTGGTGGTCTTGCCCGCCCCGTTCGGCCCCAGGAAGCCGTGCACCTCGCCGGTCGCGACGGACAGGTCCAGCCCATCCAGCGCACGCGTCCGGCCGAAGCTCTTCACCAGGCCGGTCACGTCGATTGCCGTCGTCATGATTTAGACCATACACTAAATTCAGAAAGTCATGAATGTTCCTAGCGCACCTCCGGTTCCCGCCGGGAGAAAGGCACGCAGCCAATGACGCAGCAGCCAGCCGAACGCGACGAGCACGCCGTCCGCGCCTTCATCGAGCGCTTCGCCGCGGTCCTGGTGCAGGCCGGCATGCCGCCGATGCCCTCCCGGGTGTTCGCTGCCTTGCTGGTCACCGACTCCGGCCGGCTGACCGCCGCCGAGCTGTCCGGACTGCTGGGCGCCAGCCCGGCCGCCATCTCCGGAGCCGTGCGTTACCTGTCCCAGGTGGCCATGATCGGCCGCGAGCGCGAGCCTGGCAGCCGGCGGGACGTGTACCGGCTGCTCGACGACCTCTGGTATGAGATCGCCATCCGCCGCGACCAGGTGCTGGCCCAGTGGGTGATCGCCGCGCGGGAGGGCACCAAGCTGCTGGGCCCGGACTCGCCGGCCGGCCAGCGGCTGGCCGATTCGCAGGACTTCTTCGAGTTCCTCCAGCAGGAGATGCCCGCCATGCTGGAGCGGTGGCGGGCGCATCGCGGCGCCCGGCTCGCCCCGGAGCAGGTCACGGGCTGACGCGGCCCCCGCCCGCGCCGGGCCGCCACCGCCCCTGACCCCGGTCGCTGTGCCTGGCCGGGGCGGGTACCGTAGGCGCACGCTGTCAGGTGTGCGGTGCGGGATGGCCGGCCGCCATCCGCTGGTTATCAGCATCTGACGGGGACGACGGCCTAGGAGGATGTGATCATGGTGCGAGATGCGGGAGACCTCTACGAGGTGAGCCCCGGCGCGCCCACCCTCGACGGTGCCGCGCTGCTGCACTACCTGGATGGCTTCATCGACGCGGGCGCGGCCGGGCGGCTCCTGACCGCACACCTGCTGGGCAGTCTCGAGCACGAGCCGGTGGTGACCTTCGATGTGGACCGGCTGATCGACTACCGGTCCCGCCGCCCCCCGATGACCTTCGACAAGGATCACTGGGCAGAGTACGAGTCGCCAGAACTGGCCATCCACCTCGGGCGTGACGCCGCCGGGACGCCGTTCCTGCTGCTCACCGGGCCGGAGCCGGATCACGAGTGGGAGCGGTTCACCACCGCGGTCCGCTCGGCGACGACCAGGCTGGGCGCGGAACTGACCGTCGGCTTCCATGGCATCCCGATGGGCGTGCCGCACAGCCGCCCGCTCGGCCTGACCGCCCACGGCACCCGGCCCGACCTGATCGCCGGCTCGCGGCCGATCGTGGACCGGCTGCAGGTCCCCGGCAGTGTCGCGTCGCTGCTGGAGTTCCGGCTGCGGGAGGAGGACGAGGCGGCGGTCGGTTTCGCGGTCCACGTGCCGCACTACCTGGCCCAGGCCGCCTACCCGGCGGCCGCCGTCACCCTGCTGGAATCGGTGACCCGGGTGACCGGCCTGGCCGTGCCGGACGATGCGCTGCGCCAGGCCGCCCGCCGGACGGATGAGGAGATCGCCCGCCAGGTGGAGGCATCCGAGGAGATCACCGAACTGGTGCAGGCGCTGGAGCGGCAGTACGACGCGTTCGTTGAGGCGGCAGGCCGGGAGGGGCTGCTCGCCGACGACGCGAACATGCCGACGGCCGAGGAACTCGGTGCCCAGTTCGAGCGGTTCCTGGCCGAGCAGCAAGGCCGCACCGACTTCCCCGACGCCTGAGCCGGCCGGGCCTGACGGCGGGCGCGGCCCGGCCGGTGCCGGCCCGCCGCGGCTGGCTGGCCGGGCGGTGCCAGGCGACGGCCGCGATTCCCGGCACCGGCTGCCAGCCCGGCATATCGTGACGAGTGACCCCGGTAGCCCAGCTGGGGCCGACGGCCAGCCCAGCCACCGGGCCTGCTGCCCAGCCTCTCAGGAGACCGCATGCTCTTCCCCACCTCGCTTGTCGGCAGTTACCCGCAACCGGACTGGCTGATCGACCGGGAGCGGCTGCGGGACCGGTTCCCGCCCCGGGTCCGGGCGCGTGAGCTGTGGCGGGTGGACCCCGCTTACCTGCAGCAGGCCCAGCGCGACGCGACTCTGCTGGCCATCCGGGCGCAGGAGCAGGCGGGGCTGGACATCGTGACCGATGGCGAGATCTGCCGGGAAAGCTACTCCAACCGGTTCGCGACCGCCCTGGACGGGGTCGACATCGACAACCCGGGCACGGCCCTGGACCGGAGCGGCCACCCGAACCCGGTGCCCCGGATCACCGGCCCGATCCAGCGGCGCCACCCGGTGGAGGTTGCGGACGTCACGTTCCTGCGGGCCAGCACGCGCAAGCCGGTCAAGATCACGGTCCCCGGCCCCTTCACGATGGCCCAGCAGGCGCAGAACGACTACTACACCAGCACCGAGGATGCCGCGCTCGGCTACGCGGACGCGGTGCACGAGGAGGTGGCGGACCTGCTCGCCGCAGGCGCGGACATCGTCCAGCTGGACGAGCCCTACCTGCAGGCCCGGCCGGAGGAGGCCCGCCGCTACGGCGTCAAGGTGATCAACCGGGCGCTGGCCGGCATCACCGGCACTACCGCGGTGCACCTGTGCTTCGGCTACGCGGCGATCATTCACGACCGCCCGGAGGGCTACTCGTTCCTGCCCGAACTGGCCGAAGCCGATTGCGACCAGGTATCGATCGAGACCGCCCAGTCCGGCCTGGACTGCGCGGTGCTCGGTGACCTGGACGGCAAGACGATCATCCTGGGGGTGCTCAACCTCGGCGACCCCACGGTGGAGACCGCTGAGCAGGTGGCGGCCCGGGTGCGCCGTGCCCTGCCGTACGTGCCGGCCGAGCGGGTCGTGCTCGCGCCCGACTGCGGCATGAAATACCTTCCCCGTGACTCCGCGTACGGCAAGCTGGCCGCCCTGTCCCAGGCCGCCGCACTGCTGCGGGCCGAGGCGGACGCGTAGGCCACAGCTAGCGCCGGCCCGGGCAGCCTGATGGCGGGCACTCGGCAGTGACCGCCCCGGCCAGGAAACGAGGATGGGATGCTGTCCGTCAGCTGGGACACGATCCGGCTGTTCCTGCATGTGCTCGCGGCGACGGTCTGGGTAGGCGGGCAGATTACCCTGGCCGCGCTGGTCCCGGTCCTGCGCCGCCGCGGGGCGGAGATCCCGCGGGCCGCCGCCCGCCGGTTCAACCAGGTGGCGTGGCCGGCCTTCGGGGTGCTGATCGTCACCGGGATCTGGAACATCGCCGCGGTGCGGTCGCAGATCCATGGCAGTTACCGGACGACGCTGATCGTGAAGCTGGTCGTGGTCGCCATCTCCGGTGTCGCCGCGCTGCTGCACGCGCGTGCCCGCACCCCAGCGGGGCAGGCCGCGTTCGGCGCGCTCACCGGCCTGAGCGCGCTGGCCGCCCTGTTCCTCGGCGTGCTGCTGGCCGGCTGACGGCAGCCGGGGACGTCCCAGCCCCGCCGGTACGAAGCCGGGCACCCTAGGTGCCGCCGTAACGGTAGCGGTAACGGCCGGCTCCTAGCGTGCTGGTGAGAAGCAGTTCAGCGATACCCCTGGGGTGGTCACATGAACGAGTTTGAGATCACCGTCGTGATCGAGCGCCCGGTGGAAGACGTGTTCGCCGTCATCACGGACGTGAGCAAGACACCGGCCTGGACACCCGGGCTGACCGAGGTACGGCGGGCGGGCGACGGCCCGCTGCAGCTGGGCCAGGCGCTGACCTTCATCGGCAGCTTCCTCGGCCGCAGCTACCAGTCGGCATCCGCGGTCACCGAGCTCACCGCCAACGAGCGGTTCGCGACCAAGACCACGTCCGGGCCGTTCCAGCTGGAGACCGATGCCCGGCTGGAGCCGGTCGCCAACGGCACCCGGATGGCCACCGTCTACCGGGGCGAGAGCCACGGCTTTTTCAAGATCGCCGAGCCCATCGTCACCCGGCTGGCGCGTAAGCAGTTCGATACCGCGGCCGTCAACCTCAAAGCGCTGATGGAAGAGAAGGCGCTGTAGCGCTGGCAGGCAGGAGCTAGTCGCCGAGCTCGGCACGGCGGCGGCTGACATAGTCGCCAAGTTCGGCGCGGATGGCGTCATCCAGCGGCGGCGGCTGGTAGTCGGCCAGGGTCTTCGCGCAGATGTCGGAGGCCCGGGCGGTGGTGTCCTTGCCGCCAAGTTTCAGCCAGCGCTCGTAGTTGGCGGTGGAGGACAGCAGCGGCCGGTAGAAGCAATCCCGGAACCGCTCCATGGTGTGCGCGGCGCCCAGGAAGTGCCCCCCGTGGCCCACCTCCTCATGCGCGCCGAACGCCAGCGAGCCCTCGCCGATCTCCAGCGGCGTGAATTCCACCCGGAGCA
>Ga0318546_10000654_pt1 | contig 13488 bp, 12 predicted proteins | sample GRESIP169b2f19_FD_203514 | JGI IMG/M metagenome (GOLD analysis project Ga0318546, IMG submission 203514) | Tropical soil microbial communities from Luquillo Experimental Forest, Puerto Rico - GRE.SIPMG.169b2f19 | ecosystem: Environmental > Terrestrial > Soil > Tropical forest > Bulk soil...
CGCCGGGCGTGGATACGCGCTGGCTCGCTGCGCGCGGGCGGTGCGAGTTCGACCGCGACGGCAAACCCCTCCGCATGCGCGGCGTGACCATCGACATTACCAAGCGCCGGCAAGCGGAAGAAGCGTTGATCGCGAGCGAACAGCGCGTGAGCCTCGCCGCCGATGCCGCAAATCTGCGTTGCTGGGTACACGACCTTGTAACCGATCAAATGTGGGCCACGCAAACCGGCCGGAACGTGCTGGGTTGGTGGCCTTCGCGGCCGCTCACTTTCGAGCAGTTCATGGAGAGGGTGCATCCCGATGACCGCCAGTCAGTGCGACGAGCGGTGCAACGGTCGCGTGAGGATCATAGCGACTATGAAGCCGAATATCGCCTGGTGGTGCCGAGCGTGGGTACGCGCTGGGTCGCTGCGCGCGGGCGGTGCGAGTTCGACTGCGACGGCAAACCCCTCCGCATGCGCGGCGTGACCATCGACATCACCAAGCGCCGGCAAGCGGAAGAAGCGTTGATCGCGAGCGAACAGCGGGTGAGCCTCGCGGCCGATGCCGCAAGTCTGCGTTGCTGGGAGTATGACATCCAATCCGATCAATTGTGGGCCACGCAAACCGACCGGAACATGCTGGGTTGGTGGCCTTCGCGGCCGCTCACTTTCGAGCAGTTCACGGAGAGGGTGCATCCCGATGACCGCGAGTCAGTGCGACGAGCGGTGCAACGGTCGCGTGAGGATCGTAGCGACTATGAAGCCGAATATCGCCTGGTGGTGCCGGGCGGGGGTACGCGCTGGGTCGCTGCGCGCGGGCGGCGCGAGTTCGACCGCGACGGCAAACCCCTCCGCATGCGCGGTGTGACCATCGACATCACCAAGCGCCGGCAAGCGGAAGAAGCGGCGCGCGAGCTGAGCGGACGGCTGATTAATGCGCAGGAAGAGGAGCGCTCGCGGCTCGCACGCGAGCTTCATGATGACGTGACGCAACGCTTGGCTCTGCTCGCGATCGATGCAGGCCGCGGAGAGCGCAATTTGCCCAGTGCTGCCGGCGGCACGGCGATGCGCGCAATGCGCGAAAGTTTAATACGATTGAGCGAGGATGTGCACGCCCTTGCCTATCGGCTGCATCCCTCGATCCTCGAAGACCTCGGCTTGATCGAGGCATTGAAAACCGAGTGCGAACGTTTCGGCCGGGTGGCATCCATTCCAGTGGACCTGAAGGCACAGGAGGTTCCCGACCCGCTGCCGCACGCCGTCGCGCTCTGTCTCTATCGCATCGCACAGGAGGCATTGCGCAATGTCGGCCGCCACGCCAGGGCCAGCGCGGTGCAGGTTTCGCTGCGGCGTCTGGACGGCGGCGTGCAGCTTGCCGTCCGCGACAACGGGGCCGGTTTTGATCCCGCGCAGCAACGCGATCGGCCGAGTCTCGGTCATGCGAGCATGCGGCAGCGGATTTATCAACTAAACGGCGAGCTCGAGGTCGAGAGCGCCCCCGGTCACGGCACCACGGTCCTGGCTTGGGTACCGCTGAAGGAGGAGCAAAGTGAACCGTCCGCGCGTGCTGCTGGCTGACGATCACCGTGTGGTCACCGAAGGGCTGAAGGGCGTCCTCGCCGACGAGTTTGAGGTGGTGAGCGAGATTCCCGAGCCGCTGCCGCCCGTCGCAGGTCCTGTGCTTAAATGAGGCAATTGGGAGGGCGTGCGACATGCTGCAGAATCTACGGGAGCAGGTTCAACGCCAGCCGTCCGCCGTCCCCAGTCCGGCGCGCCGGTGGGTTGCCTCGATCGGGCTCGCTGTCGCAGTCGGCATTGCCTATTTCCTCGCGGCGCGTCTGAGCCTTTATCTACTGACCAAACCTGATGGCGTGGCCGTGTTCTGGCCTGCCGCGGGAGTTTCATCGGGCGTCCTGATCGCTCTTGGGCGCGATGCACGATGGCCGGTGGCCGTAGGGACCATTGTCGCGACCCTCGTGGCCAATCTCACGGGCGATCGGAACGTCTGGAGTGCCTTCGCCTTCGCTCTGTGTAACGCGGGGGAAGCCCTGCTCACGGCATGGCTGATCGAACGTTACTTCGGTTCGAATTTCAGCCTCGACCGGTTGCGCCATGTGCTGGGGCTGGTGGCGGCGGCGATCGTCGGCACCTCTGCTTCGGGGGTCGTCGCGACCGTGGCGTACAAGCTGCTCCACAGCCCGGCGGCGTCGGCCTTGATCACCTGGCAGCACTGGGTTGCATCCGATGCGCTCGGAATCATTACGGTTGCACCGCTGGTGATCGGGCTGGCTTGGGCCTTGCGCAAACCGCCGCCTCGCAGCGAGCTCATCGAAGGCACTGTGGCGCTCGCGGCGCTGGCCGCGATGACCGGAATGATCGTTTCGATGCCGTCGGAGCCTTGGGGGGCCTTGGTGCCAGTCGCCCTGCTGTTCCCGCTCCTGCTGTGGCTTTCGGCTCGATGCCGGCCGGTCTTCGCCTCGGGGGCTGCGTTCATCGTGTCCCTCACGATCGTTTGGGCGATCACCTTCGGCGTCGGGCATTTCGGTAACCCCGGTCTCGCGATGGACGACCGCATCCTGGGCGCCCAATCCACCATCTTGGGAGTGGCGATCTGCGCGTTCGTTCTTGCTGCGCTTTTCGCCGAGCGGCGTCAGCACGAGGCCGTGCTCAAGGAGAGCGAAGCGCGATTGCAGGAAGCGCTGGCGGCCGGGGCGGTGACGGCGTTCGAGTGGGATGTCCGCACCGATTTGTCGCGGCACAGCGAAAATGTCGCGCAGGTCTTGGGGTTCGATCCGCAGCAAACTGTTACCGGCTCTTCCTTCCTTACGCGGGTCCATCCGGACGACCGCGCGCGCTTCAAAGCCTTGGTGCGCGGTGTCCGCCCCGACAGCCCTTCGTATGCGGTCACCTTTCGCTTCATACGCCCCGACGGCCGGGAGATGTGGCTCGAGGAAACAGGGAGAGCCGAATTCGACGCTGAAGGGCGCCTCGTGCGCCTCAAGGGTCTGACCCGTGACATCACCGAGCGCAAGTGGGCTGAGGAGCACCAAGCGGCGCGCGAGTTGAGCGGACGGCTGATCAATGCGCAGGAAGAGGAGCGCTCGCGGCTCGCACGCGAGCTTCATGACGACGTGACGCAACGCTTGGCTGTGCTGGCGATTGAGGCAGGCCGCGGAGAGCAAATTTTGTCCAGTGCTGCCGGCGGCAAGGCGATGCACGCAATACGCGAAGGCTTAATACGATTGAGCGAGGATGTGCACGCCCTTTCCTCTGGGCTGCATCCCACGATGCTCGAAGACCTCGGCTTGATCGAGACATTGAAAACCGAGTGCGAACGTTTCGGCCGGATGGCATCCATTCCAGTGGACGTGAAGGCACAGGAGGTTCCCGACCCGCTGCCGCACGCCGTCGCGCTCTGTCTCTATCGCATCGCACAGGAGGCATTGCGCAATGTCGGCCGCCACGCCAGGGCCAGCGCGGTGCAGGTTTCGCTGCGGTGTCTGGATGGCGGCGTGCAGCTTGCCGTCCGCGACAACGGGGCCGGTTTTGATCCCGCGCAGCAACGCGATCGGCCGAGTCTCGGCCATGCGAGCATGCGGCAGCGGGTTTATCAACTAAACGGCGAGCTCGAGGTCGAGAGCGCCCCCGGTCAGGGCACCACGGTCCTGGCTTGGGTACCATTGAAGGAGGAGCAACGTGAACCGTCCGCGCGTGCTGCTGGCTGACGATCACCGTATGGTCGCCGAAGGGCTGAAGGGCGTCCTCGCCGACGAGTTTGAGGTGGTGGGCGTGGTGGAGGATGGACGCGCGATGGTGGCGGCCGCCAACAAGCTGCAGCCGGACGTCGTCGTGGCTGACATTTCCATGCCGCACCTCAACGGTATCGATGCGCTGCCCCGGCTGAAGAAGGACAATCCTGACATCAAGGTTGTGTTCTTGACGATGCACCAGAACGCGGCCTATGCGCGGCGTGCATTGGAAGCCGGTGCCGCAGGGTTCGTGGTGAAGCACTCGGCCCCCGAGGAACTGGTCATCGCGATCCGCGCTGCGCTGAAGGGCAAGACGTTCATTACGCCTGCGCTAACGGAAGACTTGTTGGAGAGCATTCAGCACGGATCAAAAGGAGGGAATGATCCGTCCGCGTCGCTGACGCCGCGCCAGCGGGAAATTTTGCAACTGCTGGCAGAGGGCCGTTCGGCCAAGGAAATCGCCGAGACGCTCGCAATCTCGCCCCGCACGGTCGAGTTCCACAAATACCAGATGATGGAGACCCATGGTTTTCACAACAGCGCCGAGCTCATCCATTTCGCTATCAAGCACGGGATTGTCACGATCTAGCCCGGAGCGGTGTGGCGATTGAGGTCGCTCGGGTGCAGCGGCCCGTCGCCAGGCCCCGTAATTTTTTGTCCGTCAACTAGTAATTTTTCGAGGTTATACCCTGCCTCGCCTTTTTAACTCTCTATCGATTCTCACCCGAGCGGAGGGGCACCGCATCGGTGCAATAGACATGACTGAGGCCATGAGCAAAGACCGGATCCACTACGCGCTGCTGGCCAACCGCCACGACGGTCTGACTGAGGGTGTCCGCGGCCTGCTCGAAACGACGTTCGATGTGGTGCTGATGGTGGCCGATGAAATCTCGTTGTTCGAAAGCGCGACACGGCTGCCCATCGATGTTGCCGTGGTCGATCTTGCACTGACCCGGGGCGAAGGAATCGGACTGGTGCGTCGGCTCCGCGCTCATTGCCCGACCATGAAACTGATAGTTGTCAGCGTCCATGACGAGCCCAGTGCCAGCCGGTTGGTACTGGAGGCGGGGGCAAATGGATTCGTCCTCAAACGTGCAATCGCCACCGATCTGCTTCCCGCCGTTGACGCGGTGCTTGCAGGACAGGGCTACGTCTCCCCATTGCGAGGCTCGTAATTTCTCACACCGACGCCCCGGAGTTTTTCGAGGTCACGGCCCGCTGTACTTGGTCCAACCTAGTCCGGCAATCGCGCAATGAGCGATTGAGGAGCGGAGACGGACCATGCCCACGCAGCTCTCTCCAGAATCACACCGGCACCAAAGCCCACCATCTCTGCGCGCCGAGTTGATCGAAGTCTGCATCAGCCTGTGGCGCAAATGCTTCGATCGCTATCGGCCAGAACTTCACTATATGCGAGGCCCTGGCCCGCGGTGGCGTGAGAAGTATGGGCGGGCGTAGGTTGTGCGGCGCTTCAAGGGGGTACGTCACTCGAAGCGCTACGCCAGGCCCGTAATTTCTCACGCCATGCCCCGGTAGTTTTTCGAGGTCAGGCCCCGCTGCTCTTGGTCCAACCTAGTCGGCAATCGTGCAAGCAATCAGACAGGGCTGAACAAGTCGGCAGTTCCCTTCGGCGGCGCAACGTGATGGCTCATGGCCGCGAGCGGGAGGAGCAGATCATGGCAACATTTACAGGCACGGCCGGCCACGACGTTGCGAACGCGAGCGGCGGAGCGCTCACCGGATTCACCCGTGGCACATCTGCCGAGTTGACCGATGGCGTGCTCATCCAATCGATCGCGGATGGGGACAAGTTTGCGCTGCAAATCCTCTTTATTCGCCACCGTGCCCGGATCTACCGCTTTATCCAACGTTTTACTCGGGATGAATGTTTGGCCGAGGACGCGCTTAGCGAGGTGTTCCTCGACGTCTGGCGCAAGGCCAAGAGCTTCAAGGGGGAGTGTCAGGTCACAACGTGGCTGCTGGCGATCGCTCGCAATAAGACGATTGCCTTGCGTCGGCGGCAACGGACATCCATTGCACTCGACGAAACCGAAGCTGAAGCGATCGAAGACCTGAGGGACAATCCCGAGAGCGCGCTTGATAAGAAAAGTCACGGCGCGCTGCTGCAGAAATGCCTAAAGGTGTTGTCGCCCAATCACCGGCAGATCATCGATCTAGTATACTATCAAAGCAAATCAATCCAAGAAGTCGCTGACATCGTCGGTATCCCGCTGAACACCGTCAGGACACGCATGTTTTACGCGCGCAACCAGCTGGGCAAGGTTCTCGAGCAAGCTGGTGTCGAACATGCCTATGCGTGAGCTGGCGCTGTCCGTGCAAAGGGCGCTCGCTAATCTGCGTGTTCAGCATGGTCCTGGAGACTGGCCGCTCACGCCATTTCTTAGGGCGGTTTGTTTAGCGGAGTTGGCGCACGGAGACGCCGCGGATGCAGTGTGATGCAGCTGTGCTAGCAGGGCTTAGATCGGTAACGACCCCGGGGCCGAACGAGTAGACTCATCGACACACGGCAAGCGAACCGCAGTCGTGAACCGAAGCGGTCGCAGCCTGAAATGTAGGGCTTAGTGGAGGCAACATGCGGGTACAGTTCTGGGGGACTCGTGGTTCGATAGCCAAGCCCGGACCGAACACGACTCGCTACGGGGGAAATACCTCGTGCATCGAGGTCCGCTCGGCAAGTGACACGCTTGTTATCGTTGATTGCGGAACTGGAGCGCACGCGTTAGGTCAAAAGCTAATGTCGGACGGCACCAAGAGCTTGCGCGGCCACATCCTAATCAGCCACACACATTGGGATCATATCCAGGGCATTCCATTCTTTGCGCCGCTTTTTGTGCTCGGCAGTGAATGGGACATATACGGCCCGAAAGCGCTCGGGCAATCATTGCGTGATGCTCTCGCCGGACAGATGCGGCATACCTATTTCCCCGTAACGATCGATCAGTGCCGAGCCAAGATCCGCTATCACGACCTTGTCGAGGGTACCTTCTATATCGACGATATCAAAGTCTCTGCCCGCTATCTGAATCATACAGCGCTCACGCTTGGCTATCGGTTGGAGGCCGATGGGGCATCGGTAGTGTATGCCTGTGACCACGAACCGCATTCGCGCCTATTCGCAACTGGCGACGGAGAGATCACTGGGCAAGATCTGCAACACGCCGAATTTGCCAATGGCGCCGACCTTCTCATCCACGACGCGCAATACACCGCTGAAGAGTATCCGGACAAGGTCGGTTGGGGTCATAGCTCGGTCGAATACGCGGTGAAGATCGGGCAATTCGCGCGAACGAAGAAGGTCGCACTGAGCCATCACGATCCACTCAGGGATGACGACGCTATTGATCGCCTAGTCGCACGCGCCCGGGCAAAGTTGCGGCAGAGTTCCTCTTCGTTGGATGTTTTTGCTGCTTCCGAGGGACAGATCGTGGACGTGAGCAGCTCTCTCCAGAATCACGCCGGTACCAAAGCCCACCATCTCTGCGCGCCGAGTTGATCGAAGTCTGCATCAGCCTGTGGCGCAAATGCTTCGATCGCTATCGGCCAGACCTCCACTACATGCGAGGCCCTGGCCCGCGGTGGCGTGAGAAGTACGGGCGGGCCTAGGTTGTGCGGCGCTTCAAGGGGTACGTCACTCGAAGCGCAACGCCAGGCTCGTAATTTCTCACGCCATGCTCCGGTAGTTTTTCGAGGTCACGCGCCGCTGCTCTTGGTCCAACCTGATCGGGCAATCGCGCAAGCAATCAGACAGGACTGAGCGCACATGATCCAGCCCTACGATCTGCTGACAGCGCTCGACCTGTATAGCCTGATGCTTTTCTTCTGGTTTACGCTCTTGTTCGACCTGCCTCGCTACCTCATGAGTGCGGTTACTATGGCTTGCGTGCCGTGGCAGTCCCCGCCGCCCAAACGCTGCAGTACCAGCGCGGTCGTAGCCGGACATAACGAAGCGAAGACCGTTCGGCTGTGCGTCTGCTCGCTCGAGGTCGACGAAATCATCGTCGTGGACGATGGCTCGACCGACGACATGTGGCTCGAGGTCCAGCGCCTCAAGGAAGAAGGCATCATCACCCACGCCATTCGCTTGCCGTCACGGCAAAGCAAACCCGCCGCCATCAATACCGGGCTGGCGTTATGCTCGGGTGAGATCGTACTGATCGTCGACGCCGATACGGTTTTGGCGCCGGGCGCGGTCGCCGCTGTGCTCGGCTACTTCTCCGACCCCAAGGTCGGGGGCGTCAATTTTAATCTGCAGGTGCGCAACGAATGCGCGACCCTGACCACGTGGTTTCAGGCCATTGAATATTCCATCGCAGTATCGGCCGGGAAACGCATGGCCGACGCCCTCGGCATTCTGCCCAACGTATCGGGCGCGGCCGGAGCATTTCGCCGCACAGCGCTAGAGCAGGTGGGAGGCCAAGATATCGAGGTGGCTGAAGATGCCGCCTTGTCCATGAAGCTGCGCGACGCGGGCTGGAAGTTGCGATTCGCCCCCGACGCAATCGCCCACACCCTTGCGCCGGAGACCATGGTCTCCTTGTTGCTGCAACGACTGCGATGGGATTCGAGCATCATCACGATTTGGTGGCGAAAGCACGCCCGCAATCTAAATCCGTTCGGGCGGCATTTCAGCTTCGCCAACATGTGGACCAATCTTGACGTGCTGTGGTTCTCCGCAATCCTGCCGCTTGTCTTACCGGTGTACCTGGTGTGGCTCTACAATTCGGTCGGCGAGGTCTCGATCACGTTTTTGCTGACCGTGTTCCTCGGACTGTGCGCACTCGACGTCATTCTATGCGCCGTCACCCGCGTTCCGCTGAGGTTTTGGCCTTACGTGCCTTATTACGTGATCGTGCAGAATCTTGTGATGAAGCCCATGCGCATGATCGCGCTCGTGCTCGAACTCACGCTGCAAATCTCACGACGTGACAACTACATTCCGGCCCACCAACGCTGGAAGTTAACGTAATCGCCCAACAGGAGGACGAACATGCGACGAGCTGCTACAAGGCTGATCTATTTTGCCGTGTTGATTGCCTTTGCGGTTTACCTCGGCAACACCCTTTTGGGGGGCTACTTTTACCCGCGAGGCGAAGGTCTCGTCATCGGCGAGCCTGCCGTAGTCGCCGCCGAGTTCATCGCAACCGTAACTGCCGTACCGGTCAGGGATGGACAGGAGGTGAAGCGAGGCGAAATCGTCAGCCATATCTCGTCGCAGTACATGAGCGAAAACCGCGCCAGGCTTGCCTCCGACTACGCCGCGCGTGCCTCGCGCCTCGCCGAGGTGAAGGCACGACGGGAAGTCGTGGACGCCGTGCTGGTCTCGGCTGAAACCCGCGAGCGAGTCGCGACCGATGGCCTCGCGCAACTCGACACAATCCAGAAGAAAGGATACGTGCCGATCTTGACCCATACCGCCGCTACCGATCAGGCTTTCAAGGGCAAGCAGGAAGCCGAAGCATTGCGCGCGGAGGGTCGTGCCCTCGACGGGCAAATTTCGACCATGTCGTCGGCCTCACAACAAGCCGATGGCGCCCTGAAGGAGCTGGTTGCGCTCTACGATGACGGCAACCTTCGATCGATGATCGATGGTGTGGTCGGCAAGGTCCTGGTCCGCCCCGGCTCAGTGGTGCGTCCGGGCGAGCCAATGATCGAGATCGTCGGCAAGCATCGGTTCGTTGTGGCGTGGTTTCCGGTCTCGCGCCTCTATCGTCTTCGAGTCGGCGACGCCGTCACCATAGGCACCGGCGGCGAGAACCTGCCTGGCAAGATCGCCAAAGTCAGCGTCATTGCCGACGCGCTGCCGAAGGAATTCCAGAAGGCATTCGCGCCCGCCGAACGGCAGCAACTAATGTGGATTGAATTCGATCCCGGCGTGGTTCCGCCGCCCTACTTCACGAAAGTCACAATCAGTGACGGTGGCGGTATCGCTGCCGCCAAGGCCATGACGCGATGCGACCGTTGTTGGGAACTGTATCGGTAGAAGCGAAGCCGGGCATCGCCACAAACCGCTTGGCCGCTCCCTGCGCAAGCTGACAGCTCGTATCTCCCTCGGTGATCACAATCGTGCGGCGCCCAACCTTTTGGGACGGGTTTGGGAGCATCCAAGAACCAGCCGGCACAGATTGCGGACCAGGTGCGAAGGAACGAGGTAGCTCGACGGCTCGGCAAGGGCGCGAGCTGTACCAAGGTTGGCAGGTTACTCGGAGCTCTGTACCTATGCTCGACAGACACATCGATCGCGGGATGTTACTTGGCCCAATTGCGGCCATGCTCAGTGCCAGAGAGCACGAGTTGCTGCGGCGACTCGTGACCGAAAACGGCGGTCGCTACGGCGAAGTCTGTGGCATCGATTTCGACCGTCTCGAATCAAAGGGACTCGTGCTTCTGCATGGCCAGCGCGGCGAGCGCGCCAGCGGTTTTTTGGCGTGCAGCGTCACCGCCAAAGGCAAGGCGCTGTTGGCCCAATTGAACAGGACGAATGGTCACGCCCGCGTTTTCGGTGACGGCAGTCACGGTCGGTACGCAGCTCACGCTGCCGTCGGGCGCGTTGCTCACGGTCAACCCGGACGGCACGTTCAGCTACGACTCCAAGCATCTGTTCGACTATCTGCCTGCGCCCGGCTCCGGCGCTTTCAACCTGACAGTGACCGACACCTTCAGCTACAGCATCACCGGCGGCGATACCGCGACCGTGACGGTGACGATCGGCGGTGTTGATAGCGACGACGTCCTGCTCGACAGCCCCGGCATCGACAGCCTGGCCGGCGGTATCGGCAATGACCTCTACTACGTCAACAACACCGGCGATGCGGTGGTCGAGGCAGCCGGCGCCGGCTTCGACACCGTACACGGAACCACGGTGGACGCCATGACCGACGAAGATCGAAACGAAGATTTCGGCCTGGTGTTCAAAACCAATGAAAACGCCGCCCAGCCAGCCGCGCCACCGGCCGAAGACGGGGCAGACCCTTGGGAGCCTTTGCATCGCTGGTGCGACAGCCGCGCCACCGCCATCGTCGAAGCGGCGCTCGATGCGGCTTGGCTGCAATCGTGATGTACAAGTTGATGATCTCGGTAAGTACTTGATGCGCCGATCCTAACCATTAGACTCGCCCTGTTTATGCGCTACCCCAGGACGGGCCTCCAGCATGACGGTCCTGGTCACCGGCGGCGCCGGCTATATCGGAAGTCACATGGTTCATGCGCTCGTCGATGCCGGCGAGCGCGTCGTGGTGCTCGACAACCTCGCGACCGGTTTCGATTGGGCGATAGCGCCGGGCGCGTCGCTCGTCATCGGCGACGTCGGTGACCAACCGCGCGTGGCTGCCTTGATCGCGGAGCACCGGGTCGACGCCGTTATCCATTTCGCCGCCTCGGTCGTCGCGCCGGACTCGGTTCGCGATCCGCTCAGCTATTACCGCAACAATACGGTGAACTCGCACGCGCTGATCGAGAGCGCCGTCAAGGGGCGTGTGCGCCATTTCATCTTCTCTTCGACCGCCGCGGTCTACGGCAATCCCGAGCGCGTGCCGGTACGCGAAGACGATGTCACGGTGCCGACGTCGCCCTATGGATCCTCGAAGCTGATGACCGAGATCATGCTGCGCGACGCCGGCAGTGCCCATGGCCTGCGCCATGTGATCTTGCGTTATTTTAATGTCGCCGGCGCCGACCCGCTCGGTCGCACCGGCCAGTCGACCAAAGGCGCCACCCACCTCATCAAGGTATCGGTCGAAACCGCGCTCGGCCTGCGGCCAAAAATGGATGTCTTCGGCATCGATTACCCGACAGCGGACGGCACCTGCATCCGAGACTACATTCACGTGTCCGATCTCGTGCGGGCGCATTGCGATGCGCTGGCGTATCTGCGCGGCGGCGGCGAGTCAGCCACGCTCAATTGCGGTTACGGCCGGGGTTTTTCCGTGCTCGAGGTGATCGAGACGGTAAAGCGGGTCTCGGGCGTCGACTTCAAGGTCGCGTTCGCCGGCCGGCGGGCTGGCGACTCCGCACAGATCGTGGCGGCTTCCGACCGCGCCCGTTCTTTGCTCAAATGGGAGCCGCATTTCGACGACCTGCAAACCATCGTGTGCCACGCGCTGGCATGGGAGCGCAAGCTTTTGACGCGCGCCGGTTGACCGTTGCGAACTCGTCGATTCCGCGGCTCGATCGATGGTTGATAATTCGATATTCTGCAATCTGGCTGGTGGGAAATTGATGCAATCTGATCGATTGAACCGTCGCGAGTTCATCAGACTGCTCGGCGGCGCGGCGGTGGGGTGGCCCCTCGCGGCGCGGGCGCAGCAGAAGGCCGTGCCAGTGATCGGATTCCTCGGTTTCGGTTCGCTTGAGAATTTCGGGCCCTTCTTGACGGCGTTCAGGAAGGGGCTCAACGAAGCGGGCTTTGTGGAAGGTCAGAACGTCGCGATCGAGTATCGCTGGGCGGAGGGTCAATACGATCGGATGGAGAAATTGGCGGCCGATCTGGTCGGCCGTCGGGTGGCGGTGATCGCGGTGCCGGGCAGCCCGCCGGGTGCACGCGCGGCGAAGGCCGCTACCTCGACGATCCCGATCGTCTTCGGCGTCGGTGAGGACCCGGTCAAGCTTGGTCTCGTTGCGAGCATCGCCCGCCCCGGAGCCAATGCGACCGGGATAAATTTCCTCACCGCTGAGGTGGTCGCCAAACGGCTCGCGGTGTTGCATGAGCTGGTGCCCGGCGCCGCGCGTGTGGCCGCGCTCATCAATCCGAGTGATGCCATTCGCGCCGAAGCCGTGCGCAATGACCTGGAGGCGGCTGTGCGCACCATGGGTTTGCAACTGCAAATCCTCAACGCCAGCAGCAGCCGCGAGATCGATGCGGCGTTCGCCGCGCTTGCGGGCGAGCGTGCTGACGCGCTCTTTGTCGGCCCCGACGCTTTCTTCAACACCCGGCGCGTCCAGCTTGCGAACCTTGCGGCGCACCATTCGATTCCAACCGCGTTCGCGGTGCGTGAATATGTCGAAGCGGGCGGGCTCATGAGCTACGGAACGAGCGTCGCGGACATGTATCGTCAGGTCGGCGTTTATACCGGCAAAATCCTCAAGGGCGCGAAGCCTGCCGATCTACCGGTGCTGCAATCGACCAAGTTGGAACTGGTCATCAACTCTCAGACGGCAAGAATGCTGCGCCTCACCGTGCCACCGTCGCTGCTCAGCATCGCCGACGAGGTGATTGAATGAAGCGCCGCGAGTTCATCACGCTGCTCGGCGGCGCCGCGGCGTGGCCGCTCCCGGCGCGCGCGCAGCAGCCGGTGAGGGTGCCGACCATTGGTTTCTTAGGCCAGAGCACGCGTTCGGCCACTTCCGAATGGACCGCCGCCTTTGTGCAGCGACTGCGCGAACTTGGCTGGATCGAGGGTCGTACCGTCGCGATCGAGTGTCGCTGGGCCGAAGGCCACGACGAGCGCGGACTACTACATATAGTATATCGGCGGAATGGACTTCTGATCGCTCCGCGTTTCAACGACGCTGCGAAGGCCCGGGCAAGCCCGGGCCTTTTTTCGTCAGTCACTCGGCCGGCGCCACCACCCGCGAACGCTGCTTCTCCACCCCATTGACCAGCACCGCGATGACGGCCGTCGCGAAGACGAAGCCGAGCGCGATGGTGGCGGTCGTCCCCAGCACCAGGTCGAAGCCGCCACGTCCGTAGAGGAGCGCAATCGCCGTGACCGCCGCGCCCGCGGCGAGGAAGGTGAGGAAAT
>Ga0318546_10000669_pt1 | contig 13404 bp, 9 predicted proteins | sample GRESIP169b2f19_FD_203514 | JGI IMG/M metagenome (GOLD analysis project Ga0318546, IMG submission 203514) | Tropical soil microbial communities from Luquillo Experimental Forest, Puerto Rico - GRE.SIPMG.169b2f19 | ecosystem: Environmental > Terrestrial > Soil > Tropical forest > Bulk soil...
CGGCACGTTCGAGTTGGCGTTCTGCGGGGTCGGCGTGTCCTGCACGACGGTCCCGTCCGCCAGCACGTAGACGTTGACCCCCCGGACGAACGGCTTGTACCAGCGCCAGAGCCGGTCCTGGGGAAGCCCGGTCAGGCGGCTCCGGTCAGCGATCGTCGGCGGGGTGAACGTGTAGATGGCGAAGGGCTGCTCACCCGCGAGGGGTCCGAACCCCGTCGAGTACCCGGGGTGGAAGGGGCTGCCCATCTCATGCGCCCGCGATGATCGTGCCGATGAGGGCGAGGGCGGAGAGCGTGGCCGCGCCCTGGGCCGTGTACCTGACGGCGAAGTTCGTGGTCCCGGCGTTCAGCGCCTGGATGAACGTCACCTCGGCGGTCGCCTGGACGGGCTGCTTGCCCCCGATCCAGAGCACCTGCTCGGGCTTGGACCCGACGGCCACGACCGTGGCGCCGCTGATGTCGAGGCCGACCTGCACCTGATTGTTCACGGCCTGGGTGTCGATGTTCATGGAGAGGACGAGCTCTGCCGTCGTCGGGTCGTTGAGCGTGACCGAGCCGGTGACCGGCGGGGTGAGGTTCGTCCACGCCGCGTTGTTGGCGAGCGTGAACGGCCCCTGGTTGACGACGTTCCAGAACGGCGGGTGCGAGTCGTTCCAGAGCACGGTCACGATCTCGCGCATGTCGGCCGGGCTTATCAAACCGGCCGAATTGTCGGGGAGCAAGTTGAGGAGGTCCTGCAGCGTCGTCGCCATCTGGCTACGGCTCCGTGATCCCCAGCCTCCGTGCGGCCTCTGTGTCCCCCAGGTTCCTCGTCGCCAGCAGCCTGGTGCGAGCACGAGGCTGTGTGTCGCCCGAGCCGGGGTCGTCGGCGTCGTTGTCACCACCGACCGGACGGCTGTACTGGGTGTACCCGCCGTCGCGCATCATGTCGAACGCGGTGTTCGGGCAGGTGTCGACGGGGCTGCAGAACGCTGCGCGGTCGTGGCTGTCGGTGAGCGCGGTGTCGAACCGGTCGATCGCCCCGGTCTTCTCGACGAGGCGCCGGGGCTTGTAGTCCTGGTGCTCGACGGCTTGGAGGTCGAGCGGCGGCTCGATCGCCTGGGTTCCTGACGGCCCGGTGTCCTGGTAGTCCTCGCGGGTCTCCTCGGAGCCGAGCTTGAAGGTGTCCGGTCCGCTCGATACCACCCCGGGGTTCGGGCGCGGCTCGACACGAGAGCCGGGCGTCATCAGCGGGCCGTTGCGCGGCGTCGGTGGCGCCGTCGCGGTCGGGTTCCTCGGCTGGCGAGGCGGAGGCATGGTGTCGCGGGCCATCAGAACACCGTCTCTGCGGGAAGCGGCGGGATGCACTCCACGTCATCGCCCGGGCGGTACTCGCTCCGGGCCATCTCGTGGGCGTTGGCGTCCCGGTAGTTCCGCTTGGTGGTGTTCAGCTCCGCTCCCCGGCCGCTCGGGATGATCTCTGCGCCCGTCGCGATCGGCGGGTCGGTCCACCCCTCCATCACCCGGTCCTCGCCGCGGACGTCGCCTGCGTGGCGGCCCATCTCGGAGTCGGTCGCGTTCGGCCCCTGGGGGGGCTGGCCGTACCCACGGTCAGGGGCGGGCGGGAGGTGGAAGCCCTCGCCGATGGTCTGGCTTGCCGGCTCGACCACGCACGCCTCGTCACGGACATCGGCGCGTCGGCCCATCTCCGTGTCGGTCGCCGGTCGGCCCTTGCGCTTCGGGTCAATCGTCATCGCCTCACCTCGATCGAAGGGTCATGTGGCCGGTTCCCCCTGCCGACCTCGCCAGTCTGTCGGTGTCTGGCGGCCCGGCAGGGGGTCACGACCATCTTCCACGAGCGGAGGAGCCCCAAGCTCGCCGACCGCTCGTAGGTGCCATCGCCGAGAAGCACGCTTCCTGCGGAGAAGTGGAGTCCTCGGCATCCGGTCTTCCTTGTTACTCGTTGATGGACGGTGGAGGACCCGGGTTGATGTCGCCCAGCGTGGTGGCCGACTCGATGCGCTGCATCGCGGCCTGACGGAAGATTCCGTACGCGCCGAGCCAGTACCAACCGAGCGGCACGAAGCGCCGCAGGTGGTCGGTGACCGGGCCGTCGATGATGTGGGGGACCGCACCGTTGCCGTCCGTGATCGAGTACGCCTTCGCCAGGGCCTGACGGCCGAGGATCAGCGTCGCGAAGACGGTGGTGGTGCCGTAGGCCCCGTAGTACGGGTAGCCGGAGAACTGGCCGCCCGAGGTGCCGCCGAACACAGGAGCGCGCGGCGACTCGACGAAGCGCACACCCTCGAACGTGCCGATCTCGCCCTGCCAGATGGCCGCGGGGTCGGCGTAGTTGTGCGGGTAGCGCCACGACGTGACGCTGGTCTCGTTCATCAGGTCGTACTTGGTCGACGGGTGGATGACCCCGGCGTAGTACCCGTCGAAGTCCTCCGTGTTCGCAGCACGGAGCTTGGCCTGCACGGTGAGGACGTCGGCGGACGAGATGAGCGAGCCGTAGTTCTGCTGACCGACGCCGTTACGGCCGGCGGTCTGCGCCGCGTTGATGGCGGCCTGGGTCGCGCCCTGTCCCGGTGAGTACCAGACGTTGGTGCCCCCGATGACCGCAGCACGAGCGACACCGTCGATCGAGACGCCGGCGTTGAAGCCGATGACGTTCGCGACGACGGGGTCGATCTCGACGAACGCCTCGCCACGGAGCTTCGCGGTCGTGATGATCGCGTTGCCGTACTCGGCGAGGGTGAGGACTACGACGGAGTCCGACAGCGGCTGCGCCTGCACGTCGAGCGACTCGTTGGCGAGGGCGGCGTAGACAGGCGGGAGGTCGTTGACGATCGTGAACTGGACCGACGCACCCGGCATCGACTGACGGGTCGGCTCCACGTCCGCGAAGTTGTCGTAGATCATCTGGGGTCGGAGGGCGAAGTACGCCATCCGGTCGTAGGCGGCCTTCGCGAAGTCCAGCGAAGTGCTGCCGGTGAAGATGTCAGGTGATCCTTGAGGCATGGTTCCTTCTCCCCGGAGGGATCAGGGCGTCAGCGCGTGCCTTTCGTGTAAATGCCCATCTCGGGGTGTTCCCGCTGGTACTTGTCCACGAGCTCCATCACGGCCTGCTGGCCTGCCCGTGACGACGGCTGCTTGTCGGGGAGGGCCGCGAGCTCCGCGTAGAAGCTCTGCCCCGCGTCAGGCTGGGGCGGTCCGCCCCCGCTCACAGTGCCCTGCGCTGCCTGCAGCCTCGCCAGCTCGGCCATGATCGCCGACTGGTCCTCGCTGCCTGCGGTGGCGGGCGGGGGTGGCTTCTCCTCGAACAACCCGTACTCCTTGGCCTTCGCCAGGATGGCGTCCGGGTCGGCGTCTCCCTTGTAGGCGTCCCTGAAGAGCGCCCCGAGTCCGTCCCGTGGGATCTGCGCCTCGGCCATCGCTGCCCGCATCTCCGCTTCCGCGGCGCGGTGCAACTGTTCCTCGTACTGCGCCCGCTGCTTGCGGGCGTCACGCAGCTCCCGACGGATGTTGTCGTCGAGAATCGCGCCCTCGAGATCGTCGTCGTCTTGAGGCATGGTCGCTCCGTTCTGGTGTACGCGCATCAGCCGGAGGGTCTGAGCGTGTCGACTTGTACGCAACGGGGTCGTCGGTCCCGCCGAAGGGGTTGAACGGCCAGCTCACCGGGTGCCCCCGGGCCAGCTCGCGCTCAAGGCGCACGGTACCACTAAGGACCCTGGCCCTCCGTGGATGCCGAGCCAGCACCCCGAACGCCCTTGGCCGTCGCCTCGAACCCACCGCCCGCAGAGAGGAACGCCTCGCGTGCGGACTCGGCCGTCCGGACCTGCTCGCGCGCCAGGGCCTGCGTGGTCCCCTCGTACCCCGGAACCATCGCGCCGAGGAGCTCCCGTGTCGTGACGTGGGGGGCGACCGCGCCGGGGGCGGTGGCGCGCAGGTACCCAAGGTTCGCGGCGGCGTCGATCGCCGTCGCCCCTGCGCCTGGGGTGTGGAGGAACTCAAAGTGGGCGAGCTCCATGGCCTGGGCCTTGCTGATCGGCCCGAGGCCGCTCGTCCGGGTCTGGGCGCCGAACTCGGCGGCTTGGAGCTGCTCGCCCAGGATCATCGTCGCGCGGTTGGGGTTGGCGAAGTACGCCGTCAGCGCCCCCAGGCTGTTCTTGACCCCGAAGTAGTGCTCGAACTGCCGCTTGACGAGCGGGTCGGCCTGCATGGCGACGGTGTTCAGGTCCTTCAGCCTCGCGTTGAACTCGATGGGCGAGACGTCGTGGGCCACCAGCTCACCGATCTCCCGCTTGGAGATGAACCCATGCGGCAAGGCGTACTTCGTGGCGAGGCCCATCATGGCGTGCTCGTAGGTGATGTACTGCGTCTCGCTCATCAGCGGCAGGCCCAGTTTGGCCCGGTCCTTCATCCCGGGGAACGCCGCGTCGTACTGGGGGGTCTTGCGGATGTCCGCGATGATCTGGTTGTAGTCCTCGCCAGCGACCGCCCGCTGGTAGACCCACTTCACCATCGCCGGGTCGCCCAGATCCCACTGGCGCATCGTGGCCTGCACCCGTTCGTACGCGCTGTAGACCTCGGCGTTGGTCGGGTTCCGAAGCGCCCGGTTCCCGAACCGGTCGACATAGACGGCGGTGTTGTGCTTGGGCGCAGTGGTCCCGGTCGCCGACGCGAGCCGCTCGCCTTGGGGCAGAGCCGTGAGCGGCGCACCGCCGCCCTGCTGGATCGTCTTGCCGAGGCGATAGACGTAGGTCGCGAGCGATTGCGCGCCCGTCGCACCGACGTCGTAGACGAGTCCCGGCACCCGGCCCACCGCCTGGATCTCGTTCTGGGTGAGAGTGCGGACCTGGACCGGACCGCCGTTGCCGTTCTCGTCGGCGGCGATCACGAGGTTGTTGCCGAGGTAGATGACCTCGTGGCCGAAGTGGCCCTGCGCCCCCTGCTCGAAGATCACGTCGCCCGGTTGCAGCGAGCCGCTGGTCACGGGGACCATCCACTTCTGCTGCTGCCAGGTGGTCCGCGCCCCATCGACGCCCGGAACGTCGCCGACGCCCTTTTGGATCGCGAGTTGCACGAACTTCGAACAGTCCATCCACGACCCCTCGAACCCCGACGGCTGGCCGCGGTAGGCGAGGGCCTCGCGGAGGAACTCGACGACGTCGTTGCCGGGATCACGCGCCTTCGCCCTCCCACTCCCGGTGGGGGTGGTCGTTTGGCCGGTCGGGTGGCCGAGCGGGTTCCCGGCGTGCTGCTGTTGTGCCAGCGCCTCGCGCCGGTCCTCGGCGCGCGCGGCGGCGGTACCTGGGGCTGGCTCCGGTCCCTCAGCCACGTGGCTCGCCTCCCGAGAACGCGTCGTTCATCGCCTGGCTGAACCCCTGCGCCCGTGAGCTCGCGGCGGGTGAGTGGTCGAACCCCAAGCCCGGCTCACTCACGAGGTAGAGCTTGAACTGGCTGAGGGGCATCAAGGTCGGCCGACCGGTCTTCTGATCGACGGTCCCGTCCAGCACGTGCATCCACATCGGGTCGGTCCAGTCCGGCTCGGTGTCATCACCGAGCGTCGCCTTGGCGATCTGCACGTAGGGGTCGACGAGCACGCGCGGGGCGAGGCCCTGGGCGATCTGTGGGGCAAACGTCGGGAACATCCCGGTCGCGATCTGCTTCGCGTACTCGAGGTACTGATCCTCGTGCCCCTTCCACGCCTTCGCTGCCTCGTCGGAGATGGGAACGAGGTAGTCGGCAGCGATCTGGTCGACGCTGCGACCCTCCTCGCCTTGGGTAGGAGCCTCGGGCTTCTCGCTGGGCGGCTTGGCGCCTGCGGCTGGTGGCTTGGCCACGCCCTCGGTCGGCCCGACGTCGGGTGGCGCGGGCGGGAGCGACGTGTCCGGCGGCTCGTCGGCAGCGGCCAACTGCTCGTCGAAGTCCAGCCGGGGTGGCCTCGAGGGGACGAGCTCATCCGCCAACGAGCTGCCCTGACACGGTGTACTCCGCCGCGAGCGGGCGGAAGACGCTCGAGATCGTGTACTGCAGACGCTGGCCGATCGCCTTGGCCTGGTCCTGGGGGATGCCCCACTCAGGCGGGAACGTGTACTTCCCCTCCTCGATCTGCGTGAGCTTGTCGTTCCACCAGGACACGGTAGTGCTGTACCCGTACCCGCCCTTGTTGGGCGACGCCAGGTACGCCCGCAGCGTCCCGGCGGTGAAGTACGACGAGAGCTGTGCGGCGACGTAGATGCTGTTGTCCAACACGCTGTTGCCCCCGTAGTGCGAGTCGAGCGCCATCGTCTCGAACTCGTGCATGGTCGTCTCGCGCCACGCCTCCGTCTGGTGGCTGTTGTAGTACGACGCGTACTGCGGCGCGATCTTCAGGAACTGCTGCAGGTACGACGGCCGGCCGGTCGAGTGGGTCCCGAAGTACTCCTGGTAGAGGGGATACGTGTCGGCGTTCGGTCCGAGCCTCGCCGCGTTCTCGTCAAAGTTCTTCCACAGCACGTCGTAGACGAACGCCTCGCCGCTGGCGTTGACCATCGCGTTGATGTACTGCTGCGGCGAGTCCTTGTGGCGCAGCCCCACCAGCCCCAGCGTGTTCGCCGACCACTGGCTGTACCCCGCGGTGCGGTCGCCCGGTGGGGTCAGCGCAGCCGCCGCGCTCGGGTACTTCCCCACCATGTACGGGTTGGTCAGCGCGAACTGCACCCCCGGCAGCGTGTCCGCCCACGTGCCGCCCTCCACGGTCTGGGATCTGGACACCGGGATCACGACCGCCCACGGGAAGTGCTTGTGGAACGCGTCGTCGGCCTTGGCGACGTCGCCGTTGAACTTCTTGAGGAGGCCCCGGTACGCCGTCTGCAGGTCGGGTGCGGCCTGACCGAACGAGATCGAGAACGGCGACATGGCACCGAGGCCCATCTTCACGACCCAGTTCCAGACGGTGTGGATGTTCATGTTGTCCAGAAAACTCTGCCGCCACGCCGGGTCGTCCCACTGCTGGGAGAACTTCGCGTACGTGAGGAACAGCCGGACCTCGCCGGGCGTCGAGTGCGCCGGGAGCGTGATGCCCCCGCCACCCGGCCCCTCCGGGTGGAAGTACGCCGTGTTCCCCGTCCCCGGCACGTTCGCGTACGAGTTGTAGATCCTCGTCATCTCGCCGAGGATCGCCGCCTCGGCGACCGAGTCCAGCACGGTCTGGTACGAGCTCGTCACCCCACCGAGACCGCCCCAGCCGAACTCCGCGCCGCCCGCCCCGAAGATCAGCTCGACGATGTGCTGCAGGATGCTGTTCGGCAGGGCCGCCAGCACGAGTGGCAGTTGGTTCGAGACCTGCCCGCTCACCTTGTTGTTGAGTCCCCTCCACCAGTCCGGCCCCAGGAGGCTGTGGAGGCCGAAGTGGCCGATGTTCAGGTCGAACCCCTGGTACCCCGTGAGCATCGAGAGGTCCTCGATGGCCCGCAGCGGGAACGACGCCACGGGGCCGGCCTTCGGGGTCACCATCGCGAGGATCCGCTGCCACGGCGCGCTGCCGGTCGCCGAGTCCTCGGCGTTGGGGATCGGGTTCATCGACTGGGTCGAGTTGAGCATGAACAGGAGGTTCAGGCCGTAGAACGAGTACGGCGACGTCAGGTACGCGACCCCGTTGCGCGTCAGGCTGGCGATCCCACGGTTGATCCCCAGCATGAGCTTGATGTACTGCTCGAACGCGCCGGGGTTCTCCTGCCAGAGCCGGCCGACCCTGCGCCACGCCTGCATCTGGGCGAAGTAGAACGGCGCAACCACACGGGCGGCCTCGTCCCACACCGTCTTGTCGAGCGGGTTGTGGATGTACTGGACCATCTTCTGCACCGCACGGATCTTCGCGAGCGCGTCGGCCTGCGCCTGGGTCATCTCTCCGTCGCGCACCGCGCCGCGCAACAGCGCCCGCTGGTCGGCGAAGTCCAGAATCCACGTCGCGTCGCGCGAGAGGTTGTTCACCATCGGCCCGAAGATGTGGTCCTGCATCCACCCCGTGACCCCGTGGACCCACTCCTTCGACGCCTTCTTCACCGCCGTGGTGACCGGCCCGGAGACCATGTTGAACGCGTCGGCCGGGACCCCGCCGTGCACGTCCGCCTGCCACGCCTGCCAGGAGCCGGGAACGGAGCGGTCGATGATCCGCTGGGCGCCGATGAGGTCGATGTACCGACGCTCGGCATCGAGCAGCCCCGCGTTCTGCGAGGCCCAGAGGCTGTTCTCGGCCATCGGGGACCCGACGACGAACCCTGACGTGCGCTTGCCGAGGATTGCGGCGTGGTCGAGCCGCGGGTCCCCCGTCGAGGTGAACGTGCCGTGGACACGGTCCGAGACCGCCGGGTGGAACGCGCGGTCGAAGTAGCGGATCTTCTCGCCGTAGTTGTCGATGAGCTCGAGACCGGTCGCCTGTGCCGCCATCTCCGCTTGACGCCAGTTGCCGGTCCGCTTGTACTCGTCCACCCAGGACTTCAGCAGCGCGCGATCCCAGTCCGACCGCTCGAGCGCGAGCGCGCGCAGCCACCGAGCCTGGATGAACCCGTGCGCCGTGTTCGGGTACTCCTGGAAGTTCTTGGAGAGGGCGTAGCGGACCTCTGCGCTCGACTTCGTGTACCCGATGTTCTCGTGCATCGCTTGGACCGCGGCGTCGATCGCGCCGGGTCGCCGGTTGTACTGGGTGATGTCCGAGGTGTGCTGCGAGCGCACCGCTGGCGGCGAGATGTGGCCCTGCTCCATCCAGATCGACGCGGCCGCCGCGTCCATCAGCTCGTTGAACCGAGGACCGGCGAAGGACCTGGCGAGTCCGCGGTTGAGCCCGAGCCGGAACGAGTACAGCGCGGCGGTGAGGTGCCACATCTCTCTCGACTCCGGGATCGGCATGTCGTTGCGGACGAAGTACGTGGCGGCGTAATCGCGTGTCTGGGCGATCACCGCCTCCTGCTCCGCGGTCGTGGCCGTGCCCTTCTGGGCCTTCTCCATGTAGCGCGCAAGCCGTCGCCCGGTCTTCGTCGGCACCCACGTGAGGCGGCCGCCCCGCTCGATGACCGCCTGGCGGAGCTTGTACTCGGTCTCGCCCGAGGTCCCGATGAAGTGCGAGGCCGCGGTGTTGAACAGTCCCTTGCGGTACATGTTCGCGAAGACCTCGGACCCCGCCACCCGGAACGCCCACCCACCGGTCGCGAGCGCCAGCGGTTTGAACCACCGGTCGTTGAAGAGGAAGTCGATCCAGTCCCGCGCAGAGCCGAGCGCGACGCGCGGCATGTCGTTCCGCATGATCTTCCAGTGGCGCACCCCGTCGATGGTCTCGGACTTCTCGAGGGCCTTCTTCCACCCCAGCACCATCTCGTGCACCGCCGCGTCGACCTGGCTGTAGTTCGGGAGCGTCATCCGCTCGAGCTCGTTCGGGACCGCGGCCGAGCTGCGCGTCGCCGTCGAGAGGTCGTCCTTGTTGAGGACGTCGACGTACGAGAGGTTGACGCCGTCCGGGCCGATCACATAGACGCCGGCCTCGTCGCCGAACGCGTTGCCCGTGAACTTGGCGGCGAGCTGTCGGGCGGCACGGACGATCGAGGTCTCGAGCTCCACCCCCGCCTCGGGGCTCAGGCGCTCCCTGGCCGCGCGCTCCCAGAGCTTGCGCTGGAAGAACCCGGCGTACGCGTTCTCGACGATCATCCGCCACTGCGCCGGGTCCGTCGTGTGCAACAGCATGTTGCCCAGGTGCTGGACGACGCCCTCGCGCTCGCCCAACTGGCGGTAGACCTGCAGCACCGCTGGCACCAAGTTCGGGTCGCCGATCATCCCGGTCTTGTTCTCGAACTTGGCGGCCCCCGAGGTCGTGTCGAGGTACATCGCCAGGTTGGCGAAGAGTCGGCCCGGCGAGTACCGACCCGGGATCGCCCGGAGGTTCGCCTTCAGGAAGTCGCTGAAGTTCCGCAGCGGCAGGGTCTCCACGCGCATGAGCGTCGTCGCGCGCTCGCGATCACCGAACCAGTCCAGAATCCGCTGCTCGGTGGCGGGCACGTCAATCGAGTCAGCGGCCAGCCTCGAGCTCGCGATCCGCGGCGGGAGCTCGCTGCCCTTCGGGACCTTGGCGTACTTCAGCTCGGTGGCTGCACCCTCTTTGTAGACCTTCAGGTCGTCGATCTCGGGCGCGGCGGTCGCGAGCCTGCGGTTGGCCCGGGCGATCGCGCCGGCGTCGTTGGTCGCGTAGTACCGCACGGCCTTGCGCCAGGTGCGCCCACCGGGCGCCTCAAAGAGCACCCTCGCCTTCGAGATGTCGGTGCCCGGGAAGTAGGGGTGCAACAGCCCCTTCAGCCCCTCGGGGCTCCGCGCCTCTGCGACCAGCCGACCGTACGCCCCGAGGGGCATGGGGATCCCGAAGTTCATCGTGGTGTCGATCCCCATGCGGAGGGTCTCGCCGATGAAGTCGTGCTGCATCGAGTCCGGCAGGAGGTTGTAGACCATCCACCCGAACGTGTCGGGCGGGTGGCCGGGGCTGTTCTTCGACCACTCCACGCCGTTGGCGGTCCGCGCCCAGGAGTCGGGGTAGATCAGCCACTTCGCCGTCGCGATGTTCGTCGCCTCCATCGCGAAGAGACGCGGGGAGGTCAAGAGGTCCGAGATGATCCGCGCCACGCGGATCGGCACGCTCAGGGTCTGGGCGATCCGCTCGGTGCTGTACCCGATGTACCGGTCGACCCCCGGCAGCCCGGACCTCGCGAAGTTCCGCCAGAACTCGCGCTGTCCCTCCTCGAACGCCCTGCGTGCCGCCGCCCGCTCGGCGTTGGTCTCCCCGCTGATCCCCAGGCGCTCCGCCATCGCCTCGAGCCGCTGCTGGCGCGCAGCCGTCTCGGCGGCACGCGCCGCCTGCTCGGCCTCTGTCGCGGGCCGCATCGTCCACTCAGCCCCCTGTGCACCACCCTGGACCTCGTCGGCGGCGCCGGGCCTCATCGTCCACTCCATGCCCGCGCGCCCGCCCACGACCCTCGCCTCACCCAGCAGGTCGGCTTCGGCAGCACCACCGAGTCCGAGCCGTGCGATCAGGGGAGCGAGCATCCCGTCGGTCGCCACGCTGACGACGATCCCCATCGCCAGCGCCGGGGCGGCCGCCGCCAGCGCCGCGGCCCACCCGTGGCGCATCCCGACGTCCATGTAGTACCGGAACGTGTGGTTCGGGATGTCCAGGTACGAGTTGACGCTGCCAGCCATGGAGCGGTACACCTCATTGGCGAGTCCCGGGTCCCACGGCACGGCGAACCGCGTGACCCCCTCGGCGCCAGCGCCCGTGACGCCTCCGAGGTTCAGCACGTGTTCCAGCAAGTTCCACGGGACCTGCGTGACCCGCAGGTCTTCCGCCAGAAACTGGCCCGTGGCGTTGACGACCGGTCGGCCGTACCGGTTCCCCCCGACCGTGGAGATGATCCCGTGCAGCCCGTGGACGTTGCCGGTCTCAAAGTAGTTCCACCCGTGGTTGATCCCCTGGATGATCGACGCGTCACTGAGGTAGTGGGGCAACCAGTCCTGCTCCGACGCCGAGCTCCCGAGACCGCCGCCAGGCGCCCCGGTGAACCAGTGGCTCGCCGCGTCGTACCCAGAGGCGATCCCGTGTCGAGTGGCGTCGAACGCGCCCGCGACGTCGTGACCCGCGCCGCTGAAGAACCCGCCGATCTCGCCGAGGAGCCCGCCGCCGCCGGGCGTGGGCTGCCGTGGCGGCGCGAGCGGACCGGCGATCCCCTGCGCCATCAGGGTGTTGAGCTCGGTCTGGTGCTGCATGTGGACCGCGCCCTCGGCGGTCTGGATCGGGTCCGCCAGGCTGTTCGCGCTCTTCGCGATCGCCATGGTCGTCCCCGGCATGTTGGCGAGGTGGGGGACCTGCTTGATGAGCTGGGTCACCCTCGCTGCGGTCTCGGCGTTCGCGTCCTGGCGCTGCTCGACCGACGGCCCGACGTGCTGGACCGGCACCAGCGTGTCCGGAGGTTCCGGACCCGGGGGACCGACGGGGCCAGCGGGACCCATCGGCCCGGCCGGGTAGCTCGGCCGCTGCGGCTCGGGGCCGTCGGGCACTACATCCCCACCACACGCGCGGTCGCGGCGAGCAGGCGGATCTCAGGGGTGGCGTCGGGACCGGAGGCCAGCATCTGCAACTCGTCGCCGAGCGTGTTCGTGGGCGAGCCAGCCAGCCCCTCGGGACCAGCCCCCGGGCCGATCGGCAGCCCCGAGGTGATCGGCTCTTGCGGCCGGCGAGTCACGTCGAGAAACGGGAGGTCCCCCGGTGCGTGATCGGGCTGTGGGCGCTGGGCCATCGTCGCGGGGACGGTCGGCGTCGGGACGTTGAGATCCGCCGATGCCCGGGGCGCGACCCGCATCGCCTCTGCCTGACGCGTGGCCTCGCCGTAGGGCTGACCGGGGACCGGCCGGTTCGCGAGCTTCTGGCCGGTGCCGTTACGCGGCACTTGCGCCTGCCGGGTGCGTGGTCGAGAGGAGCTTCATCAGATCGGCCGCCCCCATCGGCGGCTGGGGGACCGTGGTGCCCGGCTCCTCGCCGGAGCTCGACGGCGGGAGCATCGGCGGGGCGCCCGGACCCAGAGCAGCCGGACGCTGCATCCCCGGTTGCAGCTCCTCGGGCTTGGGCTGCTCGGGCTGGCCCTCGCCTTGGCCGAGCTGGGGCTGACCGCCCTGGGCCTGGGCCTGGGCGTGCTGCTCGTCCTGCATCTGGCGGTGCACCTTGTCCACCGCGTCCTCGAGCGTCGTCTTCCCGTCGGCCATGGCCTTGGCGATCCGCGCGATCGTGTGGGGGTCGAGCTGTCCGTTCTGGGCCTGGGCCTCCATGCCCGCGAGCAGCGAGCGCCGCAGCCCCTCCATCTGGATCCGGTTGATCTCGAACTCGACGTCGTCCACCGAGGCGTCCATCTCCATGGCCTTCTGCGCGGACCAGACCCCCTCGCCGATCTTCTGGCCCGCGGCCACCTCGGCCTGGGCGGCGTCGTACCCGGGGAGCGCGTACTTGGCGACCACGTGATCGGTCTCGAAGGTGGCGGTCACGTCGTAGTCCGAGCGCGACTCGATCCCGTCGGCGGGGATGAAGAACATCGACGTGCCGTTGAAGTACGTCTTCATCACCTTGATGGCCCGGCGGATCTCCGCCTCGAAGGACCGCTCGAGGATCTCCTGGTACTCCTGAATGGGCATGTCCATCGCCGCGCCGAGGACCATGGCACCGCGGCGGGCGGTCCTGACGTTGGTGGGCGACTCGCCGCCGAACTCGGCGGGGATCCCCCCGGTGAGGCGCTGGTTGCGCTCAAGGCTGTCGAGCGCCTGGAACCCGGACTGGGGGATGTTCAGCACGGCCTGCTGGTACCGGCCGTTCTCGATGATCCCCATGATCCCCTGCTTCCCGTCGGCCTCGCGCACG
>Ga0318546_10000674_pt1 | contig 13389 bp, 12 predicted proteins | sample GRESIP169b2f19_FD_203514 | JGI IMG/M metagenome (GOLD analysis project Ga0318546, IMG submission 203514) | Tropical soil microbial communities from Luquillo Experimental Forest, Puerto Rico - GRE.SIPMG.169b2f19 | ecosystem: Environmental > Terrestrial > Soil > Tropical forest > Bulk soil...
GCACAGGCCGATCGCGGCCTGCGCCGGGGCCGCGCTGCTGCTGATCACGGCGTGGCTGCCGCTCGTGCTGGTCGCGATGGCCGCGATCGGCCTGTGCATCGTATGGATCAACGTGGGCGCCATCACCCTGATCCAGCGCTGCACGCCCGCTGACCTGCTCGGCCGGGTCGACGCGGCGCTCGAGTTCGCGATCATCGTGCCGCAGGCGGCCTCGATCGCGGCCGGTGCGGCGCTGATCGCGGTCGTGAACTACCGCATCCTGCTGCTCGCGATGGCCGCGGTGATCGGGTTCTCCGCCGGCTACCTGGCGAGCCGTCGCGACCCGGGCTTCGGGCAAACGGTTGCGAGCACATCGCCGCAGGCAGATAGCATGCCGAGGGAACCAACGGGCGCATCATAGGATTGGACGCCGCGCGGAGCGGAGGTGAGCGCCGATGCCTGACCCCCCGGTGACGCTCCGGGACGTGGCGGTCCGTGCTGGCGTGCACCCGGCGACCGCCTCCCGCGCGCTGAACCCGGAGACCCGGATCCTGGTGAGCGAGGACACCGCGCAGCGGGTGCTCGACGCCGCGGAGGCGCTCGGCTACAGCCCGAACCCGGTAGCCAGGAGCCTGCGGACCCGGCGCTCGCACACGGTCGGCGTGCTGATCCCGGACCTGAACAACCCGCTGTTCCCGCCGATTGTCCGCGGCCTGGAGGACCGGCTGGCCGTGGACGGCTACGTGGCGCTGATCGGCAACACCGATTCCGACGACCAGCGCGAGCGCATGGTGTTCGACCAGATGCGGGCGCGGCACGTGGACGGCCTGGTGCTGGCCACCGCCCGGCTGCACCATCCGCTGCTGGCCGAGGCCTCCCGCGCCGACCTGCCGGTCGTGCTGATCAACCGCCTGGCGCAGGATTACAGCTTTCCCTCGGTCTCGGTGGACAACGAGCGCGGGGTGCGGATGGCCGTCGCCCACCTGGCCGGGCTCGGGCACCGCCGCATCGCCTACATCGCGGGCCCGCAGGAGCTGTCCACCGGGCTCAGCCGGTACCGGGGGTTCGTCACCGCCATGGAGTCCAGCCGCCTGCCGGTCGACGATGACCTGGTCGTGTTCGCCAAGTCGTTCACGGTCGAGGAGGGAGTGCGGTGCAGCCGCCTGCTGCTCGACCGGGGGGCCGGCTGCACGGCCATCGCCGCCGGCAACGACATGCTGGCCGTGGGCTGCTACGCGGCGCTGGACGAGACCGGGCTGGGCTGCCCGGAGGACATCTCCGTGGTCGGCTTCAACGACATGCCGTTCATCGACCGGCTCCGGCCGCCGCTGACCACGATCCGTTTCCCGCACTACCAGGTCGGCACCGAGGCGGCGCAGCTGCTGCTGGAGCGGATCGCGGAGCACTCCGGGCCGGTGAAGATCCTCTACCTCGCCCCCGAGCTGGTCGTCCGCGGTTCCACCGCCCGGGCGCGGATCAGCGGTTAAGCTGCCTCGCCATCCAGTCGGCGCTGTAGGGCCGGTGCAGGTAGGACACGTTGGCGCAGCCGTGGCCGCCACGGTCGAGCAGCAGCAGCTCGGCCGGGCCCGCCGCCTCGCCGGCCAGCCGGTCGGCCTGCTGCCAGCCGACGATCCGGTCCTGGCGGCCGGCCACGATCAGCAGCGGAACCGTGAGCCGCCCGGCCCGGCCGGCCAGGGTCAGCTCGCGGGCCCGGAGCCGGGCCTCGTCGGCGTCCGCCGACTTGGAGCGGACCCGGAACGCCTCCCGGGTCAGCTCGGGCAGCTGGTCCCACCCCTCACCGAAGCTGAACGGCCCGCTCAGCGCGATGCAGGCGCGCGCCCGCCGGTCGCCGCTGGCCAGCCTGGGCGCATAGTAGCCGCCCAGGCTGACCCCCCACACCCCGATCCGGCCGGGGTCCAGGCCGGGCAGCGCGCTGACGGCGTCCAGGATGGCCGCGCCTGGTACCTCCCAGTCCGGCCGGATCGCCAGGTCGTACTCGGCCTCGCCCTGCCCGGGGCCGTCGACGGAGAACGTGGCCAGGCCGCGGTCCAGGAACAGCTGCTCGGTGGCACGGAACTCCTCCTTGGCCGAGTCCAGCCCGGGGATCAGCACCACGACGGGGTGCGGCCCGGGCCCGGCGGGACGGCGCAGGATGGCGGCCAGCACCGCGCCGTCGAACGGGATCTCGACCCGCTCGCCCGGCGGGCGCAGGTGCGGCAGCGCGTCGTTCAGGCAGCGCACCGCGGCGCCGTGGGCCTGGCGCAGCTGCGCGAGGTCCTGGACGAACAGGAACTTCGCGAAGTGGTAGTACACGGCCGCCTGGCCGAGGTGCCCCCCGCCGGACAGGAGGCGCCCGTCGTCAACGGCCTGCCGGCCGAGCGCCTCGTGCTGCGCGGCGGCGGCGCACCACGCGGCACACCACCCGTCCCAGCTGGCGATCCCGGCGGTGACCCGCGCGAAGTCGGCCGGGTCCACGCCGTTGGCGACGAAGCGGGCGGCCCAGTGCTCGATGGCCATCGTGACGCGCCGGTCCGTCATGCCCGTTATCCTTCCCTAGCTGCGCCAAGTCCCGGGGGCGGCCGCCGTTACCGGCGAAACGCGGGCGGTCGTCCGCGAAACGCAGGTAACAGCTTGGTCATCAGCCGCCGGCAAGCGTTGACAAGCGGGTAAATAGTAGTGAACGCTCGACGTGCAAACGATTGTAACGAGGGTCAGGCGGTGATGACGTGGCTGATCAGCACGGCGACCATCGGCTCGGCTGGCTGGGAACCGGGCGCATGGGCGTGGCGCTCGTCCGCCGGCTGCTCGCCGCCGGCTGTGACGTCTCCGTGTACAACCGGACGAAGGCCAAAGCACAGCCGCTTACCGAGTTCGGCGCGAAGGTGGTCGACTCGGCCGCGGACCTCTCCAGCTGCGACATCGTCTTCACCACGGTCGGCACGTCCGAGGACCTCGTCGACGCCGTGCTCGGCCCCGGCGGGCTGATGTCGGATACCGCGATGCCGTCCATCCTGGTGGATTGCTCCACGATCTCGGCCGACGCCTCCGCGCGGATCCGCCAGCAGGTAGCCGCCCGCGGCACCGCGCTGCTCGCCGCGCCGGTCATGGGCAACCCCCGGGTGGCCAGGGCGGGCCAGCTGACCCTGGCCGTGTCCGGGCCGCGCGTCGCGTTCGATGCCGCGCAGCCGTACCTGAACCTGCTCGGCGCGGGCTCGACCTACGTGGGGGAGGGCGAGCTAGCCCGGGTGGTGAAGCTCTGTCACAATCTCTTCCTGGGCACCGTGGCCCAGTCGATGGCGGAGATCACGATTCTGGCGCAGAAGAGCGGGGTCGACCGGCAGGCGTTCCTGGCCTGCATCAACTCGAGCGTGATGGGCTCGCTGTTCACCCGGTACAAGACTCCCGCGTACGTCAACCTCGACTTCACGGCCACGTTCACCGCCACGCTGCTGCGCAAGGACTTCGACCTGGGCCTGGCGGCCGCGCGGGAGCGCGAGGTCCCGATGCCGGTCGCCGCGCTGGTGCACCAGATCGTGCAGGGGCTGGTCGGCCGCGGGTACGGGGAGCAGGACTTCGCGGCGCTGATCGAGCTCGAGGCGCAGTCGGCCGGCCTCGACCTGGTCAGCGAGGAAGCAGAGGTCTCCGACGGCCTCGAACCGCCGGAGGACGCGGTGCCCGCTGGGGGAAGTACCGGGGAGAACAGGTCTGGAGATGGGAATACCGGGGGAGATGACGCACGGTGAGCCGTTGGCCTCACCATCCGCGGCCCGCCGCCGGCCGGCCGTTCCTGCCACCCCGGACGGGGCCACGCGGCCCCGGACCGGTCCCTCGTTAATCATGAATCGGAAGGAGGACCGGGGATGAGACCTAACCGCGCCCGGTTCTTGTCTCTCGGCGCCGCAGCCATCGTGACAGTCGCCCTGGCGGCCGGCTGCAGCAGCAGCACCACCACAAGCTCCGGCTCGGGCAGCAGCGCCAACAAGTCACCCATCCTCATCGGCACCTCGCTCTCGCTGACCGGCGACTTCTCCGCCGACGGCGTGGCGTTCCAGAAGGGCTACAACCTCTGGGTGCACGATGTGAACGCCAGCGGCGGTCTGGACGGCCGGCAGGTGAAGCTGGTGGTGCTCAACGACAACAGCAGCCCGACCCAGGTCACCACGAACTACCAGGACCTGATCACCGTCCATCACGTCAACCTGACCTTCGGCCCGTTCTCCTCGCTGCTCACCGCGCCCGCCGCGCTGGTCGCGCACCGATACGGCTACGCGTTCATCGAGGGCGCGGGCGGGTCGCAGCTGGTGTTCGGCGAGAACCTGCCCAACGTGTTCGACGTGAGCCTGCCGGTCGCGGCCGAGCTCAACCCGCTGATCGACTGGATCAACGGGATGTCCGCCAGCGCGCGGCCGACGACCGCAGCGTATCCCAAGGCCAATGACCCGTTCGCGATCCCGCAGACCGTGACGGCCCAGGGCAAGATCCAGCCCATGGGGGTCAAGACCGTGTACTCCAAGATCTTCCCCGCGGAGGTCCCCGACTACAAGCCCAACGCCGACGCGGTCGCCGCCACCGGCGCGCAGATGGTGGTGCTCGGCTCCACCGACGTGCCGACCGTGCAGGCGTTCATGCAGGCGTTCCAGCAGCAGCACTACAACCCCAAGATCTTCGTGGCCACCGCCGGGCCCGACCAGGGCGCGGCCTTCACCAGCGCGGTCGGGGTTGCGAACGCCAACGGCATGATGGTTCCCAACGGCTGGTACCCCGGCTACCCGAACGCGGCCAGCATGAAGATGGTGAATGAGTACGTGGCCAAGTACGGCGGGACGCCCTCGGACGTCAACGCCGACGTGGCCGAGGCCTACTCGGTGGGCGAGGTGGCCGCGCAGGCCGTGAAGGCGGTCGGCGGCCCCGACAACTCGAAGATCATCAGCTACCTGCACAGCGGCGTCACGCTGGCCAGCGTCCAGGGACCGGTGCAGTTCAACTCCCTGGGCCAGAACGTGAAGGCTATCGCCTTCATCTTCCAGTGGCAGAACGGGAAGTACGTGCAGGTGCTCCCGCTCGGCGCGACCGGCTCGGTGGCGATCATCAACCCGAAGCCGCACTGGTCCAGCTGAGCCGCACGGCGGCGGAGTAGCACGGAGCTGAGATGGGACGCCAGATCTACCAGGCCATCGTCGACGGGATACTCGGCGGCGGGGTCTACGCGCTCATGGCCGTCGGGCTGACGCTGATCTTCGGCGTGCTCGACATCATCAACATCGCGCAGGGGATCCTGGTGGTGCTCGGCGCCTATCTCAGCTACGTGCTCTCCGTCCACCTGCATATCGACCTGTTCGTGGGGCTGCTGATAACCGTCCCCGCGATGTTCGTGATCGGCGTCGCGATCCAGTTGCTGTTCATCCGGCCGCTGCGCGGCCGGGAGCGCACGTCGATGTCGCTGCTCGCCACGTTCGCGGTGGCGCTCATCATCGAGGGCCTGCTGTACCGGTTCTTCGGCCCGGACTTCGTGACGCTGAAGGCCTCGTACATCACCTCGAGCTTGTACATCTTCGGGTTCTACCTGCCGTACATCTACCTGTACGGCTTCGCACTCGCCGTGGCCTGCGTGGCGGCGATCTACCTCCTCCTGTACCGGACCCGGTTCGGCCGCAGCGTGCGCGCCACCATGCAGGACCAGGTGGCCGCCCGGCTGATCGGGATCGACGTGAACCGCGTGGCCGCGCTGACGTTCGGGATCGGGGTAGCGGTCACCGCGGTGGGCGGCATGATGTTCGGCGCCGTCAGCGGGGGGTTCAATCCCAACAGCGGCTACGACCTGATCTCCCGGCTGCTCGCCATCATCATCCTCGGCGGGCTGGGCAGCATCGGCGGCGCGCTGGCGGCGGCGCTGCTGATGACCACGGCCGAGTCCCTGGTGGACATCTGGTCGCCGGACTGGGCGGTCGTGGTGTTCTACCTGGTACTGGTGCTGGTGCTGGTGTTCCGCCCGGCCGGCCTGTTCGGCCAGCGCGCCGCGAGGGCCCAGTGAACGAGATCCCGCGGTGGCGGCACCTGGCCTCGGCGGCCTGGCGTCCCGGCGGGGCCCTGGCCGTCCTGGCCGTCTTCGCCGTGTTCCCGCTCGTGGTGACCAACGGGACGGTGACCACGATCGCGGTGGACACGCTGATCTTCGCCGTGTCCGCGGTGGCCTGGAACCTCTTCTCCGGATACTCCGGCTACATTTCCCTGGGTCAGGCGGTGTTCTTCGGCACCGGGGCCTACACGGTGGGGATCGCCGCCCGGGCCTGGCACCTGACCGGGGACACGGTGTTCGCGCTGCTGCCGCTGGCCGGCGTGCTGGCCGGGGTGCTCGCGGTGCCGCTGGGGCTGATCGCGCTACGGGTCAGGCGGCACACCTTCGTGGTGGTCACGATCGCGTTCTTCTTCATCGCCCAGCTGACCGCCACCAACCTGTCGGTGACCGGCGGGTCGAGCGGGATCATCGCGCCCTCCCCGAACTGGGACCCCGCGACGTTCAACAACCCGTTCTACTACATCGCGCTCGCCCTGCTGGTGGTCACCACCGTGGCGTCCTGGCTGATCCGGAGGTCACGTTTCGGCCTGCAGCTGCGGGCCATCCGGGACGACGAAGACCGGGCCGCGGGGCTCGGCGTCCGCGCCATGCCGGTCAAGCTGACCGCGTTCGTGATCTCGGCGGTCGTGACCGGGATGGCCGGGGGGCTGTGGTTCTACTTCATCGGGCAGGCCCTGCCCCAGTTCGCCTTCGACCCGTTCTTCGACCTGTCGGTCGTGGTGATGGCGTTCCTGGGCGGGCTCGGCACCCTGGCCGGCCCGATCCTGGGCGCCCTGATCATCGAGCCCGGCCAGCAGTGGTTCACGCTGCAGTACACCAACGAGTACCTGAGCGAGATCCTGCTGGGAGTCTTGTTCCTGCTGGTGATCCTGTTCCTGCCGCGCGGGATCATCCCGACGGCCGGCGAGCTGGTCACCAAGTTCCGGGCGCGGCTCCGGCAGCGCCGGGCGGACGCCGCGGGGCCGCCGCCGGTACCCGGACCTGCACCGGGGCCGGCCCCCGTCGGCAGCGAAGCCGGGACGGCAGGCACCGAAGCCGGGACCGCGACCCGGGAGGCCAGGCCGTGACCGCCATGCTCCGGGCCGAGGAGGTGTCCAAAGCGTTCGGCGGCGTCCAGGCCCTGAGCGACTGCACGGTCGAGGTGGAGCAGGGCAGCATCACCGGCCTGATCGGGCCGAACGGGTCGGGGAAGACCACCCTGTTCAACACCATGACCGGCTATGAGCACGTCGACTCCGGCGATGTCTACCTCGGCGACAGGAAGATCACGAACCTGCGGCCGCAGCGGGTGTTCGCCCTCGGCATCGGCCGGACCTTCCAGCTCACCCGGATCTTCCCCCGGCTGACGGTCATGGAGAACATGCTCGTGGCCGCGCAGCACGCCGACCAGGGGCGGCCCCGCAACCCGCTGGCCCGGGCGGGCGGGCGCGCGGACCGGCGCCGGGCCGCGGACCTGCTCGAGTTCACCGGCATCGCCGACCACGCCGACGCGCTGGCCGAAACCCTGTCCTACGGGCAGCGCAAGCTGCTCGAACTGTCCTACGTGCTGGTCGCGGACCCGGAGATCGTGCTGCTCGACGAGCCCGCGGGCGGGGTGAACCCGTCGCTCATCCAGCACCTCGCCGAGCGGATCCGCGAGCTCAACACGGCGGGGAAGACCTTCCTCATCGTGGAGCACAACATGGAGTTTGTGATGAGCCTGTGCGGCCAGGTCACGGTCCTGGACTACGGGACCGTGGTCGCGACCGGGCCCCCGCAGATCATCAGGAGCAACCCGCGGGTGCTCGATGCCTATCTCGGGCTGACCGAGGAGGAGGACTCCGATGTCCCCGGGGAGTGAGCCGGCGCTCGTCATCGAGGGCCTGGTATCCGGCTACGGCGGCGGTGACGTGCTGCACGAGGTGTCCATGACCGTGGCCGACGGCGGGATCACCTGCGTCGTGGGGCCGAACGGGGCGGGCAAGTCCACCCTGCTGGCGACCGTCAGCGGGCTGCTGCGGCCACGCCGGGGGAGCATCACGTTCCGCGGGGAGCCACTGGCCGGCAAGAGCCCGCGCCAGATCCTGGATCTGGGCCTGGTGCACGTGCCGCAGAACCACAGCCTGTTCCGGGAGATGACGGTCAGGGAGAACATCGAGCTCGGCGCGTACACCGTCAAGGACCGGGGGCTGATCGCCCGCAGGCTCGCCGACATCGAGCAGATGTTCCCGCAGGTCGCGGGCTGGTCCAAGAAGAAGGCGGGCAGCCTGTCCGGCGGGGAGCAGCGGCTGGTGGAGTTCGCCCGCTGCCTGATGCTGGACCCGCGCCTGGTGATCCTGGACGAGCCGTCGATGGGCCTGTCGCCGAAGGTACTCAAGTCCGTCTTTGACGCGGTCCGGATGATGAACTCGCGCGGCAAGACGATCCTGCTGGTGGAGCAGAACGCGCGGGCGGGCCTGCGGCTGTCCACCCACGGCGTGGTCATGGAGAACGGGCGGGTGCGCCTGGCCGGGACCGGCCAGGAGGTCCTCGAGCATCCCGAGATCGGCGCGCTCTACCTCGGCGGCGCCGTGCGCGGGGGCTGACCCGCCTGGCCGGCCAGCGCGAGCAGCGCGGGGCCGGCCAGCCGGTGCACCGTCCACTCGTCCATCGCGACCGCGCCCAGCGAGGCGTAGAAGCCGAGGGCGGGCGCGTTCCAGTCCAGGACCGACCACTCCAGCCTGCCGTAGCCGCGCTCCACGCAGATCCGGGCCAGCCCGGTGAGTAGCGCCTTCCCGTACCCGTACCCGCGCAGCGCCGGCGTCACGTACAGGTCCTCCAGGTAGATGCCGTACCGGCCGGTCCAGGTCGAGTAGTTCAGGAACCACAGCGCGAACCCGGCCACCGCGCCGTCGTGCTCGGCGACGTGCGCGAACACCGCGGGCTGCGCCCGAACAGGGACCGCCGCAGGTCCTCCTCGGTGGCGGCCACCTGGTCCACGGACCTCTCGTACTCGGCCAGCTCGCGGACCAGCCGGTGGATCACGGCCACGTCGTCCGGGCGGGCCGGCCTGATCACTCCCCGGCCCGGCTCAGCCATCCTGGCCGTGCCCGGCCGGGCCATCGGCGCCGTGCCCGGCGGGCGGCGGGACGCCGAGCGCGGGGTTGCGGTCGAAGAACCCAGTCGGCTTCAGCGTGAACCCGCACCGGGCCACCGGCATCACCGGCCAGTCCTCCGGCCGCGGGAAATGCGTCGGCCCGAACGTGTGCCAGACGACGATGTCCGCGCCGTCGATGTCCCGGTCGCCGGCGATGTACGCCGGCAGCCCGGCCCCCCCGGGGTTCTGGTTAACGAAGTCGCCGGCCGGGTACCGCTGCGCCGGGTCGTACCGGGTCACCCACAGGTGGTGGGCGGCGAAGGCGGCCCGCGCGTGCACCGACGACGACGGGTCGGCCAGCAGCACCGGCGCCGCGTCCGGGTACAGCGTGTAGGCGGACGGCTGGCCGTACCGGTTCTTCCGCTCGGTGCTGACCACCCGCCAGGTCCGCCCGCGCGAGGCATCGCCCCGGCGCGCGGCCTGCGCCTCGCTGCGCAGCCGGGTCACGGTCCGGGCGATCGCGTTGCCGTGCGGGTTGCCCGGGCCGGCCGGGAGCCCGTGCACGTCCACCTCGTCGACCGCGTTGGCCAGGCCGTCCACGGTCATGTCCAGCCGCGCGCTGAACAGGTGCTGGTGCACCGGCCCGCCCAGGCCCGGCGCGACCTCGGCCTGGTGCGGGTCGTCGCCGCCGGTGTGCTCCGCGGCGGGGTAGGCGGCGGTGAACAGCGCGCCGGTCATCTTGACCTCGTGCTCGATCGTGCCGTCCAGGTAGAAGTACCAGTAGAAGCCGTAGTCGTAGTTGCCGACCGTGGCCCAGGACGAGACGACCAGGCGGCGCTGGCGGCGGGTCTGGGCCGAGCCGTTGAAGATGTCGGTGTGCTTCCAGAGGATGCTGAAGTCCTCCTCGTGGATGCAGACCGCGTTGCGGATCACCTGCGGCGCGCCGAAGTCGTCGGTCACGGTCGCGTCCAGGTACGCGATCTCGCCCAGGCAGTCGCAGCCGCGCTCCAGCGAGTTGGTCCACTTCCCGAGCAGGTACTCGCCGCAGTCGAAGTAGGTCTGCCAGTACCGGAACCGCGGGTCGCCGTATGGGACGACCAGCTCGGGGATGGACGCCCGGTAGATCACCGGCCGGGCCTGCCCGGCGTCGTCCAGGCTGACCTGGTGCAGTACCAGGCCCTCGCGCGCGTCGAAGCCGACCCGCATCGACCAGCCCTGCCAACTCAGCGCGTTACCGTCCAGGGTGAAGCTGGGCCCTTCCGGCTGGGTGATCTCGATCGGCCGCAGCCCCTCGCGCAGCGGCCCGCGCACCGCCGGGTCGTCGTAGTCGCCGGAGTGCTCGGGCACCGGCCGCTCGAACTCGTCGACGATCTTGAAAACCTTGCGCTCGACCAGGTCGACGTAGGCGATGATCCCGTCCACCGGGTGCGCCCACACGTAGTCGTGCTCCTGCTCCTGACGGAACGCCAGCACCCGGACGAACCGGCGCCGCTCGTCGTCGCCCTCGTCGAACGACCCGGCGGTCTGCGGCAAGGCCCGGATCTTGGTCACGTCGGTCAGCCCACGCCGGGCCATCGCCGCCCGCCAGCCGGGGTCGGCGTGCACCACCTCCTCGACCACGCCGAATTCCTCGCTGAAGATCGGCACCTGGCCGTCGGCGGCCGTGTCGAGCACGCGCTGGGCGAGCACCCGGCCCTCGCTCAGCGACACCACCACGTCCGTGGACCGGCCGGTGGCCACGTCGATCAGGAACGCCCGCAGCCGCCGGTCGGGGCGCGGGCCTTCCGGCCCGGCCAGCACCTCGCCCTTGGGCGGCTCGTCCAGCCCGTAGTAGGCGAACCGGGCGGTGTCGCCGAGCAGGCCCGCGGCGGTCAGGATCTCCCGCCCGGCCAGGTACTCCGCCCCGGTGGCCGGGTCGAGCGGATGGGCCGGGGCCTCGCCGGGCGCGTCGGCCCGGCTGAGCGCGGTGTCGGTCATGCCAAACTCCCAGAGAATCCATAACGGGCCGGGCCGCCCGGGGCGGGTGAGGCGGGTAGAGGGCCGCCTATTCGTCGGCGACGATCGAGCCGACCCGGTCGCCCAGGCCCGGGTCGCGCCTGACCAGCCAGATGGAGTAGAGGATGGACACCGCGATGAGGCCCAGCCCCACCCACGGGAACCAGTTGTAGGGGTCGGCCTGACCGGGCTTGAAGATGTAGTAGATGGGGACGGCGATCGCCGCCACGCCGAGGGCGGGCAGCACGACGTGCTTGATGATGTTGAACTCGGCCGGCCGGTACCTGCGGTAGTAGAACGGCAGTGCCACGTTCGCCGTGAGGTACACGAACAGGATCAGGATCGTCCCCATCGTGCTGGATTCGAAGAAGAAGTTCAGCGCGTCCAGGCTGCCGCCGTTCCCGCCGATCCAGTGGCCGAGCGCCCAGACCAAGACAATGGTCGAAGCAACGCCGACGAAGGTGATGATGGCGTTGACCGGCGTCCGGCGGACCGGCTGGACCCGGCCGATCCAGCTGGGCAGCAGGCCCTCGCGCCCGGCGTTGAAGATCAGCCGGCACTGGGAGTTCACCGCGGCGATGAGCACGCCCAGGGTGGAGGTCAGCCCGGCCAGGTAGGCGATGAAGGTCAGCCAGGCCGCCACGCTGTGGGCGACATTGATGAATGGAATGAGTACGGTGGGGGCCGTGAGCGCCGCGATGCTGTAGTGGAAGCCGGTGACGGTGGCGTAGGCCACCACCAGGTACGTGAAGGCCATGAGGGCGATCGACAGGAACACGGCCCGGGGCACGTTACGCCGGGGGTTGTTCGTCTCCTCGGCCAGCGCCGCCGAGTTCTCCCAGCCGATGAACAGGTAGATGGCCAGCGGGAAGGCAAGGCCCAGGCCGCTGAAACCGTTGAGGACCTTACTGGGCTCGAACGGCACGCCGGAAAGGTGGCCGCCGTTCTTGATCAGCACGGCGATCGATACGACGAACAGCACCAGCATCTCGAAGGCGAAGAAGAACCCGGCCAGCCTGGTCGACACGGCCACGCCACGGAACATCATGTACATGGCGCCTGCGGTGAAGATGGCGGAGAAGATGATCCACGGGATGTTGGTGCCCGTGTAGTACTTGATAAAGATCGACACGAACCCGCCGGAGATGACCAGCACCGACGAGATCGCGATGATGTAGCCGGCCCCGGCCACCAGCGCCGTGGTCACCGCGCTGCGGCCGCCGAAGGATTTGCCGATGAACGTGATGAAGCCGCCGGTCGACGGCTGGGCGCGGGAGAACTGCGACAGCGTGTTGCCGAGCAGTGCGATGGCGACGGCGGCGACCAGGATGACCAGCGGCGAGGCGAGGCCGGCCGCGAGAGCAATAAACGCGAAGCCGAAGTAGAAGCTGTAGGCCGGGCCGATGTTGGCCATCGTCGAGGCGGAGATGTCCACCAGCCCGAGCGCACCGCGGTGCAGCCGGTCCGCGGATTCCGGCGCCTTGGTCTCGGAGAACGGAACGGAAGCCGCTTCGCTCATGTCCACTCCTCGTCTTCGCCGCCTGGTCGGCGGCCCTGCCTGAAATTGTGGGACGCTGCGCCGCCCAGGGGAAGAGCCGCGACACACCCGTTACCAGCGTGGCAAGCGCTTTCCAGTGTGGCGCGGGCGGGCCCGATAACGCAAGGGTCCGCCGCGCGGGTCAGCCGCGCGGCGCCCGGGGCAGCGTGCTGTCCCTGATGATGACCTCGCCGGGTACCGGGATCACGCGCGGGCGGTCCGGGTCGCCGCCCTCGGCCAGGACCAGGTTCGCGGCCATCTCACCCATCCGCCGCAGCGGCAGCCGGACGGTGGTCAGCGGCGGCGTGACGTCGCGCAGGGGCAGGATGTCGTCGAAGCCCGCGACCGCGATGTCGGCCGGCACCGAAACCCCGGCGGCGCGCAGCCGCGCCAGCGCGCCGACCGCCATCACGTCGTTGGCCGCGAACACGCAGTCCGGCCGCGGGCCCCCCGCAGCCAGCACCGCGCTCATCGCCTCGTACCCGCCGTCCCTGGTGAACGCCCCGTGCACGATGCTCGCCGGGTCCAGGACCGCCGGCCAGCCGGCCAGCCCGGCGCGGAAGCCCTCGGTCCGGTCCCGCGCGGTCAGCAGCCCGCGCGGCCCGGCCAGGACGGCGAACCGGCGGTGGCCCAGTGCGGCCAGGGCGCGGGCCAGGGCGTCGGCGCCCGCCGCGTTCTCCGGCATGATCGTGTCCACGCCGAGCAGGGGCTGGCCGACGCAGACCACCCGGCCGCCCTGGCCGCACT
>Ga0318546_10000698_pt1 | contig 13180 bp, 9 predicted proteins | sample GRESIP169b2f19_FD_203514 | JGI IMG/M metagenome (GOLD analysis project Ga0318546, IMG submission 203514) | Tropical soil microbial communities from Luquillo Experimental Forest, Puerto Rico - GRE.SIPMG.169b2f19 | ecosystem: Environmental > Terrestrial > Soil > Tropical forest > Bulk soil...
GATGGGTCGGCTGGCCGCGGTCGGCGAGCAGGCCGGCATGCACACCCGGGTGCAGCGTCTTCACCCGGCCGTCCAGGCACTCGGCGAATCCGGTCACCTCGCCGACCTCGGTCACCGGCACCCCGGCCGACCTGATGGCCGCCGCTGTGCTGCCGGTGCTGACGATCTCCACCCCGGCCGCCGCCAGCGCCTGCGCGAGTTCCGCCACCCCGGTCTTGTCGTAGACACTGATCAGTGCCCGCCTGATCGCCACCTTCGTCAACGCCCGACCTTCACCTTCCGGCCCTGGACCAACCAGCCGCTGCTGGCCATTGCCCGCACAGTGTCCACCAGCAGCGCCCGCTCGGCCACCTTGATCCGCTCGTGCAGCCCGGCTACGTCGTCATCCTCCCTGACCGGCACCACCGCCTGCGCGATCACCGGCCCGGTGTCGGTGCCGGCGTCCACCATGAACACGGTGCAGCCGGTGACCTTGACCCCATAGTCCAGGGCGTCCCTGACCCCGTGCACACCCGGGAAGGCAGGCAGCAGCGCCGGGTGAGTGTTGATGAAGCGGCCGCCGTAGGCGGCCAGGAAGGCCGGGCCCACCAGCTTCATGAACCCCGCTGATACCACCAGGTCCGGGCGGTAACTGGAGACCGCGTCAGTGAGCGCCCGGTCCCATCCGGCCCGGTCCGGGTAGTCGGCCAGCCGCCGGGTGAAGGTGGGGATGCCCGCCCGCTCCGCCCGGGCCAGGCCCTCAATGCCCACCCGGTCCGCCCCCACCGCCGCTACCACGGCACCGAACGAGGGCTCGGCGCTCGCATCGAGCAGCGCCTGGAGGTTGGTGCCGGTGCCCGACACCAGGACCACCAGCCGCGCCGGGCCGGCCTCACCTCCGTGTGCCATGTCCGAACTCCCCTGGGCCGGTCCGTGTGCCGAGGCCACCCTAATGGGCGGCTCAGTGCGGCTGGCAGACCGGCTGGCCGGCCCGGACAGGCCGGTATCTCGCCGGAGCGGCCGGGGCAGCCCGGATGAGCCGGGAATGCCCGCGCCGCGACTGGTCACGGCAATTCGGACGGGCCGGGCGGGCCCCGCTGGGCGCGGCCGCGGCCGGCGGGGTCATCATCGTGCTCCGCCCATGGATCGACGAAGATCTGGTGCCCGTCGTCGTCTCCCGTCACCGGCCGGCCGGCTGGCGGCCGGGCCCTCGGCGCGGCCAGCGCAGCCGCCAGTTCCGGGTCGCGCCGCAGCCGCAGCAGGTTCGCCAGCCCGGCCGCGATCGCCGCGGCCACCCCCACCTCCAGCACCGCAACCAGGCCGGACTGCCAGCCGGATGGGCCAACCGCGGCCAGCCGGCCATTGCCGGCCGGGCCGCCAGCGAAGACTGTCAGCAGGGCCACCGCGCCGCCAGTCGCCACCCCGGACACGAACCCCCACAGCGGGGCAACCTCGATGGCCGGCACCACCGCGGCCCGGACCAGGACCACTCCACCGAACACGCCGGCGAGATAGGGCACCGCCAGTATCGCCGCGGAGGCCCAGCCCGGCAGGGACGGGTGGGCGCCGGCTGGCAGCGCGGCCAGCAGCGGGAAGGCCGGCAGCGGGCCAAGTGCCGCTCCGGTCGGTGCGACCACGGTGCCCGTGCCGACGGCGAAGCCGGGCCCCAGGCTGAAGCAGACCGCCCAGATCACGGCATTGGGCAGGTAGGCGAGCTGGACCAGCAGCAGCAACGCCGTGCCAACCGCACCGGCCCCGAGCGAATCGTTAAGAACGCGGAATTCAGGCAGGTGGACGGCGAGCGACGCACCCGCCAGGATCGAGCCGGCCATCCCGAGCAGCGCGAGCGACCCGGCGGTGCCGAGAACGACCGAGCGGGGCCGGGGCGGCAGCAGCCCGGCCAGGGTCCGCCATGGGGCCAGCGCCCGGGCGGCGCCCAGGCCCGCGGCGCACAACGCGATCGTGAACCCGCCCGCCACCGCCTGCGGCACCGACGGGATCGCCAGGGACGACTGGCTGGCCAGTGCCAGCGCCCCGGACAGTACGGCGTAGGGGGCGGCGACCGCCAGCGCGGCGTACCCGACCTCGGGCAGGCTGGACACCTGGCCGCTGCTCACCAGCCATCGGCCTGCCCGCCAGAGCAGGCAGCCGGGGATGAGCACCAGGCCGAGCGGGAGCATGCCGATCTGGCCGGCCCGGGGCAGTGTGAAGCCGACGTGATGGGCGGCCAGCCACAGCCCGGTGGCGGCGCGCAGCACGCCGGGCAGCCCGAGGCCCGCGTGCGGGGCGGCGATCCAGCCCGCCAGCACCAGCGGCATGATGACGGCCAGCCCGGTGGCGGTGACCGCGCAGGCGGCCAGCGTGCCGACGACCACCAGCGGGCGGCCAGCGTGCGGCCCGGCGGGCACGCCCGGCAGGCCGCGGGCACGTGCCCGGGCGGGAGCGGTCACAAACCCCCATCCTGGCAACCGCGCTGGCGACAACGCCGGAGGCGCGCCCGCGCGAACCCCGTTCACTCGATGGCTGCGGCCCGCGGGACGTCCGGGCAATGGGGCCGGCGCCGCGGGAACAGCCCTCCGCAGCTGCCGCCGCGGCTAGCCGTCCCGCTCCTGCGGCGGGGTGGGGTGCGCGGCGGGCCAGCCGCGGGCGAGTTGCTGGATCCGCGCGGCCGTCGCCGCCAGCGGCTCGCCGCGGCCGACCGCGACACCCAGGAAGTATGCGGTCAGCGGCGCGCCTGGCCGGTCGACGGTGTGAGCCACGACACGGGCCAGGTTGAGTACCGTCTTCTGGGTGCCCTCCCCGGCCGCAAGGCCGAGTTCGGCGCACAGCGCTTCGGTCCAGTCATCCAGAGTGCTCATCGTCCTCCGTCCGGTTCGTGCAGCCATCCTGCCACCGGGCCACGCGCCGGATCGGCGTGAGGCTGGCGGGCGCGCCGGTGCAGCGTGAGGCTGGCGGCCGGGCCGTGCTGCCAGCAGGAGCGCCCGGCCGCAGGCCCAAAAGCATGGTCAGGCGGGTCATTCGTCCCTACACCCGGACCGGCCGGCGGGTGAAAATAGCAGGGGAAGGCGGGCGGCTGCCAACCGCCTGCCGACGACGCGATAGAGAGACGCGATGACGACGATCGTTGGCCGGCCCGCGATGGCCGGTGAGACAACCGCAGGCCGGCGGCCGTACCTCATGCTGGGCATGGCCGCACTGGGGTTCGCGCTGACGTTCTGGGCCTGGGCGCTGCTGTCCCCGCTGGGCGCCCATTTCAAGCAGGCGCTCGGGCTGAGCAGCTTCCAGCAGGCCCTGGTCGTGGCTGTCCCGGTGATCGTCGGGGCGCTCGGCCGGATACCGGTCGGTGCCCTCACCGACCGGTATGGCGGCCGGCTGATGTTCCCGGCCGTCTCGTTCGCGACGATCCTGCCGGTGCTGTTCCTCGGGCTGGCCGGCTACCGCTCGCTGCCGGGCCTGCTGATTGGCGGCTTCTTCCTCGGGCTGGCCGGGACGTCGTTCGCGGTCGGGGTGCCGTTCGTCAACGCATGGTTCCCGCCTGCGCGCCGGGGGCTCGCGATCGGCATCTTCGGCATGGGCATGGGCGGGACCGCGATCAGCGCCCTCACCACGGTCAAGCTCACCGCCCACTGGGGGATCCAGGTACCGTTCCTCATCGTCGCTGGGGCACTGGCGGTGTTCGGCGCCGCCGCGGCGCTGATCCTGCGCGACGCGCCCGGGCGGCCGGTCCCGGCCGAGCCCGCGTTGTCCCGCCTGGCCGCGACGCTGAAGCTGCGGATCACCTGGCAGGCGTCGGCTCTGTACGCAGTGGGGTTCGGCGGTTTCGTGGCGTTCAGCGTCTATCTGCCGACCTACCTGAAGAACGCCTACCTGCTCACCCAGACGGACGCGGCGGACAAGATGGCCGGGTTCGTGCTGCTGGCGGTGCTGATGCGGCCGGTCGGCGGCTGGCTGTCCGACCGGTTCACCCCGGCGCCCGTGCTCGCCACCGCGTTCGCGGTGGTCACTGCCGCCGCGATCGGCCAGTCGCTGACGCCGGCGCTCGCGCCGGCGGGCACGATCACCTTTCTGGCGATGGCGGCCGCCCTGGGCACGGCGGCCGGAGCGGTGTTCGCGCTGGTCGCACAGCGCGCCCCGGCCCAGCAGGTGGGTGCGGTGACCGGGGTGGTCGGGGCCGCAGGTGGCCTGGGCGGCTTCGTGCCGCCGCTGGTGATGGGCGGAATTTACGGCGCCACCGGTTCGTACGCGTGGGGCTTGATCGCCCTGGCCGTGGTGGCGGCGGGCGCGACGGTGTACACACTGGCGACCCGGCGGCAGGCGGTCACTACCACAGGCGCCTGACCGGTTCCCAGCCCCGCCGGGCGGGGCTGCCCATGGCCGGGGCGCCGCGCGAGCGGTAGACGATGTAGGGCCGGGTGAGGTATCCGACCGGCGCGCTGAACACGTGGACCAGACGGGTGAAGGGCCACGCGGCGAACAGCACCCAGGCGAGCAGGACATGGATCTGGAAGCCGGCCGGTGCCGCGGTGATCAGGCCCACGTCCGGATGCAGGTAGAAGATGCTGCGGAAGTACGGTGCGACCGACAGCCGGTAGTCGTAGGGGTGGCCGAGCAGATTGCCCAGCACGGTGGTGGCCAGCCCGGCCAGGATGGTGGCGGCGAGCAGCACGTACATCGCCTTGTCGTTGCGGGTGGTCGCCGAGAATACCGGCCCGGTGACCCGGCGCCGGTAGATCAGGATGGCCATGCCCACGACGGTCATGGCGCCGGAGACCGAGCCGAGCACGACGGCGACCGCATGGTAGGCGGTCTCGCTGATCCCGATGGCCTGGGTCACTGTCTCCGGCACCAGGATGCCGAAGATATGCCCGGCCGCCACCAGCAGGATCCCGAAATGGAACAGCGGCGAGCCGAGCCGCAGCAGCCTGCTCTCGTACAGCTGGCTGGACCGGGTGGTCCAGCCGAACTTGTCGTACCGGTAGCGCCACACGTGCCCGAGCGCGAAGACCGCTATCGACAGATACGGGACGATGATCCACGCCACCACCGCCAGCGCGCTCACCGGGGGCCGCCCATGTACTCGGGCGGGGCGAACGGCTCGAGGCCGACCTCCTCGGCGGGCGGCCCAGTGCGGGCCAGGTGCAGGGCGCGCCGCAGATCCCGCGGCGCTGCCTCGGGCAGGACAGCCCCGATAGCGTCGACGACGTGCCGCCACGGCGATCCGTTCTCTGCCAGCGCGGTCCGCAGCAGCTCCAGGCCCGCCCGGTGCTGGCGGAACAGGGTACGGCCCCGGCCGGGCTCGGCGGCGGAGAACTCGCAGAGGACGGCGAGATGATCCGGTAGTTCCCGGCCGGCCAGCTCGAATCCGGCCGCCCGGTAGGCGGCGGCGAACTGAAGCAGCGCCATGCCCCGCCTGCGGGTGTCGCCACAGCTGTAGTACGTCAGGTAAAGGCAGCAGCGGCGGCGGAGGTCGAACGTATCCACATATGCCTGCTCCAGTTCGCCGGGGGTGCGGGCGGCGGCCGCGTCGAGGAAGGACCGCAGCTGCCCGGCGGCCGGCCCGGCGACCGTGCTGGTCGCGGCGTCCAGCAGCGGGAGATCCTGCCACCATGCGCCGTCCGGGTAGCCGAGCGCGAGCGAGCAGACCCGCATCACCCGGCTGAACTGGCCAGCGGCCGTGGCGGAGGTCATGAGCCATCTCCGCCGGCACCAGGCTCCGGGCTCTCGCCGGGCTGCTCACCCTCGTGCCGGGGTGGCATGAGTCGGGCCGAGCTGCCCTTGCCGTCCCAGTTCAGCAGGTTGACCCGGGCTGCTCCGGACGGGTCGGTGAAGGTGTCCGACGTCTGCCGCTGCCGCAGCGCATGGAAGTTCTCCACGGCCACCGGCAGCGGGCCGCCCGACGACTCCCCGAACGGCCCGGAGCCGCCCATGCCGGGCCCGCCCTCGTAGTCGAGCGAGCAGGCGAGTTCTTCGAGCTGGTGCGCCTGGTCGGCGAGCTCGGCATGGGCTGGGGGGATGACGTACCGCTCGTCGTACTTGGCGACGGCCAGCAGGCGGTACATGTCCTCGACGTCCGCGGGGGTCATGCCGACCCCGGCGGGAATAGCGGTGTCCGGCTCGCGGCCAAGGTTGATGTCGCGCATGAAGGACCGCATCGCGGCCAGGCGGGCCAGCACATCCCTGACCCGCCGGGCGTCGCCGGCGGTGAACAGCCCGGCCAGGTAGCTGACCGGGATCCGCAGCGCGTCGATCGCGCCGAACAGGTTCCCGGCGGCCTCAGCGTCGTGCCCGGTGATACGCAGCGCGTCCACGACCGGGGACAGCGGCGGGATGTACCAGACCATGGGCAGGGTCCGGTATTCCGGGTGCAGCGGCAGCGCCACCTCGAACCTGCTGATCAGCGCCCAGACCGGGGAGCGCTGTGCGGCCTCAACCCAGTCCGGCGGGATGCCAGCCCGCCCTGCCGCTGTGATCACCGCCGGGTCGGCCGGGTCCAGGAACACTTCCCGCTGGGCGGCGAAGAGGTCCTGCTCGCCCGGTACCGACGCGGCGGCCAGGACGCGGTCGGCGTCGTAGAGGACCAGGCCGATGTACCGCAGGCGCCCGACGCAGGTCTCTGCGCACACCGTGGGGATGCCCACCTCGACCCGCGGGAAGCAGAACGTGCATTTCTCCGCCTTGCCGGTCCGGTGGTTGAAGTACACCTTCTTGTAGGGGCAGCCGGTCACGCACATCCGCCAGCCCCGGCACCTGTCCTGATCGACGAGCACGATGCCGTCCTCGGTGCGCTTGTAGATCGCGCCGGACGGGCACGATGCGGCGCACGAGGGGTTCAGGCAGTGCTCGCAGATGCGCGGCAGGTAGAACATGAAGGTCTGCTCGAACGCGAGCTTCACGTCATCAGAGATCTTCGCCAGAACCGGGTCGGCGGCGGTCAGCTGCGGCCCGCCGCCGAGGTCGTCGTCCCAGTTCGCCGACCACGACACGGTCATGTCCTTGCCGCTGATGAGCGATTTGGGCCGGGCGACCGGGGTGTCCGCCTGCGCCGGGGCGGCGATGAGGTTCTCGTAGTCGTACGTCCACGGCTCGTAGTAGTCGGTGATCGCAGGCATCAGCGGATTGGCGAAGATGCTCGCCAGCTTCTTGATCCGCCCGCCTGCCCGCAGGGTCAGCCGTCCGCGGCGGCTCAGCGTCCAGCCTCCCTGCCAGCGCTGCTGGTCCTGGTAGCCGCGCGGGTATCCCTGCCCCGGCCGGGTCTCGACGTTGTTGAACCAGACATACTCGACACCGCTGCGGTTGGTCCACGCCTGCTTGCAGGTAACCGAGCAGGTGTGGCAGCCAATGCATTTGTCCAGGTTCATCACCATGGCCATCTGCGCCATGACCCGCATCAGTAACGCACCTCCTGGCTGCGGCGGCGGATCATGGTGACCTCGTCGCGCTGGCTGCCGGTCGGGCCAAGGTAGTTGAACGCAAAACTGAGCTGGGCGTAGCCGCCGATCAGGTGAGTTGGCTTGATCAGCAGCCGGGTGAGCGAGTTGTGGATACCGCCGCGCTGGCCACTGGTCTCGGCGATCGGCACATCGATGACCCGCTCCTGTGCGTGGTACATGTAGACCGTCCCCTCGGGCATCCGGTGGGACACGATCGCCCGCGCTACCACGACGCCGTTCCGGTTCACCGCCTCGATCCAGTCGTTGTCGGCGATCCCGGCCCTGCCCGCGTCCTGTGGCGACATCCAGATGGTCGGCCCGCCGCGGGACAGCGACAGCATGAACAGGTTGTCCTGGTACTCCGAATGGATCGACCACTTCGAGTGCGGCGTGAGATAGCGGACCGTCACCCCGAGCGCCCCGGTCTCCCCGACCGCTGGCTCGCCGAACAGCGTGTGAATGGGCAGTGGCGGCCGGAACACCGGCAGCTGCTCGCCCAGCTCAGCCATCCAGTCGTGGTCGAGGAAGAAGTGCTGGCGGCCGGTGAGAGTATGCCACGGCTTGGACCGCTCGACGTTGATGACGAACGGCGAGTAACGCCGGCCGCCGGTCTCCGAGCCGGACCACTCCGGTGACGTGATCACCGGGACGGGCCTGGCCTGGGTATCGGTGAAGGTGATCTGCTTGCCCTCGTGCTCGGCGGCCAGGTCCGCAAGCGCGGTGCCGGTCCGCCGCTCCAGCGCGCGGAACCCGTCCACGGCAAGCTGGCCGTTGGTGGTCCCGGACAGCGCCAGGATCGCCTCACAGGCATGCACGTCGCGGTCCAGCCGGGGCCGCCCGTCCGCGACGCCGCCGCGGACGATCCCGTTCTTGCCCTTCAGGAACTCGATCGCTGCCGACGGATGGAACGTGGTGCCCTTGGTCGTCAGGCCGAGCCGCTCCGGGAGCGGCCCCAGCGCCGCCATCTTCGCAGCTATGCCCGGATAGTCCCGCTCGACGACGACCAGCCGGGGGAAGTCCCGCCCAGGTGCCGGCGGCCGCCCTTCGGCGCGCCAGTCGCGGACGATCCCGCCCGGAACGGCCATCTCATCCGGGGTGTCGTGCTGCAGCGGGACGGCGACCAGGTCGTGCCGGACGCCCAGATGCGTGGCCGCAAGCTGCGAGAACGCGCGCGCCAGCGCATGGAAGGAGTCGAAGTCGGTCCGGGTCTGCCAGGGCGGGCTGATGGCCGGGCTGAACGCGTGCACGAACGGGTGCATGTCGGTGCTGGACAGGTCGTGCTTCTCGTACCAGGTTGCGGCCGGCAGCACGACGTCGGCGAACAAGGTGGTCGATGTCATCCGGAAATCCAGCGCGAGCAGCAGATCGAGCTTCCCCTCCGGGGCCTGCTCCCGCCAGGTAACATCCCGCGGGCGCTGGCCAGGTGGCGCTTCGGCAGCGCGCACCGAGCTGGCCGCACCCAGCAGGTGCTTGAGGAAGTACTCGTTGCCCTTGCCGGAGGAGCCGAGCAGGTTTGCCCGCCAGACCGTGAGGATCCGGGGGTAGTTCTCCGGCGCATCCGGGTCCTCGGCCGCGAACCGCAGCCGCCCGGCGGCCAGTTCCCCGGCGACGAAAGCGCCGGGCTCCTGGCCGGCCCGCACCAGGGCGTCAGCGAGGTCGAGCGGGTTCCAGTTGAACGTGGGGTACGACGGCATCCACCCCAGCCGGGCGGACTGGGCGATCAGGTCGGCGGTGGTCAGCCCGGCGAATGCGGACCGGCCGGCCGGGGAGGCGAACGCATCGGCGGTGAAGGTGTCGTAGCGCCACTGGTCGGTCGCCAGGTACCAGTAGGCGGTTCCGATCATCTGCCGGGGCGGCCGCTGCCAGTCCGTCGCCATGGCCAGGGTCGCATGGCCGGTCACCGGGCGCACCTTCTCCTGCCCCACGTAGTGCGCCCATCCGCCGCCGTTGCGTCCCTGGCAGCCGGTGAGGGTCACCAGCGCCAGGAACGCGCGGTAGATCGTGTCCGAATGAAAATAATGGTTGGTGCCAGCCCCCATGATGATCATGGATCGGCCGCCCGAATCCTCGGCATTCTGCGCGAATTCGCGGCCTATCCGCTCCGCTCCAGCCGCCGGGACCCCGGTGATGCCTTCCTGCCAGGCCGGGGTGCATGGCTGGCCCGGGTCGGCGTAGCTGGACGGCCATTCGCCCGGCAGGCCGTCCCGGCCTACCCCGTACTGGGCGAGTAGCAGGTCGAAGACCGTGGTAACCAGGTGGCCGCCGATGCGCCGGGCGGGGACGCCACGGCGGATCAGCCCGGCACTGCCATCGGGTGCGTCGAACCGGGGCAGATCAACCGCGACCGGCTCGCTTGGCCCGCCCAGCAGGGTCAGCACAGGCTCGATCCCGCCCAGGTCGAGGTTCCACCGGCCCAGGCCCTGCTCACCGAACCGGAACCCGAGCGACCCGCCCGGCGCCACCGGCTGCCAGCTGCGGCCGTCCAGGACGACCGGCTTGAAGTCGGCATGCTCACTCCGATCGCCCAGCGCGGCGGCGGTCAGGAACTTGCCCGGCCGGGCGGATTCCCCCGCCTGTTCCAGGGTCACCAGGAACGGCGCGTCGGTGAACCGGGTGAGGTAATCAGTGAAGGAGGGCACCGGCCGATCGACGAGGAACTCCCGCAGGATCACGTGCCCCATCGCCATCGCCAGCGCGGCGTCCGTGCCGGGGGCCGGTGCCAGCCACTCGTCGGCGAACTTCGTCGCGTCGGAGTAGTCCGGGGAGCAGACCACGACCTTCTGCCCGCGGTACCGGGCCTCCGTCATCCAGTGGGCGTCCGGGGTCCGGGTCACCGGCACGTTCGAGCCCCAGAGCACCAGGTAGGCGGCGTCCCACCAGTCCCCGGACTCGGGCACGTCGGTCTGGTCGCCGAACACCTGCGGGGAGGCGACCGGCAGGTCGGCGTACCAGTCGTAGAACGACAGCAGCGGCGCCCCGATCAGGGCGTGGAAGCGTGCTCCGGCGGCGTGGCTGACCATGCTCATCGCCGGGATCGGGCTGAACCCCGCGATCCGGTCCGGTCCCCAGGCACGGATCGTGTGCACGTGCGCGGCCGCCGCCAGCTCCACCGCCTCGTCCCAGCTCGCCCGGGTGAAGCCGCCTTTCCCGCGGGCCGACTTGTAGCGGTGAGCAAGTTCGGGATTCCCGGTGATCTCCGCCCAGGCGGCGACGGGATCGCCGGCGTGCCGGGCCTTCGCCTCCCGGAACATTTCCAGCAGGACACCACGCACGTAGGGGTACCTGACCCGGGTGGGCGAGTAGGTGTACCAGGAGAACGCGGCCCCGCGCGGGCAGCCCCGCGGCTCGTAGTCGGGGCGGTCCGGCCCCACCGACGGGTAGTCCGTCTGCTGCGACTCCCAGGTGATGATCCCGTCCTTGACGTACACCTTCCACGAGCATGAGCCGGTGCAGTTCACCCCGTGTGTCGAACGGACCACCTTGTCATAGCTCCAGCGGTCCCGGTAGAAGCGGTCAGCCTCCCGGCCCCCGGTCTTCTCCAGTGTCCGCAGGTCGGCCGACACCACACCCCGCCGCAGGTAACGGCCGGCCCGGACCAGTGCCTCGTCGAGGTCGCTGCCAATACCGCCCGGTCCCCGCGTCGCTGTCACCTGCAGCACCTCCCGGCCGATCCGCCGTCTGCGGCCATTCTGCCAAGTGCGGCCCAGCGGCGCCGGTGCCAGCCGGCGATGGCAGTCAGCGGCTCTGCATGACCTCGCGGACGAGCCGGGCCGTCTCGCTGGGCGTGCGCCCGACCCGGACGCCCACCTTCTCCAGTGCTTCCTTCTTCGCCTGGGCGGTACCAGAGGAGCCGGACACAATCGCCCCGGCATGCCCCATGGTCTTGCCCTCCGGCGCGGTGAACCCGGCCACGTAGGCGACGACCGGCTTGCTCACATGCTGCTCGACGTAGGCGGCGGCCCGCTCCTCCGCATCCCCGCCGATCTCGCCGATCATCACGATGGCGTCCGTCTCCGCATCGTCCTGGAAGGCGCGCAGGCAGTCGATATGCGTGGTGCCGATCACCGGGTCGCCACCGATCCCGACCGCGGTCGAGAAACCGATATCGCGCAGTTCGTACATCATCTGGTAGGTCAGCGTGCCCGACTTGGACACCAGCCCGATCCGGCCCTCGCTGGTGATGTCGGCCGGGATGATGCCGGCGTTGGACTTGCCCGGCGACGCGACACCCGGGCAGTTGGGGCCCACGATCCGGGTCGTGTTGCCGCGCGCACTGGCATACGCCCAGAACTGGGCGGTGTCGTGGACCGGGATCCCCTCGGTGATCACCACCACCAGGCCAATCCCGGCGTCCACCGCCTCCATCACCGCGCTCTTAGTGCCTGCTGGCGGCACAAACACCACCGACACGTCCGCGCCGGTAGCGGCCATGGTCTCGGCCACCGTGCCGAACACCGGCAGCGCCGCGCCCCCCAGATCGATGGTCTGGCCCGCCTTGCGCGGGTTGGTGCCGCCTACCACCGTGGTGCCCGCAGCGAGCATCCGGCGGCCGTGCTTGCTGCCCTCCGAACCGGTGATGCCCTGGATCATGACCCGGCTGTCGCCGGTCAGGAAGATCGCCATGTCATGCTCCTGTCGTGGCCGGCTGGCGCCCGGCGGCAGCCAGTTCGGCCGCCCGCCGCGCGGCATCATCCATCGTCTCGACCTGCTCGACCACGGCCAGTCCCGCGTCGGCCAGGATGCGGCGGCCCTCCGCCGCGTTGTTGCCATCCAGCCGGACCACGATCGGGTGGCTCACCTGCTCCCCCCGCGCGGCCAGCATGGCCAGTGCCGACACGATGCCGTTGGCGACCTCGTCGCACGAGGTGATGCCACCGAACACGTTGACCAGCACGCTGCAGACCGAGGAGTCCGACAGCACGATCTCCAGGCCGTTCGCCATCACCTCGGCCGAGGCACCGCCGCCAATATCGAGGAAGTTCGCCGGCCGGATCCCGCCGAACGCCTCCCCCGCCTGGGCCACCACGTCCAGGGTCGACATGACCAGTCCCGCGCCGTTGCCGATGATGCCGACCTGGCCGTCCAGCTTGACGTAGTTCAGGTGCTTTGCCCGCGCCCTCGCCTCCAGCGGGTCCGTCTCACCGGGGTCGGCGAACCGGGCATGGTCCTGCCGGTAGCTGGCGTTGTCGTCGAGGGTGACCTTCCCGTCCAGCGCGACCACCCGGCCGTCGGTGGTCAGGATCAGCGGGTTGACCTCCACCAGGGTGGCATCCTCGTCGGTGAACACCGCCCACAGCCGCTCAGCCAGGGTGGCTGCCCCGGCCCGGGCCCGCTCCGGCAGCCGCCCGGCCGCCACGATCTCGGCGGCCTTCGCCGCGTCCACCCCGGTCAGCGGGTCCACTGGGATCTGAGCGACCGCTTCCGGGCTGGCATGCGCCACTTCCTCGATCTCCATGCCGCCCTGCACCGAGCAGATGGAGACGAAGGTGCGGGCCGCGCGGTCCAGCAGGAAGGACAGGTAGAACTCCTGCGCGATGTCGCTGGCCTCCTCGACCAGCACCGCATGCACGGTGTGGCCCTTGATGTCCATGCCCAGGATGCCGGTCGCCCGGGCCTCCGCCTCGGCCGGCCCGTCGGCCACCTTGACGCCGCCCGCCTTGCCCCGGCCACCGGTCTTGACCTGGGCCTTCACCACGACGCGAGGAACGCCTTCGGCAGCGAACCCGGCTGCGATCGCGCCTGCTTCGGCCGGCGTGCGGGCGAGGCGGAGG
>Ga0318546_10000699_pt1 | contig 13175 bp, 12 predicted proteins | sample GRESIP169b2f19_FD_203514 | JGI IMG/M metagenome (GOLD analysis project Ga0318546, IMG submission 203514) | Tropical soil microbial communities from Luquillo Experimental Forest, Puerto Rico - GRE.SIPMG.169b2f19 | ecosystem: Environmental > Terrestrial > Soil > Tropical forest > Bulk soil...
TTGTGGTAGCCCTTGCGGTTGAACTCGCGCGCCGCGGCGCGGATCACCGCATCGCGCTTGAGCTCCCGGTCGCGCAGCCGCTCGCGGCTGCCGCGCCAGGGCGAGGCGCTGGCGGCTGCCGCCTTGTTTGCGGTTCCCAGGCTGGTGCGACGGTTGTTCATGGCGGTGAGAGTATTATAGCGGCGCGGCGGGGCGGGCGGCTCAGGGGGCCGCCCGCCGGCGCCGCGCTTCGGGCCGCGTTGACCGGTGTCACTGAGCACATCATACTGGCCAGTATACCATTCCTACTCGTGAGTAAAGAAACAGGTAGCAGCGCCCATGAACGCCCGTCTCGGCACTGACACCGCGGCGGCCGGCAGTGTTCCGGCCCGTGCGCGCCCGCCGCTGCGCTTCGTGTCGGCCGCCTCGCTGTTCGACGGCCACGATGCAGCCATCAACATGATCCGCCGCCTGCTGCAGGCGCGCGGCGCGGAAGTGGTGCACCTGGGCCACAACCGCAGCGTGGCCGACATCGTGCGCGCCGCCATCGACGAAGACGCTGATGCCATCGCGGTCAGCTCCTACCAGGGCGGGCACAACGAGTACTTCACCTACATGGTCGACATGCTGCGCGAGCGCGGCTACGCCCACGTGCGCGTGGTGGTGGGTGGCGGCGGCACCATCGCGCCGCATGAGATCGAAGCGCTCGAGCGCTACGGGGTGGAGAAGATCTACACGCCGGAAGATGGCCGGCGGCTCGGGCTCGCCGGCATGATCGACGATGTGTTCGCACGCATCGCTGCCGCGTCGAAGCCCGCTTACGAGTTCCGGCCACTCAATGCGCGCGACCACGGGCTGATCGCCCGCACCATCAGCGTGCTCGAGGGCGCCGACTACGAAGGCAGCGGGGGACCGCAGGTCGAGCAGATCCGCCGGGCGCTCGCCCGCTCGCGGCAGGAGGTCCCGGTCATCGGCATTACCGGCACGGGCGGTGCCGGCAAGTCGAGCCTCACCGACGAGCTGCTCGCGCGCCTCACCCGGCACTTCCCGCAGCTGCAGGTAGCGGTCGTGGCCATGGATCCGACCCGGCGCCGCTCCGGTGGGGCCTTGCTCGGAGATCGCATCCGCATGAACAGTCTCTCCTCGGAGAACGTCTTCATGCGCTCGCTCGCCACGCGGCGGGCGCACCTGGCGACCTCCGCGGTGCTCAAGGACGTGATTGCGCTCTATCAGGCGGCCGGCTTCGAGCTGGTGATCGTCGAGACTGCCGGCATCGGCCAGTCCGACAGCGAGATCGTGGACCTGGTCGACCTGTCACTGTACGTGATGACCAGCGAGTACGGCGCGGCAAGTCAGCTCGAGAAGATCGACATGCTCGACTTCGCCGATTTCATCGTGCTCAACAAGAGCGAGAAGCGCGGCGCCGAAGACAGCCTGCGCGATGTGCGCAAGCAATGGCGGCGCAACCACCCAGAGCGTGCCCGGCTCGCGGACGGCGAGCTGCCGGTGTTTCCGACCATCGCGAGCCGCTTCAACGACCCCGGAGTCAATCGCCTGTTCGCTGCGCTCTGTGCCACGCTCGCCGAGAAGCACATCGGCAAGTCGTCCTGGGAACTGCCCGACCCAGGACCCACCGAGCTCACCGGGCGCGCGCCGCTCATTCCGGCGGCGCGCACCCGTTATCTGGCGGAAATCGCCCAGGGTGGCCGCGCGATCCGCAGCCGCATCGAGTCGCAGGTCGAGGCGGCGCGGCGCGCCTTCGGCGCCTACGAGTCACTGCAGGCACTGCGTGATGAGCGCCCGCCGGGGCCGCTCGAGCGTTATCCACAGGAAGCCCTCGAGGACGCAGCCGCCGATGGCACGCGGCGCGAGTTGCGTGCCGCCTACAACCAGGCGCTCGATGAGGTGGGCGTCGAAGCCCTAACCGAGCTCAAGGCGTGGCCGGCTCGTCGGCAGGCGGCGAGCGACCCGACCTACACCTACACGGTACGTGGACGCGAGGTGGCAGGTCAGAACTACAGCGATAGCCTCGCGCGCTCCGCGATCCCGAAGCTGGCCCTGCCGCGCCTGAAGGACTGGGGCGAGCTGCTGCATTTCCTTGCGACCGAGAACCTGCCGGGCAGTTACCCCTATACCGGTGGCGTCTATCCCTATCGCCGCGAGGAGGAGGATCCGACGCGCATGTTCGCCGGCGAGGGAGGGCCTGAGCGCACTAACCGCCGTTTTCACTACCTCGCGCACGGGCACGGGCCGCGCCTGTCGACCGCCTTTGACTCGACCACGCTCTACGGGGAAGACCCGGACACGCGGCCGGACGTGTACGGCCGGACCGGCAATTCCGGGGTATCGATCGCGACGCTCGATGACATGAAGAAGCTCTATTCGGGCTTCGACCTGTGCGATCCCACGACCTCGGTGTCGATGACCATCAATGGACCCGCGCCGATCATCCTGGCGATGTTCATGAACACGGCCATCGATCAGCAGGTCGAGCGTTACCTGCGTGCACAGGGGCAGTGGGCCGCCGCCGAGCAGAAGATCGCCTCACTCCATGGCGCGAGTGCTGCGCGCGGTGTGCCGCTCCCCCTCTACAAGGGGCCGCTGCCACCGCATCACGACGGCTCCGGGCTCGGGCTCCTGGGCGTAAGCGGCGATGAGCTCATCGAGCGCGCAACCTACGAGCACATTCGTAGTCAGGCGCTGGGGAAGGTGCGTGGCACGGTGCAGGCGGACATCCTCAAGGAGGATCAGGCGCAGAACACCTGCATCTTCTCCACCGAATTCGCGCTGCGCATGATGGGAGACGTGCAGCAGTACTTCATCGACGAGCGGGTGCGCAACTTCTACTCGGTGTCGATCTCCGGGTACCACATCGCCGAAGCCGGTGCCAACCCGCTCTCGCAGCTCGCCTTCACGCTCGCCAACGGCTTTACCATCGTCGAGTACTACCTGGCGCGCGGCATGAAGATCGATGACTTCGCACCGAACCTGTCATTTTTCTTCTCCAACGGCATGGATCCGGAGTATGTCGTAATCGGCCGCGTAGCGCGCCGCATCTGGGCGCGAGCGATGCGCGAGCGCTACCGGGCGTCCGCTCGCAGCCAGATGCTCAAGTACCACGTGCAGACCTCGGGCCGCAGTCTCCACGCGCGCGAGATCGGCTTCAATGACATCCGCACCACGCTGCAGGCGCTGTACGCGCTGTTCGACAACTGCAACAGCCTGCACACCAACGCTTACGACGAGGCGCTCACCACGCCGACCGAGGAAAGCGTGCGTCGCGCGGTCGCCATCCAGCTCATCATCAATCGCGAGCTCGGACTCAACAGGATACAGAACCCCTGGCAGGGCTCCTTCGCCATCGACTATCTGACCGACCTGGTGGAAGAGGCGGTGTACCGGGAGTTCGAAGCGCTGTCAGAGCGCGGTGGAGTGCTCGGGGCAATGGAGACCATGTACCAGCGTGCCAAGATCCAGGAAGAATCGCTCCACTACGAGACACGCAAGCACGATGGCTCGCTGTCGATCGTCGGGGTCAACACCTTCCTTTCCGGCGCCGATGCCGTCGAAGAACACAAGGGCACGGAGCTGATCCGCTCCACCGAGGAGGAGAAGCAGGATCAGGTCGCCGCGGTACGCGCCTTCCAGGCGCGCAACGCGCAGCGTGCGCCTGCCGCGCTCGCGCGGCTGCAGCAGGTCGCCGCGGGCGGCGGCAACGTGTTCGCCGAGCTCATGGAGTCCGTGAAGGTCTGCTCGCTCGGGCAGATCTCGCGGGCGCTGTATCAGGTAGGCGGGCAGTATCGTCGCAACATGTGAGGTCCGGCTCACCGAGCGCGGTGAGGATCGCGGCGCGCGCGCGCTCGCGCAGCCCGGGTGCCGCGTGCTCATCGGCGGGGGCGGCTGGTGTCAGGGGCGGCAACAGCTCCATCTCCAATAGCCCCGGGCGCGGCAGACCACCGCTCGGGGGCAGCGCCCGCCGCGTACCGCGCAACACCGCAGGCACCAGCGGGCATCCCGCCCTGGTGGCGGTCGCGAAGGCGCCGGTGTGGAACTTCAGCAGCCCCGGCGTGCGCGTAAAAGTGCCCTCCGGAAAGAACACCAGCGATTGTCCCCGGGAGGCGTTGCGCAGCACGCGCCGCGTGTCGCTCGCTCCTTGCTGCCTGTCGAACCGCTCGACGAACTCCGAGCCGAGACGCCTGAGCAGTGCGCCGGCGAACGGCACGCGCGTCATCTCCCGCTTGATCACGAAGGCGAAACGCGGCGGCAGTGCCGCCGTCAGCACGATGCCATCGAGATAGCTGGCGTGGTTGCACACCACCACGCTCTGCCCGGCCGGCAGCCGCTCGGGGAATTTGACGATAAGCGGCAGGCCGGCGAGGCGCAGGAACGCGCGCGCGGCGGCATGCGCGGCGGCGCGCCGCCGCCCGACCCCGGGCAGTACCACGAGCAGCAGCAGCGCGGTGAGTCCAACGACGAGAAACACCAGCAGGGCCCACAGGGCGTAGCCGAGCCGTACCGGGGCGAGAAGCAGCGAGCGGGCGAGGTGGAGGGCCTTCAAATTGGGGGCAGAGTACAGGCAGTGCGCCGGTGGCGGCGATGAAATGTGAACAGGTTCTCTTTATGTTAATGCTGAGCTGCAGATGTGAAGGTGGTCACGTCGATCCCAGGGCCGCGCTCACCATACTGGGGCACCACATTACCCGGAAGGCCGGGCTCAGAGGCTGCTCCAGAGGCGACCGTTGAGCTCTGCTCTCCAGCGAGATCAGGCTTGTCGAATACCGCCATCGCCGTGACTGCCAACACCGATTCCGCAGATCCTGCCGTATCGCGCTTTCTCGATGCGGTGTGGATGGAACGGGGCCTGTCGCCGAATACGCTGGCGGCGTACCGCGCCGACCTCACGGCGCTCGCGCGTTGGCTCGCCGAGCGCAACGTGGCGATCATGCGCACCACGCGCGCGGACCTGCAGGATTTCATCGCCTGGCGCGTGCGCGCCGGCGCACGGCCGCGCTCCACCGCGCGCCAGCTCTCCAGCTTCCGCCGCTTCTTCCGCTATTTCATGCGCGAGGGCGTCATCCGTGAGGACCCCACCGCGCAGATCGCCATGCCGAAGATCGGCCGCTCGCTGCCGCGCTCGCTCACCGAAGAGGAGGTCGAGTCGCTGCTGTCGGCCCCGGTGGTGACCGATCCGCTCGGCAATCGCGACCGCACCATGCTCGAGGTGCTGTACGCCACCGGGCTGCGGGTTTCGGAGCTGGTGAACCTGCGCCAGGGGCAGATCAACCTCAACCAGGGGGTGATCCGCATCCTCGGTAAGGGCGACCGCGAGCGGCTCATCCCCCTCGGCGAGGAGGCGATGCGCGCCCTCAAGGAATTCGGCCGTGGCGCGCGCGGCGAGATCCTGCTCGAGCGCCAGACTGACTATCTCTTCCCCACGCGTCGCGGCGATCGCATGACCCGCCAGGCGTTCTGGCACATCATCAAGCGTTACGCGCGCAAGGCCGGCATCGCCAAGGAGCTCTCGCCGCATACTCTGCGGCACGCCTTCGCCACGCACCTGCTGAACCATGGCGCGGACCTGCGCGTCGTGCAGATGCTGCTGGGCCACAGCGATCTTTCCACCACGCAGATCTACACACACGTGGCGCGCGAGCGGCTCAAGGAGCTGCACGCCACGCATCATCCGCGCGGCTGACGCTGCGGCAACGGCCCGGCAACCGCGGCGCCGCGCGTGCTAGACTCGCGCACCGACCCGCGCTGCGCCGATACCGAACCTCGCGCGGCCGTGACGGTCCAAATTCCCGAAAGGCGCGAAAATCACTCATGGTTGCCAACAGGTTACTGGTGCTTTGTGCGCTGTGCGTCGCGGCGGGCCTAGTCGGGGCGCAGCCGCAGACCCAGCAGCCGGCGCCGGCGCAGACCCAGCAGCCGGCGCCGCCGAAGGCGGATCCGCGTGCCGAGGTCGCCGCCCACATCCCCGGCGCGCGTCCCGAGGAGCTGCGCGCGACCGCGGTGGCCGGGGTGTACGAGCTCACCCGCGGCGCCGACATCATCTACGTGACCGCCGACGGCAAGTACGCTTTCACCGGTGATCTGGTCGAGCTCGCCAGCAACAACAACCTCACCGAACAGCACCGGCGTGAGCTGCGCACCAAGGCGCTCGATGCGTTCCCCGAGGGCGAGATGCTGGTGTTCGGCCCCAAGGACCCGAAATACACGGTCACGGTATTCACCGATGTGGACTGTCCCTATTGCCGCAAGCTCCACAGCCAGATCGGTGTCTATAACGGCCTGGGCATCCGCGTGCGCTATCTGCTCTATCCGCGCACCGGCCCGAACAGTCTCTCCTGGACCAAGGCGGAGCAGGTGTGGTGCTCGCCGGATCGGAATGCCGCGCTGACCCGCGCCAAGCTCGGCGAGGAGCTGAAGACCAAGGCCTGCCCCAACAATCCCGTCGCGCACAGCTATGCGCTCGGCCAGGAGTTCGCGCTCGAGGGAACCCCGGCCATCATCATGCCGAATGGAGAGATGCTGCCGGGCTACGTGCCCCCGGATGTGCTGGCGCAGCACCTGAAGGACGCCAAGTAGCAGCTCGCAGCGAAGTTACGCTGCTTCAGCTCGATACGCTTGGGCGCCGCTACGCGGCGCAGTTTAAGGTCGACTCCGCGCGCCTCAACGCTCGAGCAGTTTCACCTTGTCGGGCTTACCTTCCCACTCTTTGGCATCCGCCGGTGCGGCCTTCTTCTCGGTAATCACCGGCCACTGCTTGGCGAGCTCGGCGTTCAACTGCTTGAACTGCTCCTGGCCGGCCGGCAACTCCTCCTCGGAGAAGATCGCCTCCACCGGGCATTCGGGCTCACACAGCGTGCAGTCGATGCACTCCTCCGGGTCGATGGCGAGAAAGTTCGGACCTTCGTGAAAGCAGTCGACGGGACAAACCTCGACGCAATCCATGTACTTGCATTTGATGCAGTTTTCAGTGACGACGAAAGTCATTGGTTTCCTCGGGGGAATGCGTCGGCGCACGGCAGCGGCAGGGCGGACGCGCAGCGAGACATCAGCATTGTGCCACGCCGGCCCGCCGCGGGTGAATCAGCCGTCCTTGGTACGCTGCAGCCGCCGGTCGATGGTGGTGAAATGATACGGCTCACGCCCCGCGGCGCGGTCCTCGAGATAGCGCCGTAGCGTGAAATCAGTGCTCGGGAAGGCGATGTCGGCCCAGGGAATGTCGACCGGGGCGACCAGCGCCACTTCCAGGCTCTCGGCTCCAGCGGCGTAACGGGCCGCCTGCAGCGCCGCGCGGAAGAACACGTGCACCTGCTCGGCGTGCAACACGTGCACCACGCTGAGCAGCGAGCCGATGGCAACTTCCGCCAGAGCCTCCTCGCGTGACTCGCGCGCGGCAGCTTCCTGCAGCGTCTCGCCGTTCTCCATGAAGCCCGCCGGCACGGTCCAGTAGCCGCGGCGTGGCTCGATCGCACGGCGGCAAAGGAGAATTTGCCCCTCGTGCTCGGGCACACAGCCCACCACCAGGCGCGGATTCTGATAGTGGATCGCGCCGCAGGCATCGCACACGTGGCGCGGGAGGTTATCGCCCGCGGGAATGAGCAGCTTCACCGGGGCGCCGCACTGGTTGCAGAATTTCATGGTGTCCCGGGCAGGATACGGAGCCCGCCCGGTCCTGTCGACGCTGCCCTCAAGAGGGTTGCTGGCAACAGCCCTGCCCGGCCTCACGCGGGCCCGGTGTGCCAGTCCGCAAGAGTAGATTGCGCCTCAGGCAGCGCGCCGAACCGCACGCGCCGCCGTGATGCGCAGCCGGGCCGATGGGCGCGCGCCGCGCTTTCCTATCCCTTGATGGGCGTGTATTGCGTGGCGACGACCTGCCATTTGCCGGAGGGCGTCTTCACCCAGGTATCGGTCCAGCGCAGATGTTCGGTGAAAGGCTTGCCGGATTGTTCGGTACCGCTGCTCTTCCACCCACCGCGTGCGATCGCCGTGTTGCCGAACACGGTGATCCGTATGTCTTCGTATGCGGCACTGCTGTACTTGCGTGTCTTGATCTCCTCCAGCGTCTTGGCCTTGTCTTCGAGCTGGCCTTCCGAAGTCGTGGCGAGGTACTTGTCCGAGATCGCCGCTGCGATCATGTCCGGATTGTTGGCTTTGTCGGCCTCCAGCCACTGATTCTCCAGATCCATGATGGTCTTGTGGGGGTCAGTCGCTTCCTGGGCTGACGCGTTCATGACCACGGCGAGCCCGAGCACACCTAACAGATACCATGCACGCTTACTGTTCATCGGTTATCTCCCTTGTTGTTCTGGAAAGGGTGCCGCGTTACCGCATCCCCCAATTGAATGCCCGAGGTCGGAGTCGAACCGACACGCTTTTAAAGGCGGCGGATTTTCGTACCACCTCGGCTTTCGCCGCCCCGGATAAGAATCTCGGGTTCGTGGTCTGGAGCACGCCTTCACCGTAGCCGTACCGGCCTTAGGTGCCCGCCGTCTGCTCTCTACACCTTCCCCGCGCCGCGCGCAGGGCTTGGCTCGGCGTTAGCTCGGGCGCTCGAGCGCCCCGGGCCTTCACCGAGTTTGACGGGCTTCACCCTGCGGATTTCTCCGCGGGGGCTCATTTCATCGACTGAGTCCGCTGCGTCTACCAATTCCGCCACTCGGGCCTCGAGGGCGCGCAGCAGTATAGGGCCAGGCGGGTGGGAACGGTACGCGTCCGGCACTGCGTGGTGCGACCTTTCGGGCGGCTCGCGCATCTAAAGGGGCGTGACACGATTGGTGGACACGGCAGTTCCCGATGAGGTGCTGGCACGAGCCTGCCTGGGAGATGAGACCGCCCGCGAGGCGATCTATCGGACCCTGGCACCTGCAACGCTGACCTTCATTCGCCGTATGGTCGGCCAGCGTGCCCTTGCCGAGGACATCTTCCAGGACACCATGATGGCTCTCTACGAGCGGCTGCCGCAGTTTCGTCGTGAGGCGCCCCTCGGGGCCTGGTTGCGACAGATCGCACTCAACCGTTGCCTCATGTACCTGCGCTCACCGTGGCAGCGCGCCAGGATGCGCCTCGAGTCGAGCGAGCTCGCCGGGGGCTGTGCGCCGAACATGCTGGCGGTACCGGGCTACCGTGGAGAGTCGATCGACCTCGAGCGGGCGCTCGCGACGCTGGCGCCCACCGCGCGGGCAGTCGTGTGGATGTTCGAGGTGGAGGGTTACTCGCACGAGGAGATAGCGCGCGCTTTCGGCCGCTCGGTGAGCTTCTCGAAGTCACAGCTCGCGCGCGCCCACGCGCGGCTGCGCGCCTGGTTCGAGCCACAGGAAATCCGACAGTCATGCACCCTGATCTAGCGCCGCGTGGACCACTGGGACGACTGCTGCGCGCCTTGCCCGAGGAGGCGCAGCCGCCGTACGACTTCCATGAGTTCCGACGCCGCGCCGCGGCGCAAATGGAGACGGCACATTCGAGCCGCAAGGGACACTTGCTTGCCACAGCGGCGAGCATCGCCGTGCTCGCGGTGGTGCTGCTGTTGCGCCTCGGCCTGTCACCCTCGCCGCGGATCGCCTCCGGTGCGCTCACTGCGCCGGTGGTGGTCACACCGGCGGGGAGCGCGCGGCCGGAGGTCATGGAGCGCTGGCTGGCGGGTTTCCCCGAGGATCCGGCGCTTGTGCGGGTGGGCACCCGCGCCGCGGTGACCGGCCTCGAAGATCGCATAGCGCAGCTCGATGACTTGCTGAGCGCGGCGCGCCTCGAGCGGGCACAACGGGCGCGCCTCGATGCCCTGCAGCAGGAGCGCACGCGGCTGCTCGGTGCGCTGGTGCAGGTGCGATACGCAGAAACGCTCGCCGATGCCGCGCAATGAGCGCGCAAGGAGCCAACGTGACTCACCTCAGCATCCACTTTCCACGCGTGCTGGCGCTTTGTGCCTTGATTGCGCTCGCAGCACCGGCACGGCTGATGGCTGAGGCTCCCCCGCCACCCACGCCGCCGGCGCCTCCCGGCGCCCCCCGCGTTGGCGGTACGGGGGACCTCGAAGCTCAGCTCGAGACCGCACGCCGCAATCTCGAGCAGGCGGCCCACGATGTGGCGGAGTTGTCCTCCAGGCTGAGTACCAGCGCGATGGATCAGATCACACCGCTGCTGGAGGCCGGGCACGCGATCATCGGCGTGCAGCTCGAGCCGACCGACGACGGCGTTGGAGCACGCGTGCGCGAGGTCTCACCGGGTGGCCCTGCCGCTGCGGCCGGCATTCACGCGGGCGATGTCATCATGGCCGTGAACGGGACGGCGCTGAGCGGCGCGCAGCCCGCGCGCCAGGTACTCGACGTCATGCGAAATGTGCAGCCAGACACCCGCGTGAGCGTACGCGTGCAGCGCGATGGCAAGCCGCGGGATTTCACCGTGACCGCGCGCGCGAGCCCGGGAGTGTTCCTCAGTCACGGACTTGCGGATCTCGGTCTGCCACCTCCATCGTTCCCGGGCACCTTCATGTTCCACCGCCCGCTCATGGACATGGAGCTCGCCACGCTCACCCCGCGCCTGGGCAGTTACTTCGGCGCTGACAAGGGCGTACTGGTGGTGCGTGCCCCTGCGGGCGGCTCACTGAAGCTCGAGGACGGCGATGTGATCCTCGCCATCGACGGTCGTCAGCCGACCAGCGGCTCGCACGCGACGCGTATCCTCGGCTCCTACCAGCCCGGCGAGAAGATTACTCTGCGGATCGTGCGCCAGCACAAGACGCTGGATCTCGAAGCGACGCTCCCGGAGGACACGATCTTCCAGCGCGACACGCGGCGCGCGGCGGACCACGATGAGCCGCCTCCCGGCCACAAGGTGGTCATCTTCGGCGACGGCACGGCCTGAGCGTTCTTGCCGCCGCGCGGCGCACGGTGCTGCTGCGCGCTCAGAGGGAAGTGCGCGCCGTGTAACATGCATGCGTGCACCGCCAGGACTTCGCTTACCACCTTCCAGCCGAGTTGATTGCCCAGGAGCCGCCCGCCGAGCGCTCGGGCGGGCGCCTGCTGGTACTGGACGGGATGACCGGTGCGCTTCTCGACCGGGCGATACGGGACCTTGCTGCGCAGCTGCGCGCGGGCGACCTGCTGGTCGTCAACGACACGCAGGTCATCGCTGCGCGGCTCCACGGCAACAAGCCCTCCGGCGGACGCGTGGAGATACTGCTCGAGCGCCCGCTCGCAGGCGGGCAGGCGCTGGCGCAGCTTTCGGCCAGCAAGCCCATCCGCGCCGGGCTCGAGGTGGCGACGGCGGGCGGCATGGTGCGTGTGCTCGCGCGCGAGGCCGAGCTGTGGCGCATCGAGTTGCCCTCGCCCGCGGTGGAATTCTTCGAGCGCTTCGGCGAGGTGCCGCTGCCGCCCTACATCCACCGCCCACCGCAGCCCGCCGATCGCGAGCGCTATCAGAGTATTTTCGCGCGCGAGCCGGGCGCGGTGGCAGCGCCCACCGCCAGCCTGCACTTCGATGACGCGCTTCTCGGTGCGCTCGCTGCCCGTGGGGTGCGCCGCACCTGTATCACCTTGCACGTCGGCGCCGGCACCTTTCAGCCGCTGCGCAGCGATGATGTGGCCGCACATCTCCTGCACCCCGAGCGCGCCTCGGTCGGTGCGGCGACCTGCGCCGCCATAAATGCCACCCGTGCGGGCGGCGGGCGGGTGGTGGCGGTCGGGACGACGGTCGTGCGCGCGCTCGAGTCGGCGGCGCTGGCGGCGGGGGAAGCTCACGCGCCCTCACCGGGAAACGGGAAGCCCGGGCAAGCTCTGGCTCTGGCGCCGTGGCAGGGGGAGACGCGCCTGTTCATCACGCCTGGCTTTCGGTTCCGGGTGTGCGATGTGTTGCTCACCAACTTTCATCTGCCCGAGTCGACGCTGCTGATGCTGGTATGTGCGTTCGCCGGGAAGCGCGCCGTGCTCGAGGCTTATGCGCATGCCGTGCGCACCCGCTACCGCTTCTTCAGTTACGGCGATGCGATGTTGGTGACGCGGGCAGGCTCTGCTTGAGCCCGACATTCACCGTACGCGCGAGCGATGGCGCGGCCCGCGTGGGGAGCCTGGTGACCACTCACGGGGTCGTCGACACGCCCGCCTTCATGCCGGTGGGTACCTACGGCACGGTGAAGGCGATGACTCCTGAGGAACTCGAGGGGCTCGGTGCGCAGATCATCCTCGGCAACACCTTCCACCTGCTGTTGCGGCCCGGGCCCGCAATCATCGCAGCTCACGGCGGCCTGCACCGCTTCATGCACTGGCCGCATCCGCTGCTCACCGACTCCGGCGGATTCCAGGTATTCAGTCTGCGCAGCCTGCGCCGCATCAGCGAGGAGGGCGTGCGCTTTCGCTCACCGGTCGATGGGCGCGAGGTGCAACTCACTCCCGAAGACTCGGTGGACGTGCAGCTCGCGCTGCGCTCGGACATCGCCATGGCGCTCGATGACTGTACACCGTACCCGGCGACCGAAGCCGAGGCGCGCCTTTCCATGGAGCGCTCGATGCGCTGGGCGGTGCGCAGTCATGCACAGTACTACCGCACCGATCCGGAGGCGTTACCGGGGGGTTTGTTCGGCATCGTGCAGGGTGGCATGTATCTGCCGCTGCGGCTCGCTTCGCTCGAGGCCCTCCTGCGCCTGCCCTGGCCGGGGCTCGCTGTCGGGGGGCTGGCAGTGGGAGAAGCGGAGGAGGAACGCCTCGCCGTCCTCGACGCGCTGGTGCCGCACATGCCTGCCGACCGGCCGCGCTACCTGATGGGCGTCGGACGGCCCGAGGACATCGTGGCGGCGGTGCTGCGCGGCATCGACATGTTCGACTGCGTCATGCCAACCAGGCACGCCCGCAATGGGCACCTGTTCACCTCCACCGGCGTGATTAACATCCGCAACAGCGCCAACGCGGGGGATCTCGCACCGGTCGATGCCGCGTGCGACTGCTATACCTGTCGCCATTTCAGCCGCGCCTACCTGCGGCATCTCGACCGCTGCAACGAGATCCTCGGCGCGCGCCTCAACACTATCCATAATCTGCACTTCTACATGGGCCTGATGCGTGCGCTGCGGGCAGCGATCACCGCAGGCAGGTTGGCCGCCTGGGCCACGGAGTTCCTCGCTACCCGGCGCGGCGCCGGTGCTGTGGCATAATGCCGCCCTTTTCGCTTCCTGGACCACACACATGAATGGCTTGATCACG
>Ga0318546_10000714_pt1 | contig 13103 bp, 12 predicted proteins | sample GRESIP169b2f19_FD_203514 | JGI IMG/M metagenome (GOLD analysis project Ga0318546, IMG submission 203514) | Tropical soil microbial communities from Luquillo Experimental Forest, Puerto Rico - GRE.SIPMG.169b2f19 | ecosystem: Environmental > Terrestrial > Soil > Tropical forest > Bulk soil...
CCGCGGCCGACATCGGCCGGGGGCTGCGCCACCGGACCACCGCGGTGCCGCCCGGCAGCCGGTACCGGGACAGCACCGCGCTCACCTCCTCGGCGGTGAGCGGCGGCCAGTCGGGCTCGACAAGTGCCTTGCCCATGCCGTGCGCGAGAAACCCCGCGCCGCCGGCCGGCCCGGGCGGTGTGGTCATCTGCGGTCAGGGCGCCGGCGCGCGCTGCCCGGCGCGGTCGTCGCGGCCGCGGGCGGCGGCCGTGAGCCCGCCGGCCAGCAGCGTGACCACCGCGGCGACCGCGAACGAGCAGATCGACGCGGACATCCATGCGGCGGGCGTGAACCCGATCGCCTGGGCCACGTGCGTCCACGCCGACGCCCACCAGGACACGTATCCCGGGTTGATGAGCTGGTAGGTAACGAAACCGGCGGCCCACGGCAGCAGCATCAGCCAGCGGGTCGGGGCCTGGGGGGACAGGTCCCAGTGGCCCTTGGCGAGGACGAAGAAATCGACGATGAGGACCGCGGACATCGGCACGAAGACCGAGCCCAGCAGGATCAGGAAGTTCTCGTAGTCGCTGATGTTCAGGAACAGCGCCCCGGCGGTGGTGATCGCCGAGATGACGATGGCCAGCACCCGGCGGTCCCACAGCGGCCGCAGGTTCTGCGTGGACGCGGCGGTCGAGTAGACGTTGGCGAAGGACTGGTCCAGCTCGCGCAGGGCGAGGATGCCGAACGCGATCGCGCCGGCGGGCAGCGCGATGAACGCGCCGTAAATGTCGCCCGAGTTACCGTGGGCCACGGTGACCAGCGCGAGCAGGCCGATGACGTAGCACAGCACCTGCGTGGCGCTGTAGCCGAAGAACGTGCCGTTGAAGGCCGCCGCCTCGCTGCGGGAGTGCCTGGTGTAGTCGGCGGCCAGCGGCGCGAACGAGATCGCGGCCGCGACCACCGTGTCGGTGGCCACCCAGAATCCCGGTCCCCAGGTGCCGTGGGTGAGCGGGGGCAGCGGGTGCCGGATCAGCTGGATGAACAGGTAACCGAGGACGATCACAACCGCCGCGGTCACGTACCTGCGCAGGATCCGGATCGCGCCCAGCGGCCGGATCGTGAGCAGCGCGGTCGCCACTCCCGCCAGGAGGATGTACGCCCACCTGGGCAGCGACGGGGCCACCGTATGCGCCGCGGTCGCGATCGTGACCAGCTCGAAGATCCCCCAGCCCAGGCACTGCAGGATGTTCAGCGCGGTGGGCAGGTAGGAGAGCCTGGCGCCGAACAGGCCCCGGAGCAGCACCATGGCCGGAGCCCCGGTGCGGGTACCGGGGAGCCCGGCCAGCGCGACCGGCAGGGTCCCGAGGACGGTGCCCAGCGCGATGGCGGTCAGGGCCGCGGCGAGCGACAGCTCCGGGGTGCCCGAACCGCCCGGCTGGAGCACGAAGATGGCGCCGGTGAAGCCGAGCAGGCTCACCCCGAGGTTGCCCCACAGCCCAAGCTGGTCGAGGGCGCTGAGCGCCTGCGGCACCGGCTCGGCGAGCGTGCGCGCCACCTCGGAGTGCCGGTCTCCGCGAACGGTGACGAACGCCCCGGAAGCGGGCGTGGATGTCGCCGTGGATGTGGATGTCACGACTGCCTCCCTACGCCGGCATTACCCGGTCAGGTTCAGACGGTCGGTGGCGCGGGCACTGTGACCAGCCACCCTCTCAGCCCGGTTAGCCCGAGCTCCCGCGTGGTTTTGCTCTGATGTTACCCCGCGGCGTCGATCAGGCGACAGAGCCGTTGCAGGCAGTGGGCAGCGGGCGGGACGACTGGCAAACTGGGGCGCAGGTGGCAGCGCCCGTCCCGGGGCGGGCAGCCCCGCCGCCGGGCCAGGACCGGTCGCCGGCATTCCTGGCCGAAGGCCTGGAGGTGCCATGCCGGGAAAGGGGCCTCGTGGCGGCGCGGAGATGCGCCGGGCGGCAGCCGTTTTGCTGCTTGTCGCCATCGCAGCGATAGGCCTGCGGGCCAGCGGCGCGTTCTCATCGGCCGGTAGCCCCAGCATCCTGGGCCTCAGCGCGCGGACGGTGTTCTGGACCATCGCCGGCGCAGAGCTGGTCATGGCGCTGGCCGGGATCGCGCTGCTGATCCTCGGGCTGATCTGGCGCGACAAGGGCGGGCCACCGCGGCGGCCGCGGTCGCTGTGGGGGCTGCTGCTGGTCCCGTTCGCCGCGCTCGCCCTGGCGCAGGTCCTGCACCGGCTCAGGCAGCGCGCCGCGGCGGCCGCCGCGGCGGCCGGGCATCACCCGGGCGCCCCGGCGGGGGCTGCCGGGCGTCAGCCGCACGGGAACCCCTGGCCGCTGCTGGTGTTTTTCATCATCGTGGCCATCACGGCGTTCGGGCTGATCGCATACCGGGGGCGCGCCCGCCCGCTCCCGCCGCCGGAACTCGACGCCGAGCCCGACGCTGGGCCGTTGGCGGCGGCGCTGGCGGCTGGCGCGCGCGCGCTGCACTCCGACCCCGATCCGCGGGCCGCCATCATCGGCTGCTACGCGGCGATGGAACGGAGCCTCGCCGATGCGGGGCTGCCGCCGCAACAGGCCGACACGCCCGCCGAAGTGCTCAGCCGCGCGACCGAGAGCGGCCTGGTGCGGTCCGCCTCGGCGGGCGCGCTGACCGGGCTGTTCCGGCAGGCGCGCTACAGCAGGCATCCGATGACCGAGGCCGACAGGGCGGCGGCGATCGGCGCGCTGACCCAGGTACAGGCCGACCTGGGCAGCGGGCCGCTGGCGCAGACCGCGGCCGACCCGGGCGACGCCGGGCAGGCGGGGCCGGACCCAGGCGGCCACGGGTGAGCCAGGAGGCGCCCACGGGAGCGCGGCGGACCGAGGGGATGGGCCGGGCCGCGAAGGCGGGGCGGGCCGCGGCGGTGATGCTCGCGGTTCTGGGGGCATTGGCGGCCGCGCTCGTGGTCGCCGGCCCGTTCGGCGCGGTCGTCGTGGCCGAATGCCTGGCCGCCTTGGCCGTGGTCATCGCCTTGGCCCGCACGCCCGGCGCCGTCCGCGAACGCCGTGGGCCGTGGGCCGCGCCCTGGGCACGGGCCGCCTGGGCCAAGATCGGGCCACGGCGCGGCTCGTCCGCAGCAGTGCGGACCGCCGACTTTCCCGCCTACGCCAAGATCAGTTCCGACATCGGCTGGGCCTCCGTCTCGCTCTGGCATTACGACCACGGGCTCCGCCAGCTGCTCGCCCGGCTGTTCGAATCGGCGCTGGCGGAGCGGCACCGGGTGGACCTGACCGCGGACCCGCAGCAGGCCCGGTCCCTGGTCGGCGAGGACATCTGGCCGCTCATCGACCCGGCCCGGCCGCCATCCTTCGATAGCAACGCACCCGGAATGGACCTGCGCACCCTGACCCGCGTCGTAGACCGGCTGGAGCAGCTATGACCGGCGCCCTCGCGCCCTCGGTATCGGCGACCGCACAGCGGTGTGCCCAGGTGCTCGCCGAGGTCGAGCGGGTGATCGTGGGCAAGCAGGAAGCGGTGGCGCAGGTGCTGCTGGGCATCCTCGCGTCGGGGCACATCCTCATCGAGGACCTGCCCGGCCTGGGCAAGACCCTGCTCGCCCGAACGTTCGCTACCACGCTCGGACTGCAGTTCACCAGGGTCCAGTTCACCCCGGACATGCTGCCCTCCGACCTCACCGGCGCGCCCGTCCTCGACCCGCGCACCGGGGAGGTGGCGTTCCGCCCCGGGCCGGTGTTCACCAACCTGCTGCTCGGCGACGAGATCAACCGCACGCCGCCCAAGACGCAGGCGGCACTGCTGGAGGCCATGGCCGAAGGCCAGGTCAGCATGGACGGCCGGACCCACCCACTGCCGGAGCCGTTCGTCGTGCTCGCGACCGACAACCCGATCGAGTACGAGGGCACCTATCCGCTCCCCGAGGCGCAGCTCGACCGGTTCGTGGCGCGGATCCGGCTGGGCTACCTGGACCAGGCCGGCGAGGCGGAGATGGCCAGGCGCAGGCTGGAGCGCGGCTCGGCGCCGCCGCGGCCCGCGGAGCTACTCGACGCCGGTGGGCTGCTGGCCATGCGTGAGTCACTGGAACAGGTGCACCTCGACGACGACCTGCTCGGCTACGTCGTCCGCCTGGTCGCGGCCACCCGGTCCCACCCGCAAATCGCCGTCGGCGCGAGCCCGCGCGGGACGCTGGCGGTGATCCAGCTGGCCCGTGGCCACGCCGCCCTCGATTCCCGCGACTACGTGATCCCCGAGGACGTCAAGGCGGTCGCGGTCGCCGCCCTGGCGCACCGCCTGGTACTCCGCCCGGAGATGTGGGTCCGCCGGGTGACCAGCGAGGACCTGGTGACGGAGATCCTCGCCGCCGAGCCGGTGCCCAGGGCCAGCCAGTGACCGAGGGCCCGCCCACGGCGCGCGCCTTCTGGCAGGCCGCGCCGCGGCTGCGCAGGCTGGGTACCATCGGCGTGGTCGTCGTCCTCGCGGCGGTCCTGACCCGGCACGCGAGCCTGCTCCTGCTCGGCGCGCCCGCCCTGGCCGCCCTCGCGGCCACCCGCCGCGGCTCACGGCCGCGGGCCCTGGACGCCGGTGTGACCGTGGCCCCGTTGCGCTGCTTCGAAGGCGAGGACGTCGAGATCGTCGCCACCGTGGCGTACCCGTTGGACGAGGTGACGTTCCAGATCCAGCCGGGGCCCGCGGTGGCCCTGGTCGAGGGCCCCGCCGCCCAGGTCACGGTGGCCGGGGAGCGGGCCTTCTCCCGCTGGGTGGTCCGGCCGCACGCCTGGGGCCGCCATCAGCTCGCCGTAGTGGCGGCCCGCTGCACCGACGGGATGGGCCAGGCGAATGTCATGCTCCGGCCGGGCCCGGTCGAGGTCTTCCCGCACCCGCCGCCGACCCGGGCCACCTTGCTGCCCGCCGACCTGCTGCGGCGGATCGGCGAGCACACCGCGGCGGTGCCCGGAGCGGGCATCGAGTTCTTCGGCATCCGCGGCTACCAGCCCGGCGACCGGTTGCGCGACCTGAACTGGGCGGTGACCAGCAGGCTGGCCCAGCCGTACGTCAACCAGCGGGCCGCCCTGCGGGCGGCCGACCTGGTCATCATGATCGACGCGTTCTCCGACGTGGGCCCGCCCGGGGACACCACCCTGGACGTTGCGGTCCGCGGCGCAGCCGGCCTGGCCACCGCCTACCTGCGGACCGGCGACCGGGTCGGCGTGGTGGCCCTGGGGGGCGTGCTCAACTGGCTGGCCCCGGCCCCCGGTAACCGGCAGTTCTTCCGGATCGTGGAGATGGCGTTCGGTGTCCGCTTTCCCAGCGAGGTCACCCCCGACCTGGACCGGGTGCCGAAGACCGCGCTGCCACCGCGCGCCCTGGTGGTGCTGTTCTCCCCGCTGCTGGACCGGCGGGTCCTGAACGCGGTGACCGACCTGCGCCAGCGGGGCGTATCCCTGGTGATCGTGGACGTGCTCCGGCATGAACCACCGGTGGAGCCGCGGCTGCCCGCGTCACAGCTCGCGGTCCGGCTCTGGCGGCTGGACCGCAACGCGCTGCGCGCAGGCCTCATCGGCCTCGGCGTGCCGGTGCTGAGCTGGGACAGCGGAACCGGGCTTGCGGGGGCGCAAGCAGCACTGCGCGGACGCCGAATCCGGGCGGCTCGATGACGGGCGGGCCGCACGGCGACGCGGGCGGCGGCCGGCCGCGCCCGGCGGCCGCGGTCACCCGGGTGGCCGCGGGTTGCCTGGGCGCGGGCATGATCGTCCTGCCCGCGCCGGAACTGACCGGCCGGGCCTGGGCGCTCCTGCCTGCCGGCCTGGTGCTGGTCGCCGCGAGCCTGGCCGGCCCGACGGCCCGGTGGCGGGTCGTAGGCACGCTGGCCGCCGCCGCCGCGGTCATCGAGTCCGCTGTTGGGCGGCCGGGCCTGGCCGTGCTGGCCAGCGAGGGCCTGCTGATCCTCGGCTACCTGCTGCTGGTGGACGCCCCGCCGGCCATGAACGCCGCCGTGACGGTGCGCTGGCTGCGGCTGCAGCTGCCCGCCGCGATCTGGGGCACGCTCGCCGCGGCCACCGTGCTAGTCGTGCTCGCCGTCCCGGTCCCGGTCTCCGCCTGGCTGCTCGTCGCCGGGGCCGCCGCCGCCGTCGCCGCCGCCCTGCTCGCCCTGCCGCGGCGGCCCGGCCAGCCCCGGGAGCACCGGTAGGCCTCGCGATGTGACCTGGCTTTCCACCAGGCCGTAGGCGATCGCTTCGGCGACGTTGAACAGCTTGTCCCGGCGGGCGTCGGCGCGCACCTCGTTGGCATCGCGGCCGGCGACCTCGGCGATCCGGCCGAACAGTTCGCCGAGCATGACGCGCGCCTGCTCCTCGCGGGCGGCCAGGGCGGTCACCGAGCCGTCGAAGCTGACCTGCGGCTCGGACAGCACGAACAACGCGTTCGGGTAGGCCCGCCGGTGCCGGCAGGCGGCCAGGATGCCCAGCGCGGGGCCCTCGATCCGGCCGCCCGCGTACCCGGTCACCGGCCCGCGGACGACATCGAGTATGCCCATGACGCTGAGCGCAGCGGGCAGGTCCGCGCTCAGGTTCTGCATCTCCAGCCGGATCGGCGCGGTTCCCTCGGCGTCGAGGGTCAGCAACTGGGCGGCCAGCCGCGTCGCCGCGTCGCCATCGAGGTGCCCGTGCGCCATGACGATGCGCCGGTCCAGGAGCCGTTCGTAGAGTTGCTCCGGCCACCCCCGCGGGTCGAACCAGATCCGGGTGGGCGCCATCGCCGGGTTCTGCGCCGGGCGGGCCGGATCCGGCGCGCGCTCCGGCCCTGGCGGCCCGGGGCGGAACGGCGGCCGGGGATGGTACGGCGGCCGGGGCTCCGGCGGCGTGGGCTCCGGCGGGAACGGCCGGAGCGGGTGGCTGTGCGGCGTGATCATCGGCGATACTCCTGCCCTGGTTCTGCCCGCGGCTGCCCGCCTTGCGACTGCACGGACGGGGACTGCCCGCCCTGCGGGTCTCTCGGCTGCACGAAACCGGGCCTGATCGGATCCGGCCCAGGCGGGGCGGCCGTTACCGGGCCTGGCCCCGCCGGGCTTGCCGTCACCGGCCCCGCCCGGCCTGCCGCGACCGGGCCTGGCCCTGCCAGGCCCGGGCCCTCGTCCTGCCGGGTTTGTGCCTGCCACGCGAGCTGGCTGCCGATTGCCGCGGCGTACCGTTCCAGCGTCGACACCCGGACGTCGGCGTCGCCGGTCTCCAGCCGGGCGACCGCGGACTGGGACGTGCCCATGCGGGCCGCGACCTCGGTCTGGGACAGCCCGGCCGCGTGGCGCTGCGCGGTCAGGTCCGCGACCAGCCGGCGCCGCTCGGCGGACATGCGTCGCAGCGCCATCTCCCGGAACCCCGGCAGCAACGGCAACTCCGGCATTTCTCCCGGTTCTGGGGCCTCCCCGGGCCCGCGCGGCTCGCGCTCCATACATCCGATGATATCTCCAATATGAGATGCCATCGCTGGTGTATGCCCGCGGCGAACGTGGCCGCGGCCTGCTTTACCCGGCCTGAAAGGGCTGGTCTATCGGACCGGCACGGGACCGGTCTCACGGACCTGCACAGGGACCGGTTTATCCGACCTGCACGGGGACCAGTTCATCCGACCGCTACCGGGACCGGTTCATCCGACCAGCACGGGACCGGTCTATCCGACGCGCGCGGGGACCGGCCGCCCCCGGTCCTCGGCCAGGATCCGCTTCAGCGCCGGAACCCCGCCCCGGCTCGCCGCCAGGTGCCGCTCGGTCAGCTCGCGCTGGGCCGCCGCATCACCGGCGAACGCCGCCGCGCACCGCTCCGGTTCGACGTTGGCCAAGGCCAGCAGGGCACCGGTGGCACCCATCGCGCCGGCCATCGCGAGCAAGGCCGAGGAACCGACGTAGGTGGCGCCGGAATAGTGCGCCAGCTCGTCGAGCAGGCGTTCCGGCTCGCCGGATGAGTCCTTCTGGCCGGCCACGGGCAGCCCGGCCAGCGCCGATACCGGGATGCCGGGCGGGTACACCCGTGGGAAGTGATACGCCAGCACCGGGTGGCCCTGCGCCGCACCGGCCACGGCGTGGAAGTAGCCGGGGGTGTCCAGGCCCCCGGGCGGCGGCCAGGCCAGCACCGCATCCGCACCGGCAGCGACGGCCTCCCCGGTCAGGCCGACGGCCTGCCGGGTCGAGGGTGCCCCGGTACCGGCGATGACCGGGATCCCGGCCGGGGTGGCCCGTCGTATCGCACCTATAAGGGCGCAGCGCTCGCCATTGGTGAGCGTGGCGGCCTCGCCGGTGGTACCGGCCACCAGCACCGCCCGCATGCCGCGGTCGACAAGCTCGCGGGCAAGCTCGCCGGTGGCGCCCGGGTCGATGGAACCGTCGTCGTGGAACAGGGTCAGCAGGGCCACGCCCGCCCCGCGAAACAGTTCGGCCATACCGCGATAATGCCCGGGAGAGAGACGGGTGATGACGATGGGGCATCGCGTTCGCTGGGGAATTCTCGGCACGGCCAGGATCGCGCGGAACCTCTTCCTGCCCTCGCTGCGGGAAGCGGGCGGCGATCCGGCCGCCGTGGCGGGGCGCGACCCGGACCGGACGGAGAAGTGGGCCGTCGGCAACGGCATCGGCCGGGCGATCACCAGGTCCCAGGACCTGGTCGACGACCCGGACGTGGACGTTCTCTACATCCCCCTGCCCAACGCCCTGCACGGGGAGTGGACGGTCCGCGCGCTGGAGGCCGGCAAGCCGGTGCTCTGCGAAAAGCCGCTGACCGGGTCGGCCGCCCAAACCGAGCGGGTGCTCGCCGTGGCCCGCGAGACCGGGACGCCGCTGTGGGAGGCGTTCGCCTTCCCGTTCCACGATCAGATGGCGCGGCTGCGCGGCATCCTCGGCGACGGGGCCATCGGCGACTTCCGCGAGATCCAGTCCGGTTTCCATTTCCTCATGCGGGACCCGGAGACCAACGTCAGGATGGCCGCCGACCTGGAGGGCGGCGCATTGCTCGACGTGGGCTGCTATCCGGTCCGGCTGGCCCGTGACCTGTTCGGGGCCGAGCACGAGGCCGCCTGGGCGCGGGCCGACTTCGCCCCCGGCGGGGTGGACCTGACGACCTGGGGCTTCCTGGACTTCCCCGGTGGCCGTCATCTGTACCTGTCCTGCGGATTCGGGCGGGCCGACGACACGTTCACCCGGTTGCTGGGCACCGCCGGGCAGATCCACATCACCAACCCGTTCCACCCCCGCGCCCGGGACACCTTTGTGGTCTGGCAGCCCGGTCGCGCGCCGGTGACGCACCGCGGCATCGGGCCCTACCGGCAGTCCTTCACCCCGCTGATCCGGCACATCCAAGCGGTGATCCGCGGCGAGGAGGTGCCCCGGTTGCTGGCCGTGGATACCGCTCTCGGGTCCGCCCGCGCCCTGCACGACCTGGCCGAGGCGAGCCGCACCGGCAAAGCTGAATCAACTTGAGCGCAATTTCACGAGGTTGGGGTGGTCAGCCCCAGGCCGACCGCAGCCGCGTAGCGATGGCCGGCCGGCGGCCCGGCCAGGGTGCCGCCGACGGTGGCCCGGCCCACCGGGACATGACCGGGCAGCGCGCGCAGCAGCACGCCGAGCAGTTCGTCATCGCCGGCCGGGCCGCCGACCAAGAGCACCTGCGGCAGCGTTCCGCCGAGCGTGGCCAGGGCACGGCGCAGGTTCGCGGCGAACACCGCCTCCTTGAGCCGCAGCCGCATCGCCCGCCACTCGGCCGGGCTGTGGCCGCGATCGAAGGGCAGCAGCCCGGCCGGGCCCCGCGCGGCGAGCATCCCGGCCGCGGCGGCCGGCGCCGGGCGGTCCAGGAAGCCGCGGCTTCCGTCCTCCGCCTCGAACCGCCGGCCGCCGTCCACCCGCACGCATGGGCCGCGCTTGACCCAGTCCGCGGCCGCGCGCGGGATGCGCAGCGTCTCCGCGACCGCGGTGGTGAGCAGTTCGCCAGCCCCCGCCGCGACCACCTCGCCGTGGACCGCGATCACGTCCACGGTCCCGGCGCCCAGGTCAACCACGGCGGCATCCGGCCGGGCACCGGGGGTGGTGAGGGCGCCCCGCCGCGCGGCGGCGGGCTCGGAGAGCACGCTGCGCACCGGGACGCCGAGCAGGCCCGCCAGCGCCGCCGCGTGATCGTCGCCATCGCTGAGCCGCCGCAGCGACGCGACGAGCGCCGCCGTGCCCAGGCTGCCGCGCCGTGCCGTGGCCGTGTCCGCCACCAAGGCCAGGTCGAGGGCGAACAGGTCATCAAGCTCGTTCCGGCCGTCCGCGGTGCCCAGCGCGCGCACCGTGCCCACCGGCCAGCCCGCGACCTGCGCGCAGGCCAGCTGCAGCGCGATGCGCTGGCCCGCCGCTTCGACCCACGGCCCGGCCTCCCCGGGGCGCTCGCCCGGCCCGGGACCGGGCCCCGCGGCCGCGCCGTCCCCGGCGACACCGTCCGCGGTGGTGCCGTCGCCCGCGTTACCGTCCCCCGCGGTGCCGTCCCGCGCGGTGCCGTCCCCCGCGGTGCCATCCTCCGCGGCGTCTCCGGCGGCGGTGTCGTCCGCCGCAGCGCGCCCGCCCGGGGCGCTGCCGTACCCGGGGGCGCGGTCCCGGGGGGTGCCACCCGGGGCGGCGCGCCCCACCACTGCGTTGGAGAAGTCGACGAGCGCGCGGCACAGCACCGCGGCGTCTTTCGCCTCGCCCGCGGCGAGCGCGAACGCGTCGGCCAGCGCGACCGGGTCGCCCAGCAGGACCAGCGGGTCGCCCGGCGGGCGGACCTCGACCGCGACCAGGTCACAACCGGCGACCGCGGCCAGGTCGACCTGATCGATCACCGGGAGCGCCGCGGTCAGCCTGTTGAAGATCAGCACGCCCTCGTCCCCGCCGGCCAGCACCGCGCCGACCGGCACCCCGGCGCCGAGCAGGGCGCGCAGCTGCCCGGCCGCCCGGGCGTAGCCGAACCCGGCCGGGACGACGGCCACGGCCGGCGCCCCGGCCCGCGGGCGCGGCGGGCGGTCCAGCCACAGCGGCGCACCGACCCAGGCGCCGGCCCCGCCTGGGGTGGCGACCCCCGCGGTCAGCAGACGCAGCCTGCCGGTGGGGGGCGGGGCCGGCGGGATCGTCATGGTCGTGGTGTCCACGGCCCGCAGCGGCGCCACCCGGGCCTCGGTCACCTGGCAGCCCAGGCGCCGCTCCAGCCGGCGGACCAGGGCCGCGGCGCCGCGCAGCGAGTCGGCGGAGCCCTTGCGGCCCCGGGTCGGGACCCGGTCCACCCCGAGCACGCGGTCGCCGTCGAGGAACGCGACCTCAGTGGTCGCATTCCCCACATCCACCCCAGCGACAACGCTCACCGTGCCTGCCAGAGTTCGTGATCATGACTCAGATGTTGCCCAGACCCCATCATTGTCATGATCACGATTGCCGGGGCGCGCATGATCATGCGGACAGGCCGCGGCGGGCGTAGACCTCGGCGGCCTCGGCCACCAGCGCGGCACACCGGGGCAGGCCGCGCTCGGCCAGCGAGCCCGCCAGCGCGTTCAGCTCGCCCGGCGTGGCGCGCCCGGGCCGCAGCGCGGCGTAGATCGCGAGCACCTCCTCGTCATCCAGCCGGGTGAGCTCCGCCGCACGGCGCAGGTTCTCGGCGAGCTGCGGGTTTGCGTGCTGCTCCGCGACCGAGGCCTGCCATTCCAGCGTCTCCGGGTGGATCCGCAGGTCTTCGAGCCCGATTTCGCCGCGCCGGACGGCCTCCAGCGTCAGCTCCTCCACCGGCCGGCCCGACAGCGCCCGGACATCGCTGCCCCCTTCGCGGGCACCCCCGCTCATCGCAGGCCGTCCAGGGCTAGTTCCTCGGGCAGGGCGCCGGGTTTGACCCAGGCGCGCTCCAGGGCCATCAGGGCGATCACCGTGGTGTGGTACCTGGCTTCGATCGCCTCGTCGTTGTACGGGTTGCGGGCCGGGTCCGGCGTGCCGCCCTTGGCGTGCCGGGCCGCGTTGGCACCGAGCAGCCGGTAGAGCTCGGGCGTGACCGCCGGGGCGACCGAGTACAGCTCCAGGTTGGCGAGCGGGGCCAGGTCGCGCCGGTGGATCAGCGCCGTCCCCTTCCCCTGCAGGCCGATGCCGATCCCGGAGCCGGCCAGCCGGGCGGCGGCTAGCCCGATGCGGCCGAGGTCCACCGTGTCGTTGAACCGGACCACCCGTCCGGTGCAGCCCTCCTCCTCGAGCCCGGCGAGAAGCTCGGCCAGCACCTCGGGAACGGTCAGCCCGGACAGGCAGCGCCACACGTCCCGGCCCACCGCCGGGGACACCCCGATGACCACCTCGCGCGGGTCCTCGCCGGGCGCGGGCACCCGGCCCGCCCCGTTCCCCCCGCCGGGCACGGCGGCCAGCAGCGGCACCGCCGCGGTGGCCTGTTCCGCGCGCAGGTCTTCGACCCCGCGGGCCTGGCGGATCGCGTCGATCTCGGCCTGGCGCTCCGCGCTGGGCTCGAACCCCGTGCCCGGCCCGGCGTAGTCGTTGGGGTCGGTGACCAGCGACAGCACCCCGAGCCGCTCGTCGAAGATGGCCGAGGTCTGCAGGTAATCGCCGGCCAGCCGCTGCGCCGTCATGGCCAGGATGCGGTCGGCTGCGGCCTCGTACCCGGTCTCGTCGAGCGCCGCGACCACATCCACCACGGTGATGCCGCCGTCCCTGATCGCCTGCGCGGCGCTGACCACGGCCAGCGTGTCGGTCTCGCCGAGGTCCTTCGAGCCGGCCGCGTCCACGGCCCGCTCCACGTGGTCGTCGGAGAAGTCGGCCAGGCCCAGATGCTGGTAGACGGCGCGGCACAGCTGGGCGGCCTCCCGCCGCAGTTCGGCGATCCGGTCCGCGGGGACGGTCCGCAGCCCGCCGTCGACGCCCCAGTCCCGCTGCATGGCCAGGAAGTCGTCGATGTCCTCGGCGTTGAAGTTGCTCGGCCCGAACATGTTGTCGTAACGCTGGATGCTGCCGAACCCGCTGAACATGAAGTCCGACCCGGCCAGCACGATCGGCAGCGTGCGCGAGGTGCGGCGCATGTCCGACTCGCTCATCAGGGCGTCGTTGCCGGAGCAGGATTCCAGGTTGCGCATCATCACCATCAGGT
>Ga0318546_10000715_pt1 | contig 13097 bp, 9 predicted proteins | sample GRESIP169b2f19_FD_203514 | JGI IMG/M metagenome (GOLD analysis project Ga0318546, IMG submission 203514) | Tropical soil microbial communities from Luquillo Experimental Forest, Puerto Rico - GRE.SIPMG.169b2f19 | ecosystem: Environmental > Terrestrial > Soil > Tropical forest > Bulk soil...
TGTAGGCCTCGTCGATGAACAGCACCCCGCCCAGGGCCGAGTCGACCAGCTCGTTGGTCTTGATCGCGGTGGCGCCCAGGTACTCGCCCACCAGGTCGGAGCGGTGCGCCTCCACCACGGCGGGGGTGTCCAGCAGGCCGAACGCGTAGAAGATCTTGGCGACGATGCGGGCCACCGCGGTCTTGCCGGTGCCCGGCGGGCCGAGGAACACCATGTGCTGCATGGGCTTGTCGGTGGCGAACCCGGCCACGGCGCGCCTGCGCGCCGCCTCGATCGACGCGGCGATCGACTTGATCTGGTCCTTGACGGCGGTCAGGCCGATCATGTTGTCCAGCTCGGCCATGGCCTCGTCCACCGTGATCTCCGGCGGCTGGGCGGCGCGATCGTGGGCCTCGGCGCCGGGCTGGGCTGCAGGGCCGTCCGTGCCGTGCTGAGCGCGGGCCGCCTCGGCGGGTCCGGCCCGGCCGTTGCCGCGCGGCCGCCGGCCGGCAGGCCCGGACGGCCCCGGCCCGGCGGTCCTGGTCGGCGGGCGCGGTCCGGTCAGCGTTCCCGTCCCCGGCCCGCCGCCGTCGCGCGGGCCGGCGGGCGGGGGCCACCCGTAGGGTGCGGCCAGGGCGCCGGTACGGGCCTGCTGGCGGCCGAACTCCCGGTCCTCCTGCCACGACCTGGCCAGCCGCCAGCCCAGTACCACGCACGCGATCAGCCAGCCCACCACCGGCCCGATGGCGGGCTGGCTCTCGGTCAGCCGCCAGATGATCATGGCGATGGGCAGGGACCAGCCGAGCGTCCAGGCGACGGTCCGGCACGGCACGAACCAGCGGGCGAGCGTGCCCGCGTGCGCGGCGAGGACGACGACGAACGGCAGCAGCAGGAGCGGCGCCAGCCAGGGCCGGTAGCCGCCGGACAACCCCGAGACCAGGGCCAGGCCCCACACCGCGACCGACAGCGACGCGACGACGGTGCGGTGCCCGGCGAAGACCGCGAACGGCGCGTAGACCAGCGCGGCCAGCAGCACCACCGGGAGCAGGATGCCCAGGCCGAAGGGAAGCAGGAAAACCAGGGCGGCCAGCATAAGGACCTTGAGGAGCAGCGGGGCCGCGGAGAACGTTCGGCGAATGCGGGTAACCCCGCCCTGCACGATCTGCCGGCCGGGCAGGGACAGAGAACCCTGGTCTGTCCGCATTTTGCTCCCTCGCGCTTGAGACCTGTATAGCGCATTACCGGCCGCATACGAAGGCGCACATTCGGATGCCCCGAAGAAAACTTACCTCTCTAATGCCTCGCCCGGTGCCCCCGGGCCCGCCTGGTCACGACCCTGGCCGCCGGCCGGTCAGCCCGGCCAGCGGTCGCGCCAGGGCAGCGCGGCCTCGATCGCCGCGCAGGCCGACAGGACCCGGGCGTCGGCGTGACGCGGGCCCACGACCTGCACGCCGATAGGCAGGCCGGCCGCGGAAAACCCGCAGGGCACGCTGGCCGCCGGCTGGTGCGTCATGTTGAACGGGTACGTGAACGGGGTCCAGCTCATCCAGCGCGGGCTGGCGGATCCCACGGGAACCTCGGCGCCGGCCTCGAACGCGACGATCGGCTCGGCCGGCGTCACCAGCAGGTCATAGGCCTGGTGGAAGGCGCCCAGGGCGATGCCGAGCGCGGAGCGCTCGCGCAGCGCCTGCAGGTAGTCGAGCGCCGAGTAGCGCCGGCCCGCCGCGGCGACCTCGGCCAGGCCCGAGTCGATCAGGGCCCGGCGGCCGGGCGGGATGTCGCTGACCAGCTGGGCGGCACCCGCGTACCAGAGCACGCGGAACGCGTCGATCGGATCGGCGAACCCCGGATCGGCCAGCGTGACCCGGGCGCCGGCCGATTCGAGTGCGGTCACCGCGCCGCGGACCGCCGCGGCCACCTCGGGATCGACCGTCGCGTAGCCGAGCGCCGGGCTGTAGGCCACCCGCAGGCCGCTGACCGGGGGCAGTATGCCCTCACCGACCGGTCCCGGCCGGTCCAGCGCCAGCGGGTCCCGGTAGTCGGGCGCGGAGAGCACGTCGAGCAGCAGCGCAGCGTCCGCGACCGTGCGGGCCATCGGCCCGACTCCAGACAGCGTGCCGAACGTGCTGGGCGGGTAGACCGGGACCCGGCCGTGGGTCGGCTTGAGCCCGACGATGCCGCAGAAGCATGCCGGGATCCGGATCGACCCGCCGCCATCGGTACCCACCGACAGCGGGCCCAGGCCCGAGGCGACGGCCGCCGCGCTGCCTCCGCTGGAGCCGCCCGCCGTCCGGGCGGGATCCCACGGGTTGCCGGTCACCCCGGTGAGCGGGCTGTCGGTGACGCCCTTCCAGCCGAACTCGGGCGTGGTCGTCTTGCCCAGCAGCACCGCCCGGTGCTCGCGCAGCCGGGCGACCGCCGGGGCGTCGGCGTCCCACGGCCCGGCCGCCTCGATCGTCCGCGAGCCCCGCAGCGTCGGCCAGCCGCTGGTCAGCAGGAGGTCCTTGACCGAGACCGGAACCCCGTCCAGCCGTCCTTCCGGCTCCCCCGCCTGCCACCGGCGCTCCGACGCCCGGGCCGCGGCCAGCGCCTCCTCGCCGCGGACCAGGCAGTAGGCGTTGGTCGTCGCGTCCCGCGCCTCGATCCGGGCCAGGACCGCGCGGGTGGCCTCCACCGGGGAGAGGTCACGCCGCCGGTACAGCCCGAGCAGTTCGGTGGCGCTGAGCATGGTGATGTCCGGCATGGCCTCACCGTAGAGGCTCGCCGTCAGCGCAGGGAGCGGAAGAACTCCCTGACGTCGGCGGTGAGCAGGTCGGGGGCTTCGAGGGCGGCGAAGTGGCCGCCGCGGGCGAACTCCGTCCAGCGGACGACGTTGCTGGTCTTGTCGGCGAACGGGCGGACGGACACGTCGGTGGTGAAGACCGCCACCGCGGTCGGCACGGCGGATCGCTCCCGGGGCGCCCACATGGCCGGGTCGTGGAAACGCTCGTAGTAGGTGTGCGCGGCCGAGCCGGCGGTGCCGGTGAACCAGTAGATGCTGACGTCGGTGAGGATCCGGTCACGGTCGACCGCGTCCTCGGGCAGCTGGGCCGCCGGGTCGGTCCATTCCTGGAACTTCTCCACGATCCAGGCCAGCAGCCCGGACGGGGAGTCGGTCAGCGACTGCCCGATGGTCTGCGGCCGGGTGCCCTGGACTTGCAGGTAGGCACCCGAGCGCTCCTGCCAGGCCTGCATCGCGGCCAGCCGCCCGCGGTCGGCGTCGGTCATCGCGGCCATGTCCGCCGGGTCGCCGGTCGGGAACGTGACCAGCGCGTTGACGTGCACGCCGATGACCCGGTCCGGGGCCGCGCGGCCCATCAGCGGGCCGATCAAGGCGCCCACGTCCCCGCCCTGCACGCCATACCGCTGGTAGCCGAGCCGGGCCATCAGCTCGGCCAGCGCCGCCGCGGCGCGGCCGTCCGTCCAGCCGGTCTCGGTCAGCGGCCCGGAGAACCCGTAGCCGGGCAGTGACGGGATCACCAGGTGGAAGGCGTCGGCCGGGTCGCCGCCGTGCGCGGCCGGGTCGGTCAGCGGGCCGATCACGTCGAGGAACTCCACCACCGAGCCGGGCCAGCCGTGCAGCAGCATCAGCGGCGTGGCATCCGGCTCGGCGGAGCGCACGTGCAGGAAGTGCACGCCGGCCCCGTCGATCGTGGTGATGAACTGGGGAATCGCGTTGAGCGCGGCCTCGTGGGCGCGCCAGTCGTACCCGCCGGCCCAGTAGGCGGCGAGCTCGCGCAGGTAAGCGGCGGGGACACCGCGCTCCCAGCCGGTGCCGGGCAGGCCGGGCGCCCAGCGGGTCCGGGCCAGGCGGTCGCGGAGATCATCGATGTCGGCCTGCGGGACGTTGATGCGATACGGCCGGATCCCGGCCTCGGCGGCGTTGACGCTGGCTGATTGCGGCGGGGTGCTGGCGAAGTTGCTCATGTCCCTGACCCTAGAATCCATTGGTGTCAGGTTCTGGCACTAATGTCAGCGAGAATCGGAACATGCTTGAGACCTCGGCCCGGCTGCTCCGCCTGCTGTCCCTGCTCCAGTCCAGGCGCGACTGGAGCGGCACCGAGCTCGCGGACCGGCTCGGCGTCGGCCTGCGGACCGTGCGGCGCGACGTCGACCGGCTGCGTGACCTCGGATATCCGGTAGAGGCTTCGCCGGGCGCGGCGGGCGGTTACTGGCTCGGTGTGGGGGCCGCGCTGCCGCCGCTGCTGCTGGACGACGAGGAGGCGGTGGCCGTGGCGATCAGCCTGCACACGGCCGCGGCCGGCAGCGTGACCGGGCTGGAGGAGACCGCGCTGCGGGCGCTCACCAAGCTGCAGCAGATGCTGCCGTCCCGGCTCCGGCACCGGGTCAGCGCGTTCCGCGCCACGACGGTCCCGCTGACCGGGTCCGGATCCCCGCCCGACGCCGTGGATCCCGAGCTGCTGACCGCCGTCGCGGCGGCGTGCCGGGACCAGCGGCGGCTGCGGCTGCGCTACCGCGACCGCCGCGGCGTCAGCAACACCCGCGATATCGAGCCGCATCGCCTGGTGCACACCCCGCGCCGCTGGTACCTGGTGGCCTGGGACGCTGGCCGCGGCGACTGGCGGACCTTCCGCCTGGACCGCTTTCAGGGGCCGCTGGGCCCGCCCGGCGCCCGCTTCGCGCCACGTGAGCTGCCCGCGCAGGACGTGGCGGCCTACGTCGCGCAGTCCATCTCCTCCGCGCCGTACCGCTACCAGGCGCGGATCCTGATGCACGCGCCGGCGCAGGACGTCGCCCGGCGGTCCTCCCCGGCCGCGGGACGGCTGGAGGCCGTCGACGCCGACCGCTGCGTCCTGCACGCGGGATCCGACTCCCTGGACGAGCTCGCCCTGTACCTCGCGCTCAAGGGCTTCGACTTCCAGGTGCTGCACCCGCCCGAGCTCATCCCCGTCCTTCGGGCCCTGGCCGGGCGCCTGGCCCGGGCCGCCGGTGCCGGGGCTCCGGGCGCCGATACTCGGTTGCCCGCCAGGCCGGAGCCAGATCATGATGGCGCCGGGAGGTGAGCGATGACGGAGCAGCCCGAGGGGACCGCGCGGGTGGCGCAGCAGGTCAGGGCGGCCCTGGAGGCAGCTGACCTGTCGGCCTTCGGCGATCTCCTGGACGCCGACGTGCAATGGGGCGCACCCGGCGCGCCGTTCCCGGTGTGCCGCAACCGGGAGCAGGTCCTGTCCTGGTACCGGCACGGGATAGACGCGGGCATCCGGGCCCGGGTATCCGAGGTGTCGGTGCACGGCGACCGGGTGCTCGTGGGCCTGCGGGTGACCGGCGGCCAGGCGGCCGGCGCCGGAGGCGGCACCGAGCGATGGCAGGTTCTCACCGTCCGCGGCGGCCGGATCGCCGGCATCACCGGGTTCGGCGAGCGGGACCAGGCGGTCGCTCACGCCCGGCAGCTCCACGCTCCTGACCGCCCGCCGGGAACTCCGCGCTGGGCGCCGCCCCGGGGCCGGCTGGCCGATGACCGCGTCGCGCTGCGCCTGCCCGGCCTGCCGGACGCCGCGGTGCTGCGGGCGTACGCGGCACAGGACGGGGGCCTGGACGGGACGTGGGTTCCGCTGGCCGCCGGGGCCAGCCTGCAGGACTGCCAGGCCCTGGTCCGCGACTGGCTCGCCGGGTGGCAGAACCGGCGTAGCTTCCAGGGCCCGGCGCTGGTCGTGGTGGAGGCGGGCCGGGACCGGCTGGCCGGCCAGGTCGGCCTCGGCGACCGGGGCGACAGCGTGGTCGAGCTGGCCTACGGGGTCGCGCCGGATCACCGTGGCCGCGGCTACGCCTCCGCCGCGGCGCGGCTGGCAGCCCGGTGGCTGCTGGCCGACGGGCTGGCCCGCGAGGTGGAGCTCCGGATCGACCCGGGCAACACCGCGAGCCAGCGAGCCGCCGCGACGGCCGGCTTCTCCCCGGCGGGGACGGTCACCTCCCGCGGGCCGGCGACCGGGGAACGCTATACCGACGTCCGCTTCGTCATGCGCCCGGCCTGACCGGCGTGGTCATGGCGCCAGGCCAGGGTCGTGCCGCGGCGACGATGCAGGACGCGCTGCTCACGCTGACCAGGTACTGGGCCGACCTCGGCTGCCTGGTCGCGCAGCCCTTCAACACCGAGGTCGGCGCCGGAACCATGAACCCGGCCACCGTGCTGCGGGTGCTCGGCCCCGAGCCGTGGCGGGTCGCGTACGCCGAGCCGAGCGTCCGGCCCGATGACTCGCGCTACGGGGAGAACCCGAACCGGCTGCAGACGCATACCCAGTTCCAGGTGGTACTCAAGCCCGACCCCGGCGACCCGCAGGAGCTGTACCTGGGCAGCCTGCAAGCCCTCGGCATCGACCTGGCCGCGCACGACGTGCGGTTCGTGGAAGACAACTGGGCCTCGCCGGCGCTGGGCGCGTGGGGACTGGGCTGGGAGGTGTGGCTGGACGGCCTGGAGATCACCCAGTTCACCTACTTCCAGCAGGCCGGCGGCGTGACACTGGACCCGGTATCGGTGGAGATCACCTACGGGATCGAGCGGATCATGATGGCCCTGCAGGGGGTCACTCACTTCAGGGACATCGCCTACGCCTCCGGCATCTCCTACGGCGAGGCGTTCGGCCAGGCCGAGTACGAGATGAGCCGCTACTACCTTGACGAGGCCGACGTGAGCAGCATGCTGCGGCTCTTCGAGGAGTACGCGGCGCAGGCACGGCGCCTGATCATCGCGAGGCTTCCCGTTGCGGCCCATTACTACGTGCTCAAGTGCTCGCACGCCTTCAACGTGCTCGACGCGCGGGGCGCGGTGTCCGCGACCGAGCGGGCGACGGCGTTCGGCCGGATGCGGGCCCTGGCCCAGGATGTCACCCGGCTCTGGGCCGACCGCCGCACCGAGCTCGGGTACCCCCTGGGCGTCACGCCGCCCCCGCCCCCCGCGGCCGCGCCGACGTCGTTCCCGGAGGTCGACGGGGCGCGGACGGCGCTGCTGGAGATCGGGACCGAGGAGCTCCCGGCCGCCGAGGTGACCCGGGCGGCGGAATCCTTGCGGGCCGTGCTCGCCGGCCTGCTCGGCCGCTCGCGGCTGGCTCACGGCACGATCCGCACGTACGCCACGCCCCGGCGCATCGTGGCCCTGGTGGAGGAGGTGGCACCACGCGAGCCGGCGGCCGAGCGCACCGTCCGCGGGCCGCGGGCCAGCGCGGCGTTCGACGCCGACGGCCAGCCGACCCGAGCGGTACTGGGATTCGCCCGCGGTCAGGGCACCGACCTGGCCGGGCTGAGCCGGGTCAGCGTCGGCGGCATCGACTACGTCGCCGCCGTGGAGGCGGTGCCGGGGCGCGGCGCGGCCGAGGTCCTCGCCGCGGTGTTCGGGCAGGCCGTGGCCGGGTTGCGGGCCGACGCGAACATGCGCTGGAGCGACCCGAACCTGTCCTACGTCCGGCCGGTCCGCTGGCTGCTGGCCCTGCTCGGCGACGTGGCGGTCCCGGTCGCGGTGTCGTCGCTGGCCAGCGCCCGCACCACCCGGGTACACCGCACCGCCGAGGTCCCGGTCATCGAGGTGCGTCAGGCCGACGGGTACGCGGGCCTGCTGGCCGCGCACGGCGTGATCATCGACCCGCGGCGCCGCCGCGAGCAGGTCATCGCCGGCGCCAGGGCGCTGGCCGACAGCGCCGGCGGCAGCGTCGACCCGGAGGGCGAGGCCGAGCTGATCGACGAGGTGGCCGACCTGGTCGAGCAGCCCGAGCCGGTCCTCGGCCGTTTCGATGAGCGCTACCTCGACCTGCCCGGCGAGATCCTCACCACCGTGATGCGCAAGCACCAGCGGTACCTCCCGGTGCGGGACGCAGCCGGGCGCCTGATGGCGTGCTTCGTGGCTATGGCGAACGGCCCGTGCGATCGCGAGGTGGTGCGGGCCGGGAACGAGGCGGTCCTGCGGGCCAGGTACGAGGACGCCTTGTTCTTCTGGCGGGCCGACCTGCAGGCCGGCCCGGACCGGCTCCGGCAGGGCCTGGGCCAGATCGCGTTCGAGCAGCGGCTCGGCTCGATGGCCGACCGCGCCGACCGCATCGCCGGTGTCGCGCGCGCCCTCGCGCTGCCCGCCGGGACGGCGCCGCCGCTGGTCACGCTCGCGCCGGAAGACCGGCGGGCCCTCGAGCGCGCGGCCCAGCTGGTGAAGTTCGACCTCGCCTCGCAGATGGTCGTCGAGCTGACCAGCCTGGCCGGGATCATGGCCGCCGAGTATGCCGCCAGGAGCGGGGAGACCGCGGCGGTGGCGCAGGCCCTGTCCGACAGCGAGCGGCCCCGCTCGGCCGGCGGGGCGCTGCCGCAGACGCTGCCCGGCGCCGTCCTCGCCCTGGCGGACCGGCTGGACCTGCTGGCCGGGCTGTTCGCGGTGGGCGCGAGCCCCACCGGCAGCTCCGATCCGTTCGGGCTGCGCCGCGCCGCCCTCGGGGTGACCGCCATCCTGCGGGCCTGGCCGCCGCTGGAACCGGTGACGCTGACCGCGGGCCTGGACGCGGCCGCCGCCCAGCTGCGCCGGTCGGGCGTCGGGGCCGGCGAGGCGGCGCTGGCGCAGGCGCGGGACTTCATCGTCCGGCGCCTCGAGCAGCAACTCCTGGATTCCGGTGCCGACCACCGGCAGGTGACGGCGGTCCTGCTCCTGGCCGCCGCTCCGGCGGCGGCCGACCGGGCCCTCGCCGAGCTGCGCGAGCTGGAAAGCCGGCCGGAGTTCGCGGCCCTGGCCGCGGCGTTGCAGCGAGTCCGCCGCATCGTGCCGGCCGGCACCGTGGCCGGCTACCGGCCCGGTCAGCTCACCGAGCCGGCCGAGGTGGCGCTGCACCAGGCGCTCGTCAAGGTCAGGGCCGCCCTGGACGACGGCCGTCCCGCGCCCGCCAGCCCGGCCGCCGGCCGTCCCGGCCTCGCCGAGTTCGCCGAGCAGGCCAGCGCGCTGACCGGGCCGGTCAACGCGTTCTTCGATGCGGTCCTGGTGATGAGCGACGATCCGCGGCAGCGCGCGGCCCGCCTCGGCCTGCTCGCCGCGATCCGCGATCTGGCCGCGCCGGTGCTGGACTGGGACGCGCTCGGCGCCCGCAGCGGCCCGGCACGGTAACCGGTTAAAGCCCGAAAACTCCCATCATGACCGTTAAACTCATGACACGTGACCGAGCCGGAGCTACGTCCCGGACCACCGCCTGATTTCGCGTGGATTCCCGAACCGAAGGGGCTCACGAAGCTCTTCATGGGGGCCAGGAAGCGGCAGGAGGTCCTGGTGGGGCGGTCGCTCCGGTTGTTCGTCTATCCCTGGGGGATCCGCTGGATCAGCGGGGCCGAGGAGGTCAGCGCGTTCTGGGACGAGGTCACCCACGTTTGGCAGGCGATCACCCGCCACTCCGCGAACGGGAGCCCGACGTACACCGAGTACCACTACACCGTGCGGCTGGCCGACGGCCGGTCCCGGGAGTTCCGCGGGACGCTCCCGGCGCGTAGCGCCCGGGCCAGCGGGGCGGTGCTGCTCCAGCCCACCCCGGGGATCACCACCCCGGTCACCATCGAGCAGCTTGGCCGCCTGCTGGAGACGGGGGTCACCCGCGCCCAGCTGCCGAAGGCCATCGAGCGCTTCAACGCCGGGCAGGCGGTCGCGTTCGGCCCGCTGTCGGTGGGCCCGAGCGGCATCACGGCCGGCGATCAGTGGCTGCCGTGGAGCGGAGATCGAGGACGTGCAGACCCGCAAGGGGATGGTGTCGGTGAAGAAGTCCGGCAAGTGGCTGGCCTGGAAACGGGCACAGGTCAGCCAGATCCCCAACTACTTCATCTTTGACGCCCTGGTGCGCGCCATCCTCGCTAAGCGGCCGCCCGCCTCGCCCCGCTGACCTCCGCGCCCGGCGGAATCTCGCTACCGTCTTCGCCGGCGCTGACATACGGTGGAGGCATCAGGTGGCCGTTGACGGGAGAAGGCCGTTGCTCCGCTGAGTCAGGAGATACCGCGCGCAACCGCGATTGCGCGACGTGAAGATCCCGACAGGAGCCCTGCATGCCGACGCCACCCCCAGCCGTTGTCTGCTCTGGCCTGACCTTCGCCTGGGCGGACGGAACGCCGGTGTTCACCGACTTCTCGCTGGCCATCGGGCCCGGCCGCACCGGCCTGATCGGCCTCAACGGGTCCGGTAAGTCGACGCTGCTCCGGTTGATCGCCGGAGAGCTCCGGCCGGCCCGCGGCTCGGTCACGGCCGAGGGCGAGGTGGGCTATGTGCCACAGAACCTGACGCTCGCCACGGGCGCCGGTGTGGACGAGGCGCTCGGCATCGCTCCTGTCCTTCGGGCCCTGAACGCGATCGAGGCGGGGGACCCCAGCGAGGAGAACTTCGCGCTGGTCGGCGGCGATTGGGACGTCGAGGAACGGGCCCGGGCCACGCTCGACCGGCTCGGCTTGGAGCATGTGCCTCTGGACCGGCGGATCGGCGAGCTCTCCGGCGGCGAGGCGGTGCTGCTCTGCCTGGCCGCGCAGTTCCTGCGCCGTCCCGGCGTGCTGCTGCTGGACGAGCCGACCAATAACCTCGATCTCGACGCGCGCCATCGCCTGTACGACGCGGTCGGCTCGTGGAAGGGCGCGCTGATCATCGTCAGCCACGATCGCGAGCTACTGGGGCTGGCCGACCAGATCGGCGAGCTGCGGGCCGGGGAGGTGCGCTGGTACGGCGGCAACATCACCGCCTACGAGGACGCGGTCGCCGTCGAGCAGGAGGCCGCCGAGCGCTCGGTACGCACGGCCGAGTCAGAGGTGCGGCGGCAGAAACGCGAGCTGGCCGAGACCCAGACCAAGCTCGACCGGCGGGCCCGTTACGGGCGGAAGGTGCAGGAGAGCGGGAGCCTGCCCCGGATCGTGGCCAACGCGCGCAAGCGGCAGGCCCAGGTCAGCGCGGGCAAGGACCGCGTCACACAACTCGACCGCCTCGATGAGGCCGCCAAGCGGCTGGCCGCCGCCGAGGAGGCCGTACGCGACGACGCCGAGATCCGCATAGACCTACCGGACACGTCGGTGCCCGCCGGGCGCCGGGTGCTCACGCTGTCCGCCCTGGAACTTCGGTACGGCGCCCGCGCCGACCTGTCCGTCCGCGGACCGGAGCGGATCGCGCTGACCGGCCGCAACGGGGCCGGAAAGACCACGCTGCTGCGTACCATCGTGGGCGAGATCCCGCCGGTGTCGGGCGAGGCCAAGGCCGCGGTCGGTGTCCGGTACCTGCCGCAGCGCCTGGACATCCTCGACCCCGGGCTGACCGTGGTCCAGAACGTGGCCCGGTCCGCGCCGACGGCGACCGACAACCAGATCCGGGCCCAGCTGGCCAGGTTCCTGTTCCGGGGACGGCGGGCCGACCAGCAAGCGGGCACCCTGTCCGGGGGCGAGCTCTTCCGGGCCGCGCTGGCGGCCCTGCTGCTCGCCGAGCCAGCCCCCCAGCTCCTGCTGCTGGACGAGCCGACCAACAACCTCGACATGGCGAGCGTGCGCCAGCTCGCCGGGGCGCTGCGGTCCTACCAGGGCGCGCTGATCGTGGCCAGCCACGACGTGCCGTTCCTGCGCGGCCTCGGCCTCACCCGGTGGCCCCGGATCGACCGCGAGCTGACCGATATCGATCCGCTCTGACCGCCGGGCCAGCACCGTTCTTGCGCTGCCAGCGAAAGGGCTCGGCCGGCCTGACCCGCCTGGGTACGGTGACGAGAGGAGGTCCGGGCGCCGAGTCGTCCACGGCCGCCGGAAGGGACGGCGACGTTGGATCCCACCACAATCGGGCGGGAAGGACGGGGCCCGCGGCCCCAGTGGCCCCGGCCCGAGTCGCCCCAGCGTCCTCGGCCCCTGCTGCGGACGATGCTCGGCGACGTGCTGCGCCGGACCCGGCGAGAGCAGCGCCGGACCCTGGCCGACGTGGCCCGGGCCGCCAAGGTCTCCATGCCCTACCTGTCCGAGGTGGAGCGCGGGCGCAAGGAAGCCTCCTCAGAGGTCCTGGTCGCCATCTGCGATGCGCTGCACATCGAGCTGGCCGACCTGCTGGTCGAGGTCAGGCAGGATCTGGTGGACCGCCGCGCCCCCATCGTCCGGCTGGACCGCGTCCGCGGCCGCCGTGGTTCGCCGCCGACGCACGGTCCGGCCGATGCCCAGTGCCTGCTCGCGGCGTGATCAGCTAGCCTCGGCCAGCTCAACCGGAGCGGCGTTGCGGGTGGTGATGACCTGGTCCGCCAGGCCGTAGGCCACGGCTTCGCGCGCGCCGAGGGTCATGTTCCGGTCGGTGTCACTCCTGATCTTGTCCACCGGGTGGCCGGTGTGCCGGCTGAGGATCTCGTCCATCTCGGCCCGGACCCGGGCCACCTCCTTGGCCTGGATGGCCAGGTCGGGCAGGGTCCCCCGGGCCTGGCTGGACGGCTGGTGCAGCAGTACCTTGGCGTGCCGCAGCACCGACCGCTTGCCCGGCGCGCCGGCCGCGAGCAGGACCGCCGCTGCCGAGGCGGCCTGCCCCATGCAGACGGTGGCGACGTCCGGCTGGACGAAGTTCATCGTGTCGTAGATGGCGGTCAGCGCGCTGTACGAGCCGCCGGGGGAATTGATGTACAGCATGATCTCCAGGTCGGGGCTGGCCGATTCGAGGTGCAGCAACTGGGCCATGACCACGTTGGCGACGCCGTCGTCGATCTCGGTGCCGAGGAAGATGATCCGCTCCGAGAGCAGCCGGGAGTAGATGTCGTAGGCTCGTTCGCCGCCCGGGGTCTTCTCCACCACGGTGGGGATCGTGTACTGGCTCATGGTCACAGCCCCGCCGTCTTGCTGAACGCGGGGCGCACGTCGTCGAGCCGCTCCACGATGTGGTCGATGATCCCGTAGTCCCGGGCCTCCTCCGCGCTGAACCAGCGGTCCCGCAGGCTGTCGCGGGCCACCGCCTCCTCCGGCTGGCCGGTGTGCTTCGAGATCAGCCCGGTCATCATGGCTCCGGTCCGCTCCAGTTGCTCGGCGTAGATCTCGACGTCGGCGGCGGTGCCGCCGAACCCGGCCGAGCCCTGGTGCATGAGCACCTGGGCGTGCGGCAGGCTGAACCGCTTGCCCGCGGCTCCGGCGC
>Ga0318546_10000717_pt1 | contig 13092 bp, 10 predicted proteins | sample GRESIP169b2f19_FD_203514 | JGI IMG/M metagenome (GOLD analysis project Ga0318546, IMG submission 203514) | Tropical soil microbial communities from Luquillo Experimental Forest, Puerto Rico - GRE.SIPMG.169b2f19 | ecosystem: Environmental > Terrestrial > Soil > Tropical forest > Bulk soil...
GCGCGCGGCTGCTGCTCGATGGTGCGCACCGCGGCCTCGGGGGCCAGCTGGACGCGGAACAGGCGCTGGACGAAGTCCTCGCGCACCTCGGTCATCAGGGTCTCGAACAGCTCGTAAGCCTCCTTCTTGTACTCGATTAGCGGGTCGCGCTGGCCGTAGGCGCGCAGCCCGATGCCGCCCTTCAGATGATCGAGCTCATATAAGTGATCCCGCCAGTGCTCGTCGAGGGTGTAGAGGTAGAGGTGGCGCTCCAGGTCGCGCATCAGCGGCGGACTGAACTCCGCCTCGCGCTTCCGATAAGCGCGCTCCCCCACCTCCCCCGCCTTCTCCTGCAGCTCGTCGAAGCGGTCGGTCTCGAGCTCGGCCGCGGTCACCGGCGCCATGAGCAGGTAGGACAGCTCGTCCGCCAGCCCGCGCAGGTTCCACTCGTCGCGATGGAGGCGCTCCCCGGCCGACTTGTCGACCCGGTCGAGCGCCGCCTCGCGGATCGCCTCCACCACCGTGGCGCTGATGTCGGCGCTCGACAGCGCCTTATCGCGCAGGTCGTACACCACGGTGCGCTGCTGGTTCATGACGTTGTCGTACTCCAGCAGGTGCTTGCGGATGTCGAAGTTGTGGGCCTCGACCCGCTTCTGAGCGCGCGAGATCGCCCCGGTCACCAGCGGATGCTCGATGACCTCGCCCTCCTCGACCCCCATGCGCTGCATCAGGCCCGAGATGCGCTCGCTGCCGAACAGCCGCATCAGGTCGTCCTCGAGCGACAGGTAGAAGCGCGACGATCCGGGGTCGCCCTGGCGACCCGAGCGGCCGCGCAGCTGGCGGTCGATGCGCCGCGACTCGTGCCGCTCGGTGCCGAGGATGTGGAGCCCCCCCAGCTCGGGCACGCCGGGGCCGAGCTTGATGTCGGTGCCGCGGCCCGCCATGTTGGTGGCGATGGTCACCGCGCCACGCTGCCCGGCGTCGCGCACGATCTCGGCCTCCTGCTGGTGGTACTTGGCGTTCAGCACGTTGTGCTTGACGCCGCGCCGCTTGAGCATCCGCGACAGCAGCTCGCTGACCTCGACGCTGATGGTGCCGACCAGCACCGGCTGCCCCTTCTGATTGAGCTCCACCAGCTCGTCGATCACCGCGTTGTACTTCTCGCGCTTGGTGCGGTAGACGACGTCGTTCTCGTCCTCGCGCACGCACCGCTTGTGGGTCGGGATCACCGCCACCTCGAGCTTGTAGATCTCCCAGAACTCGGTGGCCTCGGTCTCGGCGGTGCCGGTCATGCCGGCGAGCTTCTGGTACATGCGGAAGAAGTTCTGGAGCGTGATGGTGGCCAGGGTCTGGGTCTCGCCCTCGACCCGCACCCCCTCCTTGGCCTCGATCGCCTGGTGCAGGCCCTCGGAGTAGCGCCGCCCCGGCATCAGGCGTCCGGTGAACTCGTCGACGATCAGCACCTTGCCGTCCTGAACCACGTACTCGACGTCGCGCTCGAACAGGGAGTAGGCCTTGAGCAACGCCTGGATGTTGTGGATGCGCTCGTTCTTGACCGCGAACCCGCGGTAGATGGTCTCGCGCTGCTTGATCTTCTCCTCGGCCGGCAGGTCCTCGCGGCCCTCGAGCTCCGACAGCTCGGCGGCCAGGTCGGGGACCACGAACTGGTCGGGATCGTTGGGGGACATCACGTCGCGGCCCTTCTCCAGCAGGTCGACGTTGCGGGCCTTCTCGTCGATCGCGTACAGCAGCTGGTCGTCGATCTCGTGCAGGCGCTTGTCGCGCAGGAAGTCGAGCTCGACCCGGGTGATGAGCTTCTTCAAGCCCGGCTGCTCGGAGAGCAGCTTGACGAAGCGCTTGTTCTTCGGCGCCGAGCGCTGGACCTTGAGCAGCGCGACGCCGGCGTCGTATTCCTGCTGCGGGTCCTGGAGCAGCTGGTCGGCCTCCGCCAGGGTGGCGGTGACGAACTGGCCCTGGGCGCGCACCACGCGCTCGACCAGCGGCTTGAGCTCGTCGAACGCCTGGTCGCTGTGCTCGACCGGGCCCGAGATGATGAGCGGCGTGCGGGCCTCGTCGATCAGCACCGAGTCGACCTCGTCGACGATCGCGTAGGCGAAGCCGCGCTGCACCCGGTGCTCGGGGCGCACCGACATGTTGTCGCGCAGGTAGTCGAAGCCGAACTCGTTGTTGGTGCCGTAGGTGATGTCGCACTCGTACTGGGCGCGGCGCGCCGGCGGATCCATGCCCTGCTGGATGCAGCCCACGGTGAGTCCCAGCAGCTTGTAGATCTCCCCCATCCACTCGCTGTCGCGGCGCGCCAGGTAGTCGTTGACCGTCACCAGGTGGGCGCCGCGCCCGGTCAGGGCGTTGAGGTAGAGCGGCATGGTGGCGACCAGGGTCTTGCCCTCGCCGGTCGCCATCTCGGCGATGCGGCCCTCGTGGAGCATGATGCCGCCGATCAGCTGGACGTCGTAGGGCACCATGTCCCAGGTGATGGGGAGCCCGACCACGTTCCACGACCGCCCGAGCAGGCGCTGGCACGCCGCCTTGACCGCGGCGAAGGCCTCGGGCAGCAGCTCCTCGAGGGCCTCGCGCTCGACCCGCAGGCGCTCGGCGGGGTCTTCGACCCCCTTCAGCGCCTCCGCCAGATGGGCCCGGAACTCCGCGGTTTTCGCGCGCAGCTCCTCGTCGGACAGCCCCTTCCAGTCCTCGAAATGCCCGTTGATCTCGTCCACCAGCGGCCGGGCGCGCTTGACGTCGCGCTCGTGCTTGGAGCCGAACACCGATTTGAGGAGGGATTCGAACATGGCGCCGAGGATAGTGGTTGTGTCAAGCGGCGGCCAGTCGGCGTCTCAGGAATGAACGACGCGGCCCGGATCGAGATCCGGGCCGCACGGACTCCGAGCGCCGTGACTTCAGATCAGTCTGGTGACATGTGCGGCCTCTTCGCCGCGCTTGCTCGTCCTGATTTCGAACTCCACCAGCTCGCCTTCGTGAAGGGTTCGAAACCCGCTGCCCTCGATCGCGGAATGGTGAACGAAGATGTCCTGGGTTCCTTCGCCCGCGATGAAACCGTAACCCTTGGAATCGTTGAACCACTTGACGGTGCCACGCGCCATCTGGGGGTCCTCCCGCCGGTGCTCCCGAAGAGGGCTCGGAGTCACCGCTAGGTTCGTACCGCAGGCCGTCGCCGGTCAAGAGCCTTTGCGGGCCGCGGATTCGCGCCCGCCCGGCCCGCGCGCGGCCGGCACGCGCGCCGACCAGCGCTGGCGCAGCTCCTCGGCCTCGGCGTGCCCGGGCTCGGCCTCCAGCACCTGCCCCAGCGCGCGGAGCGCCGGGACGGTGTCGCCGGTGGCGTGCAGCGCGCGCGCGAACTGCACCCGCGCGGCGTGGAAATCGGGATGCAGCTCGAGCGCCCGGGCCAGCGAGGCCAGCGCGTCGTCGGGGTGGCCCTGGCGCAGCTCGGCGCTGCCGAGCAGGAAGTAGAGGTCGGGATAGCCCGGGTGCTGCTCCAGCGTGTCGCGGATCAGCGCCGCCGCCGCTCCGGCATCGCCGCCATCGAGCAGGGCGCGGAAGCGGTCGAGGCGCTCCTCGAGCGCCGGGTCCGAGAGCCGGAGCGCCCGGCCCAGGAACGCGCCGGCCTCCGACCAGTCCGCCTCCTCGAGGCGCGCCAGCCCGCGCTCGAAGGCGCGCGGCTCCTCGATCCGGCACTCGCGCGCCAGCGCGCGCAGCGCCGCCAGCGACTCGCCGATCAGCCCTTCGCGCGCGTCGAGCAGCGCGCGCTCGACGCGCGCCGCGACGTAGCCGGGGTGAAGCGCGAGCGCGGCGTCCAGCGCCCCGCGCGCCTCGGCGCGCCGGCCCGCCGCGAGCAGGATGCGGGCGCGGTGGAAGTGGAGATCCGGGAACTTGGGCCTCAGGTCGAGCGCGGCCCCGAGCGCGCGCTCGGCCCCCTCCCAGTCGCCGGCGTCTTCGCCGAGCCGGGCGACGCGCACCAGCGCCGCGGTGGCGGCGTCGCGGGCCGACTCGGCGACCCGCGGCTCGCGCATCGCGTGCTCGATCCACGCCACCGCCTCGTCGCGCAGCCCCTCGCGGGCGAGCCGCAGCGGCAGCTCGAACTCGGGCGGGGGCGCATCCTCGGGTCGCGGGGTCATCCGGGGCTCCACAGCAGCTTCATGACGTAGCCGGCGAACAGGGTCACACCCAGATTGTCGTCCAGTGGTATCGGCAGGAACTCGACCAGACTTGCGACCAGCGCCCCGGCGATCAGCACCCCCCAGGGCAGCCGCCCGGTCGACCCCAGGAAGGCCGCCCAGGCCAGGCAGGCGGCGAGCCCCGCCAGCGCGCCCTCGATCGACTTGCCGAAGAAGCGCGGCCGTCCCCAGCCGCGCCCCACCAGTCCGGCCAGCGCGTCGCCCAGCACGGTGAAACCGAGCGCCGCCGCGGCGATGGTCTGCGGGAACATCTCGACCGCCAGCAGCGCCGCGATCAGCAGGTAGGTCGAGCCCAGCAGGCTGCCGCGTTCGTGCTCGCGCAGCATGCCGCCGAAGATGGTGCGGAACAGGTGGCCGACGCGCCGGTCGTGGACCCGCACCACGTCGATCGCCAGCGCCCCCAGCACCAGCACCATCAGCAGCCAGCGCCATTCCGCGCGCCCGCGCGGCCATGGCAGCCACTCCGCGAGCAGCGCCAGCGGCAGGATCAGCGAGGCGAGGTGGATCGCCTTGCGGCGCGCCTCACCGCGCCATCGCTCCGAACGCAGCGGCGACAGCGGATCGCGGCTCATCGCTGCGCCGCCGGCCGCGCGCGGTCCGGCGCGCGCGGCTCCAGCTCGCGATAGGCCTGCCGCACGCCCAGGATGCTCTTCACGTAGTCCTCGGTCTCACCGTACTCGAACAGCTCGGCCTGGAGCGCTGCCCCGCCGGCGCGGGTGCGGCCGCGCCAGCGATTGGCCGAGGCCGGGCCGGCGTTGTAACCCGCCAGCACCAGCGCGATCTGGCCGTCGAAGCCGTTGCTCAGCTCGTTGAGCAGCCGGATGCCGAAGGTGAGGTTGGTCGCGGGGTCCATGAGCCCGGCGGCGCCGGGCGGTTGCTCGCGCCGGGTGCGCGCCATCTTGGAGGCGACCTGGGGCCGCACCTGCATCAGCCCGATCGCGTCGCTGCGCGAACGCGCCGTGGGTTCGAACTTGCTCTCCTGCCAGATCAGGGCGAACAGCAGCGCGCGTTCCGGCCCCGGGGTGCCGGGCGCGGTGCGCGCGGTGATCAGCGAGTCGTAGGCGGGCGGGTAAGCCCACGGCACCAGTCCCCAGCGCTCGGCGCTCGACGATTCGGGCGTGGCGTCCACCGCGCGGCGCGCCATCTGGATGGCGAGCGAGGGCCGGCCCGCGGCGTAGGCGATGCGGGCCGCGAACAGCAGCGAGCCGGCGCGGCGCGCCACGGTGCGGCTGGTGCTGGGCAGCCGCGCGTCGCCCGCGTACCAGCGCTGCACCAGCAGCGCGGCGTCGGCGCTCTCGCCGATCGAAACCAGGTCGCGCGCCAGGTCGAGCGTCTCGTCGCCGGAGGCGACCGCCGGAGTGGGGAGCGCGCTCGGCGGCCAGCCGCTGCGCCCCAGGGTGTCGCGGGCCGCGGCCCGATAGAAGGTGAAGCCCGGGCGCGCGGCGATCTCCCCCAGCGCGCTGTCGGCGGCGGCCGGGTCGCCGTGGCGCAGCGAGACCGCGCTCCAGAACGCGCACCCCTCGCTGCCGCCGCGCGCCCAGGCGGCGCGTGCCGAGTCGGCGCGGCCCTCCGCGTACCACAGCAGGCCGGCGCGCAGCGCCGCCTCGGGCGCGCGCGCCCGGCCGAGCGCGACCACGCGCGCGTAGTCGTCGCGCGCCTTCGACCACTCGCCGTCCTGCTCCTGCGCGCGGGCGCGCTCCCACAGGCACAGCTCGCGCAGGCCGGGATCGCGCGCCAGCTCGGCGGCGCGGCCGAAGCGGCTCACCGCCAGATCGGGCTTCCCGCCGTCGCGCGACACCCGGGCGCGCTCGAGCGCGATGCGCGCCAGAGTAGGAGGATCGGCGTCGTGCTCGGCGCGTCCCAGCGCGCGATCGGCGTCGCCATACTGGCGCGCGCCGCGCAGCACCTCGCCCAGCCGCAAGCCCGTGGCGGCGCGCTCGGCGGCCAGCGTGTCCGCGTGCAGCTGCGCCAGCGCCTCGGTCAGCCGCCGCGCCGCCGCGCTGCGATCGAGGCGGAAGACGTCGACCTCGGCCGCCGCGCGCAGCTCGCCGGCGTCGGGGCTGCGGCCCTGCCCCTTGAGCCACGTTTCCCAGCGCGGCAGCAGGGCTGCGGTCGCCGGCAGCGCCGGATAGCGCACGATCGCGGCGTGGGCGCGGTCGATCGCACCGCTGGTATCGCCGCTCGCCGCGTGGAGGGTGGCGTCGAGCGCCAGCCACTGGGCGTGCTCGTCGTCGGGCCAGTCGTCGGGCTTGACGCGTTCGACCGCGCGCAGCGCGGCGGCGGTGTCGCGGCGCGCCATGGCGAGCGCGGCGCCGTCGCTGAGCGCCGGCCACTGCCACGGCCCGCGCAGCCCCGCCAGCGCCGCGAGCGAGGTCTCGGCGGCCGCCGAGTCGCGGCGCTGGAGCGCGAGCGCGGCCAGCCGCCGCAGCGCGAAGGGGTGCCAGCGCGGCCGATGCACGAGGGCGCGCCACGCCTGCATCCGGGCGCTGTCGCTGGCGGTGGCGTCGAGCGAGCGCCGCCACGGCTCGAGCTCCACCGGCACCGGCTCCGCGGGTGATCCCCACGCGACCCCCGACGCCGACAGGCGCGGCGCCGCGAGTGGCGGCGCCGCCGTGACCGGCGGCTGGGAATGCGCGACACGGGCCATGGCGAGAGCCAGCAGCAGCGCCGCCGCTCCCGCCGGCCGCGGCGCGCTCATCGGCTCACTCCCATTCGATGGTGGCCGGCGGCTTGCTGGTGCAGTCGTAGACCACGCGATTGACGCCGCGCACCTCGTTGGCGATGCGGCTCGACACCCGCGCGACCAGGCTCGACGGCAGCCGCGTCCAGTCGGCGGTCATGCCGTCCTGACTGTCGACCGCGCGCAGCGCCACGATCTTCTCGTAGGAGCGCTCGTCGCCCTTGACCCCGACGGTCTGGAGCGGCAGCAGCACCGCGAACGCCTGCCAGGTGCGCGCGTACCAGCCGGAGCGCCGCAGCTCCTCGATGAAGATCGCGTCGGCGTGGCGCAGCAGCGCGAGGTCGCGGTCGTTGACCGGCCCCAGCACGCGCACTGCCGGGCCCCGGGAACGGATGCCGGTCGACCAGCGCGGGCGGCAGTCCCAGCTCGCGGCCCAGCGCGCGCACCTCGTCCTTGAACAGCCAGCGCAGCGGCTCGATCAGCTTGAGCGCCATGCGCTCCGGCAATCCGCCCACGTTGTGATGGGTCTTGATGACCTGGGCCCCGTGCCCCGCCGAAGCGCTCTCGATGACGTCGGGATAGAGCGTCCCCTGGGCCAGGAACTCGACCGCGCCGCCCCCCTTGGCACCCTGCAGCCGGCGCGCCTCGGCTTCGAACACCGCGATGAACTCGGCGCCGATGATGCGGCGCTTCTGCTCCGGATCGGTGACCCCGGCCAGGGCATCGAGGAAGCGCTGGCGCGCATCGACCACCACCACGTCGAGCTGGCGGCGCCGGCCCAGCTCGCGCGTCACCTCCTCCACCTCGCCCTCGCGCAGCAGCCCGTGGTCCACCAGCACGCAGGTGAGCCGGTCGCCGATCGCGCGATGGCACAGGGTCGCGACCACCGTGCTGTCGACCCCGCCCGAGAGCCCGCACAGGACGCGGCCGTCCTTGACCCGCGCGCGGATGTCGGCGATCGCGGTGCGGAGGAAGCTCTTCATGCTCCAGCCGCCCTCGAGCCCCGCGATCCTGAACAGGAAGTTCTCGAGCACCTGCTTCCCGTACGGCGAGTGCACCACCTCGGGATGGAACTGGATGAGATGGAACGGCAGCGTCTGGTGCCGGGCGGCGGCGAAGCGGCAGTTCGCGGTGTGGGCGATCCGGGTCCAGCCCGCCGGCAGCGCCACCACCTCGTCGCCGTGGCTCATCCAGGCGCGGAAGCGCTTCGGCACCCTGTCGAACAGCGGCGACGGCTGGTCGCGCACGAAGGTCGCCATGCCGTACTCGGCGCGCGGCGCCTTCTTCACCTCACCGCCGCTGAGCTGCATGGTGGCCTGGAAGCCGTAGCAGATGCCGAGCAGCGGGCGCTCGAGCGCGTAGATCCCGGGATCGGGCATCGGCGCCGCGGCGCGGTAGCCGCTCGCCGGCGAGCCGGAGAGGATGAGCGCCGCCGGCGCGCGCGCGGCGATTTCGGCCGCCGGCGTGGTGCCGGGCACGATCTCGGAGTAGACCCCGAGCTCGCGCACCCGGCGCGCGATGAGCTGGGTGTACTGCGAGCCGAAGTCGAGGATCAGCACCTTCTCGCGGCCCCGCGCCGCCGCCCGCGCGCGGCTCATTCGATCGGCCCTCCCCCGGGCAGGGGCGTGGCGCGCAGCTCGCTCTCGATCAGCCGCACCAGAAATACGTCGTCGTTGCGATTGATCCAGCGCACGATCGCGAAGATGACCAACATGAAAACGTTGAGGCCGATCATTTCCCAGACGACAAACGAGCGCACCGCCGGCGCTGTGTGGAGCGGCAGCAGCGCGAACACCGCCGCCAGACCGAGCGTGAACGCGAGCCAGATGACGGTGAAGATCCGGTCGTAGAGTTTGAAGCCGAACCGCACCCGGAGCTGCGTCCCGCCGGCGGCCATCTCGAACTGGCCGCGCGCCTCGGTCTCGAACCCGTGGCGGTAGCGGCGAAAGCGATACACGGCGAACGACTCCGCCCCCACGTGGCCCTTGAGCGGTCGCTGCTCGGTGGGCCAGAACTCGTACCAGGGCGCGAGGCGCCGCGCGAGGCGCTGGCGGCAGTCGGCGGCGCTGAGAAGGGTGCTCAGTTCGAGCGCGGGTACGGTCGAGGGATTCCACCAGCTCAATGCCGGAACTCCCGCCGGTCGGTGAACGACATCGCGAGCCCGGCTCGATCACAGGCCGCGATCACCTCCCCGTCGCGGATCGAGCCGCCGGGCTGGACCACCGCGCGGATGCCGGCCGCCGCGGCGCGCTCGATGCTGTCGGCGAACGGGAAGAACCCGTCCGAGGCGAGCACCGCGCCCGCGAGGTCGTGGCCGGCGCGCCGCGCCTTCATGATCGCGAGATCGACCGCGTCCACCCGGCTGGTCTGTCCGGAGCCCAGCCCGATCAGCACCGTCCCGCGGGCGAGCGCGATGGCGTTCGAGCGCGCCGCCGACACCACCTCCCAGGCGAACCGCAGCCCGGTCTCCTCCTCCGAAGTGGGGGGGCGGTTCGTCACGGCCTTCCACGCCGGAGCCGGGTCGTCGGGCTCGCGCTGCAGCAGCCCCCAGCGACCGACGAGCCTGAGCGCCCATGGATCGGGCGAGGCAAGATCTTGCGGTGCAAGTGATACCAGCCGCAGGTTCTTCTTTGACTTCAAGGCCTCGCCGGCCTCGGGCGAGAAGGCGGGCGCGGCCACGCACTCGACGAACTGGAGTGCCAGACGGCGCGCGGTCCCGCCGTCCAGCGCACGGTTGAACGCCACCACGCCGCCGTACGCCGACAGCTCGTCGGAGCGCAGCGCCCCTTCCCAGGCGGCGGCGAGCGATGACCCGGCCGCCACCCCGCAGGGCTGGGTATGCTTGACGATCACGCACCCCGGCTCATCGAACCGCCACACCAGCAGGACCGCGGCCTCGAGGTCGAGCAGGTTGTTGTAGGAAAGCTCCTTCCCCTCGCGCCACGCCTCGAGCGCCCGCGCGTCGCCGGCGCGCGCGTAGAGCGCGGCGCGCTGGTGCGGGTTCTCGCCGTAGCGCAGCGAGCGCGCCCGCTCGAGCGCCAGCACGTGCAGCGGCGGCGCGTCGTCCGCGGCGGCGCTGGCCGGGGTGCGACGCGCCAGCTCGGCGGCGATCGCGGCGTCGTAGCGCGCGGTGTGGGCCAGCGCCGCGGCCGCCCAGGTCCGGCGCCGCGCCAGATCGGCGGCGTCGCGCCCCAGCGCCTCGAGCACCTCGTCGTACTGCGCCGGGTCGTGGATCACGATCACGCTCTGGTGGTTCTTGGCCGCGGCGCGCAGCAGCGCCACCCCGCCGATGTCGATGTGCTCGATCATTCCGGCGTCGTCGAGCGCGCGCCCGTGCTCCTCGAACGGGTAGAGCGACACCGCCACCAGATCGAACGCCGGCAGTCCCCGCTCCGCCAGCTCCGCCAGGTCCTCGGCGCGATCGCGACGGGCGAGGATCGGCGCGTGGACGTGCGGGTGGAGGGTCTTGACCCGGCCCGCCAGCAGCTCGCCGAAGCCGGTCAGGGACTCGAGCGCGGTGACCGCGATCCCCTGGACCTCGAGGTGGCGCGCGGTGCCGCCCGAGGCGTAGAGCCGGGTGCCGCGCGCCACCAGGGCGCGGGCGAACGCGTCGGCGCCACGCTTCTCGGCCAGCGAGAGGAGCGCCGCGCCGGGCCAGGTCACGCGGGCAGCCCGGTCAGCCGCCGCATCGCCTCGAGGTAGCGCTCGCGCGTCCGCGCCACCACCCCGGCGGGCAGCTCGGGCGCGGGCGGCTCGTGGTTCCAGCCCTGCTGGTCCAGCCAGTCGCGCACGAACTGCTTGTCGAACGACAGCAGGCGGCCGGCCTCGTACTCGGCGCGATCCCAGTAGCGCGACGAGTCGGGCGACAGCACCTCGTCGATCAGCGTCAGCGCCCCGTCGACCGTGCCGAACTCGAACTTGGTGTCGGCCAGCACCAGCCCGCGCGCCCACGCCCAGGCGCGCGCCTCGGAATAGATGGCGAGACTCCGCTCGCGCAGCGCCGCGGCCGCCGTATCGCCCACCCGGCGCGCGGTCTCCTCGAACGAGATGTTCTCATCGTGGCCGCTGTCCTCCTTGGTCGCCGGGGTGAAGATCGGCGGATCGAGCCGCGCCCCGTCGTCGAGCCCGGCCGGCAGCCGGATCCCGCACACCGTGCCGCCGGCGCGGTACTCGCGCAGCCCCGAGCCGGTGAGGTAGCCGCGCACCACGCACTCGATGTCGACGCGCTCGGCGCGCCGCACCAGCTGGCTGCGCCCCTCGAGCGCCGCGGCATGGCGGTCGAACGGCGGCGGATAGGCGCGCAGGTCGTCGCTCACCAGATGGTGAGGCTCGGCGCTCTTCAGCGTGCGCATCCAGAACCCGGACAGGCGCGTCAGGATGCTGCCCTTGTCGGGAATCGGCGTCGGCAGCACGCTGTCGTAGGCGGAGAGGCGGTCGCTCGCCACCATCACCAGGTGGCGGCTGCCCGCTTCGTAGATGGTGCGCACCTTGCCGCGCCGCCACGGCGCGATGCCCGGAAGCTCGATCTCGCTCACTCCAATGGTGCCGCCCGCCGTCGCCATGGCGCCCTCCTGTGGCTCCGTTACGCCTGCCGCGCGCGATCGCGCGCGACCTCGAAGTGCTCCGCCACCCAGCCCGCCAGTTGCTCCATGCCCGGGATCGCGGCGCTGCCGCGGTCGCCGTAGTCGCCGAAGGGGTCGAGCAGCACGAAGCGCAGGTTCGCGGCCCGCGCCCCGGCCTCGTCGACCGAGCGTATGTCGCCCACGAACAGCGCGCGCTCCGCCGCCACCGCCAGCCGATCGAGCGCGATGCGGAAGATGCGCGGGTCGGGCTTCTCGACCCCCACCGCGTGCGAGTCGACCACGAACTCCACCCCGCGCAGCATATCGCAGTCGCGCAGGTGCATCTCGGCGCGCCCATCGGAGTTCGAGACCACGGCGCAGCGCAGGCCCAGGGCCGCGAGGGCGTCGAGCGCCGCGCGTGCCCCCTCCATCGCCTGCGTCCACAGCCCCGGCCCCGCCTGGCGGGCACGGAAGCGCGCCAGCACCACGGGGATCAGCGCGTCGGGGACCCCGGCGCCGGCCAGCGTGCCGCCGAAGTACGCTTCGACGTCGCCGACCGTGCCGAGCGGCGGATCGGGCTCGCCGGGGGCCGGCTTGCGCCCGCGGCTCCGGTCGTAGCGCCGGCGGCCCTCGATCTCGGCGCGGCGCAGGGCCGCGGCGCTCACCTCCGCGCCGAGCCCACTCACGGTCTCCGCCATCCACTCGAAGTCGAGCCGCACCAGCGTGCCCCCGGCATCCAGCAGCACCGCCTCGAGCGGCGGCCGCTCAGGCACGGCCGGCCCCGCTGGTCTGAAACACGAGGCGCGCGCCCTCGCGCCGCCACGGCTCGAGGAGAAAGCGGCGCAGCGCGGCCGGGTAGAGCCGGTGCTCGGCCTCGTGGACGCGCGCGGTGAGCGTCTCGAGCGTGTCGTCGTCACGGCGCTCGACTACCGCCTGGCCCACGATCGGCCCGGCGTCGAGCTCCGCGGTGACCACGTGGACGGTGCAGCCGGTGCGCGGCGCCCCCTCGGACCACGCCCGCGCGATGGCGTCGAGCCCGGGGAAGGCGGGGAGCAGCGAGGGGTGGATGTTGAGGATGCGCTCCGGGAACGCGGCGAGCAGCGTGGCGTGGAGCCGGCGCATGAAGCCGGCGAGCAGCACCAGCTCGACCCCGCGCGCGCGCAACGCCTCGAGCCAGGCCCGCTCGTCGTCGAGATAGGTGCGGTGGCGCCCCGCGGGCGGACACAGCGCCTCGACCCCCAACCGGCGGGCGCGTTCGATCACCGGCGCCTCGGGCCGGTCGCACAGCAGGACGGCGATGCGGGCCGGGATCTCGCCGCGGCTCGCGGCGCGGACCAGCGCCTCGAAGTTGCTTCCCTCACCGGAGGCGAAGACGGCCAGGGTGCGCGCGAGCGGAGCCACGCCGCAATCTACCAACCGCGCCCGCGGGCGGACAAGTGTCCGAGCCACCGACGTGTCTTACGGTTGCGGGACCGGTCGGTCGCACGCCCGGCGCGGCGGCGGGCGCTCCCCGTCGGGCATCCCGGCGCGCCAGTCGAGCCTGAGCGCTCCCTGCCGCGACAGCTCGAGCCACAGCGCGCCGCTCGAGTCGGTGCGCGCAATGGTGCACCCCGCGGCGGCGAGCCGGGCCAGGGTGGCGGGGGCGGGATGGCCGAAGGGA